>Ga0066710_100002930_pt1 | contig 14180 bp, 13 predicted proteins | sample GraSoiAngelo_159_FD_79666 | JGI IMG/M metagenome (GOLD analysis project Ga0066710, IMG submission 79666) | Grasslands soil microbial communities from the Angelo Coastal Reserve, California, USA - 14_1009_16_40cm | ecosystem: Environmental > Terrestrial > Soil > Grasslands | place: USA...
GTCGACGGCTTCGTCGCGGGGACCTGGTGGATCGAGAAAGGAAGCGTCGTCACCGAGCCGTTCGGCCAGCTTTCTCGCGCCGCCCGCGGAGAGCTCGAGGAGGAGGCGGCGCGTCTCGAGGCATGGCTGCGCTAGCGTCGGCGCCATGCTGATCGGAGCGCACGTCTCCTCGTCCGGAGGCATCGACAGCGCAATCGGCCGCGCCGTGGACATGGGCGCCGACTCCGTGCAGGTGTTCACGCAGAGCCCGCGTACGTGGCGGCCGACGAATCACGATCCGGCCGCGTTCGACCGCTTCCGCGAGCGGCGCGACGAGGCCGGGATCGACGGCGTCTTCTGTCATGCGCTCTACCTCTGCAACCTCGCTGCGCCGAAGGACGACGTCTATGACAAGTCCGTTGCCGCGATGCGCAACACGATGGAGGTCGCGTCCGCGATCGGCGCCGACGGCGTCATCTTCCACGTCGGCTCGCACCTCGGCGCGGGGATGGCGAAGGGACTCGAGCGGGTGCTGCCTGCGATGGAGCAGGTGCTCGAGCTCAGCGACGACGCGACATGGCTGCTCGTCGAGAACTCCGCGGGGGCGGGCGGCACTATCGGCCGCTCGCTCGACGAGCTGACGACGCTCGTCGACCGGCTCGACCATCCGCGGCTCGGCGTCTGCCTCGACTCCTGCCACCTGTACGTCTCCGGCATCGACGTGACCGACCGCGCGACGCTGGACGGACTGCTAGACGATCTCGACTCCGCGATCGGCTTCGACCGCCTGCGCGCGCTGCACGTCAACGACTCGAAGGCGCCGCTCGGCTCGAACCGCGACCGCCACGAGAACATCGGCGACGGGCTGCTCGGCGAGAATCTCGGCGTCTTCCTCGGGCATCCGCGTCTGCAGGACCTCCCGGCGATGCTCGAGGTCCCGGGCGCCGACGGCCACGGGCCGAACGCGGAGGAGATCCGCAAGGCGAAAGAGATCCACGCGCGCTGGACGAAGTGAGGTATCGCTGGACGATCCTGGGGATCGGCACGGCGGCGCAGGCTGCGTTCTCGACGGTTGCGAGCGGCCTGCCCGCGCTCGCGCCGTTTCTGAAATCGCACTACCGGCTGAGCCTCGGCGAGATCGGCGTGGTGCTGGCCGCGGTGGGTATCGGGTCGCTCGCGACACTGCTTCCGTGGGGACTCGCGGCGGACAGGCTCGGCGAACGGGTCGTGATCGCGGTCGGCCTCGGAGCGGCCGGAGTCGTCCTCGTCGCGACCGGCTGGACGGACGGCTACGGGTCGCTGGCCGGCGCGCTCGTCCTCGCCGGGATGCTCGGCTCGAGCGCGAACGCCGCGAGCGGTCGCGCGGTGATGGGCTGGTTCGCGCCGGAGGAACGGGGCCTCGCGCTCGGGATCCGGCAGACCTCGGTTCCGATCGGCGGTGCGGCTGCCGCCGCAGCCCTGCCGTGGATCGCGCACGCCGGGGGTACGCGGCTCGCGTTTGCCGTCCTGGGGACATGCTGCGCGGCCGCGGCTGTCGTCGCCGCCGTCTGGCTGCGTGACCTTCCGGCCGATTCGCAGGCGTTCGCCTCCACGAGCCCGCTCCGCGACCGAACGATCTGGCTGCTCTCGCTCGGTGCTGCGCTGTACGTAACGGCGCAGCTCGCGGTGCTGACCTTCGTGGTTCTCTTCCTCCACGAGGAGCGCGGAATGTCAGCGGGAGCCGCGGCCGCGGTGCTTGCGGTCATTCAGGTGCTCGGGGCCGGCACCCGGATCGCGGTGGGGCGCTGGTCGGACCGCCGCGGTGAGCGCATGCTCCCGCTGCGGATGCTCGGCGCGGCGCTTGCGGTCGCGATGCTCGTGGCAGCGGCGGTCGTCGACGCGCCGCTCTGGTTGCTGCTGCCGGCGTTCGGCGCCGCCGGGGTGGCCGGCCTCGCGTGGAACGGACTTTCGTTCACGGCGACCGCCGAGACCGCCGGGCGTGCCCGGAGCGGCGCAGCGCTCGGCGTCCAGCAGACGGCGCTCGCGGTCTCGACAGCCGTTGTTCCGATCGCGTTCGCGGGGGTCGTGAAGGCGGGCTCGTGGGGGCTCGCGTTCGCAGTCGCGGCGGTCGGGCCGATCGTGGGGTTGATCGTTCTCCGGCGCGTGCCGGAGATCAGGCCTGCGTCTCGTCCGTCAGACGCGCGATCACGCGAAACGTCGGCGATCCCGCCGGCAGCTCGTTGAACTCGGGGTTGACGCACCCGAGCTCGCCGCCACGGTGTTCGTAGCAGGGCTCGACCTCGGCGCGGCACATCGGCAAGGGCTTCCGGAACGCCTTGACGGCGCCGAAGCCGTCCCGCCGGCCCTGGGCCGCCCGCAGCATCGCGAGGTCGATCTCGACCCAGAAGACCTTCTGCATGCAACCCATGTAGGTGTGCCCGTGCTCCTCGTAGGCGTAGACGAACGGGCATGCCCGCTCCAGGCAGGCGGACGGGTAGACGACCTTGTCGCAGTGGACCTCGCAGCGGCGGCATTCGACCTCGTCCTGCGGGTGCAGGGGAAGGTCGCTGAGCGCGTCAGACCGCTGAGGCGCGATGTCCATTGGATGGAATTGTGGGGGCCGGTCGCAGGCGCCGCAAGACTTGACAAATGCGCGGTTTTCATGTTGCGGAAACCCGCGCCGCGATGTTGAGGACATCCATTTGCGTGAAGGCCTGGTAGTCGGGCTGCGGGGCGCCGGGGTACGCGTCCGCGTGGAACCAGAGGGCCTGCACCGTCGTCATCCCGAGCGCGCCGGCTCCGGCGACGTCGTTCGCGAGGCTGTCGCCGACGAACAGCGTCCGCTTCGGATCGACGCCGCCGAGCAGCTCGAGCGCCCGGTCGAAGATCGCGCGGTGCGGCTTGCGCCAGCCGACCTCCGACGAGAAGACCGCCGCGTCGAGCCGCTCCGCGATTCCCTCCCGCTCGAGGTCGCGGTGCATCAACCACGGCGGGTCGATCGCGTTGGAGACGAGGCCGAGCCTGAGCCCGCGGTCGCGCAGAGCCTCGAGCAGCGCGTGCGTCGTCCCGGCGACGAACCGCGCCGGCGCCCATGCGCCGTGCTCCGCGTCGAGGAACCGGTTGAGCTCGTCGTCCGAGATCGCGATGCCGACGTCGCCGAGGACCTGCCTGACGAGCCCGGGGTACTCGACTTCCTCGAGCACGCCGGGCGCCTCGAGCAGCGGCAGGTACGCCTCGCGGAAGCGGGCGGTCAGCTCGGGGAGCGGCTCGCGTCCGATCGCCGCGAGCCCGGCGCCGTGACCCGCGTCGACGAGCGCGTCGTCCCAGCTCCACCGCATCAGCGTGTCGCCCCAGTCGAAGAGGACCGCGTCCAGCACGCATCGTTAGGGTACTTCCAGTGGCCCGGAAGCTCCTCTGGGCGTCGCTCGCCCTGGCGCCCGCCACGATTCTCATCGACCTGCTCGCACATCCGGGCAAGGTCGCGCTCTTCGTGCTCGCGGCCGCCTCGCTGGTCCCGCTCGCGTGGTTGATCGGGGAGTCGACCGAGCACGCCGCCGAGCACACAGGCCCCGGAATCGGCGGCTTCCTGAACGCGAGCTTCGGCAACGCGCCGGAGCTGATCATCGCGCTCTTCGCGATCGCCGACGGCCTGCCGAACGTCGTGCGCGGCTCGCTCGCGGGCTCGATCGTCTCGAACCTCCTCCTCGTGCTCGGCGTCGCGATCGTCTTCGGCGGCGACGTCGTCCGCCTCGACCGGCACTCGCTCATGCTCCAGCTCGGTCTCGTCGCGACGGCGGTGGTGCTGTTCCTGATCCCGTCCGTCCCGGGCTTCCACGGGGATGCCGACCGGCACACGCTCGTCGTCCTCTCGATTCCCGTTGCGGTCGTGCTCCTGCTGCTCTACGTCGGCATCACGGTGCGGAACCTGCGGCAGCACCGCCGCGCGCACCGTGCGGACGAGTCCGAGGCCGGGATGGGCTGGACCCTGCGCACGTCGCTCGGGGTGCTTGCGGTCGCGACCGGGGTGACCGCCGTGATCAGCGAGATCCTCGTCCACTCGCTCGACGCGTTCGCGAAGGCGGCCGGCCTGTCGCAGTTCTTCATCGCTGCAGTGATCGTCGCGATCGTCGGCAACGCTGCGGAGCACGGCGGCGCCGTCGTGATCGCGCACCGCGGAAAGATGAAGCTCGCGACGGAGATCGCCGTCTCGTCGAGCGCCCAGGTCGGGCTCTTCGTCGTCCCGGCCGTGATGCTTCTCTCGCTCTTCTTCCCGCACGCCCTGCCGCTGAGCTTCCGGCCGGTCGAGCTCGGCGCGATGGCCGGCGCGACGGCGCTCGTCGCAATCGTGCTCTGGGACGCACGCTCGAAGCGCTGGGAGGGCTACCTCCTCGTCGGCGCATACGCGCTCGCGGCGGCAGGGTTCTTCGCCGCCGGGGACCGCTGAGGGTGCGGTTAGCCGTACATGTGTCAGGGTGGAGACCCGCCTTGCTGCCGCGGGGGCGCGTAGGCAGACTGGCGCCGTGGTCGAGACCGAACAGGTCCAGCCGGTGACCGGCGCGGAGCCCGCGGTCCGCGCGCGTGACGTGACGCGCCGCTACGGGGAGGGCGAGACCGCGGTCGATGCGCTCCGCGGCGTGTCGCTCGACGTCCAGAGCGGCAAGCTGACCGCCGTGATGGGCCCGTCGGGCTCCGGCAAGTCGACGCTGATGCACATCCTCGCCGGCCTCGACAAGCCGACCGCCGGCAGCGTCGAGATCGGCGACACCGAGATCACGACCCTGGGCGACAACGAGCTGACGAAGCTCCGCCGTGAGCACATCGGCTTCGTCTTCCAGTTCTTCAACCTGCTGCCGATGCTGACCGCGGAGGAGAACATCGTCCTGCCGCTGACGATCGCGGGCGAGAAGCCGGACAACGCGTTTCTGTCGGAATTGCTCGCGCGGACCGGACTCACGGATCGCCGCACCCACAGGCCCGCAGAGCTTTCGGGGGGCCAGCAACAGCGCGTCGCGATCGCGCGCGCCCTCGTCTCGAGACCGACGATCGTCTTCGCCGACGAGCCGACCGGCAACCTCGACTCGAAGACCAGCGGGGAGATCCTCGACCTGATGCGCAACTCGGTCGACACGTACGGCCAGACGACCGTGATGGTCACGCACGAGGCGCGGGCGGCGGCGATCGCGGACCGGATCCTCTTCCTCGCCGACGGCCTGATCGTGCGCGAGCTCGGCGCGAACGCGGAGGCGGGAGACGTTCTCGCCGTGATGAACGAGCTCGGCGCCAACTAGCGCGGCATGCTGGCCGTCGCGCTGAAGGGACTCGCCGGGCGCAAGCTCCGGTCCGTGCTCACCGCGTTCGCGATCGTGCTCGGCGTCGGGATGGTCAGCGGCACCTTCGTCCTCACGGACACGATCCAGCGCGGCTTCGACACGATCTTCACGCAGTCGCTGAAGAACGCGGACGCCGTCGTCACGGGACACCAGGCGTTCGGTTCGAGCGGCGGGCAGCCGGTGCTCTCGCCCTCCGTGCCGGCGAGCGTGCTCGCGAAGGTGCGCGCGGCGCCCGACGTCGAACAGGCGGCGCCGTCGATCTCCGACGAGGCGCAGCTGATCGATCACGACGGGAAGGCGATCGTCAACGGCGGTGCGCCGAACATCGCGACCGGCATCGATCCGAGCCTCACGCGCTTCAACCCGCTGACGCTCGTCGCCGGACACTGGCCGCACGGCGCGGACGAGGTCGTGATCGACACCGGAACAGCGAGGAAGCACCACTTCCAGGTCGGCGACACGATCGGCGTCGCGGCGCGAGGTCCGATCCAGAAGTTCCGCGTCGCCGGCCTCGCCAAGTTCTCGGGCGTCTCCTTCGGCGGCGCGACGCTCGCGATCTTCGACATTCCGACGGCGCAGAAGCTGTTCCACAAGGAGGGCCGGTACGACCGGATCGACGTCGCGGCCAAGCCCCTGACGCCCGCCGACAAGCTCGTGCGCGAGCTGCGCTCAGTGTTGCCGCCGACCGTCGATGTGCGCACCACGTCGGAGCAGGTGAAGGTCGACTCCTCGGACACGAATACCTTCCTGAACATCTTCAGGTACATCCTGCTCGTCTTCGGCGGGGTCGCGCTCTTCGTCGGCTCGTTCGTGATCGCGAACACGCTCTCGATCACGATCGCGCAGCGGACGCGCGAGTTCGCGACGCTGCGGACAATCGGGGCGTCGCGCAGGCAGGTGCTCGGCGCCGTGATCGTCGAGGCGCTGGTTGTCGGCACGCTTGCGTCGCTCATCGGTCTCTTCGCGGGCTTCGGGCTGGCACGGCTGCTCGACAGCCTGCTCGTGTCGTTCGGGATCGACCTGCCGAAGGCCGGGCTCGTCTACGCGACGAGGACGTTCGTCGTCGCGCTCGTCGTCGGGATCGGTGTCGCGCTGCTCGCGAGCCTCCGGCCCGCGTTCCGGGCGACCCGCGTGCCGCCGATCGCCGCCGTCCGCGAGGGCGCAGAGCTGCCGCCCGGCCGGTTCGCCTGGCTGAAGCCGTACCTCTCGCTCGCCGCCGCGGCGCTCGGGATCGCGCTCCTCGCGTTCGCGCTCTTCAAGAGCGGGCTCGGGACCGCGAGAGTGCTGACCCTGCTCGGCGTCGGCGTCCTGCTCCTCTTCGCCGGCGTCGCAGGGTTCTCGTCGCGCCTCGTGCGACCGCTCGCGCGCGTACTCGGCTGGCCCGCGGAGCGCCTGGGCGGCGCGCCCGGGCGGCTGGCCCGAAGCAACGCCGAGCGGAACCCGGTTCGGACGGCTTCGACGGCCGCGGCGCTGATGATCGGCGTGGCGCTCGTCGTCTTCCTCGCGGTTCTGGCTGCTGGGATGCGCACGACCTTCCGCTCGGCGGTCAACGACGTCTTCCACGCCGACTACGCGATCACCGCGCAGAACAACTTCTCGCCGATCTATCCGTCCGTCGGGCGCGCGGCCACCCACGTGCCGGGCGTCACGGTCGCGTCGAGCATTCGCGGCGATCTGGGCCGCGCCTTCGGCTCGACGTTGCAGGTCAGCGCCGTCGAGCCGAACGTCGGCCGCGTGATGACGCAGCGCTGGGAAGCGGGCTCGCCGGCCGCCCTCTCGCACCTGGACGGCAACGGCGCAATCGTCAGCCACTCGTTCGCCGACAAGCACCATCTGAAGCTCGGGTCCCACTTCAAGCTGCTGACGACCTCCGGCCGAGAGCTCGACCTCGTCGTCCGCGCGATCTTCCGGCCCCTGCACGACACGCCCGCCACGCTCCTCGGCTCCGTCACGATCTCGACGTCGACGTTCGACCGCACGTTCGTCCAGCCGAAGAACCTCTACACGCTTGTCGACACGCGCGGCGGCGCGTCGGACGCGAACGCAAGGCGCCTCGAGCAGGTGCTGAAGGCGTTCCCGAACGCGAAGCTGCAGACGAAGAAGCAATTCGTCGACAACCAGCTGAGCGGGATCAACACGCTGCTCGGGCTGCTCCTCGTCCTGCTGGCGCTCTCGATCGTCGTCAGCATCGTCGGGATCGTGAACACCCTCGTGCTGACGGTGTACGAGCGCACGCGCGAGCTCGGCATGTTGCGCGCCGTCGGCATGACGCGGCGCCAGGTGCGCCGGATGATCCGCTACGAGAGCGTCGTCACCGCGCTGATCGGCGCGACGCTCGGCATCGTACTGGGTCTCGGCCTCGCGGCCCTCGTCACCTCACGGATCTCGTTCCTGACGTACGCCGTGCCGACGGCACAGATCGTCGGCTTCGTGGTCGCCGCGATTCTCGTCGGAATCCTGGCGGCGATCCTGCCTGCCCGGCGCGCCTCGAGGCTGAACGTTCTGGAAGCACTGCAGTACGAGTAGCTACCCGGCGCCGAAAGGCGTGGGCTCTCGTGTCAGGAGGTAGGTCGCCCAGTACATGCGGCCGATCCCGCCGTCACCGCCGCGCTCGAGCCGCAGCAGCTCGCCGTGCTCCGGGCCGGAGATCGTGCGCCACCGATCGTCTTCCGCCCGCTCGAAGACCGCGGGCGGCTCCCAGTCCTCCGAACCCTCGTATCTGGCCTCGAGCCGGCCCTTGCGCCAGTGGAAGACGATCTCGTGGCCCTCGAGCCACCAACGGCCGAGCGCCGACGCGATCTCGGCCGGCGGCTCGTCGTCGACGCGCCACGGGTCGGGCGCCACGGGCATCAGCTCGATCGTCTTCGCGATCAGCTGCTTGATCAGAGGGCTGAGCCGCGCAGTCCCGGAGTTCGTCAGCGCGGCGACGCCGATCTTGTCCTTCGGCGACGCGTAGACGCCGGCGATGAAGCCGGGCATCGCGCCGCCGTGACCCGCGACGATCCGGTCGCCGTCCCGCAGGAGCATCAGCCCGAGGCCGTAGCCGGACGTCCAGCGCTCGTGGTCGTCGATCACCTGCACCGTGCGCATCTCTTCGACGGTCTCCGGCGCGAGCACCGCTGGATCCGGGTCGGCGATGAACGTCGCCCAGCGGCCGAGGTCGCGCACCGTGCTCCAAAGCTGGCCCGACGGCGCGAACGAGGCGGTCTCGACCGGCTGCTCCGCGCGCACGCCGTCTCGGTACGGCTCGACGAGATAGCCGGCCGCGTGCGGCCCCTGCTGCCGGAAGGTCGTCCGCGTCATCGCGAGCGGATCGAGGATGTGCTCCTGGACGTATTGCTCGTACGCCTGTCCCGCCGCCGCGGCAACGACGTGCCCGAGCAGTGCGAAGCCGAGGTTCGAGTAGTGGAAGCGCTCGCCCGGAGCGAGGACCTGTTCTGCGGTGCCCAGATCGCGCAGCAGCTCCTCGTCCGTCAGGAACTTCAGTGTCACCCAGACGTCGCCCGGTGTCTCGCGCTGGAGGCCCGATGCGTGCGAGAGCAGGCGGCGGATCGTCGGCGCGTGCGCCGGTGCGTCGAGGTGCCGGTCGAGCGTGTCCTCGAGGTCGAGCTTGCCCGCGTCGCGGAGCTGCATGACCGCCGTTGCCGTGAGCGTCTTCGTGATCGAGCCGATTCGGTACTGGGTGTCGGGCGTCGCCCCGACGCCTGCGGAGACGTCTGCCGTCCCGACCGCGGTCTCCCATACGGGCGCGCCGTCGCGGACGGCGGCCGCGACGATCGACGGCAGGCGCTTGTCCGCCTGCTCGCGGCCCACGAGCCGCTCGAGCTCCTGGACCAGCGTGTCAGGCGCGGACAAGAGCTCCGAGCGCGCACGGGATCAGCTCGATCGCGCGGTCGACGTCCTCGTCCGAGACGTCGAGGTGGGTGACGGCGCGGAGCACGGTCGGCTGCACGGTGCTCGAGAGCGCGACGCCGGCGGCGTCGAGCCGCCGGCGCGCCTCGGAGCGCGTCAGCCCGAGCGGCGCGACGTCGACGTGGACGAAGTTCGTCTCGACCTGCGCGAGGTCGACCGGCAGGCCGGCCGCGGCGAGACCTTCCGCGAGGCGGCGCGCCCGCGCGTGGTCGTCCGCGATCCGGTCGACGTGGTGGTCGAGCGCGTAGAGGCCGGCCGCGGCGACGATCCCGGCCTGTCTCATCGCGCCGCCGAAGAGGTGCTTCGCCCGCCGCGCCTCGACCATCAGCTCCTCGGAGCCTGCGACGAGCGCGCCGACCGGACAGCCGAGGCCCTTCGAGAGGCAGAGCGTGACCGTGTCGAAGCGGCGGCCGATCTCCGCCGGCGCGACCCCCTGAGCGACGGCCGCGTTGACGAGCCGCGCGCCGTCGAGGTGCAACCGCAGGTCGAGCTCGGAAGCGGTTTCTGCGAGCGCCTTCAGCTCGGCGAGCGGCCAGGCGCGGCCGCCAGACGAGTTGTGCGTGTTCTCGACGCAGACGAGCCGCGTGACCGGCATGTGCCCGCTCCGCCAGTCGCGGACGGCGTCGCGCACCTGTTGCGGCGCAAACCGGCCGTCGCGTCCCGGGAGCGCGCGCATTACGAGCCCCGAGAGCGCCGCGGGACCGCCCTGCTCGTAGATGAGAATGTGCGAGTTCTCCTCGGCGAGCAGCTCGTCGCCGCGTTGCGTGAGGATCCGGAGCGCGATCTGATTCGCCATCGTCGCCGTCGGGACGTAGACCGCAGCGGCCTGTCCGAGCAACTCGGCGGCGCGCCGCTCGAGCTCGCGAACAGTCGGATCCTCGCCGCGCTGCTCGTCGCCGACCTCGGCCGCCGCGATCGCAGCCCGCATCCCGGGCGTCGGCCGCGTCGCGGTGTCGGAACGGAGCTCGATCACGGCAGGCAACGTACCAATGGCGCGATCGGGGCCGGGCTACCCTGTCGACATGGATCTCTCACTGCTCGACGACTTTCTCGCCAGCCGTGGTGAACCCGCCTACCGCGGCGCCCAGGTGTGGGAGTGGACGGCGCGCGGCGCGGCGGGATACGAGGCGATGACGAATCTCCCGGCGCGCCTCCGCGAGACCCTCGCCGCCGAGGTTCCGTTCTCGACGTTCGTGGTCGAGACGCAGCGCGAGTCGCGCGACGGGACTGTGAAGACGCTGTTCCGGACGCACGACGGGCATCCGGTCGAGGCGGTCCTGATGCGGTACCGCGACGGGCGCCGCTCGCTCTGCCTGTCCTCGCAGTCCGGGTGTCCGCTGACCTGCACGTTCTGCGCGACGGGGGCGATGGCGTTCGGCCGCAACCTGACGCCGTGGGAGATCCTTGACCAGGCGCTCCATTTCCGGCGGGTCGAGGCCGTCGACCATGCGGTCTTCATGGGGATGGGCGAGCCGATGCTCAACCTCGACAACGTCCTCGCCGCGGCGCGGCGGCTTCCCGACCTCGGCATCACGCATCGCCGCACGACGATCTCGACCGTCGGCTGGCTGCCGGGACTGACGCGCTTCGTCGACGAGGTCGAGGAGCCCATCCGCCTCGCGCTCTCGTTGCACGCGCCGACGGACGAACTGCGGTCCCGCATCATGCCGGTGAACGAGCGCTATCCGCTCGAGGACGTCCTCGCGGAGTGCCGCCGCCACTACGAGCTGCGCGGCAGGAAGGTCTTCGTCGAGTACGTGATGCTCGCCGGCGTCAACGACTCGCGCGACGACGCCCGCCGGCTCGCCCGGCTGCTCGATCGGAAGGTCTTCAAGGTGAACCTGATTCCGTACAACCCGACGGGGATGTACGACAGGTCGTCGCGCGGAGCGATCGCGGCGTTCAAGTCCGTGCTCGATGCGGCCCGCGTTCCGGCGACGGTCCGACTGACGCGCGGGCGCGACATCGAGGCCGCGTGCGGCCAGCTCGCCACGGCTCCCAGAGGGCGGCTAGACCGCCTGCCGCAACCGGTTGCGGTTACGCAGGGCGTAGACCGCGGCTGACGTCAGCAGCAGCGCGTCGCCGGCGAGCACGAAGATGTCGGCGAGGTTGAACGCGACGTTGCGGAGGACGAGGGGATCCGGGACGCCGGTGCTCCATGCGAGCGCGGAGACGAGGTTTCCGAGCGCGCCGCCTGCCGCGATCCCGGCGCCGAGTACGACCGCCAGGGAGCAGATCCGCGGGACGACGGCGACGAGGCCGAAGGCGACGAGCGCCATCATGGCGACCGCCCCGATCGAGCGCTCGTGATGCAGGGCCGGAGCGCCGATGAGCTTCTGCCCGAGATCGAGCGCGGCGACGAGTACTGCGGCCGTGGCGGCAACCAGGCGGCGCGTCCGCACGTTCTCCATGTGACCATTGTGAGCGACGACGGCTATTTCCGACACGAGAGCGCGATCCGCCGGATCGGCCGCGAGTCCGTCCTGATGCTCGGCGGTGCCCGGGCGCTCCTGATGCAGGCCGCGCATCCGCTCGTCGCGGCGGGCATCGTCGACCACTCCGCGTACGGCAGCGACCCGTGGCGCCGGCTCGCGCGAACGATGACCGCGCTCTACACGATCGTCTTCGGGACGCGCGTGGAGGCCGACCGGATCGGCGAGATCGTCCGCACCGTCCACCACCACGTCCGCGGCGAGCGTGACGGCCGCGCGTACTCCGCAGCCGATCCCGAGCTGATGCTGTGGGTCCACTCGACGCTCGTCGACACGGGCCTCGCGATGTACGAGACCTACGTCGATGCGGTCGAGCCGGCGCTGGCGGAGGAGTTCTACGAGCAGATGAAGACCGTGGCGACGGTTTTCGGCGCGCCTCCGGAGATCCACCCGCCGACGCTTGCCGACTTTCGCGCATACCAGCGCGAGATGCTCGACGGCGCGTTGCGCGTTGGAGCGGATGCCACGGCAATCGCGCGCTCGATCCTCGAGCCGCCGGTGCCGGCGGCGCTGCGTCCGGCCGTGCGGGGTCTCGTGCTCGCGAACATCGGCCTGCTGCCGGAGCCGCTGCGCGAGCAGTACGGGTTCAGCTGGGGCCGCGCACGGCATGCGCTCCTCGCCGCGTCGTCGCGCTCGGCACGCCACGTCTTCGTGCCGCTGCTCCCCAAACCATTGCGACTGACGCAGCGCGTGCCGCTGCGCGTGCTCGCCGCGTTCGCGAAGCTCTAAGCGCCTTTCTGCGCTTCGAGCTGCCGGCCCTCGGCCTTCTCGCCGCACAGATCCGGGTGATCCTCGAACCCGTACTTGACGATCGGGTTCTTTGCCGCACGCACCTCGTCGAGCCGTCGAACGGGCCGGTCGTGCGGCGCTTCCTTCAGCAGTTGCGGATCCTCCGCCGCCTCGCGCGCGATCGCCAGCATCGCGTCGACGAACGCGTCGAGCGTTTCCTTCGCCTCGGTCTCCGTCGGCTCGATCATCAGCGCCTCGGGGACGATCAGCGGGAAGTAGATCGTCGGCGGGTGGAAGTCGTAGTCCATCAGCCGCTTCGCCACGTCGAGTGCAGTGACGCCGTGCTCTCGCTTGAGGGTGCGCGCGCTGAGCACGAACTCGTGCATGCAGAGGCGGTCGAACGGCAGGTCGTAGGTGTCCTTCAGCCGTGCCAGCAGATAGTTCGCGTTCAGGACCGCGACCTCGGACATCTCCTTCAGCCGCGGCCCGTACGCACGGATGAACGCGTACGAGCGGACGAAGACGCCGAACGGCCCGGTGAACGCGCGCACTTTGCCGATGGTCTTCGGCCGGTCGTAGTCGAGCCCGAACGTGTCGTCGTCGCGGCGGATCACCGCCGGCACCGGCAGGAACGGCTCGAGGATGTCGCGCACGGCGATCGGCCCGCCGCCAGGCCCGCCGCCCCCGTGCGGCTGCGAGAACGTCTTGTGTAGGTTGATGTGGACGACGTCGAAGCCCATGTCGCCCGGACGCGAGATCCCGCAGACGGCGTTCAGGTTCGCCCCGTCGTAGTACATGAGGGCGCCCGCGCCGTGGAAGATGCGCTCGATCTCTTCGATGTTCTCGTCGAAGAGACCGAGCGTCGACGGATTCGTCAGCATCAGGCCGGCCGTGTGTTCGTCGACCTTGCCGCGCAGGTCTTCGACGTCGATGTTGCCACGCGGGTCGGTCTTCACCGGTGTCAGCTCGTACCCCGCCATCGTCACGCTCGCGGGATTCGTTCCGTGGGCGGTGTCGGGGATGACGATCTTGCGGCGCTGCTCGTCCTCGCCCCTGTGCTTGAAGTAGGCGCGGAAGAGCATCAGGCCGGTGAGCTCCCCCTGGCTTCCCGCGGCGGGCTGGAGGCTGACCGCGTGCAGCCCGGTGACCTCGGCGAGGATCTCCTGCAGCCGCCACATCAGCTCGAGTGCGCCCTGGGCGCCCTCTTCCTCCTGCAGCGGATGGAGGTCGCGGAACCCGCGCAGGTTCGCGAGCCGCTCGTTGACGCGCGGGTTGTACTTCATCGTGCAGGAGCCGAGCGGATAGAAGCCCGTGTCGATCCCGAAATTGCGCGTCGAGAGCTTCGTGAAGTGGCGGACGAGCTCCGGCTCGGCGAGCTCGGGAAGGCGGGGCGGCTCGGCGCGCCGCAGCTCCTCCGGAAGCTCCGGAACCGGGAGATCGGGCGTCGGGATGCTCGATGCGCGGCGGCCGGGCTGCGATTTCTCGTAGATCAGCTTCACGGCCGCGCGACCTCGGTCAGCACTTCGACGAGCCGGTCGACGTCGGCGACGGTGCGCTTCTCGGTGACGGCGACGAGCAGCGCGTCGTCGAGGCCCGGATAGTCGCGGCCGAGCGCGTACCCGGGATGCACACCGCGTTCACGGGCCGCCTTCACGACCTCGCGGCCGCTCCGTCCGACGCGTACGGCAAGCTCTTTGAATGTTGTCCGATCGGGAAACACTAGCTCGAAGCCGGCATCGCGGAGCCGTCCCTTCGCGTA
>Ga0066710_100002931_pt1 | contig 14177 bp, 12 predicted proteins | sample GraSoiAngelo_159_FD_79666 | JGI IMG/M metagenome (GOLD analysis project Ga0066710, IMG submission 79666) | Grasslands soil microbial communities from the Angelo Coastal Reserve, California, USA - 14_1009_16_40cm | ecosystem: Environmental > Terrestrial > Soil > Grasslands | place: USA...
AGACCCTGCGCGACCTGCTCGGATCGCTCGGCAAGTCCTCGTTCGGCCGGCACGACACCCGCGACCTGGCGACGGGCATCGAGGCCTCGGGCCCGTCCAAGGAGTACGAGTTCGGGGACACGCTGAACCTCGACGTCAGCGGGACGCTCCTCTCGGCCCTCGCCCGGGAAGGCGTGAAGGTCCCCATCGACGTGGACTACAAGGACCTGCTCGTCCACCAGGCCGAGTACCAGTCCTCCTGCGCCACCGTGGTCATGCTCGACTGCTCGCACAGCATGATCCTCTACGGCGAGGACCGCTTCACGCCCGCCAAGAAGGTGGCCCTCGCGCTGTCGCACCTCATCCGGACGCAGTACCCCGGAGACAGCCTCCAGCTCGTCGTCTTCCACGACTCCGCGGAGGAGGTGCCCCTCGGCCAGCTGGCCAAGGTGCGGGTGGGCCCCTACTACACCAACACGCGCGAGGGCCTGCGCCTCGCCCAGCGGATCCTCTCCCGCCAGCGCAAGGACATGAAGCAGATCGTCATGATCACCGACGGCAAGCCCTCCGCCCTCACCGAGGACGACGGGCGGATCTACCGCAACCCGTTCGGCCTCGACCCCCGGGTGGTGGCGCTCACGCTGAAGGAGGTCGCGAACTGCCGGCGCCAGGGAATCATGGTCAACACCTTCATGCTCGCCCGCGACTACGACCTGGTGGCTTTCGTCAAGAAGGTCTGCGAGATGAGCCGCGGCAAGGCGTACTTCACGACTCCCTACACCCTCGGCCAGTTCATATTGATGGATTACTTGAACAAGAAGACACGGACCGTCCACTGAGCATGGCGCTGGCGCTGCAGGAGACCTATCAGCATCCGACGCAGGCCAGCCGCGTGCGGATCAACGTCTACGAGGAGCCGGCCATGCCCAATCCTCCGGGCATCGACACCCCCACCACCGGGGGCGGCTTCCTGGTCACCGAGGACCGCATCGGCACGACGACCGTGATCGCCACCCTGGGATTCTTCGACCGCAAGGAGGACGCCATGGCGCGGGCCCGCCGGCGGGCGGACGAGCTCAAGGCCCAGCGCTACCAGCCGGCCTCGGCCGCCGCTTGAAAGCGGCGAGGGGGGGGTTGCTGGCCCTCCTCGTCGCCCTGGCCGCCCTCGGGATCCAGCAGCGCCGCGTCTCCGACCCCCACGTCCGATACGACCGCTTCTCGCTGCCGGCCTTCGACGCCTACGTCCACGTCGCGATGGCGGAGCGGCCGGCCGTGTTCACCGTGGCCCCATGGGGATACCGCGTCCTGGCCCCGGCCGCCGCCGCCGCGCTGCCGGGCAACGCCGTGCAGGGCTTCCGGCGCCTGGCTCTCCTCTCCCTGGCCGGCGCGGCGACGGTGCTCTACTTCTTCCTGCGGCGGCTGGGCCTGGCCGAGGCGCCCGCCCTCGTCGGCGTCGCGCTCTTCGGCCTGTCGCCGCCGGTGGCGGAATCGCTCCGGTACGTCTTCCTCGCCGAGCCTCTCTCCTGCGCGCTCGAGCTGGCTTTCCTGCTCGCGGTGGCCTCGGGCGCCGGCATGGGCGCGCTCGCCCTCGTCATGACCACCTGGGCGCTGGCCAAGGAGCTGTGGCCGGTCTTCCTGCCCCTGGTGCTGCTGCGGGAGTGGCGTCATGGGCCGCGCCAGGCGCTCCTGGCCATGCTCGGGGTGGCGGCCGGCCCCCTCGCGGTCACCCTCGTGCTCCGCGGGTGGTGGTGGCGGCCGCCGTCGGAGGTGCCGGGCGCCGCCGGCTCCAGCGTCCTCGGGGCGGCGACGCTGGCGCTGGCCTCCTGGCGGCAATGGGCGCAGCCGATGCTGCTCCTGGGCCTGACGCCCCTGGCCGCGGCCGGCGCGCTGCTGACCCGCGCCCGGCCCTTCGTGTCCCGCTACGGATGGCTCGCCCTCATCCTGCTCGGCCTGCCGCTCGGCGCCGCCAGCTACGTGAGCGGCAGCTTCTTCGCCGCCGACGTCACGCGGCTGATGCTCTATGCCCTGCCGCTGCTCGTTGCCCTCGCGCTGATGGCGTTCTTTCCGGTCACGGTATCCCTCGCGGCAGAGCCGTTGCCGCCCGCGGGCCGGAGGCATGGACGGACCGACCGCGCGTGCGGCGCGGCCGCCGCCTTCGTCGTTTTCACCCTGCCCTTCCTTCTCGATCGCTACCGACGGATCGACCTTCGCCAGGCGCGCGACGGCCCCCTGGTCCTGGCCCTCTGTCGCGAGAGCCTCCAGGCCGCGCACCGGCTCGACCGCGGCCGCGAAGTGGTCTTCGACCCCGAGCGGCAACGCTACCAGTGGGGCGTGTCGCCGCCCGAGGAGATGGGCCGCATGCGCTGGTTCCTGCGCGAGGGCTGGGGCGCGCTCGCCCACTACGGCACCGGCGACATCGTGATGCGCGAGGCCACCGCCTCGCTGCTCGTGCCGTGCCTCCGCCCGCGGACGCTCGACGCCGCGCTGAGCCTTCAGGCGCCGTCCCCGCGCCGGGTCGGGCTGCTCTTGAACGGCCGCTCCCTCGGCGGTCGGGACGTCACGACTTCCGCGGCCGAAACCGTCGTCCGCCTCCCGGCCGAGGATCTCTTCCGCGGCGACAACGTGCTGACGGTATCGGATCCCGGCGCGCCCGGCCTGCATCTGCGCCGCCTGGTCCTGCGGCCGGCGCCGTGATCTTCACCGTCGGCCATTCGACCCGGCCGCAGGAGGAGCTGGTCGCGATCCTGAGGGAGGCCGGCGTCCTTCTGCTGGTGGACGTGCGCCGCTTCCCGGGCTCGCGCCGCCACCCGCAGTTCGGCAAGGAGGCGCTGCGCTCGGCACTGGCGTCCGCGGGCATCGCCTATCGCCACGAGCCGGACCTGGGCGGACGGCGGGAGCCGCGGCCGGAATCGCCCAACACGGCCTGGCGGGTGGCCGGCTTCCGCGGCTATGCCGACCACATGGCCACGCCGTCGTTCCAGTCGGCGCTGCGGCGGCTCATCGCGCAACAGGAGATCCCGACTGCGGTGATGTGCGCGGAGGCGCTGCCCTGGAAGTGCCACCGGCAACTGATCGCCGACGCGTTGGCCGCGCGGGGCGTCGAGGTCGTCCACCTGCTCGGGCCCGGCCAGCGCCAGCCGCACGTCCTGAACCCCGCGGCGGTGATCGGGTCCGGCGGCGTGATCTCGTACCCGGCTACATGAAATTGGGAGTGTGGAAGTCGGAGATCGTCTGGGCCTGCTCGGCGATGAAGCCCGCGTGGCGCAGCCGGCGGAGCCGGCCCTCGTGCATCGTGTCGACAGGACGCCCCCGCCGAGCGGCAGCTTGGCCCCCGTCCACGGCGACGGCGACGAGCGCCACGCTCACCACATCTCCTGCCAGTCGAGAGCGGCGCGCAGGCTGGCGTAGCCTTCCTCACGAGGCGGCATCCACTGCTTCAGGCCCTCCAGCTCGAGGATGCGCCGGTGGGCCGGCACCTCCCAGCTCATCGCGAAGAGCGCGTCCTGGAAGTCCCGGGCCCGCGCCGGGTCCAGGGTGGACAGGGCGTCGAACATGCAGTGGTCGAACGGCGGGGTCGTCCACAGCACGTCGACCTTCGAAGCGTTGACGCGCCCCGCGGCCTGCTCCTGCACCCATACCAGGTCGCCCACCGCGCCCGCCTGCGCCCGGCCATCGTGGACGGCGGCCAGCACGTCCAGCTCGCTGGTGCCGGTGTCGCCGTGCTTGCCGAGGTCGGTGTCGAAGGGCAGAAGCTTGACGTGGCCGGGATCGACCCCGGCTTCCTTCAGGAAGTGCAGGGGAAGGATGCGGGCCTGGGTCGAGTCGCGGCTGCCGACCGCGAGCGTCCGCCCCGCCAGGTCGGACAGCCTCCGGATCCCCGCGTCACGGCGGACGAGGACCTTCGACTTGAAGTTGCGGTCGGAGTCGCGCATGCCGAGCGAGAGCGAGCGTCCCTCGGTCCTGCGCTGCAGGCGGACGTGGGCGAGGGGCGTGTCCCACGCGATGTCGACGTGGCCGGCGAGCAGGGCCTCCACCTGCCGCTCGTAGTTGGAGAAGAGGGCGAAGTCGACCCGCACTCCCTGGGCGCGGAAGTACTCGCGGATCCCCTCCCAGATCGTGACGACCTTGGGGTCATGGGCCACCGCGCCGACGAGCAGCGCTTCCGGCACCGCCCGCTCAGAAGAGGGGCAGGCTCGTGAGGGCCTTGCCGATGAAGTCTGACCGTCCATAGATGCGGGGCATGGATCCTCCGGGAGGGACGAAGCCCTCCCGGCATCCTGCCATAGAGCCATGCCGAGCGGAACCGCCGAGCTCGGCATTTGCTGGGGCTGGCCGCTCGTCAGGGCACCGCCGTGAACCTCAGCTTCTGGGTGGGCACGCAGAGGATGTCCCCGGAGCCGACGGTGATGGGAAAGCCATCGGTGCCGCTGATGAACTGGTTCCGGACCAGGGCCTGCCCGGCGAACTCCGTCACCATCGTCCGGTAGCAGACGAGATGGCTGTCGGGGTTCTTGATGGGCACCTGCACGTCCCGATGCAGCTTCGAGACCGGGTTGCAGAAGAGGAACGGGCGGAGCACCGTCGCCGGCCCGGACTGGAACTGGTCCCTCAGGTTCACCACCACGTTGACGTTCCCTCCCCGGGCCTGGTAGCACAGGAAGTGGTCCAGGTTGTCGGGGAACGGCTGGGTGTTCTTCGCCGTCGGCACGGCCAGGACGACGGGGTTGAAGGTCAGGAGCCGGCGCCGGCCGAACTGGTTCTTGAAGGTGACGCTCCGAGTGGGCTCGATCACCGAGGGCGCGATCAGGAAGAGCTGCAGGTGCGCGTTGACGTCCTGGATCGGTGTGACGACGCCGTCCGGCGTCGTCTTCTCGACCGGGTTGCAGAAGCGCACCGGCCGGTAGACGAGCGCGTCCTGGAGCGCGCCCGGTAGGGTGAACTGGTCCTTCAGCGACACCGGCTCGACGACGGACGGGCCCTGCAGCTCGGCGTAGCACCTGAAGTGATCCAGCGTCGGGGCCGCCTGGGCCTCGACGAAGGCGGGGCACAGCCAGACGGCAGCGAGGACGACGAGCACGCCGATCCAGCTTGACCGGGAACGACGCGGAACGGGCCTGATCATGTGATCCTCCTCTTCTTTCGTGCACTGCGAAACGAGTGGCGCCGCTGACTCCCGGTAGAGAGATCTCGGCCCTTCTTGAAGGAGGGATTATCGAGACGAAGGAATTGCCGCGCCCGCTTCGTGCGCGGATGATGCATAAAGATACGACCTTCGGATCGGCGGTCAAGCCCTTTCTTCGCCCGCCGGGCCGATTTCTCTTCCGGGTGCTCCTGGGGCAGGATGGATGGTCGTGAGCGAACACGCCTCGTTCTGTCCGCTGGATTGTCCCGACCGGTGCAGCCTGAGCGTCACCGTCGAGGACGGCCGGGTGACCGCCATCGACGGCTCGCTGGCCAACCCCCTCACCGCGGGCTTCATCTGCAGCAAGGTCCGCCGCTTCCCCGAGCGGCTCTACGGGCCGGACCGCGTGCAGCACCCGATGGTCCGCCGGGGGCCGAAGGGCGAAGCTCGCTTCACGAGCCTCTCCTGGCCGGAAGCCCTGGACCTGGTGGCCCGTCGCCTGCTCGAGGTCCGCCAGCGCTGGGGCGGGGAGGCGATCCTTCCCTATCACTACGGGGGCAGCAACGGCCTCGTCACCGACGGCACGCTCGACGCGCGCTTCTTCGCCGGCCTCGGCGCCTCGCGCCTCGACCGGGCGGTCTGCGCGGCGCCGACGGGCGCGGTCGCCAAGGCCATGACCGGGAAGATGCCCGGCGTGGCCTTCCCGGATTACGAGTCCGCCCGCCTCATCGTCCTCTGGGGCGCCAACCCCTGGCACTCGAACATCCACCTCGTGCCGCACCTGAAGAGGGCGCGGCAGGCGGGGGCGCGCGTCGTCCTCGTGGACCCGCGCGCGACGGCCCCCGGCGCGTACGTCGACGAGTGGCTGCCCGTGCGTCCGGGCACCGACGTCGTGCTGGCCCTCGCCCTCGCGCGGTGGCTCGTCCACGGCGGCCGCCTCGACCGCGATTTCCTGGTCGCCCACACCACCGGGCACGAGCGGGTGCTGGAGGCGGCGGAGGCGTGGACGCTGGAGCGGGCGGCGGCGGTGACCGGGCTGGGCCCGGGCGACATCGAGCGGCTCGCCGAGAGCTATGCCGAGGCCGATCCGGCGGTGATCCGCATCGGCTGGGGCCTGGAGCGCAACCGCAACGGCGGGAGCGCGGTCGCGGCCATCCTCGCCCTGCCCGCGCTGGCCGGGAAGTTCGGCCGGCCCGGCGGCGGCTTCACGATGTCCAACAGCGGCGCCTTCCGCGTCGACGACGAGGCCCGCGGGGGCCCGCCGCCGGCCACCCGCCTCGTCAACATGAACCGGCTGGGGCGCGTGCTGCTCGGCGAGATCGCGCCCCCGCCCGTCATGGCCCTCTTCGTCTACGACTGCAACCCGGTCGTCACCGTGCCCGACCAGGGCCGGATCGTGCGCGGGCTGGAGCGCGAGGAGCTCTTCACGGTCGTCTTCGACGCGGTCCTGACCGATACCGCCCGCTACGCCGACGTCGTGCTGCCGGCCACGACGTTCCTGGAGCACGAAGAGCTGTCGCACTCCTACGGCGCCTACTCCGTGCACTACTCTCCAGCCGTGGTGGCTCCGGTGGGATCGGCCCGGCCCAATCCCGCCGTCTTCCGCGACCTCGCCCGCGCGGCGGGCATCGACGGCGACATCCTGGCCGGCGGCGACGGCGCGGTGCGGGCGCGGGCCCTGGCCAGCGTGCGGGCGCCGCTCGCCGGAGGCGCGGACCTCGACCGACTCGAGCGCGAGCGGATCGTGCCGCTGGACTTCCCGGGCGGCGCGCCGGTGCAGTTCGTGAGCGCCTTTCCCTTCACCCCCGACCAGCGGATGCGCCTCGACCCGCCGGAGCTGGGGCCGAACCTCTACGCCTACCGGGAGGAGGTGGTGGACCGGCGATTCCCGCTGGCGCTCATCTCGCCCGCCACCGACCGCACGGTCAACAGCATGCTCGGCGAGCTGAAGAAGGACGAGGCCGAGCTGCTGCTCCACCCCGACGACGCGCGCTCCCGCGGCATCCAGGCCGGAGCCGGCGTCAGGGTCTTCAACGCCCTCGGGGAGGTGCGCTGCCGCGCCCGGCTCAGCGAGCGGATCCGGCCCGGGGTGGCGAGCCTGCCCAAGGGAGCCTGGCGGCGGTCGTTCCGGAGCGGGACCTCGGCCACGGCGCTGGTGGCCGACGATCTGAGCGAGATCGGCGGCGGGGCCTGCTTCAACGACACCCGCGTGCAGGTCGAGGCCCTGCCCGCGGAGACGGACCGCCCCGCGGGCACGGACCGCCCCGCGGGCCGGGCGTCCTGACGTCTGCCGCGCGCAGCGGAGCGTCTCCTCCGCGGCGGACGCGAGGATTCACTCCGAGCGTCCGCCTGATTGACGTCATGCGCGGAGCGAAGCGCGGCACATCCCGGAATCAGAGGTCGAACATCACCTCGACCTAGCGCCAGCCCCAGCTCTTCGCCCTCAGGACCTCCCCGCGCGCCGCCGCAGCGTCCATTCGCGCAGCGCCTCGAGGTGCTTCTTCACGAAGCCTCGCGTCGTCTCGTCGGTCAGCCGCCCGTCCTTGTCGAACCTCTCATGCGCCCTCGTGACCAGCACCTCCGGCTGGAGGAGCGCGAGCGTCTGGGTGAAGACGAAGGCCTGACGGAGCTGTTCCTGGGCGCGGATGGTGCCGCCCTGGCCGGGGGTAGCCCCCATGATCGATGCCGGCTTGCCCCGGAGCGGCGTCTTGTCCGGCGGGCGCGACGCCCAGTCGATCGCGTTCAGCTGGTCGGCCATCGGTGCTCCTCCGGATCGAGTCTAAGCCGATCCCGCTCCCGCGCGCAGCAGCAGGGCGTCGATCTCGTTGCGGTACGGCATGGCGTCGGAGCAGCTCACCCGGCCCACCACGATGGCGGCGGCGGCGTTTCCCGCCCGCAGGCACTCGGCGAGGGGCCGTCCGCGGTGCAGGCCGTCGAGGAAGCCGGCCGCGAAGGCGTCGCCGGCGCCGATCGTGCTCACGACCTCGACCGGCAGGGGCGGGACCGAGGACGACTCCTCGGCGGTGTGGGCCTCGACGCCGCGGGCGCCCAGCTTGCGCACCAGCAGCGACACGCCCGCGTCGAGCACCGCCGCCACCTGCCGGGCCGGGTCGGCCTCGCCGGTCAGGAGCGCGATCTCGTCTTCGTTGCCGAGGAGCACGTCCACGAGGCCCAGCGCGCGCCGGGCCTGCTCGCCCGCGGCCGACGGCGAGGGCCAGGAGCTGGCGCGGTAGTCCACGTCGAGCACCGTACGCGCGCCCGCCTCCCGCGCGGCGCGGAGCGCGGCGAGCGTGGACTCGCGGGATGGCGACGCGGCCAGGCTCGTCCCGTTCGTGACGAAGAGCCGCGATCGTCGCACCGCCTGCAGCTCGGCCGCCCCGACCTCCACGCGCGTGTCGGCCGCCTCCCGCCGGTAGAAGACCTGGGGAAAGCGGTCGGGGGGTGACACCTCGGTCAGGCACAGCGACGTGTTGTAGCCGGGCACGAGGCGCACGAAGCGCGCGTCGACCTTTTCCGCCCTCAGGAAGGCCAGCAGGTAGTCGGCGAGCGCGTCGGCGCCCACGCTGCTGATGATGCCGACCGCGTGCCCGAGGCGCGCGAGGCCGACCGCGATGTTGGCGCTCGATCCACCCAGGTGGCGCGAGAAGTGCTCGACCTCGCCCAGCGGCCGGCCATGCTCCATCGCATAGAGGTCGTAGCCGATCCGTCCCAGCACGCAAACGTCCATGGCCAGCCGCTCCCGGCCTACTTGCCACGTCCCCGCTTGGCCACGCGGCGGGGGGTCGTCGCCTCGGCCTGGCCCTCCTCCCCGAGGACCTGCAGCGCGCCGTCGAGGCCGGCGTCGCCGTGGACGAGCGCGGTGAGGGCGCGGCACATGGGCAGCGGATCGGCCGCGCCCGGGAAGAGAAGGTTGCGGCCGATGATCGCACCCCGCACGTTGGACCCCGCCTTCAGCCCGGCGGCGAAGTCCATGAGGGTCACCGCCGGCGACTCTCGCGCCGGCCCGCCCAGGAGCAGGATGGGCAGCGTGGTGGCCCGCGTCACGCGGTCGAAGCCCTCGCCGTAGGGCAGCTTCAGCCACAGGTGGGCGGAGGAGTCGCCGAGGCCGGCCGCGATGCCGCACTGCCGCACGAGCGTGGGGGCGTCCTTGGCCGGATCGTAGCCGCCCTTGCCCCGGGCCACGCCCAGCGGCTCGAGGAAGGCGGCCAGGCCCTGCCGTCGGAGGGCGACGAGCGCCTCGGCGCAGCCGAGCACCGTGCGGCCGGAGGCGGGCTCTTGCGGGTCGAGCCGGTACATCATCTTGCCGCCTTGGCAGCGCAGCTCGGCCAGCCGCTTGGCGGTGATGCCCGTGAACGAGTCCTCCATCTCGAACGCGGTGCCGGCCAGGCCGCCGCGGTTCATGCTTCCCACCAGGACGCGCCCGTCGAGGAAGCCGGCTCCGGTGCTCTTCCGCTCGAGGTGGCTCAGGATCAGCAGCTCCTCCAGCAGGTCGGCGGTGGCCACGACGCCGTCGAGGTCGGGATCGTCGAGCACGCGGCGGGTACGGGCCAGGTACTGGTAGCGGTCGCCCATCGCGAGGGCGTCGCCGCGGATCGCGGTGACGCCGCGGGCCGGGTGGTCGATGGCCAGCAGCACCAGCTTGCCGTCGCGGGTCAGCCGCCGCGGCCGCTTGCGCCGCCGGGCCTCCTTCTCGATCCAGCGCGGCCGCTCCACGCGGACCTCGGTGATCTCCTCGAAGAGCGCGAGCGGAAGCGCCTGTTCGGCGGCGAAGGTGCGCGCGCTGGCAGTGGCCAAGTGACCTCCCCTCGTCGTCAGTAGTGGAAACGCTGCTTCTGCCGGGCCCCGAGGTAGGCTTCCCGCGCGCGCCGCACCTCCTCGGTCTCGGTCACCTCGGCCACCGGCACGTCCCACCACGAGAAGCCCGGGATGGACGTCCGCGGCTCGATGGGCACGTAGACGAGGCAGGTGCGGTCCTGGGCGCGGGCCTCGGCGAGCGTCCGCCGCAAGGCGTCCTCGTTGTCGGCGCAGAAGGCCACCGCCCCCAGGCTGCGGGCGTTGGCCACGTAGTCCACCTCCACCGGAGGACCGGTGAGACGGCCCGTCTCCTCCTCGCGCGCCCGGAACTCGTTGCCGAACCCGTGGCTGCCGCAGGAGCGCTGCAGGTTGTGGATGCACTGGTAGCCGTGGTTGTCGACGAGGACCACGGTGATCTTGCGGCCCTCCTGCACCGAGGTGACGATCTCGTGGTTGAGCATCAGGTAGCTGCCGTCGCCGACGAAGGCGTAGACGTCCCGCTCGGGCCGGGCCATCTTGACCCCCAGCGCTCCGGCGATCTCGTAGCCCATGCAGGAGTAGCCGTACTCCGAGTGGTAGTCGCCGCTCGCCCTGCTCTTCCACAGCTTGTGCAGGTCGCCGGGGAGGCCGCCCGCGGCGTGGACGACGGTGGCGTCCTCGCCGGCGTGCTCGTTGAGGATCCGGATCACCTCCGCCTGATGGAGCAGCCCCCCCTCGCGCTTCGGGTGGACGATCTCCCGGTGGACCCGGTCCCACTCCTCGCGCGCGGCGCGGATCTCCCGCTCGTGCTCCTCGGCGATGCGGTAGCCGGAGAGCGCGGCGGCCAGATCCTCGAGCCCGGCCCGGGCGTCGGCCACGAGAGGCAGCGCGCCGTGCTTGTGGGCGTCGTAGGCGCTCACGTTGAGGGAGACGAACCGCACGCCCGGCTGCTGGAACTGCGTCTTGGAGGCGGTGGTGAAGTCCGAGAGCCGGCTGCCGAGCACGATCACGAGGTCGGCGCCCTGGGCGAGCCGGTTCGCGGCCAGCGTCCCCGTCGTCCCCAGCGCCCCCAGACAATAAGGATGGGCGTCGGGGAGCACCCCCTTCCCGGCCTGGGTCACCCCCACCGGCACGTGCGTCTTGTCCACCAGCGCGCGCAGGGCCGCCTCGGCCTCCGAGTAATACACGCCGCCGCCGGCCACGATGAACGGCCGGCGCGAGGCGCGGATCATCTCCGCCGCCGCGGCCAGCGCGGCCCGGTCGGCCCGGGCGCGGGCGATGCGGTAGACGCGCTCGTCGAAGAGCTGCGACGGATAGTCGAAGGCCTCGGTCTGGACGTCCTCGGGCAGGGCCAGCGTCACCGCGCCGGCGACGGCGGGATCGGCCATCACGCGCATGGCCTCCGGCAGCGCGGCCATGAGCTGCTCGGGCCGGTTGATCCGGTCCCAGTAGCGCGAGACCGGCCGGAAGCAGTCGTTGACGCTCACGTCCATGCTGGCCGGTGACTCGAGCTGCTGGAGCACGGGGGCGGGAATGCGGCTGGCGAAGATGTCGCCGGGAAGGAGGAGGACGGGCAGGCGGTTGATCGTGGCGGTGGCGGCCCCCGTCACCATGTTCGTGGCCCCCGGACCCACCGAGCTGGTGCAGGCGAAGGCGCCGAGGCCCCGGCGCGCCTTGGCGAAGGCCACCGCGGTATGGACCATCGCCTGCTCGTTCTTGGGCTGGTGGTAGGGCAGCTCCTCGCCCCCGTAGTCGTCGAGGGCCTGGCCGAGGCCGGTCACGTTGCCGTGGCCGAAGATGCCGAAGACCCCGTTGACGAGCCGGTGGCGCCCGCCGTCCCGCTCGACGTACTGCCGCTTCAGGAACTCGACGACCGCCCCGGCCGCGGTCAGTCGCCGCGTGCTCGCGCTCATGGCTTTTCCTCCGGCTTCCCGCCCCGTCCAGCCGAACCGCCAGACGTTACGGCCTGCGAGTGGCGCGCGTCAACTGGCCGCTCGGCGGTCGGGGGGGGAAGTACAATGGCCGCCCGAGCATGAACGTCCACCTCGTGGACGGGACCTACGAGCTGTTCCGCGCCCACTACGGCGCCCCGCCCGCCGCCGCTCCCGACGGCGCCCCGGTCGGCGCCACGCGTGGCCTGCTGCGGACGCTGCTCGCGCTGCTGGCCTCGCCCGGCGTCACCCACGTGGCCTGTGCGTTCGACCACGTGATCGAGTCCTTCCGCAACGGCCTCTACGCCGGCTACAAGACGAGCGACGGCGTCCCGCCGGAGCTGCTGGCCCAGTTCGCGCTCGCCGAACGGCTGACTTACGCCCTGGGCATCGTGGTCTGGCCCATGGTGGAGCTGGAGGCGGACGACGCGCTCGCCACCGCCGCCGCGCGCTGGGCGCAGGCCGACGAGGTGGAGCAGGTGGTCATCTGCTCGCCGGACAAGGACCTCGCCCAATGCGTGCGCGGAGCCCGCGTCGTGTGCCTCGACCGGCGGCGGCGGAAGCTGCTCGACGAGGCGGGCGTGGAGGAGAAGTTCGGCGTGCCGCCGCCGGTCCTGCCGGACTGGCTGGCCCTCGTCGGAGACAGCGCGGACGGCTACCCCGGGTTGCCGCGCTGGGGCGCGGTGTCCGCCCGGGCGGTGCTGGGGCGTTACGGCGGGCTGGGGGCGATCCCGGACGACGAGGACGAATGGGAGGTGGCCGTGCGCGGGGCGGCCCTGCTGGGGGCCAGCCTGCGCTCCCACCGGGCGGAGGCGGACCTGTTCCGCACGCTGGCCACCTTGCGCACCGACGCCGCGCTGCCGGAATCGCTCGACGACCTGCGCTGGCGCGGGGCGCGCCGCGAAGAGCTGGCGGACGTCTGCCGGCAGATCGGCGAGACCGAGGTCGTGCCCCGGATGCCGCTCTGGCGCGGTCAGAAATAGAGCTTCAACCCGAACTGGATGATCCGACCCGGCGTCGACGTCGTGCGGATCTGGCCGAAGGCCGCGCTGGCGATGTCGAGGTTCGGCAGGCCGAGGTTGGTGTGGTTGAAGGCGTTGAAAAGCTCGGTACGGAACTGGACGTACCTCCGGTCGCTGAGGCGGATGTCCTTCGAGAGCGTGAAGTCGAAGTTGACGAGCGCGGGGCCGCGCATCACGCCGATGCCCGAGTCGCCGAAAACGATGCCCTTCGTGGGATCGGTGGGAGAGAAGGCGGCCTTGTTGAACCACTCGTCGATCGTCTTCGGCCCTTCGGGGTCGCCGACCCGGTTGGGACGCCCGCGGCGCTCGCCCCCGAGGTCGAGCACCCCGCCCCCGGTCTGGACCGCGGTCAGCCCCAGGCCGCTCTGGAACGTGTGGATCCCGGCGAGGTTCCAGCCGCCGAGGACCGCATTCAGCACCCCGCTGGCATCCGACCCGAAGCGGCGGCCGTGGCCGAAGGGGATCTCCCAGATGTAGCTCACCACTCCCCGGTGCTTGACGTCGAACTCGGCCAGGCCGCGCTCGGCCGCCAGGTTGTTCGGGTTCTGGGGCTCGCGGAAGGTGCCGACGTCGACGCCCGCTCCCGCCCCGCTGGTCGAGAGGTGGTCGGGCGCGCCGGTGAGCGCCTTGCCCCAGGTGTAGCTGGCCAGGAACGTGAGCCCGTGCGAATAGCGCTTCTCGAGGCGGACCTGCAACGCGTGGTAGTTGGACGACACGCGGTTCTCCAGGTACTGGATGTCCCCGAACTGCGGGTAGGGTCGGGCGCCGGCCGTCGCCGCTCCGGTCGGTCCGATCACGACCGCCCGCTGGTTGATGTTCCGGAACCCGGGAAGCTTGGTCCCCTTGTTGCCCACGTAGGCGACGTCCAGGAGCAGGTCGCGGAGCAGCTCCCGCTCGAAGCCGAGGTTCCACTGCTGGATGTAGGGCGTCCGCTGGTTCATGTCCTGGGCCCGGCGGCCGGCGGTGGCACTGAGCGAGCGCACGTCCAGCAGGCCGGCCGGGTACCCGTCCTGCAGGCGGAAGATGGCGCCGTCCGCCGTGCGGTTGTTGCCGGAGACCGAGATCGTGTTGTCGACGAGGAACGGCGGGTTGAAGCCGAGGAGGCCTTCGCGCCCCTGGCGGTTCGTGTGGTTGTAGAACACGCCGTAGCCGCCCCGCATGACCCAGCGCTCCGAGAACGACCAGGCGAACCCGGCCCGGGGCGCGAGGTTGTTCCCGTCGGGATGGATGAGGGCCCGCTCGAAGAGGCTCCCGGCCTTGGCCAGGACGTAGGTGCCGGCCGCGGGGTGGGAGTTGGCGAACTGGTTGTCCTCCTCCACCGGGGGCGTTCCGTACCAGTACCTCAGGCCG
>Ga0066710_100002932_pt1 | contig 14177 bp, 17 predicted proteins | sample GraSoiAngelo_159_FD_79666 | JGI IMG/M metagenome (GOLD analysis project Ga0066710, IMG submission 79666) | Grasslands soil microbial communities from the Angelo Coastal Reserve, California, USA - 14_1009_16_40cm | ecosystem: Environmental > Terrestrial > Soil > Grasslands | place: USA...
TCGAGCGCCGCGGTCACCAGCACGCGGCTCACCAGATGCGGGACGCCGGCGGTTCGCAGCCTCTTCTCGATCTCGAGGGCCGGTGACACGCGCACGATCTCGACGTTCCGGTCGTGGAGCTCGACGAAGAGGGCCTCCAGCGAGTCGAAGAGCAGCTTCACGCTCGCCGTCCTTCGTGCTGGAGCATCGTGCCGAGGTTCTCGATCGTGACGGCCAGGCGCTCGGAGGCCGCGGCGTTGCGCTCGATCATGTCGAGCAGGCGCTCCTCGCGCTTGCTCTGGCGCTCGCGCTCGACCTGGTGGTTCTGGCGCTCCCGCAGGAAGTCCAGCCGGTAGAAGACGAAGATCATCACCGCCAGGAGCCCGCCCACGCCGAGCGGCGACAGCGTCTTGATCAGGTCGAGGTCGGGCATCAGGCGCATCCCTGACGGACCTGCAGCGAGGCGTCGCTGGCCGCCATCCACGCCTCGCTGGACGTCATCAGTCGAGCGCCCCGTTCATCGTCTCGGCGTCATGCGCCAGCAGCCCGTCGCGCACGCCGAGACCGGCCTCCGCCACCCGCGCGCGGACTTCCTTGCAGCGCTCTGCCATCCGTTCGGCGATCCGCGGCGGAACGACCGCGCCGTTCTCAGTGACTTCCGCGTGGCCGCGGCCGACCAGCAGCCGCCACTCCGTCCAGTGGTCCCAGTCGAGCAGCGCCGTGACCACGACCCACGCCGTGTAGCGCGGCAGCCCGTTCGGCACGACGTCGCTCTGCATGAATCCCGCGACGCGCACGGCGTCGACCTTCTTGTCCTCGACCTCCTGGAGCAGGCCCTTCAGCGATCCGTGGATGACCTTCATCCGCTGTCTCCTTCCGCTCGCGCTCGTGGGAGCATCGATCGCGTCGCGCTGAGGGAAGAGCGAAAGGAGTGCCAGACCGGTTGGCGCTGCGGGCGGTGGCGGCGAAGCGTGCGAGAGCGTTGGCGGATCTCGCCGAACGTGCCGCGCGCCTGAAGAGGCGGATCGCGGGCCGGCCTCGTCGCGTTGCGGTTTTGTTGCGGTTTCGTGCGGTTTATCGCGTCTCGCGACGTGTTACGCCGTTCTCTCGGCCGCCGCGGGAGCGGAATCGCCGGCAACGTGTGGTCCAGGTCGCAGCCACTCAGCGGAGACACACGGCTGGAAATCTCGGCTTCTCGGCGGGTTCCGGAGCTGTCCGCGATGGCGGAGTGCGCCCAGAGAAAACGACACGAAACGACAACGAATCGACAACGCGCGGAGCGATCCAACCCGCTCAGAGCGGCCGAGGCGGGCGCAACCGTGCGGGAAATGAAGACGGTCCGGCAGCGCTCGCTCTGGCATCTACGTTGCGCTGCTCGACTCTGACCGATGACAGCGCCGCGCGCCGAACCTCGATCACGCCTGACCGACCTCGATCGGCGCCTGGCTCGATTGCTTGCGGCGGCGCTCGTCGCCGACTACCGGCGGTATCCCGAACCGCCTCCCGCTCGAAGCCCCGAAATCCCGGTTGACACGCCGCTACCGGACGGGTATCAGAGCGTGTGCCCGCCCGGTGGGGAGACACCCTCAAGCGACGCCGCCTGCAACGGGGCTGGACCCAGCAAGCGCTCGCCGACAAGGCGGGCGTCGCCCGGAACACGATCGCGCGGCTCGAGACGGGCAACCGCCGCCCATCGTTCGAGATGCTCGAGCGGCTCGCCCGCGCCTTCAGGTTGAGCCTTGCCGGTCTGCTCCGGTGAGGCGGTAAGAGAGACGAGGGCGCGATGATCGCTGCCGTCTACGCGCGGAAATCGACCGACCAGAACGGGGTCGCCGACGAGGAGAAGTCCGTCGTTCGTCAGGTCGAGCGCGCGAAGGCCTACGCGGCGAAGAAGGGCTGGACCGTCCTGTCGGAATACGTTTTCTCGGACGACGGGATCAGCGGCGCCGAGTTCGAGCGGCGGCCCGGGCTCATGGCCCTGATGGGGAGCCTGAAGCCGCGTCCGCCGTTCCACGTGCTCATCATGAGCAACGTCGACCGTCTCGGACGCGAGCAGATCGAGACGACCTACCTGCTGAAGCAGATCATCGTCGCCGGCGTCCGGATGTTCGACTACATGGAGGACCGCGAGCGCGTCCTGGACTCGCCCACCGACAAGCTCTTGCTCGCCGTGACCACGTACGCTGCGGAGATGGAGCGCCACCAGGCGCGCCAGCGCACGCGCGACGCGCTGTTGAGCAAGGCGCTCCGGGGCCACGTGACCGGCGGCGCCGTCTTCGGATATCGGAACGTCGAGGTCCTCGGCGACGGGCCGAAGCGCCAGCACGTCGTGCGGGAGATCGACCCGGCGCAGGCCGAGGTCGTGCGACGGATCTTCACGCTGGCGGCCAAGGGCCTGGGCTTCAAGCGGATCGCGGCGCGGCTGAACGTCGAGGGCGTCCCCTCGCCTCGCCCGAGACGCAGCGGTCGGCCCCGCTCGTGGACGTCATCGAGCGTCCGCGGCCTACTGCTCAACCCCCTCTATCGCGGACAGATCATCTGGGGCCGGATCAGGAAGCGCGACTCCTGGGGGCTCAAGAAGTACCTCGATCGGCCGGAGAGCGAGTGGGTAAAGCTGGACGCTGAACATCTTCGAATCATCTCCGACGAGCTGTGGCACGCGATGGAGCGCCGCATCGACTCGACGCGCATGGCGCACGGACGCGACGCCGGCCGCCGGAGCGGGGGCCGGCCCATCCGGGCGACGGACTCGCGCTACCTCCTCACCGGCTTTGCGCAGTGCGAGGTGTGCGGCGGCGGGATGGTGGTCGGAAGTCAGGACTTCAAGCGCCACAGTCGTCGCTCGGTCTACGTCTGCGGCTACCACCGGGAGCGCGGCAACGCCGTGTGCACGAACCGCGTTGTAGCGCCGATCGAGATCGCCGACCGTTCGGTCCTGACGGCCCTCGAGCGTGACGTGATGCGCGTCGAAGTCGTCGAGACTGCGCTGGCTGAGGCCCTGGACACGTTGCGACCGTCTGGGTCGGAGCTCGCCGAACGTCGGAGAGCGCTCGAAGCCGAGCTGGCCGACCTCGAGCAGGAGGTGGCCAGCTACGCGCGCGCCATCGCCGAGGTGGGCCCGCTCGCATCCCTGCTCGCGGAGATCCGCCAGCGTGAGACTCGGCGTGAGTACCTCGCGGCCCAGCTCCGTACGGTCGTGAGCGGGGTGAACCTCGCGGCGCTCGACCCGGCAAGCATCCGGCAGAACCTGCGCGAGCGACTGACCGACTGGCAGGGGCTACTCGGGCGGGAGACGGTTGAGGCGCGTCAGATCCTTCGCGAGGTGCTCGTCGGGCGACTGATCTTCACGCCGAGAGTGGACGGAAGTGGTCGATATTACGAGTTCACCGGCCAGGCGACCCTCTCGGGACTCCTGGCCGGTGTCGTTTCTCCCGACATGTTGGTGACCCCGGCGGGATTCGAACCCGCGATCTCGACCTTGAAAGGGTCGCGTCCTGGGCCAGGCTAGACGACGGGGTCAGTCGCCTCAGTATACCCGGTGAATCAGCGCGCCGGGTGCACGGAGGTGTGCACCTCGACGATATTACCCGGATGATACCGGCCGCTGTTCGGCACCCAGACCGTGATTGGCCCGCGTGGCGACTCGACCGTCAGCCGCCCCGACGGATCAACGCCGAGCAGGCGCCCACGAATTACCGCGTATTCGCCGGGCTCACTCGTCGGCGACGCCGCCGGGTCCATGCCGGAAGAGGCCGGAGCGTAGCCCGAGGGTGACGGCACCATCGCCTGTACGCGCATCTCCACCCGGACCTGGTCGCCAACCTTGACGACGGACTCGGTCGGCTGCGCGACCCAGACCTCGACGGGCCCTCGCGGCGTCGTGATCAAGAGCTTGCCAGCGGGATCGATCGACGTCGCGTGCCCGGTCACGGCCATCTCGTCGACCTCGCCGGACACCATGAGGGGTACCGGCGGAGTCAGGGTGTTTTGGACCTCCGCCGGCCCCGCGAGGGTGCCGCGGACGGTCCGGATCGTGTGCAAATCCAGGCCTCGGAACTGATCGGGCGCCGCTTTGACACGCACATACTGGCCACCTTGGCGAAGCGTGATCACGCCCGCCGGCTGATCCCAGGTCCAGACTTCACCCGTGAACTCGCTCGTCGCGGGCCCCGCGGCAGGCGTCGTTGCCGTCGCGGCGCAGCCGGCGAGGATCAGTGCCAGGGTCAGTAAGCCGAGAACGCTCTTCATGTGATGGCCCTCCTCGTTGGGGTGCTGCCGAAGGACTACAAGTACGATGCCAGAGGGCCGACGATCGAGCACGCCGACGGTTCGCCGCCTGAGAGCGGACCGAAGGGCGGTCAGGGCGACTGCTGGCCGAACCCGAACCGGTACGAGCTGACGCGGACGCGATACGTTGTGGCGCCCGGCATCACGGGCACGCTCGCCGAGAAGGACGCGCTGCGGCCCGGCCCGATGGAGGGGCTGACGAACGAGATGCCGCGGGCAACGGTCTTGCCGTTGCCATCGAGCGCCTCGGCGGTCACGTATACGTCCACCGCATCGAAACGGTTCTCGTTGAACACGACCCCGTTGATTCGCGTCTGGCCGGGATTGCCGCGGTCCACCGTGTGCGTAACCCGGAAGCCGTCCTGGGCGCTCGCCACGGCAGCGAGCAGCGCAAGCGCGACGCCGGCGGCGATCGGGCGCGCCCGGGTCACGACGGCCCGGCCGCCGTCAGCGCTTCGCGGTACAGCTCCTCGGTGAAGCCGCGCACGACCAGATCGCCCACGACGAGGACGGGGACGCGGAGAAAGCCGTCCTCATGGACGAGATACTTCAGCGCATCGGCGTCGCTGGGCGCCGCCAGCCGCACGATGTCGGAGCCGGCCTTGGCGAGCAGCCGGCGGGCACCGCGGGCCAGCGTCAACGCGCCGGCCTCATCCACCGGCGCCGCTTCCACCAGGCGACTGTCGAACGGCACGCCGCGTTGCAAGAGGAACTCTCTCGCCTTCGCACAGGTCGGTCAGCCGTTCTTGTTGTAGAGGACCGCGGGAGCCACGGCTCCACGTTGTAGCACGACGGGCCGGGCGTGTCCGGACAAGATTTTTCTTTCGCCCGGGCCCGCGCGCGATTCTAATGGCGTCGGGCGTGAATGAAAGTGGTGAGCCGTCAGGGATTCGAACCCTGGACCCCCTGATTAAAAGTCAGGTGCTCTACCAACTGAGCTAACGGCTCGCCGGGAACATTCTAAGCGGACGGAATCGGAACGCAATGAACCGACAGTGTCGGGACCCTCGACAGTCCGCGCGGCTGGCCGCGCGTCGGCGCGCGAAACTCCCCGATACGCAACGCCTGGCACCGCCGCTGCACTTCCTGGGGCCATGACCATCGGAGGGCGCGCGGCCTTGTTGTTCGTCGTCGGCAGAGCCGAGATCGAACGGTACGAGTACCTGACGCGCGCGTTTTCCAGCGACGACCGCGTCGCCGTCATCCTGGACCGCCGGCACGGTGAGCGGCGGGGCTCACGGTCGCGGATCCCCAACGACCGCCGGCGCATGGAACGTCGGATCCGCGAGAATCACCACGAGCTGGCGCGCCTGGGCTACACGCTGGTCCGACTCCAGCCCTAGCCGGGCAGGACGCCGGGGCCGCGCGACGCTTTAGAGCAGGCTCGAGCGCACCGAAGGGAACCAGCGCATCAGCGGTGAGTCTTCGCACAGAATCGTCTCGTCGCGCTGGGCCCCCGTCGAGATCATGCAGAAGGGCACGCCGATGAGCTCTTCCAGGCGCTCGAGGTAGCGGCGGGCCTTGGCGGGCAGGTCGGCCTCGTTCTTCGCACGACTGGTCGGTGACATCCAGCCGGAGACCTCCTCGTAAACTGGCTCGGCGCCATCCAGCACCACCTCTTCCTCGGGAAAGTCAGGGAGAAGCTCGCCCTTGTAGCGGTAGCCGGTGCAGATCTTCACGGTCTCGCACTGGTCGAGCACGTCGAGCTTGGTCAGGGCGACCGTGTCGAGCCCGTTGATGCGGACGGCGTACCGCAGGACCACCGCGTCGAACCACCCACAGCGCCGAGGCCGGCCGGTGGTGGCGCCGTACTCGTTGCCTCGCGCGCGGATGTCTTCGGAGATCTGCCCGATCATCTCCGTCGGGAGCGGCCCCGAGCCCACGCGCGTGGTGTAGGCCTTGGCCACGCCGAGGATGCCCTGGATGCGCGTCGGGGGCACGCCGGTTCCGGTGGCGGCGCCTCCCGACGTGGTCGACGACGACGTGATGAACGGATAGGTGCCATGATCGACGTCGAGCATGGTGCCCTGGGCGCCCTCGAAGAGCACCGAGTAGCCGCTCTCGATCCAGCGGGTCAGCAGCAGCGCGGTGTCGGTGATGTAGGGCGCCAGCCAGCCCGCGTAGCGCAGATAGGGGTTGAGGATCTCGTCGACGGTGAAGGTCTGGGCGTCGTAGATCTCGCGCAAGAGCCGGTTCTTCTGGGCGACGTTCCGCTCCAGCTTTTCGCGGAAGAGCTGGACGTCGAGGAGGTCGGCCATGCGAATGCCCACGCGGGCGGCCTTGTCGATGTAGGCCGGCCCCACGCCCTTGCCGGTCGTGCCGATACGCCGGCTGCCCAGCTTCGCCTCCGACGCGCGATCGAGCGCCGGATGGTACGGCATGATCAGGTGGGCGTTCTTCGAGATGAAGAGGTTGCCGTCGAAGCTCACGCCGCGCCGGACGAGCGACTCCATCTCCTCGATGAGCGAGCCGGGATCGACGACCACGCCGCAGCCGATCACGCACCGGCACCCCGCGTGCAAGATGCCGGAGGGGATCGAGTGGAGCACGTACTTCTCGCGCCCCACCACCACCGTGTGGCCGGCGTTGTTGCCACCCTGGTAGCGGACGACGACGTTGACGTGCGGGGTGAGGATGTCGACGACCTTCCCCTTCCCCTCGTCTCCCCACTGCGTGCCGACGACGACGATGTTAGGCATCGAGACGCTCCGGATGTTCCAGCATATCGTCGATCTTCGCCGTGCGCTCGTGCCCCGTGGCCACGTCAACCACCAGCAGCTCGCCCGCCCGCACGCGTGGGCCGCCCACGACGAGCGCGCGGCCCACACGCTGCGCGCGCGCATAGGCGAGCGATTCGTCGAGCCCGCGCGTGACGATGTCACGCGCGACGGACCGCCCGCGGTCGCGCAGCCGGCGGGCCAGGGAGAGCGCCGCCGTCTTCTCCGGCGTGAAGTCGATGATGAAGAAGTCGGGGCCCGGCAGCGGCACGTCGACCCCCTGGGCTTCCATCACCGACAGGGCGCGGGCGATGTCGAACGCGAAGCCCACGGCCGGGCAGTCATAGCCGAAGCGTCCCACCATGTGGTCGTAGCGCCCGCCGGCGGCCACGGCGGCGCCGAATTCGGCCACGTAGGCCTCGAAGTACATGCCGGAGTAATAGTCGAACCCGCGCACACCGCCGAGGTCGAGCAGGACCGCGTCGGCCAGGCCGTAGATCGTGAGGAGCCGGTAGACCTCGGAGAGATTGCCGAGCGCCCGTTCCGCCCGCTTGTTGCGTGCGAACGGCGCCGCCCGCTCCAGCACCTCGGCGTGACCGAAGAGCGTGGGCAGGGCCAGCAAGGCGTCGCCCACGTGGCTCGGCGGCGCCAGCTCGTCGACCAGGCGCTCGAGCGTCGAGCGGTCCTTGCGGGCCAGCGCCGTCCGCAGCTCGCGCTCGTGCACCGCGTCGGTCTTGATCTCCTCCATCAGGCCGCGGAAGAAGTCGGGGTGACCGACGTCGAGCTGGAAGCGCCCGAGATCGAGCGCCCGCAGGCTCTCCACGGTCATGGCCAGGATCTCCACCTCGGCTTCGGGCTTGTCGAGGCCGACCAGCTCCACGCCGGCCTGATAGAACTCGCGATAGTGTGCGAGTTGAGGCTCGTCGTAACGGAAGACGTTGGTGACGTACGACAGACGCAGCGGCTTCGGCTCGTCGCGCAGTCGGGTGGCCACGATGCGCGCGATCTGCGGCGTGATGTCGGCGCGCAGCACGAGCATGCGCCCGGTCTCGCGGTCCACGAAGGTGAAGGCGTTGCCCTGCACGGCCTGATCGGTGGCCACCGCCAGCACGTCGAAGAACTCGAAGGTCGGCGTGACGATCTCCCGATAGCCCCAGCGGCGAAAGACCTCGAAGAGGCGCGCCTCCACGTGGCGCTTGCGCACGACCTCGTCGGGAAGATAGATCCGCGCGCCCTTCGGAAGCTGGGTGAGCAGCGGCTTCACCGCGCCGCCTCCGGCGTGAGGTGAGCGAGCGTGTTCATCCGGTGCACGGTCACCCAATCGTCGCGGTACTCGAGCTCGGTGATGCCGGCCGGCGACGAGTCGACGGACCAGAGCCGCGCCGGCCCGAGCCCGAGCGCATCCAGGACGATGAGCCGGATCACCACCGCGTGGGTGACGAGCACGACGGCCTGACCATCGTGTGCAGCCCTGAGCTCTTCGATGCCGGCGGCCACGCGCTCGCTCACGGCGGCCAGCGATTCTCCGCCGGGCGCCGTGAACCTCTGCGGCCCCGTCAGCCAGGTCTCGTGCAGCTCGGGGAACGCGGCGGCGACGTCCGAGCGCGTGCGCCCCTCCCACTCGCCGAAGCCCAGCTCGCGAAACGCCGGCACGACCTGCACCGCCAGCCGGTGCGGCTTGGCGATCGCCTCCGCCGACGTGCGTGCGCGCTCGAGCGGGCTCGCGTAGACGGCGCTGACGGCGACGTCCCGCAGCGCCGCCGCGGCGGCCTCGCACTGGCGCAGCCCGGCGTCCGTGAGCGGAACGTCGCGCCATCCGGCAAATCGACGCTCGCGCGTGAATGCGGTCTCACCGTGACGCAGGACGAACAATCGCAGGCTCATGGCAACCCCGCCATTCTAGCGCGGACGGAGCCCGCTCAGGACTTCTCGGCGAATACCTTCTGGGCGGCGCGGACGGAGGCGCCGAAGTCGACGGGAAGGCCGAGATCCGCCAGTACCTGTTCGAGCGCCGACAGCGCGATGACGACGTCGAACTCGGCGGCGTATCCCATGTGCCCGAGACGAAAGACCTGCCCTTTCATCTCGCCCTGCCCGCCCGCGATCGTGATGTTGTGCGTCTCCGCGTAGGCGGTGACGATCGTCTCGCTGTTCACGCCGCGCGGCGAAACCACCGCCGTCAGCGCCGGGCTCGGCGTGGCCCTGGCGAACAGCTCGAGCCCGAGCGCCTCGACGCCGGCGCGCGTTGCGCGGGCAAGCCGGTCATGGCGCCGGAAGACGTTGGGCAGGCCTTCCTCGGCCAGCAGACGAAACACCTCGCGAAGCCCGACCACGATGCCCACGGCCGGGGTGAAGTGCGCCTCGTTTTTCAGGAGACACTTCCGCTCCTCGGTGAGGTCCAGGTAGTACTTCGGAAGCGTGGCCGTCTTCGTCATCCTCCATGCTCGCTCGCTCAGCGAGCAGAATGCGAGGCCGGGCGGCAGCATGAGCCCTTTCTGCGATCCGGACACCACCACGTCCACACCCCAGGCATCCATCGGCAGGTCCGCGATGCCAAGGCTCGAGACGGCGTCCACGATGAGGATGGCGTCGCAACGCCTCGTGATCTCGGCATACGCGCGGACGTCGTGGAGGACGCCGGTCGACGACTCGCTGTGCTGGGTGAGCACGGCCTTGATCCGCGGCGTGGTCCTGAGCGTCTCGGCGAGCCGACCGGGAGCGACGGTGTCGCCGAAGGGCGAGGTCAGCACGATCGACTCGAGGCCGTAGGCCCTGGCGATCTCCACCCAGCGCTCGCCGAATTTTCCGGCCTGGATGATGGCCACCGTGTCGCCGGCCGACAACGTGTTCACGACGGCCGCTTCCATCGCTCCGGTGCCCGAGCAGGTGAGCGGGACGACGTCCTGTGTCGTCTGGAAGAGCGCCTTGAGCCCCGCCCGCACCTCGATGAACAGCTTCTCGTACTCGGGTGTGCGGTGATGGATCATCGGCTGCGCCATCGCCAGGAGTACCTGGCTTGGTACTGGCGTCGGTCCCGGGGCCATCAACTGGTACTTTTTCATGCCTCCGACTCTACCATGATGGCCGCGCGGCCCGTCCCAGCGCCGTGACGAAGATCGCGTCGAGTCCGGCCGACGCCGGCGAGAAGAACCTCGCCACCTCGCGGTCGTAGAACGTGAGGCCGCTGGCGCCGAAGCGCTGAGCGTAGGCGGCGAGATACGCGCGCCCGCCAATCAATCCCGCCTCCAGGTTGGCCAGGCGATAGCCGCGATTACCGTAGGCCGAGAGGACGGCGTCGAGAGGCGTGAGGAAATAGAGCACCGCGGCGGCGTCACCGCCGAGCGGTTGCTCCAGGCAGAGATACGCCGACTCGCGTCTGAACTCCCCTGCCCGGACCAGCTCGAGCGCGTGCTCCTGTCGCCAGTAGCGGTAGGCGCCGCTCGGGACGCCGTCCACGGCGTTCACGATCATGAACGCGTCGACGAGCCCTGATGGCACGTCGGCAGCGAGGGGCCGCGTCGACCACCGGAGCATCGTCGCCAGCTCGGCCGACGTCAGCGGGTCGTGGGTGAAACGTCGTGACGAGCCGCGATGCTGGACGGTCTCGCCGAGTCCGCGCCCGGCCTCAGCTCGCGCGACCGGTAGCGGAACGAACGTATCCGGTGGCCGATGAGGCGCTGGCGACGCGCTCTTGCGCCAGGCGACGACGCCAGCCGGTGTGATCAACGCTGAGGCGTGCTGCATCTCGCGGAGCGCCGGATAGTCGACTTCGTCCGACGAGAGCGGCAGCACGTCGTGCCGAATCTCGTTGATGGTGGCGCACGGCGGCGCTGCGTTGCCGGCGGGGCCAATTCCCACCAGCTCGAGCGCAGCCTCGTGCTCGACGGCGACGCCGAGCAGCCGGTTGATGTCGGCGTCCACGAAGCCCGTGACGAGGCGCGCTGGCAGACCGAGGGCGTGAGCTGCCGTCGTGAGATTGGCCAGCATCGTGCCCGAGTCCCAGTAGAGATGTCGCCACCCGCGCGCCTGGTACTTCCACGTGTTCCGCCAGAAGATCGCGCTGAGGACGATCGTGGCGGCGCATTGCGCGAGGCCGGGGTCGGCCGCGAGCTCCGCGAGCGGCGCGCGAACGTCACCCTCGCGAAGCCGGCGAAGCGTGAAATCGCCGGGACAGAAGTGATAGAGGCCGGGCGCCAGGTCCTGGACGTCGCCGGCCGCAACGTAGACTTCGGTCTGGTAGAGCGCGCCGGTCGACGGCGCGGCGCGAAAGAGGACTTCGCCGCCTCCCGGGTACGTCTTCTTCTTGGTGACTCCGGCGCTGAGGTAAAGGAGCGTGGCCAGCCGTTCGAGTGTGAGCTTCGCGGGTTCGATGCTCGCGCCGGTATCGAGAGCGCGCAGCGTGTCCACGCCCACCGGGTCGACGTCGCGAGGAAGCGGAATGGTCGGGAGATCCGTGTAGACCTTGAAGGGAAACGGCTTGATGTCCCACGCGAGCGTGTGGCCACTCGTGCGGATCGATACCGGAGTGTGCGTCGTTTCATCGTGGAACCGGCGAGCCACGCGCGGATCACGGTTGGCCGCCATCGCGTCAGCGCTCGGCACTAGAAACTGTACGGTCGGCGAAACACCCCGCGCTCGGTGATGATCGCCGAGATGAGCGTGGCCGGGGTGACGTCGAAGGCCGGATTGAACACCGGCGACGTCTCGGGCGCGGTCGGTTGGGAACCGACCCGGCGCACTTCGGCCGCATCCCGCTCTTCGATGGGAATCCCGGCGCCCGAAGGCAGCGACGAATCGATCGTCGAGGACGGCGCCGCGACATAGAAGGGCACGCCATGGTGGTTGGCCAGCACGGCCAGCGCGTAGGTGCCGATCTTGTTGGCCGTGTCACCGTTGGCGGCGATGCGATCGGCGCCCGTCACGACCAGATCGACCTGACCTCGCGCCATGAGCGACGCCGCGACCACATCGGCCACGAGCTTGTGCGGGATCCCGTCGTGCACGCACTCCCAGGCCGTCAGCCGCGAGCCCTGCATCACCGGACGTGTCTCGTCCACCCACACGAGGGCCACGCGGCCCTGGGCGTGGGCCGAGCGGATGACGCCCAGCGCAGTGCCATACCCGGCGGTGGCCAGCGCACCGGCATTGCAGTGGGTCAAAATCCGCGCGCCAGCCGGCACCAGCACCGCCCCGTGATCACCCATGGCGCGATTGGCGGCAAGATCCTCGTCGAGGATCGCCTTGGCTTCGGCAACGAGCCGCGCCCGGATCGCGTCGACCGACGACGCCCGCGCGGCCACGAGCGTGGTTCGCATCCGGTCGAGGGCCCAGAAGAGATTGATGGCGGTGGGACGCGTCGCGGCGAGCCCTTTGATCGCCACCTCGAGGTCGGCCAGCAGCCCGTCGAACGTCGTCGCCGCGCTCTGGCGCGCGGCCAGCGCTACGCCGAAGGCCGCGGCGACACCGATGGCTGGCGCCCCCCGCACGACCAGGGTGCGGATGGCGTCGGCGACGTCTTCCCAACGCGTGTACTCGCGGGTCAGCTCTTCGCGGGGCAGGCGGGTCTGGTCGAGCAGGAGCAGGCGGTCACTCGTCCAGCGGACCGGAGCGATCACGTGAGCATCAGATCCGGTTGTCGGACCCGCTCGTGGAGCGTCGCAGCCACTTGCTGATGTCGGCGTTGAGGGTGAAGCCGTACGTGCGTTCCGGTTGCTCGACGCGGCCATCGACGGTGAGCCCGTCACGGTGGAGCGTGCCGTTGATCCAGGCGCCGTAGACGCCCTCGAGACCGGTGATCGATCCGCCGAGCCGGAAGCCGTCGCCGCCGATCTCGACATTCACGTTCATGTCGACGGAGCCACGCCACGCGGTGGGCTCGGCTGCGGCTGAGACGGCAACGGCGAGCAGCGCGCCGATCACGAACAGGACGCTCAGTCGTCTCGTCATGACTCCTCCCTGATCGTCAGGCCAGACGCTCGCGGATCGTGGCGGCTGTCAGCCCATCAACGCTCAACCACTTGTCCCGCCCCCGCTCGCCGCGCACGACGCGCACCGCCGAGGGTCGCACGCCGAGCGCCCGCGCGACGAGCGTGACGACGGCCGTGTTGGCCGCGCCGTCGACTGGCGGCGCCATCACACGCACGTCCAGGGCGTTCTCGCGCCAGCCGACGATCGCAGTGGAGGACGCGCGCGGGTGCACTCGCACGTGGAGCAGCTCCGGCTCAGTTCTGGGCACCCGGTTCGCCGATCTCGAGGTCCGGCTCGCCGGCGAGAAGCCGCTGGTACTGCTCGACGGTGGACCTCAACTCCTCGAGGAGATGGCGATGCGTCCGCTGCAGGCCCTTGATGTCGGCCCGGATCCTCGCCTCCTCGGCCCGGGCTGCCTCCATCACCTTCTCGCCCTGCAACTCGGCTTCGCGCACCACGAGCTGGCCGTCGCGCCGGGCCCCGTCCTTCATCTCCTCGGTGAGCTTCTGGGTGGTGACGAGCGTGTCCGTCAGCATCCGCTCGACCTCGTTCACCCGGCGTGCCCGCTCCTCGTGCACTCCGAGCTGCTCCTTGAGCGTAACGTTTTCCTTGAGCACCATCTCGTACTCCTCGGCCACGTCCTCCAGGAACGCTTCGACTTCCTGCGGATCGAGGCCGCGAAACATCCGCACGGTGAACTGCTGCTGCCGGATGTCGAGAGGGCTCAGGCGCATCGGGACCTCCGAGGTCTCAGCCGATCTCCATCGCGAGACGGTGAAGGACCGGCACGAGAAACTCCTTGAGGAAATACAGGGCGAGGATCACCACCATCGGCGAGAGGTCGAGACCCATGGCCAGCGTGGGCAGCCGGTGACGGACCGGGCGCAGGACCGGCTCGGTGGCGCGGTAGAGAAAACGAACGACCGGATTGTAGGGGTCGGGACTGACCCACGAGATGAGCGCGCGGCCGATGATCAGCCAGATGTAGACGACGATCACGAGGTTCACGAGATTGGCGACGGCGCTAAAGAAGTAGCTCCCGACGAACATCGCCGTATCTTAACTCAGCCCGTGGTTCCTCGTCCGAGCTCCTTGGACCGCAAGGTGGCCCGCTCGACGGCCTTGATGAACGTCGTCCGGAGGCCCCCCTCTTCGAGCGCGGCGATGCCCGCGATCGAGGTTCCGCCCGGGCTCGAGACCATGTCCTTGAGCGCGCCCGGGTGCAGA
>Ga0066710_100002934_pt1 | contig 14172 bp, 14 predicted proteins | sample GraSoiAngelo_159_FD_79666 | JGI IMG/M metagenome (GOLD analysis project Ga0066710, IMG submission 79666) | Grasslands soil microbial communities from the Angelo Coastal Reserve, California, USA - 14_1009_16_40cm | ecosystem: Environmental > Terrestrial > Soil > Grasslands | place: USA...
ATTGAAGCGTCCGCGCCGACACGGATCGATCTCGCGGGCGGGACGCTCGACATCTGGCCGCTCTATCTGTTCCATCACGGCGCGCAGACGATTAACGCCGCGATCAGTCTGCGCGCGTGGTGCGAGATCCGGCCGCGTCCGGATCGCCGTCTCGTGATCGTTTCCGACGACGCCGGCCAGCGCGTCGAAGTCGACCACTGGTCGCAGCTCCGCGACACCCACGACCTGAAGCTGCTCGGACGGCTGCTGCACTACTTTCAAGCGGAAGGACTCGAGCTGCGCACGCGGTCCGAGTCTCCGGTCGGCGCCGGCATCGCCGGTTCGTCGGCGCTCAACATCGCGGTGTGCGGCGCGTTGAACGCGTGGAGCGGCGGCCGGCGCTCGGCCGACCAGATTTTTCAGATCGCCATGAACGTCGAGGCGCAGGCGATCGACGTCCCGACCGGCGTGCAGGATTACCGGCCGGCGTACTACGGCGGCATCTCCGCCGTGGAGCTGGGCGTGGACGGCATCCGCCGCGTGCCGCTCGACGTCGGGACGGACGAACTGCAGGCGCGGCTCGCGCTCGCGTACACCAACGCGTCGAGGAACTCCGGCATCAACAACTGGGAAGTCACGAAGCGTCACATCGATGGCGACGCCGGCGTCCAGCTTCGGTTCGCCCGCATCCGCGACATCGCGGCGGCGATGCGCGCCGCGCTCGAACGGCGCGACTGGCCGGAGGTCGGCCGGCAGATCGCCGCCGAATGGGAGAACCGCAAGGCGCTCGCGCCCGGCGTGACGACACCCGACATCGACGCGCTCCTCGCTGCGGCGGCCGCGGCTGGAGCGCTCGCGGGCAAGGTGTGCGGCGCCGGCGGCGGCGGGTGTCTGTTCTGCTTCGCCGATCCCGACCGCATCCCCGCCGTCAAGCAGGCGCTCGCCGCCACCGGTGCGAAGGGGCTGGATTTCCGGATCGAGTCCGAGGGCCTCCGGATCGTCCGGCGCGAGGCGGCAGACGGAGCGGAGAGAACAGAGAAACGGAACTCACCGCAGAGATAACAGAGATAACAGAGTTCAAAATGTTTTCTCTGTTCGCTCCGCGATCTCTGTGGTGAACCCCAACGTGCGACTCGGCTCGCTCGTTCGGCTCGGCTGATTCGACGATGGACAATCTCGCGATTGCGCGCGTGCTCGGCGAGATTGCCGACCTGCTCGAGATCAAGGCGGAGAATCCATTCAAGATCCGCGCGTATCGCAACGCGGCCGACACCGTCGTCCACGAGGCGCGACGCGTGGCCGACATCCCGGCTGCCGAGCGTCTGGCGCTGCCCGGCATCGGCAAGGACATCGCCGCCAAGATCGGCGAGCTGGCCGAAACCGGCACGCTCCGCTATCACCAGGAACTGCTCGAGGAATTCCCGCCGACCGTGCTCGACCTGCTGCACCTGCAGGGCGTCGGGCCGAAGACCGTGGCGCTTCTTTATCGCGGCCTCGGCATCCGCACGTTGCAGGACCTCGAGGACGCCGCGAAGAACGGCCGGCTCCGCGAGCTCAAAGGCATGGGAGCGAAGAAAGAGGCGCTCATCCTCAAGGCGCTCGAGGAGCGGCAACGGGTCGCCGGACGCCGGCTGATGGCCGAAGCGTACGATACGGCGGCCGCGCTCGTCGGCGAGCTGCGCGCGCACGCGCCCGGCGCCGAAATCCACATGGTCGGAAGCCTGCGCCGCGGCTGTGAGACGTGCGGGGACCTCGACGTCCTCGCGGCGGGGGCGCCCGCGTCCGTGATGGACGCGTTCACGGGCTACCGCCTCGTCGAGCGCGTGCTCGCGCACGGCGAGACGAAGTCGAGCGTGCTGCTCTTCGGCGGATTTCAGGCGGACCTCCGACTCGTCCCGCGCGAGAGCCTCGGCGCCGCGCTCCAGTACTTCACGGGTTCGAAGACGCACAACATCGAGCTGCGCGACCGCGCGATCCGGCACGGGCTCAAGCTGAACGAGTACGGCCTGTTTCGAGTCGAGGACGGAACCCGGATCGCCGGCGAAGACGAAGCGGCGCTTTACGAAGCGCTCGGGCTCGCCTTCGTCCCGCCGGAGCTGCGCGAGAACCGCGGCGAGATCGACGCGGCCATCGCCCACGCGCTGCCGCCGCTCGTGCGGCTGTCGGATCTTCAGGGCGATCTGCACATGCACACCACGGCGACCGACGGCCGCGCCGATGCGGAATCGATGGCGCGCGCGGCGCTGGCGGCGGGTTTACGCTACATCGCGATCACCGACCACAGTCAGTCGCTCGCGATGGCGAACGGCCTCGACGAGACGCGCGCGCTCGAACACGCGCGCGCGGTCCGCAGCCTGAACGGCCGCCTCGAGGGCATGACGGTACTGGCGGGCATCGAGTGCGACATCCGGCCCGACGGGACGATGGATCTCGCCGACGACTGCCTCGCGGAGCTGGACCTCGTCGTCGCGTCCGTCCACTCGGCGTTCCATCAGGAAGAAGCGCAGATGACCGACCGGCTGCTCCGCGCGATCGACTGCCGGTGGGTGGACATCCTCGGCCATCCGACCGGACGGCTGATCCTGAAGCGCGACGGCTACAAGGCGGATTTCGGGCGCGTCTTCGCCGCCGCCGCCCGCGCCGGCGTGGCGCTCGAGATCAACTGCCAGATCGACCGGCTCGATCTGAGCGACGTGCACGCGCGGCAGGCGCGCGACGCGGGCGCCCGGTTCGTCATCGGATCCGACGCGCACAGCCCGGCGGCGTTCGGCGGGCTGCGCTGGGGCGTGACCGTCGCCCGCCGCGCCTGGCTCACGCCGGCCGACATCCTCAACACGCGTCCGCTCCACGAATGCCTCGCCGGGCTGCGGCGTCATCGGAGGTGATGGTGGACAGGCTCGCCGAAATCCGGCGGCTGTATTACGAGACGACGGCCGCGACGATCCAGGAGGATCTGGAACGCGCGATCGATCTGCTGAAGGAAATGCGCGACGAAGACGAGCGCGGCCGGGCCGCCGTCTTCATGGAAGGGCTCAACGAGATGCGAAAGGAGTGGCGAGGGACGAAGGGTCCGCGGCGGCGCGGACGATCGTGAACGACGATCCGGCCATGGCGCGGCGACCGTCCGCCGTGACGACCGTGAACCGCAGCGCGTGCGCTCCCGGCGCCAGCAGGCCGGCGGCAAACGAGACGGCGAATCCCGATCGACGGTAGGCGGGCTCGTGAAGCGCCGCGGCGACGTCCGGCCGCTCGAGCTCGAGCAGCGCGGGAATCACCAGCCGGCCGCCGTCAATCACCACGAACACGGCCGCCGGACACCGGCGCGCCATCGGATCGACGGCCCATCCGTTGAGCCACACGGCCGCTTCGCTGCCGACTCGCATCGGCCGCGCGGCCTGGATCGGACGGCTGTTGAGGAGATCGAGGGACATCAACGCCGCGGCCGGAGCGCTCGCGAGGACGGCCGGATCGACGCGCGGCTCCGCGTACACGTTCAGGCGCAGCCGCTCGAGGACGTCGGCGGCGCTCCGGACTTTGAAGCGTGGTCCCGGATGCAGGAGTTCCAGTGTTTCGTCCGCCTGAAATCGCGCCGTCATGAGCACGTACGCGGCCTGGCGGCGATTCTGGCGCTCCACGCGGCCAGTCTGGACGCCGTCCACGACGCCGGCGACGACGCTCGGAAGCGCGACGGCGAGGAGCGCCACACGGAGACGATCCGTCCGCATCGACTCCCGGACCGCCGGGGCGGTGAAGACAAACCAGCAGCCGATGACCGCCGTCATCGAGAATGGCGCGTAGCGCGACGAGAGCGCCTGATCGACGCCCATGCCGGAGCGCCCGACCGCGATCATCACCTCCGACAGCGTGCCGAACGCGATGAGCCAGATGCCCCATGGCGCCCGGCGGCCGGCGCGCACGCTTTGGATCGTCGCCGCGATCGCGGCGCCGTTCAGCACGCATAGCACGGCACCCACCGCGATCGCGGCGTCGCGCGTCGCCGCCAGCGCGCCGCCGCCGGCCGCGAGAACATACGCGATCGCCGCAAAAGGCGCGCGCGCGAAGAACAGCAGCGACGGATGCTGCGGCGGTTTGGTGTAACCGTGGAAGTACGTCGCGGTCACCGCTGCGCCGACCAGCAGCCAGATGACGAGCAGCGCATAGCGCGGTCGCCGCGGCTGGGCGAACAGGAGTAGCAGCGCGCCGATCGGCCAGACGAGGAGTCCGTTCAGGTACGAGAACGACGCGAACGTCGCGGCCGCGAGCGCGCCGGCAAAGGCGGGGCCCGCACGCTCCGCGCGATCGAGCAGCAGCAGCGTCGCGAACACGCCGAGCAGCACCAAGTACGTCGTCGGCAGCGCGTCGCCGCGCAGCAGCAGCTCGTTCTGCCGCCACGTGAACAACAGCAGGCCGGCGGGGAGGAACCAGCACAGGGCCTGCGCGCGTGACGGCCACTCGCGTGCGTACGCGGCGTACAACATGAATCCGCACGCCACCATCAGCGCGAGTCCGGCGTACATCTCCGCGACGTTGTTGAAGCGCGTGATGCGGCCGAGCGCGAGGAACAGGAGGTGCGGGAAGAAGATGCGGTGCTCGTTGGCGAGCCCGAACGCCAGCTTCGCGGTCAACGCGCCGCGCGACATTGCGTCGAACAGGACCACGTTGCCGACGTGGTCGGCGTAGACGGCGTTCACGCCGAACGAGGCGATGTACGCCGCCGTCGCCAGCGGCGCGGCGGCGAGCGCCGCCCCCGCGAGCCACACGGTTGCACGCGTCGTCCGTGTGCGGGGGCGTTCGACGGTTTCGGTCGGCAACGCCATCCGTCAGCCCAGCCGGCCCTTCGTCACGATCTTCCGCGCGGCCAGTCGAAGCGCCTCGGGCACGTTGCGGTCGATCGAGAGCATCTTCAAATCGCGCTCGTTGACCCGATGGACCATCGTCATCGAGATGCCGGGCGGAGTCTTCGGGTTGCGGCACAAGCCGACGATGATGCCATAGTTCTTCGTCCACGAACGGTTCATGCCGATCGTGCGCAGGACATCCTCCGAAATATTGCCCATGCGCGTGAACGCCTCGACCTCCGCGTCGGTCAGCTTCGGGCTGCTCAACACCGCGGCGGCCACCAGCTTGTTGGCGTCACGAATGAGGGCGGAGCGCTGCTCGCGCGACCCCTTGATGGCGAGCTTCATGCGGTCGATGATCGGGAGCGACGACAGCAGCTTGGGTTCCGCGGCGCCGGGCTCCTCGCCCGCGCTTCCTTCCGGCAGTCCCTGAAGCGTGTCGAGCAACGGTTCCAGGAACTCGTCGGTGCCCGGACTCTCGGCCGGCTCGATCCCGCGCGCGGCGAAGAACCGCCGGATCTCCGTGGACACGTCGGAACGCGCGAGGAACGAACGGAGCGGGCGTTCAGGCAGCCGCGCCAGCGTGACGTTCGTCATCCGCGCGATCTCTTCGTCGGGGTCGTCGGCGAGCAGCACGAGCAGCGCGACCTGTTCGTGCGCGCGGGGCGCGAGGGCGCCTTCCGCGGCGAGCATCCGCACGTCCTTCGCGACTTCGCCGCGCCGGAAAAAATCGAGGAGCGGGGAGCGAAACCCGGGGTCCACTTATTTGAGGTACGTGCCCGCCGTTGTCGGGGTGATCTTCGCCGTTTTGACCTGACCGGCGGCGCCGAGCGACCGGCCAGGGCGGCCGTTGATCGAAAAGTCGAAGGCGCCGGCGTCGCCGATTTCGATCACGGCTTCGCGCTGGACCGTCCGGGACTCGTGCTCTCCCGGCTGCATCACGCGCGCGAACAGCCGCTCGCCATCGACCGTCAGCGAAATCCAGCAGGGACCCGTCGGGTGCAGATCGAGCTTCAGCGGCTGTCCGGCCTGGACGGGAACGGTCCTGGCCGGCGCGGGCACGGTCGGGCGGGCTCGCGCCGGCGGCGTGACGGGCGCCGGCACGGGCGGGAGCGCCTGGGACGACTTCGGCGGCGCGGGTTCCGGCGCCGACGACTGGTCGGGCGGCTCGGGCGGCGGCTGCGGCGCGGGCCGGCTCCGCAGGGTGAAGTACAGAATGACGATGATCAGCGGCACGCTGACGAGGACGAGCTTCAGGAGCACGCTCGCCATGCGCTGCTGGTTCTCGAACTGGCTTTCCTGTTCCGGGACCGCGACCGCGGCGTGCGCGGCGACGACGGGCGTGTCTTCCTGAAACCGCTCGAGGAACTCGCGGACGGTCTCGTCGGGGTCGAGGCCCACCTCGAGCGCGTATGAACGGACGAACGCGCGGCTGAAGATGCCGCCCGGAAGCCTGGAGATATGGTTGCGCTCGAGCGCTTCGAGCGCCGCGACGGAAATCTTGGTGCTGGCCGCGATCTGGCGGAGTGAGATTCCGCGGCGCTCGCGCGCCTGGCGCAGCTTCCCGCCAAAATCGCTCATTTTTCCGCCGTCACTTTAGACAACCTGCGATCCGGTGTCAACGCGCGCTGGAGCGCCGCGACGCTGGATGCGAGCGCGGCTTCGTCCGCGGCGGTCATGAAAACGCCGATCGCCGCGGCGCCCGCCGCGCCGGCTCCGGCGATCGCCGCCGCGTTGGCGGGGTCGACGCCGCCGATCGCGATGACGGGCAGCGACACGGCGCGGCAGACGCGCGCGAGCGCGTCGATGCCGGCCGCGGGATGCGCCGCCGGCTTGCCGCGCGAAGCGAACACGCTGCCGAAGAACACGTAGTCGCAGCCGCCGGCCGCCTCGACGGCGCGCGCTTCGTCGGCACCGTGCACCGATCGGCCGATCAGAAACGACGGAGGCGCGATCGAACGGATGCACGGCGCGGCGATCGAATCGCCGCGCAGGTGGACGCCGGCGGCGCCCGCGGCGGCGGCGACGTCCACCCGGTCGTTCACGAGCACCCGCGCCCCTGTCCCCGCGACGGCGGCGACGCTGTCGCGCACGAGCGCCGTGAGCGATCGGTCGTCGAGATCGCGTTCCCGGATCTGCACGAGCGAAACGCCGGCCCGCGCGGCCGCGCCGATGCGCTCGACGAGCGCGAGGATGGAGGGATCGGCGCCGCGGCGGCGGTCGGTGACGAAGCACAATGCCGGCCGCGGGAGCGTCACGGCTTGACTTCCTCCTGCCGCGGCGGCTCGCGCCGGCGCGCCGCCACGACGAGCGCCAGCTCCACGAGGCCCGCGATTGCGGTCACGCCGCCGACGCCCGACACGGCACCGCGGAGGTACGGGCTCTGGAGAAACCCCTGAAGCGCGGGACGCGTCTGCGCATACGCGTTGTGCTCCCAGAGGGCGGACCACGGCGCGACGATGAGGATGAGACCCGCTTCGAGGAAATAGGCGGCGAACAGAAGCCGGCTGAGGACGCGGATGACTATCCTCCGGTCTGCACACGCGCCAGCCGATCCACGCGCGCGGCGACGTCGCGATAGTCCCCGGCATCGGCCTGGAGCTCCATCAGCACCCTGAGCGCGCGCGCCGTCTCACCCGCTCCCTCCAGCGTCGTGCCGAGATCATAAAGGAGGGAGCGCCCCTGCTCGAGGCCCGGGGCCGGCGCCTCGGCGGCGCGCTCCAGCCATTCGATCGCCCTGGAGGTATCGTTGCGCTCCCGGTACAGGCGCCCGAGGATCGCGGCGGCTTCGAAGCGGTGGCGCGGCGAACGCGCCGCGGTCGTCAACGACGCGATCGCTTCGTCGGTCATGCCGACCTCGAGGTACGTGCGGGCGAGCTTGAGCTGTTGCGCGGCTTCCTCCACGCCGGTCTGCCGCGACACCTCGTCGCGAAAATCCTGAAAGACCTCTTCGAGATGCTGTCGCGGCGGCGTGTCCGGCGGTGGCGTCATCGCCGGTGTTCCCTGGAGGTCGCCGAGAATGCCCGTCAGGTCGATCTCGGCCGGACTCCCCGGCTTCGAAGGCGTCCCGGTGAATGGCGCCGGCGGGCCGGGCGCCGGCGCGGGGTGCTGCGGCGCTGACGTGTTCGACGGCGCGTCGGCGCCGGCGGTTGCCGTCGCGCGCGATTCGTCGAAGGCCGCGGGACGCGCGCCGTCCGCGGTTGCCTGGACGGACTCCGGCGGGAAGCCGTCCGCGAACGGATCGGTCGCGGTGAACGGCGCCTGACCGCTCAGCCGCTCCGCGATCAGCGCGTCGGGGTCGGACACCTTGAGCATGACGAGCGCCCGGCGGAAGCGATCGATGTGGCCGCGTTCCCACGGCTCGCGTGCCACGAGGTCCTCGGCGATGACGCGCGCTTCCGCCGGCTGCCCGCGCGAGAGATACGCATCGGCGAGCTGCGCCTGCGCCTCGTACATCGTCGCCTCGAGACCGCCGTCCACGCACACTTCGACGAGCTTCAGCAGCGCGGCGACGTGGCTGGGCACGCGCGTGACGAATTCCTGCAGGATGCTCGCCGCGTCGGCGTGATCGGTCGCCAGGAGCGCCGCGTCCACGGCGTTCTCGATGCAGAGAAACGCCGCGTCCGGCGACGTATCGGCGAGCGACCACGCGAGGTCCACGACCTCGTGGCGCCGCTCCTGATCGATCGCGATGATCCGCGGCAGCAGCTCGCGCGCTTCTTCCAGAGAGCCCGAGCGCAGATCGACGTTGACGAGCGCCATCAGCAGCGCGGGATCGGATCCCGCCGTCTCGCGATCGAGATAGCCGCGCGCGCTGTCGTAGTCGCCGGCGGTCACCGCCGCGCGCGCCAGCTCGGCGCGGCCGTCTTTGTCCTGCGGGTTCAGCCGGACCGACTCCCGCAGCGCGTCGATCGCTTCCTTGTCGCGCCCTTTCTCGAGCAGATCGTCGTGCAGGTCGCGGTAACGCGCGGCCGCTCCCGCCTGGTCGCCGTTCTGTTCCGTGAGACGCGCCGCGTTCCGGCGCGCATCGATGTCTCCGGGATCCAGCGAACCGAGCCGGAGCGTGATCTCCTCGGCGCCGCGCTTGTCGCCGCGGAACCGCCGGCGCTCCGCGACGGCGGCAAAGTGCGTCTTCGCGTCGGCGAGCAGTCCCTGCTTCGCCGAAAGCTCGGCGAGCTTGAGGAGCGACGTCTCGTCCTCCGGCTTGATCTTCAGGATCTTCTTGTAGAGCGCCGCCGCCTTCGGATAGAAGCCCTCGTGCATCAGGTGGTCGGCGATGCGCGCGTACATCGCCGCGGCCTTGTCGGGCTGTCCGACTCGCGCGTAGAGATCGCCGAGCGTGTTCGTCGTCGTCCAGTCGCGCGGCTGTTCCTCGAGGACGCGCACGTACTCCGCGACGGCCGCGTCGAGCCGGCCCTGGCGGAGCAGCTTCTCCGCCTTTTTCAGCGCATCGTCGCGGTCGAAGGCCAACGGGATGTCTCCACGGAGCGCGAGTCGCCTGGAACCGGCGTGGGATCAGTCAATCGTATCAAACAGGGATGGCGGGCGGAACGAGCGGCGATGGACGTGGGAATAGCCGTAGCGGGCAACCGCGTCGAGGTGATCGCGCGTCGCGTAGCCTTTGTGACGATCGAATCCGTACCGCGGATCGCGCGCGTGCAGGTCGGCCATGAGGCGGTCGCGCGTCACCTTCGCGACGATCGACGCGGCCGCAATCGCCGTGCAGCGGCTGTCGCCGTGGACGACGCCGCGCTGCGCCATCGGCAGATCCGGAATGCGGAACGCGTCGACCAGCACCATGTCGGGCAGCGGCGCGAGCGCCATCACCGACCGCTGCATCGCGCGCAGCGACGCCTGGTGGATATTGACGAGATCGATCTCGTCGGGCTCGACGGCGGTGACCGACCACGTGACCGCCTGGACGACGATCGTGTCGTACAGCCGATCGCGCTCGAGCGGCGTCACCGTCTTGGAATCGCATACGCGCGGAATGTAGCGTTCGGGATTGAGGACCACGGCGGCGGCCACGACCGGGCCGGCGAGACAGCCGCGCCCCACTTCGTCCACGCCCGCGACGTACACGAACCCCATGCGCCGCAGCGCATTCTCGAGGGTGCGGTACGCGCGAACCTTGGACATGAAACGGCTACTTCGATTCTCGCATCCTCGCGGCCTTGCCCTTCAGGTTGCGCAGGAAGTACAGCTTCGCGCGCCGGACCTTCGCGGTGCGGACCACTTCGATCTTGTCGATGATCGGCGAGTGCAGCGGAAAGATGCGCTCCACGCCCTGGCCGAACGACACCTTGCGGACCGTGAACGTGGCGCGCGCCCCGCCGCGGTGCTGCCCGATCACCATGCCCTCGAACACCTGGATGCGCTCCTTGTCCCCCTCGCGCACCTTCACGTGCACGCGCACGGTGTCGCCCGGCTTGATCGCCGGGCGTTCGGTCAGCTGGCCGCGCTCGACGGTCTCTACGGCAGTCATGACAATGCTCCCTTCTCTCGCTTCTCACTGATCCTAACGCACGACCCGGGCGGCGCTACGGCTTCCGCACGCCGCCGGCCCGACGCTCGTCGAGCAGCTCCGCCAGAATCGCTTCGTCTTCCGGCTCCAGGCCGCCGCGCCGCGCCGCGTCCAGCAGATCGGGACGCCGCTCGAGCGTGCGGCTCAACGCCTCGCGCCGGCGCCATCGCTCGATCTCCGCGTGATGGCCCGACAGCAGCACCGGCGGCACCGCATGCCCGCGGAACTCCGCGGGCCGCGTGTACTGCGGGAAGTCCAGCAATCCTCGCGCGAACGTGTCGCGCGCGACCGACGCATCGTCGCCGACGACGCCGGGCACGAACCGCGCGAGCGCATCCACGATCACCAGCGCCGGCAACTCGCCGCCCGACAGCACGTAATCGCCGATCGAGATGGCCTCGGTCGCCAGATGCTGCCGGACGCGCTCGTCGACGCCTTCGTACCGGCCGCACAGGATCGCGACGTGATCCAGGCGGCTGAGCCGCTCCGCCGCGCCGTGCGTCAGGCGTTCGCCGTCCGGCGACGTCAGAATCACGGCGTCCGGCTTCCCGCGGTCCTGCTCGATCCGATCGACCGCCGCGAAGAGCGGCTCGGGCTTCAGCACCATCCCGGGTCCGCCGCCGAACGGCACGTCGTCCACGACGCGGTGGCGATCCGACGTGAAGTCGCGCAGGTCGTGTACCCGGACGTCCAACACTCCGCGCGCGATCGCCCGCGCGACGATGCCTTCCGCGAGCGGCGCCTCGACCATCTTCGGGAAGATGGTGACGATGTCTAATCTCAATGCCCGCGGGGCCCCACCCCCGCTCGCGCTCGCTCGGCGGCTTCGCGCCTCGCTCGGGCCGCAGGCGCTACTCGTTCAGATCCAGCAGCCCCTCCGGCGGATCCACGACGATCTCGCGCGCCGCCGGATCCACTTTCACGCAGATGTCGGCGACGAGCGGAATCAACAGCTCGCCCCGCGGTCCCTGCACGACGAGCCGGCTGCGTTCCATCGGCCCTTCGACGCCCGTGACGCGTCCCAGCGCCTCGCCGCGCGTGTCGCGCACCTCGCAGCCGACGAGATCGTGATGGTAGAACGTCCCGCCGGGCAGCGAGCCGAGCGCCGCCGCCGGCATCTTCAACTCCGCCCCGGCCAGCGCTTCAGCCGCGTCCATCGTGTCCACGCCCTCGAGCGCGATGACGGGGCGGCCCTGATGAAATCGAACCGACGCGATGCGCCGCGGCGCCGATCCGCCGGCCGTGCACACCTGCACGATCTGTCCGGGCCGAAAGCGCTCCTGCGCGAAATCCGTGTCGGGATTGACGATCACCTGCCCGCGGTTGCCGTGCGCGCGGGCGACGCGCCCGACCCGCAGGAGGTCGTCATGCATTACTGCTCGTCGCGGAACTCGAGCGTCGCCCTCTGGCCCTCGAGTTCGGCGGTCGCGTTCACGATGGTCCGCATCGCGGCCGCGGTCCGGCCCTGCCGTCCAATCACGCGTCCGAGGTCGCCCGGCGCCATGAACAGCTCGACGACGGTCTGCCCGCGATGCGCCTGCTCGGTCACGCGGACCGCGTCCGGGTGATCCGCCAGCGCTTTCGCGATCACCTCGACGACGTCGCGCGCGCGGCTCACGACGTCGCTCGGCCTCCGCTCGCGACGCCCCGAGCACCGTCGAGGGGCGCGGGCGTTTCAGCCGGCGCGGCCGTCTCGGCCGGCATCCGGGCCACCAGCGTCCGCACGGTGTCGGACGGCAGCGCGCCCGCCTTCAGCCAGTGATCGAGCCGCGCCCGATCGATCTTCAGCGTTTCGGGCTTCGTGCGCGGGTTGTAGCTGCCGAGCACCTCCACGAAACTGCTGTCGCGCGCCGCCGCCGAATCGGTGACGACGACCCGGAAGAACGGCCGCTTCTTCGAACCCGCGCGTCTCAGTCGTATCGCTAACATGAATCCTCTCAACTCGAGCTGCCAGCTCTATTTCAACATCCCCTTCAACGCGGCGAGATTCGGCCGCTTCTTGCCCAACCCCGCCATTCCGCCCACCGCCTTGAGCATCTTCTTCATCTGAATGAACTGCTTCAGCAGGCGGTTGACCTCTTCCACCGTCGTCCCCGAGCCCTTCGCGATGCGCTTGCGGCGGCTTCCGTTGATGACCTGATGATTGCGGCGCTCCTTCGGCGTCATCGAGTTGATGATCGCTTCGACGCGCAGAATCTGTTTGTCGTCCACCTGCGCGCGCTGCCCCTGCAGCTCTTTGAGCGCGCCCATGCCGGGCAGCATCCCGAGAATCTGCTCGAGCGGCCCCATCTTGCGGATCGTGCGGAGCTGATCGCGGAAATCCTCGAGCGTGAATTCGTTGTGGCGGATCTTGCGTTCGAGCTTCTCCGCGTCCTCCTGCGACACGGCTTCTTCGGCTTTCTCGATGAGCGACAGCACGTCGCCCATCCCGAGCACGCGCGACACGACGCGGTCGGGATGGAACGGCTCGAGATCCTGCAGCCGCTCGCCGCTGCCCACGAACGCGATCGGCACGCCCACGACCGAGACCACCGACAGCGCCGCGCCGCCGCGCGCGTCGCCGTCCATCTTCGTCAGCACGACGCCGGTGACGCCGACGCGCCGGTTGAACTCGCCGGCGCTCTTGATCGCGTCCTGCCCGGTCATCGCGTCCGCGATGAAAAGCTGGTCGGCGGGCTGCACGGCGCCCTTGATCGCCCGCAGTTCGTCCATCAGCTCGTCGTCGATGTGCAGCCGCCCGGCGGTGTCGACGATGACGACGTCGAAGCCGCTGTTCTTCGCTTCCGTCAGCGCGCCCGCCGCGCGGGCGACCGGGTCCATCTGCCCGGCGGGGTCGTGCACCTTCACGCCCGCCTGCTTTCCGACGATCGAGAGCTGTTCGATCGCCGCGGGACGCCGCACGTCGGTCGACACCAGGAGCGGATGGCGGCCCTGCTTGGCCAGCCAGCGTCCCAGCTTCGCCGCGGTCGTCGTCTTGCCGGAGCCCTGGAGGCCGAGCAGCAACAGGACCCGCGGCCGCGCCGCGCTCGCCGGCAGTCCCCCTTCGGTCGTCCCGAACAGCGCGAGCATCTCGTCGCGGACGATGCGGACGACCTGCTGCGCGGGCGTCAGGCTCCGGAGCACTTCCTGATCGACCGCCCGGTCGCGCACGCGGTCGATGAAGACCTTGACGACCTTGAAGTTGACGTCGGCTTCGAGCAGCGCCATCCGAATCTCGCGCAACGCCACCTCGACCGTCTCCGGCGTGAGGCGTGCTTCACCGCGAAGGGTGCGGAACACGTCCTGGAGGCGGGTGCTGAGCGAGTCGAACATGACGGGGACGGAAGCGCCTAAGGTCCTCAGGCGCAAACGTTTATCGTAGAGGAAGGCGTGCGTTCTGTCAATTCTCCGGGTTCGGGGTTCTGAGGGTTCGGGGTTCGCGGTCTGGTTCGAGGTTCAAGGTTCAAGGCTCTGGTTCGTGGTTTGGCGTTCGCCGTTCGGCGTTCGGCGCGTGCGGCTGTAAGCGGCAGGCGCCATGCCTCAGCTGATCGGCATGTCAACGATCAAATCGCACGAAGAGGTTGTCGCATGGCAGCTTAGCGAGGATCTGAAGGATCGCGTGTTTGAAATACTTGCGCGGCCGGCTGCGCTGAAAAATCTCGATTTTTGCGACAACTCGTGTCCTCCCAACGGACCGTCGCCACACTCCGATCACTGAACCATGAACCGCGAACCGTGAACCGTGAACCAGACCTCGAACCCCGAACCCGGAACCCCGAACCTAGACTTCCGTCAACTTATGCCCCAACTTTTCCTTCTTCGTTCTCAGATATCGCCGCGTGTGCTCGGAGG
>Ga0066710_100002935_pt1 | contig 14172 bp, 15 predicted proteins | sample GraSoiAngelo_159_FD_79666 | JGI IMG/M metagenome (GOLD analysis project Ga0066710, IMG submission 79666) | Grasslands soil microbial communities from the Angelo Coastal Reserve, California, USA - 14_1009_16_40cm | ecosystem: Environmental > Terrestrial > Soil > Grasslands | place: USA...
CCCCAGGGCGGCGTCCTCTGACGCCCCCAGGGGGGCGTCCTGTGATACGATGACTTCGAATCGGGTCGATTCCAGAAACGCTAGCTAGATCGGGAGGATCCCATGGTTACGATGACCGAAACGGCCGCGAAGAAAGTCTCCGAGCTTCGCCTCGAGGAAGGCAAGCCCGAATGGGGCCTTCGGATCCGCGTGGTCGGCGGGGGCTGCTCGGGCATGTCCTACGAGCTCGGCTGGGAGGATCAGGCCTCGGCCGATGACAACGTGCTCGACGCCCAGGGCATCAAGGTCTACATCGACAAGAACAGCGCCCCCTACCTCGAAGGTAGCGAGATCGACTTCGTCGACAACAACATGATGGGCGCCGGATTCGCGATCAAGAATCCGAACGTGAAGTCGAGCTGCGGCTGCGGTCAGTCGCACCGCTTCTAAGCTCGCATCCAGCGTGCGCGTCCGGGTTCGTCTCTTCGCCCGGTACCGAGAGGCGCTCGGACGCGAACAGCTCGAAGTCGATCTTCCTGAAGGCGGGACCGTCGAGTCCGCCTGGTCGGCGATCGCCGACCGCCATCCCGAGCTCGCGCGGTTTCGTCCATTCACCCTGTTCGCGGTGGGCCACGACTACGTCGCGCCCGACCATCGCCTGGCGGCCGACGACGAGCTCTGTCTCTTCCCGCCCGTGAGCGGCGGCGCCGCGCCCGACATCTTTCGCGTCGTGACCGAGCCGCTGTCGCCCGACGCGCTCGCCGCCGAGGTGGATGATCCGGGCGCCGGCGGCATCGTGATCTTCTCGGGGGTCGTGCGAAACCAGACCGACGGCCGCCCGGTCAAGTACCTGGAGTACGAGGCGCACGCGACGATGGCCGAGGTGAAGATGCGCGAGATCGGTCAGACCGTGCGCTCGCGCTGGCCTGGCGTCCAGCGCATCGCGATGCTCCATCGCACCGGGCGGCTCGAGATCGGCGAGGCCAGCGTGCTGATCGCCGTCTCCGCCCAGCACCGCGGCGATGCCTTCGAAGCGTGCCGGTACGCGATCGACACGCTCAAGCGGACCGTTCCGGTGTGGAAGAAGGAGCACTTCGAGGACGGCGAGGTCTGGGTAGGGCTCCAGGGCGGCTAGACGGTTGGCTCTGCGCGCGCACCTGGAGCGCACCATTCGCCGCCACGCGATGCTCGCGGGCGGCGAAACCGTTTTAGTCGCCGTCTCGGGCGGCGCCGATTCCGTGGCGCTGCTCCATCTCCTGTCGAGCCTGGCCCCGGAGTGGCGGCTCCGGCTCCACATCCTTCACGTCGACCACCAGCTGCGCGCGGAGTCGGCCGCCGACGCGGACTTCGTCCGGGCTCTCGGGGCGCGTCTCGGCATTCCGGTCGACGTCGCGACCGTTTCGGTGGATCGGCAAGGCTCCCTCGAAGCCGCGGCGCGGGCGGCTCGGTACGCGGCGCTCGAGACGTGCGCCGCCCGGGTGGGCGCCGGCCGCATCGCGCTCGGTCACACCGCCGACGATCAGGCCGAGACCGTGTTGATGCGGCTCCTGCAGGGCGCCGGCGTACGCGGCTTGTCCGGAATCCCGCCGGTGCGGGGAGCGATCATCCGACCGCTCATCGAGCTCCGTCGGTCGGCCCTCGAGGCCGAGCTCCGGCTCGCGGGGCTCACGTGGGTGGAGGACGAGACCAACCGGGATCCGAAGTTTCTCCGAAATCGGATCCGCCACGAGCTGCTCCCGCTCCTCTCCGATTCGTACAATCCCGAGGTCGCGGCGGCGCTCGTGCGAATGGCGGGTCTCGCGCGCGACACCGTCGGCGCGCTGGATCAGGCCGCGGCCGCCGAGCTCGATCGGCTGGCGGTCTGGGGCGATCGCGCGGCGATCGTGCGGCTCGAGGCCCTGCGCGCCCTGCCGCGTTCGGTTGCCGCCGAGGTCCTGCGTCAAGCCGCGGCGCGTCTCGGGAGCCGGGCCCCGCTGCGCGCGTGGGCGCATCGCGGGCTCAAGCGGGTCTTCGCGGTCCCCGCTCCGCGCCGTACGTTCAAGCTGGGCGGCGTGACCGTCGAGGTCAGCGGCTCGCTCGCGCGCCTGGCGACCGCGCCGCTGCCCGCGCTGACCGAGCGGACCGTCATCGTGCCCGGCCGCACCGAGCTGCCCGAGATCGGCCAGGCGCTCGAGGCGCGGCTGGTCGGTGCCGACGCGTACGCGATCCCGCGGGAGCCGAGCCGCGTGGCGTTCGATGCCGACGATCTCGGCACGCCGCTCGTCGTCCGCGCCCGGAGGCGCGGCGAGCGCTTCATGGCATTCGGCGGTGCCGAGCGGCGCATCAAGACGCTCCTGATCGAAGCCAAGGTGCCGCGCTGGGACCGCGGCCGGGTGCCGGTGATCGAGGCCGGCGGCACGATCGTCTGGGTCGGCCACCTGCGCCGGGGCGCCGCCTGCCGCGTGACGGCGCGGACCCGGCGCGTGCTCGAGCTGGCGCTCGTATCTCTGGCGCAGCCCGACCGCCCCCAGTAGAGTAGGAGGCCGAGCCGCCGATGAATCCACGCGTCGCACTGGTCTTCGCCCTGCTTTTCGTCACCCCCGCGTGGGCGCAGCCCACCCCCGCCTGGGCGCAGCAGCGTCCGGCCGCGGCGGACTCGCGTCAGGCTCCGAAGACGGATCCGCGCGCCGTCCTCCGCGCGATGGAGGACGCGTTCAGCGCCGTCGCAGACCGTGTCACGCCGGCCGTCGTGCACGTGAGCACGGTGCAGAAGAAGGGTGCCACCGGAGGGCCCGAGGAAGGGCCGGAGCGGTTCAAAGAATTCTTCGGCGACGAGTTCTACGACCGCTACTTCCGTCGGCGCCCGCGCGAGGACGCGCGCGCGACCGGCTCGGGCGTCCTGGTGGATCCGAAGGGATACATCTTGACGAACAACCACGTGATCGAGAACGCTCAGGACATCATCGTGCGCCTCTCCGATCAACGGAAGTTCACCGCCAAGCTCGTCGGTCGCGACCCGAAGACCGACATCGCCGTCCTCAAGGTCGACGCGCCGCGCCCGCTGCCGGCGGCCGAGCTGGGCGATTCCGACCATCTGCGCGTCGGCCAGTGGGCGATCGCGATCGGCAACCCGTTCGGTCTCGACCGCACCGTGACGGTGGGGATCATCTCGGCCACCGCTCGGACGCGGGTCGGGGTGACGCAGTACGACAACTTCATCCAGACCGATGCGTCGATCAACCCCGGCAACTCCGGCGGCCCGCTCCTGAACATCGACGGCAAGGTGATCGGGATCAACACCGCCATCGTCGCCGCGGGCCAGGGCATCGGCTTCTCGATTCCGATCAACCAGGCAAAGGACGTGATGCAGCAGCTCATCACGCGCGGCAAGGTCGTGCGCGGCTGGCTCGGCATCGTCATCCAGGACGTGACCGATCAGCTCTCCGGAAGCTTCGGCGTCAAGGAGCGCGAAGGCGTTCTGGTCGCCGAAGTGATGAAGGGGAGCCCCGCCGAGACCGCCGGCTTGAAGGCCGGCGACGTCGTCGTCGAGCTCAGCGGCACGCCGATCCGGGAGGTGCCCGACCTCCAGCGGCGGATCGCGTCGATCCGTCCGGGGCAGACGATGAAGCTCACGGTGATCCGCGACAAGAAGCCGGTGGCGGTCACCGTGAAGATCGGCGAGATGCCGGCCGATGAGCCGATCGTCGCCGAGGCGCCCGGCAACGACGAGTGGGGCCTCAACGTGGAGTCGCTCACCGGTGACGCCGCGCTTCGCCTGGATCTGCCGGTCTCGCGTGGCTTGCTCGTCACCGAGGTGCAGCCCGGGAGCCCCGCCGAGAGGGCTGGTCTCCGGCGCGGCGACGTGATCCTGGAGATCTCGCGCCGCCCGGCCGACGAGCCCGCCACGCTCTTCAAGGCGCTCTCCTCGCTCAAGCCCGGCGAGTCGATCCTGATCTACGTCCACCGGACGGGTGGCAGCGGCGGCGGAGCCAATCAGTACATCACCATGGAACGCTCGCGCCAGCGGTGACGGGCGTGGACGCGCAAACGGCGCGCCGGGGCACGGTTCTCGTCGTCGACGACGAGGAAGGCGTGCGCGCCTCGGTGCGCGCGATCCTCGAAGAGACCTGCGACGTCCTCGAGGCCGGCAACGGCGCCCAGGCCCTCGAGGTCTTGAAGACGCACGAGATCGACCTGGTGATGCTGGACCAGCGGATGCCCGGCGAGCCCGGGATCGACGTGCTGCCGCGCATCAAGGCCGCCGACCCGTCGACCGTGGTGGTCATCGTGACCGCCGTCCGCGAGCTCAGGACCGCCGTCGAAGCGCTCAAGCGCGGCGCGTACGACTACCTGACCAAGCCCTTCGACGTGGACGACATCCTGATGCTGGCCCAGCGCGCGCTCGACAAACGCGCGCTCGAGCGCGAGGTGCTCTATCTCCGCTCGGCGCTGGCCGGCGGCCCGCCCGATGCGGGCGGCCTCGCGGGATCGTTCGAGCGGATGGTCGGCCGCCACCCGGAGATGGCGCGCATCTACCAGCTCATCACGCAGATCGCATCGACGCCGACCACCGTGCTGATCACCGGGGAGAGCGGCACCGGCAAGGAGCTGGTCGCGCGCGCGATCCACGCGCGGAGCGAGCGCCACGGCCAGCCCTTCGTGGCCGTCAACGTGGCCGCGATCCCGGAGACCCTGGTGGAGTCGGAGCTGTTCGGCCACGAGAAGGGCGCCTTCACCGGGGCGCACGCCAAGAAGCTCGGCCGCTTCGAGCTGGCGCACGGCGGCACGGTGTTCCTGGACGAGATCTGCACCCTGCGGCTCGACCTGCAGGCGAAGCTCCTGCGCGTTCTGCAGGAGCGCGAGATCGAGCGGCTGGGCGGGATCCGTCCGGTGCCGGTCGACGTGCGGATCCTGGCGGCGACGAACGTCAATCTGCGGAGCGCCGTGCGCGCGCGCGCGTTCCGCGAAGATCTCTACTACCGGCTCAACGTCGTGCCGATCCACGTACCGCCGCTGCGCGAGCGGCGCGAGGACATTCCCGCGCTCGTCGAGCACTTCGTCCGCAAGATCGCGCGCGAATGCAACCGCGACGTCCGCGGCGTCTCGGCCGGCGCCCTCGAGGTACTGACGCGCTACGACTGGCCCGGCAACGTGCGCGAGCTCGAGAACGTGCTGCACCGGGCGGTGGTCCTCGCCCGGAGCCCGGTCATTCATCTGCAGGACGTGCCGCTCGACGTCGCGATGCCGGAGACGGGATCGCGTCTCGGCGAGGACACCGGGCCGCCGCTGCGCGAGGCCATGGAGCAGTTCGAGCGTCAGTACATCCTGCGCGTGCTCGAAGGAACCGGCTGGAACGTGAGCCGCGCGGCGCGCCGGCTCGGCGTGCATCGCAACACCGTGCTCACGAAGCTCTCGGGCTGGGGCATCCAGCGCCCCAGCACCGGCACCGGCGACGGAAGAAATCTGAGTCTGTAGAGGTCAACGAGATGCCCGAAGACACCGCGATCGAGACCCAGGCCACCGAGCTGCTCCGCACCCTGATCCGCAACGGCTGCGTCAACACCGGCGAAGCCGCCTCCGGCCACGAGGACCGCAGCGTGGCCGCCCTGGAGGACTTCTTCGCCGGCTCCGGCCTTTCGTGCGAGCGCTTCACCTCCGAGCCCGGCCGGATGAGCCTCATCACGCGGATCGAGGGCCGCGATCCCAAGGCGCCGACCTTGCTGCTGATGGGCCACACCGACGTGGTGCCCGTGACCCCGTCGGGCTGGCAGCGCGACCCGTTCGGGGCCGAGCTGGTGGACGGCATCGTGTGGGGCCGCGGCGCCATCGACATGTTGAACCTGACGTCCACGATGGCGGTCGCCACGCGGCGCCTCGCCACCAGTGGCTGGCGACCGCGCGGCACGCTCATCTATCTGGCCGTGGCCGACGAGGAAGCGGGCGGCTTCCTCGGCGCCGACCACCTGGTCGAGCATCACGCGGAGGCCGTGAAGTGCGATTACGTCATCACCGAGAGCGGCGGCGTGCCGATCCCGACCAAGGCCGGTCACACGCTCAAGGTGACGGTGGGCGAGAAGGGCGCCAACTGGCGACGGCTGATCGTGCACGGCACGCCCGGCCACGGCTCCCGGCCGTTCAAGACCGACAACGCCCTGGTCACCGCCGCCAAGGTCGTGCAGCGGCTGGCCGAGTACCGGCCGAAGGCGCGGATCCTCGACGCCTGGCGCGGTTACGTGCAGTCGCTGCATCTCGAGCCGGGCCTGACGGAGGCGCTCACCGATCCCGATCGCGTCTACGAGGCCGTGTGCGATCTCGACAACCTCGCCCTGGCCCGGGAGGCGCACGCCTGCACCCACACGACGTTCTCGCCCAACATCGCCCATGGCGGCACCAAGGTGAACGTCATTCCCGATCGGGTCGACATCGATGTCGATATTCGCTCGCTGCCCGGCGTCGAGCAGCACGAGGTCGAGGCGATGATCAAGGAGGCGCTCGGCCCGCTCGCCTCCCGGGTGACGATCGAGACGCCGCGCGACCGCAGGCGAGGCGGTACCGTGTCGCCGACCGACACCCCGCTGATCGCTGCCATCCGGCGCGTGACCAAGCGGATGATGCCGGACAGCACGGTGGTCCCCGCCATCACGACTGGCGGCACCGACGCGAAGTTCTTCCGCTGGAGGGGAATCCCGGCCTACGGCTTCGGCCTGCAGTCGCTGCGCATCCCGTACACCGAGTACCCGGTGATGTTCCACGGCAACAACGAGCGCGTGGACACCGAGAGCCTGAAGCTCTCGGCGCTGATGTGGGAAGCGCTCGCCCGCGAGTTCCTGGGCTGAGGCGCTACCAGGTGAAGAGGTTGGTGAAGAAGTCCTTCACGCGCTGCGTGAACGACGGATCACTCTTCGCGGGAGCTGTCGGAGTCTCCGGCGCCATCCCGGGCTCTAGATTCGACGACGCTCTCGCGGCGCCCGGGGCTTTCGGCTCCTCCACGCCCGTCGCGAGCGAAGCGGGCGGCGTGTCGCTGCCCGTCTGGACGGCGGGCGGCGGAAGCGTCTGGGAGGCGCTGATCGCCAGGTACGTGTACCAGAGCCCCTCGTAGATGTGGACCCCGAGCACGTTGCCCTCCTTCTCGTAGACCTGCCGGGTCCCGTCGGTGGACGTGCTCGTCCGCGAGACCTGACGCCAGCCGCTGGCCTCGAGTCGCGTGCGCATCGCCTCCCCGAGGGTGACCGGCTCGAGGCGCCCGCGATACACGAGCTGCGCCGCCTTGATGGTCGGCGACTCGATCACGATCGAATCGTCGGGCTGATAGACCAGACCCGCGGGCAGATTGATGTCGTCGAACTGGCGACGAGCCGGTGTCGTCGCGCATCCAGCGGCGAAGAGCACGATCGCGGCGGTCGCGAGAATTTTTGTCTTCATGCGCGCAGCCTAGCAGGGCGCTCCCGGAGGAACCAAGAAATTTGACACGCGTCACGCCCTGAGCAAAGCGTACATCACCCGCCACAGCGCGAACAGGTCGCGGACCTCCGACCAGCCCCGGCCGCTCGCGCCCTCGACGTGCTCCACGAGCCCGACCAGCACGAGCGTGGTCCGGCCGGGCCGCGACGCCGCCAGCCGCAGGCTCTCCGTGTAGGGCACCGCACGGTCGGCGCGACCGTGAACCAGGATCAGGTGCGCCCCGATGCCGGGGGCCACGCGGATCGGCGAGAGCGCGTCGAGATACCGCTGCAGATCAGGCGGCGGGGCGTCGAGCAGCCGTCCGGTGGCCGTTCGATCCGTGGCTTCGAGCGCCGCGCGCGAGGCCCCGTCGAGGCGGTCGGCGTTGGCGCGCAGGAACATCCGCACGAGCTCCGGATCGTGGTCGACCCGACCGCGGACCCCTTCGTACGCGAACGCGCCGGTGAGCCAGAAGCGCAGGACCTCGACGGCGGACGCGTAGCCGCCCAGGCTCAGCACCGCGCTCACCCGCTCGCCGACCCGCGGGTCCGCGGCCGCGAGGAGCGCGGGGCCCGCCCCGACACTGACCCCGACGAGGACGGTCCGTCCGTCGCGCGCGGCGAGTGCCCCGATGACGGGCTCGACGTCCTCGGGTCCGAGCCGCCCACGCGTGAGCCCAGGAATCGTCGGCACTGCGACGTCGAATCCCGCCCTCGCCAGGAGGGCCGCGGCGTCACGCACCCGCGGATCGTCCTTCCCTTCGGGCGCGAAGCCGTGAGCGAGCACGAGCGGCCGGCCGGCGTCGAGCCCGGCGTGCACCCAGAGGTCGGCGCCGGTCTCGAGGGGGGCCAGCGGCCGGCGTGTGGGCGGATCGGTCAGCGCTGACAGGACCGCGGGGCGTCCCTGGGTCAGGAATTCGACGAGAAACGCCCCCGCGAGCAATGCGGTCCGGCCCGCGCAGGCGACCGGCGCGACGACGGCGAGAGCGAGGACGAGGACCGTGAAGCGGGCTACTTCCGGTTGATGCACTTCACGAGGCGCCACCCTTTGAACATGTTGACGTGGGTGATCGACTCGGGGACCAGCCCGACCTGCTCGAGCAAGGGCTCCATCATGAGGTTCGACTTCCAGCCCAGGCGCGTGCACACCGGGGCCAGCAGATCCTCGGTCCAGCCGGTGACCCGGCGCTGGCTCCTGAAGTGGTTCAGGATGACGATGATGCCGCCGGGCTTCACCACCCGGCGCATCTCGCGCAACACGGCCACGGGATCCGGCACGGCCGAGATGGTGTAGGTCGCCGCCGCCTTGTCGAACTCGTTCTCGCCAAAGTCCATCGACGTGGCGTCCATGACCTTCAGCACCACGTTGGGCATGGCCAGGTCCTGGACGCGCTCGACCGCCTTGTCCAGCATCTCCTGCGAGAGATCGATGCCCGTGAGGTGACAGGACCAGGGATAGAGCGGCAGGTTCAACCCGGTACCGATGCCGACCTCGAGCACCGAGTCGCTCCGCTGGAGATCGAGCCCGCCGATCGCGGCGGATCGGCCCGGAGCGAAGATCCAGTCGAAGATGAAGTCGTAGACCGGAGCGTACAACTCGTAAGCGCGCTGGACCTGCCTCTTCTCTAACGCTACGTCCACTCAGAGCCCTCCGGCAGTGTCGATTTGGGGGCGAGGCGGTCGAAGCCGAGAGCCGGGCGTATTTTACCCACGGTCGGAGGCCGTTGCCAAGTTACATTTCCCCTGATGCTCCTTTTAGAGGAGAAACCTGATCAGGAGAGTCGCCAGCCCCAGAAATGAAAAGAATCCGAACACATCCGTGAACGTCGTGATGATCACGCTCGACGCGATCGCCGGATCAACGCTGGAGGTCTTGAGCGCGATCGGGACCAACGTCCCGACGACGGCCGCGATCAGCATGTTGAACAGCAGCGCGACGGCGAGGATCAGCGAGAGGAGCAGCTGCCCCTTCCAGATGTAGGCGATCACCGCGATCACCAGACCGTTCGCCGCCCCGGTCGTCACTCCGAGCCAGAGCTCCTTCCAGAGCACGCGGCGCAGGACGCTCCCCGTCATGTCCCCGAGCGCGATGCCCCGGACCACCACCGTCGCGGTCTGAGTGGTCGCGATGCCACCCATCGAGGCCACGATCGGCATGAAGACCGCCAGGGTGGCCAGGGTCTGGATCGAGGACTCAAAGAGCCCGATCACCGAGGCCGCCAGCACGGCGGTGCCCAGGTTGATCAACCGCCAGAGGTTGCGCTTGGGAAAGACCGCCCGCGGCGAGTCCAGCACGGTCTCGTCGCCCGCGGCGCCGCCGAGGCGCTGGATGTCCTCGGTCGCTTCCTCGCGGATGACGTCGATCACGTCATCGACGCCGATCGTGCCGAGCAGGCGGCGATTGACGTCCACCACCGGGATCTGGATCAGGTTGTAGTGCTGGACCAGGCGCGCAACCTCCTCCTGGTCCGTGTCGACCGGCACACTCTCGACCTCGTCGGTGCGGATGGCGCGGATCGGCGTCTGGGCATCGGCCGCCAATAGCCGGTGGAGCGGGACGACACCGACCAGGTGGTCGTGGTCGTCCACGACGTACAGATAGAAGGCGCCCTCGCCGGAGGCTGCCTTGCGGATGTGCTCGATGGCCTGCGCGACGTTCGCGTCTTCGCGGACCGCCACGAACTCGGGGGACATGAGGCGCCCGGCCGTGCCCTCCGTGTATTCGAGGAGCTCCTGGACCTCCTCGGACTTCTCCTCCTCCATGAGCTCGAGGATTTCGTCCGCCTGCTCCTTGGGCAGCTCCTCGACGACGTCGACGACCTGCTCGGGCGGCATGCGGTCGAGGACCCGCGAGACCTCGACCTCCGGCAGCGAGCCGACCAGCTCGCGCAGGGTCGGGTCGTCGAGCTCGGCGAGCACTTCGCCGGCGTGCTGCGGGCTGAGCAGGCGGAAGAGGCGGACCTGATCGTCGCGCGGCAGCTCGCGGATTACGCGCGACACGTCCGCCGGGTGGGCGTCCTCGACGAGGTCGGAGAGTCGCTCGTCCCGACCCTCGACGAGGAGCAGCTTGATCGATTCTCTCAGACGCTCGAGCTCTTCCATTTGTTGAGAGGCGCGCCTCGGCAGGCTGGGAGCCGCGACAGCCTGCAGCGCGCAGCCTCACTCCGGAGTATGACGCCGCCCGGACGCCGGGCAAGGGAATTTTGCCATGCGCTGGCGCGGGGCGACGACGGTGGCTCGCGTCAGGCGCCGAACTTGGTGAGCCGGAGCGCGTTGGCCATCACCAGCGGCATCAGGTGCTGGGACGGGATCACGCCGAGACTCCCGGCGCCGCAGGCGCGCTCGGTGAACGCGGTCACGCCGTCGGCGCCGCAGTAGCGGCTCCAGATCAGGACCGGCACCGGCTGCCAGCCGTGGCCGGCCAGCACCGAGGGCGTCGCGTGGTCTCCGGAGACGATCATGACGTCGGGCTTGAGCGCCCGGATCTCTGGGATCGCGCGGTCGAGGCGCTCGAGCGCCCGCACCTTCGCGTCGAAGTCGCCGTCCTCACCCGCCTTGTCCGTGTCTTTGTAATGGACGAAGAAGAAGTCGTGCGTGTCCCAGTGCTCGCGGAGCGTGGCGAGCTCGTCGTCGAAGGTGGCGCCGGTCTTGAGGACTTCCATGCCGACCAGCTTCGCGAGCCCGCGGTACATCGGATACGCCGCGATCGCGGCGCTCCGGAGCCCGAAGACCTCGGGAAACCGCGGAAGCTTCGGCAACTGGTCGAAGCCGCGCAGGAGCACCATGTTGGCGGGCGCCGCGTCGGCGAGCAGGCGCCGCGACTCGGCGGCGAAGCGATTCACGAGCGCGGCAGTGGCCTTCGCGCGTGGATTGAGCGCCTTCACGGGAAGCGGCGGCTGGCCGGTCGCTTGTGGGTCGCTCTCGGACAACCCCGCGGCCAGGTGGGCCCCCCCGCGGGCCCGCGAGCGCAGGACGAGCACGAAGCGGTGCTCCTTCACGGACTCGACGAAGACCTCGACGCCGGGCAGCTTGATCCGTCGAAGCCGTTCGGTCAGCTTCAGATTGACTTCGGTCGCGACCCGGCCGGCGCGCCGGTCGGTGATCTTCCCCGCGCCGTCGATCGTGCAGAAGTTCCCGCGCGCGGCGACGTCGCCGGCGCGCAGGTCGAACTCGATGCCGAGCGCCTCGAGGACGCCGCGCCCGACCTGATAGTGGAGCGGATCGTAGCCGAAGAGCCCGAGGTGGCCGGGCCCGCTGCCCGGCGTGATGCCCGGCGCGACGTGGCGGATGAGGCCGCAGGCGGCCTCGGCGGCGAGCAGGGAGAGATTGGGCAAGTGAGCCGTCTCGAGCTCCGAGCGTCCAGTCTCGGGTCGCGGGAGCCCGCCGAGGCCGTCGAGCGAGATGAGGACGATCTTGGTGGTGTTCGGAACGACGAGCGGCGCGATCACATCGAGCATCGTCCTGGTCTCCTCATGCCTCCTTCACGGGGTTCTCGATCTGGCCGAGTCCGGTGATCTCCAGGCGGCACGTGTCGCCCGGCTGCAGGAACACCGGCGGCTTGCGCGCGAAGCCCACGCCGGGCGGTGTGCCGGTCGCGATGAGATCGCCGGGCGAGAGCGTCATCAGCCCCGAGAGGTAGCTCACGATGTAGCGCACGTCGAAGATGAACGTCTTGGTGTTGCCGCTCTGCATCTGCTTGCCGTTGACCCAGAGCTTCAGCTCGAGCACGTGAGGGTCGGGAATGTCGGTGCGGTCGGCGATGTAGGGGCCGACCGGCGCGAAGGTCTCCGGGATCTTGCCCGCCATCCACTGGCTGCCGATGAACTGGAAGTCGCGCGAGCTCACGTCGTTGATGATCGTGTAGCCCCAGACGTAGTCGAGCGCCTTCTCCTTGCTCACGAAGCGCGCGGTCTTGCCGATCACCACGCCGAGCTCCACCTCCCAGTCGAGCTGATTGGAGCCGCGAGGCCTCAGGATCGGCTCGTTCGGATCGAGGATGGCGTTCGACCACTTCGCGAAGATCGGCGGCTCCTTGGGGATCGGCTGCTTGGCTTCTTCCGCGTGGTCGCGGTAGTTGAGCCCGATGCAGATGAACTTGCCTGGATCGGTGATCGGCGCGTGCAGACGCGCGGTATTCGAGGGGACCGTGATCCATTCCTTGATACCGGCGACCGTCTCCTCGACCAGGGGGCCGTTCTCGAGGAACGCGCGGGTACTGTTGGGGACGAGCGCCGCGGCGATCTCCGACCCGCGTGTTACGCCGCGCCGCGTCAGAGTGGCGGCGACGCTTGCCTGAAGGTCTGCGATCCGGTCGCCCTGGAGGACACCGAGCCGTGGGGTCTGGCCGTTGGTGGAGAAGCGCACGAGCTTCATGGGTGACGGGCCTCCTGGGAGAGAATGTGCCGCCGATTATAGCGTTTGTCGAGTTTACGCGTCGCGAAGCCGTTTGCTATGATCGAGGTCTGCTGCAATTGTTGCGGCGGCGTGCCCCCTGGGGGCAGACAATATCTCCCTGAGGCCTGGTAGGGAGGAGGATCGTGATGAAGATCGGAAGCCGCATCCTCACCGTCGTGGTGGCGCTCGCGATGCTCGCCACCGGTCCGCTCGCCCCGCTTGCGGCGGCCCAGCAACCAGCTCCGTCTTCGCCGCCGCCCGCGCAGCCCACGCCTCAGCCGATGGCGCAGCAGCCGCAGGACCTTCCGGAGCCGGAGTCGCACCTGGGCGAGTCCGCCGCGTACAACGTCGGCGCCGGCATCGCGAACGTCTTCTACATCCCGGGCAAGGGACTTCTCTGCGGCATCGGTGGGGCGGTGGGAATCTTCATCCTGATCGTCAGCATTGGCTCGGCACCCAAGCCAGCCGCCTACTTCGCGCGTGAGGGCTGTGGCGGCAAGTGGATCCTCACCGGCGACGACCTTCGGCCCGATTCGGAGGTCAGATTCGACTGGGAAAGGGACAACCGGTACTAGGTTCGTCTCGCACCGTACTGTAACCGTCCTCCTCTTCGCCGTGCTGCTCGCGGCGTTCGCCGCGGGCATCTGGGGAACGGTCATCCGTCCCGCGGCGTACGAGGTTCGCGGGACGATCGTCGCGCGCCCTGCCCCGGACATGCTCCTCGTTCGCCACGAGCCCGTGTCGGCGCTCGGCATGGGCGCGATGGAGCTGATGGCGATCTCATCGAGCCCGGCTCTTCTCGATCCGGTCGGCCTCAAGCCCGGCGACGGGGTGAAGCTCGCCGTGCGCCAGCGGGACGATCAGCTGGTCTTGATCAGGATCGAAAAGCTCCCCTGAGTCAGCGCGCGCGGGAGAGTCCGCGCACGTAGCCGACCAGCTCGGCGATCTCTTGATCGGAGAGGGTCGAGCCGAAGGCCGGCATCCCGGGCCGCCCGATCGGCGCGCCGCCGTGCTTGATGATGTCGAAGAGATACTGGTCGGAACGCTGCTCGATCGCGGCCGCATCGTGCAGCTTGCCGGGCCGCACCAGGAAGAGCGCCGCGCGCCACGAGCCCCGTCCGTCCGGCCCGTGGCAGGTTGCACAGAGTCCGAGGTAGAGACGCTCGGCCTTGGGCGCGCCGGCCCGAGGTTTCGGGGTGTCCAGGAGCCACGCCAGCCCGCCCGTGAAGGCCCCGATCGCGGCGAGAACCACCACGAGAGCCAGGAGCGGCCGGCGCATGGCCGCGAGGATAGCACCCGGGCCCAGACGACCACTTGACAACTGGCGCCAAGACAGCATAAAGAATCTAATTCTTTACGAGGGTTGCCAGTTGCCAACCCC
>Ga0066710_100002937_pt1 | contig 14170 bp, 9 predicted proteins | sample GraSoiAngelo_159_FD_79666 | JGI IMG/M metagenome (GOLD analysis project Ga0066710, IMG submission 79666) | Grasslands soil microbial communities from the Angelo Coastal Reserve, California, USA - 14_1009_16_40cm | ecosystem: Environmental > Terrestrial > Soil > Grasslands | place: USA...
AGATTCGCGGTAAGCTGGGGGTGCAGCTTGTTTTCTGGCAAGTATTCATCAACCCATTTCACAAAGGGCATCAGCCGAATGCGCCATACGGATTGGGGCGGAAGGCGTATGACAAACGTATCGTGTGGCACGTACTTTAAAATCTGCTCGCAGATTTGTTGGACTTGCTCACGCCAGTCCCGCGGCAAGTCGTCTAGCAATTGCACGAGGTACAGCGCCGGTTCGTTGCGCGTCTGAGGCACATTTTGCGGTCCGCCTCCGACATTGCGCGGTTCGATGGTGCCCGTGCGCAGTTTAATGGACTTGGCGTGAAGCGAAAACGAAACAGCGAGAAGTAAAGCGAGCCCGAGGACGCAGAACCGGCCAGACCGATGGGGCTTCACTGCCGCGAACATAATCCAAAGCACCCGCGGAAACAAGCTTTCAGCTCTGTGTATCGAGACAGGTGCGGATCAACTCTTTGAGTTTCGCCGGGGCGTAAGGTTTCGGCAGGAAGTTGAATTCGGAGCGGCTGCGAAGATGTTCGTCCAGCAATTCGAGGCTGTAACCACTGGTGAAGACAATCTTAAGCTGCTCCTTTTCCTTGCGGAGTTTTTCGGCGAGTTCGATGCCGGAAATCTTTTGCGGCATCACGACATCGGTGAGGAGCAAATCAATCTGAGCTGAATGTTGGCGCCAGATGTTCAGCGCCTCGACGCCATTGCCAGCCTGCAAAACTTTGTAACCGGACTCGCGCAAAAAGCCGGCCACGAATTCCCGCACCAACTCTTCGTCTTCCACAACCAGGATAGTCTCTTTTCCACCCGCGCCATGGGGAGCCGCGGCGGGAGCTTTCGGCTTGGGTTTGATCGCCTTATCCGTGGTGGGCAAGAAGATTTTGAAGGTCGAGCCTTTGCCCACCTGACTCTCTGCCTCAATCCAGCCCTTATGTTGCTTAATCAGTCCGTAAGCCGTGGCCAATCCCATACCGGTGCCTTTGCCGACCTCTTTGGTGGTGAAGAACGGTTCGAAGAGTCGGCTCTTCGTATGTTCATCCATGCCGCAGCCGGTATCGGTGACTGTAATGCACGCGAACTGTCCGGCCCGGGATTCCGGATGAGAACTGGCATATCCGGCATCCACCTCCGCCAGGCGCGTACCGATGGTCAATGCCCCACCCTCAGTCATCGCGTCTCGCGCATTCACGGCCATATTGAGAATAACTTGCTCGACGCAACAGATGTCTGCCTCTACGCAAGGCAACGGTTCCTGGAAGTCGTACTGCAACGTAATATGTTCCCCGATCACGCGCGCCATCATCCCACTCAGATGACGCAGTAACTGATTCAAATCCAGCACCTCCATGCGCATGATCTGTTTGCGACTAAACGCCAGGAGTTGCTGAGTCAAATTCGACGCGCGCTCGACCGATTCGTTGATCTGCCTCAAGGACTCGGCGGTCTTTACATCCAGCGCCGGGTCCAACAGACGCAGGCAGGTATGACCCTGGATCACAGTCAGGATGTTGCGAAAATCGTGAGCCACGCCGGCAGCCAGATGGCCGACCGCCTCCATTTTTTGAGCCTGCCGCAGTTGAGATTCCAATTCCAAACGCTGCGAAATGTCGTTTTCACTGATCAGCGCGAAGCGCTCGTCGCCGAGGGTAATCAATTCAGCCGACATTAAGGTGAGCTTTTCCTGGCCGTCACGCGCACGAACCCGCGCTTCGACGTTTCGCAAAGATTTCCCCTCGCGTAATTCATCGAGCAGAGGTTTCCGCGCCACGGCATCCGGCCAAAGGTTTAGATCCAAAGAACTCTTTCCGACGATCTGGGATCGGCCGTATCCGGTCATCTGCAAGAAACTGTCGTTCACATCCAGGTAACGATAGTTCTTCAAGGATTGGATCGACATCGGGACTGGACTCGATTTGAACGCCTTCGCAAAGCGCTCCTCCAAATTCAGCAACTGCGATTTCGCCTGCTGCGTCAGGAACCACTTCTTCGTCAACGCATGCGCCATCTGCAGGACCTCGATGTTGTCGAACGGCTTTTTCAAAATGAGCACGCTGTCGGAATGCCCGAATTGGCGCGTGATGTCGTCCCAGGAATAATCGGAATAGGCGGTGCAGATCACTACCTGCAGCTCGGGGTAGACATGCCAGATACGGCTGATCGTTTCGACCCCGTCCCAGCCAGGTGGCATCCGCACGTCGACGAAGGCGAGCGCGTAGGGGCGCTCATCGTTCAATGCTTTGCGCACCAGATCGAGCCCTTCCTGACCCTGCAATGCCGAATCGATATCGAAAGATGCGTGTTGGGCGGACTGGGTCGGCTGCCCAAAAAGCAACGCTTCTTCATTGGTGAGCGCCGCGGAATCGCTTTTGGGTTGAGCGAGGATTTTGCGAATGTCCTCGTGAATGGCGGCATTATCATCAATTACAAGAATCCGGTGGTTCATGCGGCCTCCTCTGTCACGTTAGCCTGGGCGGGCCTCGAAGCCGTTAACGGTAATTCGAGCACAAAGGTGGCTCCCGATCCGGGCCCTTCGCTGCGGGCGTACAAACGTCCGCCCATTTCGCGGGCGGCAATGGCTCCGCTATGCAGGCCGAAGCCGTGCCCATCGCGTTTGGTGGTAAAGCCATGCGAAAAAATGCGCGTGAGATTCTCCTGGGAAATGCCAATCCCATTGTCCGTTACAGAGACTTCGACGAAGTTCTCCGCGTTCATTCGAATGGAAACCGTGAGGCGCTTGTCGCGGCGCCCGCTGGTATCCATCGCGTACTTCGCATTGCGAATCAGATTCACGAGAATCTGCAGCACTTTGTGTTTGTCCATCGAGATAACCGGTACTTCCTGGTACTCCCTGATCACCAGAATTCCATGCCGTGCCATGGCGGCGCTGTGCATTTGCAACGCGTCTTCCACCAAGTTGCGAACGGACAAGCTTTCGATGATGCCTGAAACGCGGGCATAGTTCTGTTGCATCGCCACGATTTCCTTGATGTGTTCGATATTCTTGACCAGCAGCTCCAATTCTTTGAGCAACTCCTGCTGTTCCTGCAGGAGCCTTTCAGCGAGGTTCGTCAAATAACTTGGAATGATCTTGCCTTTGGGATCGTTCATCAGGAAGCCGGCAAGATCGGTGGAATTCTGATTCAGCAGCAGGATTACGTCGCGTAATCGGGACGTGCGCGACCCGCGCACCTGATTGCAAATCAACGTGGAGGAAACGTTCACGCTATTGAGCACATTACCGACGTTGTGCAGCACGCCCGTGGCAACTTCAGCCATACCCGCGAGGCGCGAGCTCTCCAGCAGGCGCTTATTCAACAATTCCAGCTCTTCCTCGGCCTGCTTGTGTTCGGTGATATCAAACAGCACGCCACGCAACGCCTTGGCCACTCCCGCCTCCATCGTGAAAGTGCTGATTTCGCGCAGCCAGACAGCGCGGCCATCCGAGGCGATCATGCGATATTCGAATTGGCTGGGCTTTTCCTGCTCCAGACCTTGAATCCGGAAATTCTGCGCGAGCAACTGATCGTCCGGATGAATATGGCTGCGCCAAAACGCCGCGTCGGAAATCCACTGATCGCGCGGATAGCCGAGCAGGCGTTCCGCCTGTTCGCTCACGAATGAGAACGCAAAGCTCTTCGGGTCCGCTTCCCAGACGACGCCTTGGATAGAGTTGACCAGCGTCTCAAATTTCTGGCGCGAGATGCGCAGTTCGTCCTGCACGCGGGCGCGCTCGGCGATTTCCAGTTGCAGCTCTTTGGTGCGCTCGTCGACTCGTTTTTCGAGGCCCGTCTGCGCTGCCAGCAGCTTCGCGTCACGCTCCTGGATACCGCTCAACATTTCGTTGAACCGGTCGATCAAGACGCCCATTTCGTCGTTGGAGCTCTTATCCGCGCGGATCGAGTAATTCTTCTGGCTGGCGACACTGTTGGCGGTGTCGGCCAAATGAAGGATCGGACCCGAAATCAGTTTCTGCAAACGCAGGGACAGGAGGAATGCGACCACGGTCGCGGAAAGCATCACCACGCCAATGATACCCAGGTAGGTTTGCAAGCGTTCGCGGATCAGGCGCAAATCCGATTGGATCAAAACCGTGCCGACCACGTCGCCTTCGAGCGTGATCTTATGGAATAAATTCAGCGTCGTATCACCGAATGTCAGCCCTTCCTCATCGACGGGCGGCGGGGGAGTCTGGGTGGAGCCCTCGCGATAGTAAGTCGCAAAAACCTGGCCGTCATGCGTGTACAGGCACGCGGACAGCACATACGGTTCCGCTCGCAGCGCGCCCAAGGTTTCTTTGGCGGCATTCTGGTCCTTGAAACTCAGGGCGGCGGAGCTGTTGGCGCCGATCACGTTGGCCATGACCTGCGTATTGTGTTTAAGGATCTGGCGGGTGCCGGCGTGCTCAAACAAAAGGATCGCGGCGCAGGCCAGCACGAGCGCGACGCTGCACGTGAGCATGATGATCAGCGTGAGCTTCCGCTTAATGGTGCTGCCGTACAGCCACTCCCTCATTTGCCACCTCTTTTCTTGGCGAGCCGCAGCAGCTTGGAGCTGATCACCAGTTTAACCTTCTCGGCAGGCTCGGGGTTAATTTCAAACCGGAGTTGCGTGTCTTCGAAAACGAAATTGATCACCCCGCCCAGGTCGAGGAATTCCTCAGATTCACCGATGGTCAGGACTGGCAACTTCTTTACCGCATCCAGGATCAACATCGACCGTTTGCTTTCGGGGGCGGTGATGAACACGATTTGCGAATTTTTCGCGTCCTGTGGATTAAAGACCCTCTTGACCTCGAATGAACGCCCGTGCGCTTTTTTATCGCTCAACAGCACCTTCAACTTGCCGGTAACGTCCTCGTCGCCGAAAACCGCCACCCGGAAGGGGGTAGTATCCGAGGCGAACGCTTCCGCCGGCCAGTCGACGAACTTGACGAAGTTATACAGGAAGGCGGCTTTGACTTCTGTTTCAGAAGCGGTCGCCGCGGCGCGGCCGGAACTCGTCGCGAGGCCGAACAGCAGCGCGACCAGGAAGCACAAAAAGCTTCGCTTTGCGATGCGCTGTATTGTTCGGGCTAGACTCATGGTCCGCTTATTTTGCCCTGGCCCTAATAGCGAAAAGTGATCTTTCCGTAGACGCTGGTCTCGACTTCGGTTGTCTGCGTCTGAATGTAGGAAGGAGCGAACTCCTTGTGCACATTGAACAGACTTTGTCCTACAACCGAAAACTCCCAATGCTTGTTCGGCCGCCATCCGAGCCGCGCGTCAAATGCCGTGTAAGCGGGCACGTCGCGATTCTGCAAGGCATCGACGTAGCGCAAGCCGAGGTCCAGTTCCAAGTGGCCCGGTAAATCCATCATCGAACGCACGCCAACCTGGTGCTTCGGACTGTCATTCTCGGCCCCCTCGAGCACCGGATCGTTGCTGCCGGGCTTTTTGTGCAGTTGGATGCTCCAAAAGGTATAATTCACCCGCACCCGCCACCAATCCGTAGGTTGGAAGCTGCTGGCCAATTCCGCGCCATAAACTTCGCCATCGATCAAATTATTAATCGTGTATGGCACGACGACATGAGGCGGAGGGGGAGTGGTTTCCACGAAAGGAGTTCCCGGCTCGAGCGACCGTTGCCGATCGTAAATGTTATAAAAGGTCGCCAGATCCAAGGTGACGCGATCGTGCGGCTGGAGGCGGTAGCCCAGTTCGAACGCGATCAGTTCCTTTGAATCCATGCTCCGGCTGCCGAATTGCGACACCAATCCCGGCAGCGGACCAACAATTCCCGGTGGGATTGCGAGCCGATTGATGCGAATATCATCTTCCGCGCGTGACGGCGTGCTGATCGCGCGCGAGGCGGCGAACCATGCCGTTTGCTTTTTCGTGATGCTCCATGACAGCCGGGCATTGGGCTGGACTTCCCAGCCGGTATAATCGTTGTGTTCGAGCTTCGTCCCCAACGTGAGCCGCAGCCGGTCCTGAATCACCTCGATTTCGTCTTGGACGAAGCCGCTGTAGAGCGAGTCCGTGCGGTGCCTTGGATTGAAACTGACCGCGAAGGTATTATCGAGAGAGTCCGAGGTAAGGTTATAACCGAGCCCCACAATAATGTCGTTCCAACCGCCGAGCTGGAAGCGATGCTGCAAATCCAGATCGAACGTGTCCCGCTTTTCTGAGAACACCACCCGGTCGCGCTCCGTGCGATCGTAATAGGCCTTGAACGCCAATTCTGAGCTGTCCGAGAACCTGTGGTTCCAACGTCCCAGCAAGTTCCCACCGCCGACGTGGACTTTGTCCTGCAGAAACTCGGCAAAAGGCGCAGTGAGCGACGGGACGAGCACGGTTTGATTGAGCTCACCGGCGTAAATATCGCCCTGCAGCGTTAAGAGGTTTTCGTCCGTGGCTTGCCAATCGTAACGAAATCCGCCGCGCCACATCGACCAGTTGTCATTGGCATCTGAACCATCCGGCAGCGCTGAGTCGTCGCGATTCAGATATTTCGCGTAAACGCGATAGTACATGTTATCGCCGATCTTTCCGCCGTAGCGGAGCGAACCGAACCCGGTCTCCTCATTGCCGCCTCCGCCGCTGATCAATAATCCCTGCGTGTCCTTAGCTGGCTTCGTCGTAATATTGATAACCCCGTTGACAGCGTTAGCCCCCCACAGGGACGCGCCGGGTCCGCGAATGACTTCGATGCGGTTGATGTCCTCCAGCACCAAATCCTGAACGTCCCAATACACCCCTGCAAAGAGCGGGGTATAGACGCTGCGGCCATCGATCAACACCAGCAACTGGTTCGCAAACTCATCATTGAACCCGCGCGAACTGATCGCCCAGGTATGAGAATCCTGACGCGCCACTTCCAGGCCGGGCGCGAGCCGCAATGCTTCGGCAATGCTCGTGGCGCCGGAACGCCGAATGTCTTCGTCGGTAATGACGTAAATCGCTGCCGCCGCATCCGATAACTTCTCCGGCCGTTTCGACACGGAAGTCACGTTCATTTCCATGAGCTCCTCCAACGTCTTGTCCATGATGGGATTGCGAGAGGTCGTCGCTTCTTCGGCGCGGCCCGGCGCGGGGAACATGAACCCGACGGCGGCGAATACCGCTGCCCATCGTTTTCGGCCATTGGTTGGTTTTCGTCCCGCCACCGCGGGAGCGCTTGCTTTGTTGCCAGACGAGCTTTTCATGTCATTGCTATCCGTTCGTTCCGTTTCCCAGCCCCAGGCTGATGAAGGCATTAATGAGGCGGTTGTACCTACAACCGCCGCTGAGCACATTATCGGCCTCTTTTTGGCCCTTCTTGAGGAATCGCCCCAAGGAAAACCCTTGGTACCCAGTCGCTTAAGCGCGCCGGACGAAATGCCGATTAAAAAGAGAACACTGTGAGCGCTATGACCGCCCTGAAATCAGAGTATCCATTGACCGAAATCGAAGGGGCGGAACCAGCCCTGATAGTGCTTCCCAACGAGCTGGCCGAAGCGGTTTCTCAGATCAAAAGCACCGAATTCAGCCCATATTTGGAGCGCTGGATCACCGATTATGAAAAAGTCGGCCAGCGCGGGCGCTTCCTTTGGCAGTGGTGCCTCAAAGGCCTGAATCTTACCACCCTTCCGTCCGTTGTCCCCAAGCTGCGCGAGCATGTGATCGAGACCAAGATGCTGAGCATCCTTTACGGCACACTCATCGATGACATCGCCGACCGGGAGCAGGACAGGGAGATGCTCGAAATGGCCATGCGCCTCGGCACCGACGAATGGCTCATGGACCGTCTTGCCCTTTGGACCGGCCGCCGCCGCGATTACCTCGAAACGATTTCCCGTTTCTGGGAGGAACTTTGGTCGCGTTGTGAGTCCTATCCCCGTTTTGCTGAATTTGAGTCCATGCTCCGCTTCGACAATCAGCAATCCCTGAATGCGATGCGGTATGCATTAATGGTCAATCAAAGCCCGAGCGTCTTGAATAACATCGAGCACGATCTTTATCAGCCGCATAACATGCAAATCATGTTCATGGCTTCGGTGGACCTTTGCGGATCCGTCAATTTCGATACCAACGAACTCGGCATCGCTCGCGAAATTTTCTGGCACGCCCAGCGCATGGGGCGCATCGGCAACATGCTGACCACCTGGGAACGCGAAGTCCTCGACCGCGATTTCACCAGCGGCGTCTTCGCCCATTCGCTGGCGCGCGGCATTTTGGCGCCATCGGATCTGCGCTCAATGCCGGCATATGAAATCATGGCCATGCTGGAAAGCGCCGAGTGCCACGCCCATTTTATCCGCGACTGGAGGATCAATCGTAACGAGATGGCTCGCAAAATACCGCAGGTCCGCTCGTGCGATTTAACTCCTTACTTACAAGGTTTTGAGCGCCTCATCATTCTCCATTTGGCCAGCCGGGGCTTGATGTAATCGCTCCAAGGTAGGGCGAGGCGTCCCTGCCGAGCCGCCACGAATTTGGCTGGCCCGAAAGACGTTTTATGACATCGGGACAGCGCCGAGAGTGTTCGGCGGACGCCAGTCCGCCACGCTTGCGATGCTCCCACCGCTCCGCCGAGGTTCTGCTCGTGGTCCTGATCATGATCAGCCTGAACGTCGTCGCCTGCTACGACTACCTCCTTTCCTGCATCCTCAAAGTCCTGTCCCTCTTCCGCCGCACCGCGGCCCCAGCCGCAATGGAGATGCGTCATCGGCTCGGCGCTTCGTCGCGCAACGGCCCTCAGACAATCGCGCCGATGACTTCGCCGTGGTCCATTTCCAGCCGCTTGCGGCCAGGGAATTCGAGCTTGCGCGACTCCAGTCCGAGTTGATGCAGCACGGTGGCGTGAATGTCCGTGACGTAATGGCGATCTTCGACCGCATGGAACCCGAGTTCATCCGTGACGCCATGCGCGACGCCGCCCTTGATGCCGCCACCGGCCAGCCATGCGCAGAAGCCTTGCGGATGATGATCGCGACCGGTGCCTTCCGCGCCCGGCGAACGGCCAAATTCAGTGCCGAAGACCACCAGGGTTTCGTCCAGCATGCCGCGTTGTTTGAGGTCGCGTAACAGCGCGGCGATCGGCTGATCCACCTGCGCGGCCAGCTTGCCGTGATTGTTCTTAATGTCCGAATGCGCGTCCCATTCGCCGCCGCCACCGCCCCCATGAAACACTTGCACGAAACGTACATCGCGTTCGACCAAGCGGCGCGCGGCCAGGCAAAGTTCGCCGAAATGTTTGGTGTGATCGCTATCCAAACCGTAGGCGCTGCGAATGTGATCGGGCTCGGTTTGCAGATCCAATGTCTCGGGAATCGAGGTCTGCATTTGGAACGCGAGTTCGTAGGACTTGATGCGCGCACGCAAATCGAGATCGTCCGGATAATCGATACCCGCGAGGTGATTGAGCTTTCCGAGGAGCGACAGATTGGCCAGTTGCTCTTCGCGCGTGATCGCGCCTTCGGGCGGATTGATGAATGGAAGGGGCTTCTTCGGATTCACGTTCAGCCGGACGCCGGAATGTTCCGCGCCGAGGTAGGCTGCGCGATGCGTGAACGCACCACCGCAGCAATCACCGGTCGGAACACCCAAGACCACGTATTCAGGAAGATTCGCGTTCACCGTGCCTAACCCGTAACTGACCCACGAGCCGATGGTCGGATGATCAAGTTCGCGGGGATGACGCCCGGTTTGCCAGGTGAGCTGCGCGCCATGATCGTTGTGAATGGTCCACAGAGAACGCACCACCGCGATATCATCAGCGCACGAGCCGATGCGCTGGAACCAATCGCCTACGACCAGACCGGATTGGCCGTAAGCGCGGGAACCGCTTTGGAGCGGCATGATGATCTTGCGCTTTCCGTGGCTGGGGTTCGCGCCGATGATGTTCCGGTCGGGATTTTCCAGCACGCCTTTGTAAGGCGTGTCCTCAATCGACTTGCCCGAGTATTTGTTCAACTCAGGTTTGATATCGAAGCTCTCGACGTGGCTTACGCCGCCGCACAAAAAAATCCAGATCACAGATTTCGCTTTTGGCGTCAGCGTTGGCGTATCCAACGCAGTTGGCGTTGAAGCGACTCCGTCGCGGAAAAGCATGGCGCCGAGCGCGAGGCCGGTGAAGCCCATGCCGGTATCGACCAGGAATGAACGTCGGGTGATGCCAGGACAACAACCGGATTTACGGATCATATTTCCCACGCCAGGTCACATAGACCCTCCGAATTATGGCACAAGACCCGCGGCCAGTTCAACAGGATGCTTTGGAGGTTTTTCGCGCGTTTTGCGGCAGGGCGACGCGACTTTATCGCTGCTGAGCGATGAAATCTTCGGAAATGTGCCAAGGTACACTCTCTGCTATTGTCCTGCGCGTCGGGTTATGGGAGTTCATGTTATGAAGGGTTGCGCTCGGCTGATTGGGCCAGTGGGGATGTTGTTGATGTTTTATTCTGCGGTTGAAGGAGCGGATGCAATTCAGTTCGAGGTCGTAACGAACAGTACCGGCTCCTCTTACGGAAGCGTCTCGGCCGCCATCGGCGACTTTGATATGGATGGCCGAATGGATGCGGTGGTGGTGGTCAGGAGTAATTTATTTATCTTTAAAGGCCAGGGCGATGGAATGCTGGTACGGCAGACGTCGTACAATCTGCAAACCTTTGGTTCCCCTACGGTAGCTGTTGGAAAATTTAATGGTGGCGTGCGGCCAGACCTGCTCGTCGCGATGGCAGGTGAATTGCAAATATGGCGCGGAAACGGCGATGGCACTTTCGCGCCGGGATATCGATTGGCCGTGAACGCCGCGCCGAACGACGTGGTGATCGGGGATTTCAATAATGATCGATATCAGGATGCGCTCTTGATCAAGACCGAACGAGCGGTCATCGGCTCCGCGAATGCGTATAACGAAGTGCTGACCTTGGTCCCAGGCGCACCTGACAGCAGCTTCCGCGCGCCGATCTTTCATCCCTTGGCCTACCGGCCAACCGGGAGGGCCGCTGTGGGAGACTTCAACCGCGACGGCTTTTTGGACGTGGCTCTGGGATATTCTAACATTCCGACGGCCACGGGCACAGTAGCGCTGGTGAGTGTGCTGTTGGGAAACGGAGACGGATCGTTCACTGATGGCGCACTGTTTTACGCCGGCGCGCTCGATGTATCGGACGTTCGGACGGCCGATTTCAACGGCGATGGCGTGCTGGACCTTCTGACGGCGCACTTTGATATGGGCTACGTGAGTTGCTTATTTGGAAAGGGCGATGGAACATTCCAAGCTCCGATCCATTCGCGTGCCGGATATCATTCGTCATCGCTGGTGATTGGCGATTTTAATGGCGACGGCCAGACGGATGTGATTTCCGCCGACAATGTTTCCAGCGAAATCTGGGTTCTGGAAGGTGACGGGACTGGCCGATTTCAACGTTCTGATCAGCCGCTGGAGTCGCGTTACCCTTACCTGATCGAGACTGCGGACTTTGACAATGATAAGCGACCGGATTTTCTGGGACTCATCAGCGGAACGTTCGAGGATGGCGTGGTAAAAACGTATCTGAACAGAACTGTGCCGCGGCTGCACATCAGCGGCAGCGCGGGCCAGGTAACAGTTTGGTGGCGAGCGTGGGTGGACTTTATTCTCGAAAGCCGATCTGCCCTTTCTCCGGAAGCGCCATGGATGGTGTTCGACGGTCCGATCTTGGAATCGAGCGGGATGAAACAGACCACTTTGCCGGCGGCAGGCGGGAGTCAGTTTTTTCGACTAAACCGGGGCGCCTGTGACTAGCGCACGCTGATAAAGTCTGTGTGGTTGAACAGAACCAAAAGGAACTTTTCGCGAGTGCCGGTCTTGAGAAAATCGCTGCAGAGATGCAGTTCGTCAGCCGTGGGAGGGCGGGCGAGGACACGTTTAAAAGCGGAGGGGATGAACGATTCATCACAGGGCAATTGCTTTGCCAGCAGTTTCGCTTGGGCGAAGCTTACTTCACTATTGGCCATCGCGAGCGCCTGCTGGGGCAGAACGGTCGGGCGCCGCTGGTAACATTCGGTCGCCGTCGGGCCATCGAACACCGTAAGGAATTCGCATTCTTTTTCGGCCGCGATACGCAGGTAAAGGCTGCGGCGGCGCGAGGTCAAACCAGCGGCGTTATCGACGTCCGGCCCGCCCATAGCTAGATCAAGATTGCCGGACACATAAAGAATATTATCGCGGATCAATTCGGCTTCCATGCGGCGCGAAGGCATGCGCCACAGATAGATGTTGTCCGGATCGATTGCCAGATCGTGTTCGTCGGGCGTCGAAGCCATCCGATATGCGGCGCTGGAGAGGATCAGGCGGTGCATGGCTTTCATGCTCCAGCCGCGCGCCATGAATTCGGCGGCGAGCCAATCGAGCAGTTCGGGATGCGACGGCTGCGAACCGGAATGGCCGAAGTTCTCGGGCGTGCCAACGATGCCCCGCCCAAAATGCCGCAGCCAGATATGGTTCACGGCCACGCGCGCGGTGAGTGGATTTTCGAGGCTCGCGATCCAGCGCGCCAATGCAAGGCGCCGGCCTGTGCTTTTCGCAGGGTAATTGTCCTCTGAACGCGGCTTGTAACCGGTGTTGGGCGGCTCAGCCAATTCATCCTCGGCGTCGTAAACCGCCTTGTAAGCCTTCGCAGTTTTCTGGGCTGCGTCCTGGCCCGGCTTCTTTGCTTCGGCCAGTTCTGCTTCGTGAGCCGCCAATTTTGCTTCCGCAACTTTTTGCTTTCGTTGCGCGGTGAATGCCACTTTTGCCCCCTCTTTCCAATCGGGCGAATCTTTTTCAAGTTTCTCGGCCCCGATCACTGCGAGTAATGCCTCGTGCTTGGCTTCCGCAACGGCGATTTTCAAATCGTCCTTGTCCTTTGCATCTCGCGCTTCAGCCACGGCGCGCTCGCTGGCGGCGATCGTATCTCGAATCACAAATTCTCGTCGGTCGGGATTCGCGACAGAATACGAGAGAGGGATAGGCTCAATGAGGAGATCGGTCGAACCGCGGTTCAGCGCTGCGGGTACGCCGGGCCGCATCACGCGATTGGTGTCCGGTTTGCGTTCGTCCCCGCGATTGAACAAAAACGTAACGGCGTTCGTGTCGGTGTCGTAAACGCGAACAAGCCCGGCCTTGAGGATATCGACCTCGCCCGGGACACGATCGGTGCGGACCTGGTGCGGCTCGAATACGCTTCGGAGCCGATAGTATTCCTCCTGCGAAATGGGATCAGTCATGTGATCGTGGCATTTCGCGCAACCCATGGTCACGCCCAGGAAGCCTTGCGACGTATGCTTGATCGTGTCCTCGAGCCATTGTTCGCGGCTAAGCATCTTGTAATTCCGCGCAAGAAAGCCGGTCGCCCGCACCATGTTCGTGTCGTCCGGCGCCAGTTCGTCTGCCGCCAGCATCTCCATGATCATGCGATCATAAGGCTTGTCTGCGTTGAGTGATTCGATGATCCAATCTTTCCAGCGCCAAATATGCGGTTTGCTGTCCCGAATCTGGTTGCCGCCGCTCCAGCCCGCCCAATCGCTGTAGCGCCAGATGTCCATCCAGTGCCGACCCCACCGCTCGCCGTAACGCGGGTCCTGCAGCAAGCGGTCCACCACTTTTTCGTACACGTTCGGCGAACTGTCGGCTAGGAACGCGCGCTGTTCTTCCGGCATCGGAGTGAGACCAATCAGGTCAAGATAAACCCGACGGAGCAGAATCGCTTTCGACGCTTCCGGGCGGGGCTTGAGATTTTTTTCGAGGCGCTTCTGATCGAGGAACGCGTCGATAGGATTACGGATCACGGCGGGTGAGTTCCCCGGCACCGCAGGGCGGAGCCCGGGATCGAACATTCGCCAATGATTTGTCCGATCAGGACTCGGAGTTGGATTGGCAAAACAAAGGATAGGGACCAACAACGAAGCCCATGAGAAGCCCCGGAACCACCGAATCCATTTTCTTTCGCGTGCGTTCAACAACCCCATTTTAGACGTCGTCTCCGGGATTTTGAATCACTGATTTTTGCCGCCGGTCAGTAGGGAAGCAGCCTGAAAAAGCAGGCGGGCTTTTGATTTGGAATAGCGATCGCGTAAGGAGCAGTGGACGTGTTCGTGAATACCTGGAGCGTGCGCCACGCGGTTAACTGGCCAGAGTCGCACGCGTCGACTTTCCACATCGTTCCGGGCGGTGTTTCGACATCCAGAACA
>Ga0066710_100002939_pt1 | contig 14168 bp, 14 predicted proteins | sample GraSoiAngelo_159_FD_79666 | JGI IMG/M metagenome (GOLD analysis project Ga0066710, IMG submission 79666) | Grasslands soil microbial communities from the Angelo Coastal Reserve, California, USA - 14_1009_16_40cm | ecosystem: Environmental > Terrestrial > Soil > Grasslands | place: USA...
GCGCGGCCCTCCTGGCGGCCGGCTGGCGCCCGCAGCCGGCGCCGCGCCGCGGCTCGGACCCGCTGCCCCGCCGCGACCCGCAGCCGGCCCCCCGCCGCGGCTCGCGCCCACCGGCCCCGCCCCCCCGCTGAGATCTTGGACGCGTGCACCCCCTGCAAGGGGACTACGCGTCCAAGATCTCGCGAAACGTCACGCGCTCCGGGAACGTCACGCGGTCCGGCGGAAGATCTTGCTGCCGAGCCAGACCAGCGGGTCGTACCGCCGGTCCACCACCCGTTCCTTCAGCGGGATGATCGCGTTGTCCGTGATCTTGATGTGCTCCGGGCAGACCTCGGTGCAGCACTTGGTGATGTTGCAGTACCCGAGTCCCTGCTCGTCGACCGCGGTCTCCTTGCGGTCACCACGCGCGTCGAGCGGGTGCATGTCCAGTTCCGCCGCGCGGATGAAGAAGCGCGGACCGGCGAACGCCGGCTTGTTGTCGTCGTGGTCGCGGATGACGTGGCAGGTGTTCTGGCAGAGGAAGCACTCGATGCACTTGCGGAACTCCTGCGAGCGTTCGACATCGACCTGCTTCATGCGGTACTCGCCGGGCTTGAGGTCGGCGGGCGGCGCGAACGCCGGCATCTCCCGGGCCTTGACGTAATTGAAGGACACGTCGGTGACCAGGTCGCGGATGACCGGGAAGGTGCGCAGCGGGGTGACCGTGACGGTCTCGCCGTCCGCGAACACCGACATGCGCGTCATGCAGCCCAGCCCCGGCTTGCCGTTGATCTCCATCGAGCACGAGCCGCACTTGCCGGCCTTGCAGTTCCACCGCACCGCGAGGTCGGGCGCCTGGGTGGCCTGCAGCCGGTGGATGATGTCGAGGACGACCTCGCCCTCGTTGACTTCGACCGAGAAGTCCTCCAGCCGGCCACCGGCGGCGTCACCGCGCCAGACCCGGAATTTGCGCACCGAGCCCATCACTCACCGTCCTTCGCAGGCTGGCCGGGCCGGCCCGTCGACTCCGCTGACGCGTCGCCGAGCATCGCCAGCTCCTCATCCGTCATGTACTTCTTCAGCTCGGACAGCTCGAACAGCGCGAGCAGCTCCGGCCGGATCGTGGGTACCGGCTTGCGGACCAGCTCGACCTCGCCGGCCTGGCCGACCGAGCAGACCAGGTTGACCTGGCGCCACTTCGCGTCCATCTGCGGGAAGTCCTCGCGGGTGTGCCCGCCGCGCGACTCCTCGCGCTCCAGCGCGGCGCGCGCGGTGCACTCGGAGACCAGCACCATGTTGCGTAGGTCGATCGCCAGGTGCCAGCCCGGGTTGAACCGGCGCCCGCCCGGCGCGGACACCTTGCCGATCCGCTCCTTCAGGTCGACGAGCAGCTTGAGCGACTCCTCCAGCTCGGACTTGCGCCGGATGATGCCGACCAGGTCCTGCATGACCTGCTGCAGGTCGCTCCAGACGTCGAACGGGTTCTCGCCGTTCTCCCTTACCAGCGGCGCCAGCGCCGCCTCCACCGCCGCGTCGACGGCGGCGGCCGGCGCGGCCGGCCGGGACCCCAGCCGGTCGACGTAGAGCGCCGCGTACTCGCCCGCGCGCTTGCCGAACACCAGCAGGTCGGACAGCGAGTTGCCGCCCAGCCGGTTGGACCCGTGCATGCCGCCGGAGACCTCACCCGCCGCGAAAAGACCTTCGACGGTACCGCCGGCGGCCGCCGTGTCCGGATCGACCTCCACGCCGCCCATCACGTAGTGGCAGGTGGGACCGATCTCCATCGGTGCCTCGGTGATGTCGACGTCGGCGAGTTCCTTGAACTGGTGGTACATCGACGGAAGGCGCTTGAGGATGTACTCGGCCGGCCGGCGCGAGGCGATGTCCAGGTACACGCCGCCGGCGGGGGTACCGCGACCGGCCTTGACCTCGGCGTTGATCGCGCGGGCGACCTCGTCGCGGGGCAGCAGCTCGGGCGGGCGCCGGTTGTTGTCCGGGTCGGTGTACCAGCGGTCCGCCTCCTCCTCGGTTTCGGCGTACTGCTTGCGGAACACGTCGGGTACGTAGTCGAACATGAACCGCTTGCCGTCGGAGTTCTTCAGCACCCCGCCGTCGCCGCGGACCGACTCGGTGACCAGGATGCCCTTGACCGACGGCGGCCACACCATGCCGGTCGGGTGGAACTGGAGGAACTCCATGTTGATCAGCGTCGCGCCGGCGCGCAGGGCCAGCGCGTGCCCGTCGCCGGTGTACTCCCAGGAGTTCGACGTCACCTTGTACGACTTGCCGACCCCGCCGGTCGCCAGCACGATCGCCGGCGTCTCGAAGAGCACGAACTCGCCGGTCTCCCGGTAGTAGCCGACAGCGCCCGCGATCCGCGATCCGTCGAGGAGGAGGTCGGTGACCGTGCACTCGGCGAAGACCCGGAGCCGGTCGTCCCCACCATCTTCCTGCTGCAGGGAGACGATCTTCTGCTGGAGGGTGCGGATCAGCTCCAGGCCGGTGCGGTCGCCGACGTGCGCCAGGCGCGGGTACTCGTGGCCGCCGAAGTTGCGCTGCGAGATCCGGCCGTCCGGAGTGCGGTCGAACAGCGCGCCGTAGGTCTCCAGCTCCCAGACCCGGTCCGGCGCCTCCTTGGCGTGCAGCTCGGCCATCCGGAAGTTGTTGAGGAACTTCCCGCCGCGCATGGTGTCGCGGAAGTGCACCATCCAGTTGTCTTTGCTGTTCACGTTGCCCATCGCGGCCGCCGCACCGCCCTCGGCCATCACCGTGTGCGCCTTGCCGAACAGCGATTTGGAGATGATGGCCGTCTTCTTGCCGGCCAGCCGGGCCTCGATCGCCGCGCGCAGCCCGGCGCCGCCGGCCCCGATGACCACGACGTCGTAGCTGTGCTTCTCAAGCTCGGTCATCGTTCACCCCACGAACCGAAGGTCGGCGATCCAATGAGCGGTCACGGCCATCACGTAGAAATCGGTCAGCATCAACGTGCCCAGGGTGACCCAGGCCAGCAGCATGTGCCTGGCGTTGAGCCTGGAGACGAACAGCCAGAACCGGTACCGCAGCGGGTGCTTGGAGAAGTGCCGCAGCCGCCCGCCGGTGATGTGCCGGCAGGAGTGGCAGGACAGCGTGTACGCCCACAGCAGCACCACGTTGCCGACCAGTACCACGTTGCCCAGGCCGATGCCGAAGCCGTGGGTACCGCTGAACGACCGGATCGCGTCCCACGTGTTGATCAGCGAGATGATCAGGGCGGCGTAGAACGCGTACCGGTGCGCGTTCTGGAAGATCAACGGGAACCGCGTCTCGCCGGTGTACCGCTTGTGCCCGTCGGGTACCGCGCACGCCGGTGGGGAGAACCAGAAGCTGCGGTAGTACGCCCGGCGGTAGTAGTAGCAGGTGAACCGGAACAGGCCGAGGAACGGCAGGCTCAGCGCCGCGAACGGGAGCGGGATGATCAGCCGGGACGGCAGGAACCGGCCGAACTCGGCGGCCTCCGGCGTGCAACCGACCGAGGTGCAGGGCGAGTAGAACGGGGTCAGGTAGCGGTACCCGTCGCCGAGCGCGAAGTACCACCTCTGCATGAACACCCGGACCACCGCGTACGCCACCCAGATGGTGAGGCCGGTCGCGGTCAGCGCCGGGGCCACCCACCACCGGTCGGTCCGCAGCGTCCGTGCCGGTATCTGGGCACGTGGTTGCGCCCCGCCCGGCCTCGTTGCCGTCGTCGTCATCGTTGTCTTCGCTCCCTGAAAGCGGGCGTGTGCTGTGCACACGTTACGCTGGACCGTCAGCTGACCTTGCGGTAGGGAGTCTGGCGGGTAACCGGCTGCTACGGAAGCCGTGACGTCACACCCGGGGCGGGTGTGCGCAACCTCACCCCGACACGCCGCCGGTGAAGTTCCACCCGGCCAGCCGCAGCGCCGGTGCGGCGTAGCTGGCCAGGTCCCAGTGGCTCGCGCCGGGCGCGGAGTACGCGGCGACGCCGAGTACCCCGCCGGGGGCCAGCGCCTGCGGGTACGACTGGGTGAACCGCAGGTTCCGGACCGGCCGGGTGATCTCACCGTGCTCGATGAGCCACACGCCGTTGCGGGTCAGGCCGGTCACCACCAGCGGGCGCGGGTCGAGCACCCGGGTGTACCAGTGGTCGCTGACCAGCAGCCCGTACCGCACCCCGGTCACCAGGTCGAGCACCGAGGAGTCGGCGGCGGGTCCGGGTACCTCCGCCGGTGCGGCGCCGTGACCGGGCAGCAGCGCGAGGTTCTGCGGTACCGCGCCCCAGCTCGCGCCGCCGAGCAGCGCGCGCCCGTTCGACGCGGTACCGGCGACCGCCGCGGTCCGCCGGTCGTGCACCACGGCCTCGGTGACCCCGGCGCGGACCAGCGTGAGCGGGCGGCGCGGCGTGCCTTCGGCGTCGAACAGCAGCCCGGCCTGTCCCGGCCCGGTCGGGTCGTCGACCAGCGTGACGCTCTCGTCGAACTGCTCCTCGCCGGGTGCCACGAACGACCGGTGCTCGTTGACCGCCTTGCCGTTGAACCCGTACAGCGCCAGGCTCTGCAGGATATCGCCGACGGCCAGCGGCTCCAGTACCACCTCGTACCGGCCCGGCCGCAGCTCGATCGGTTCGGCACCGGCCAGCGCCTTGGCCGCCGCGCGGGCACCGAGCACCGCACCGTCCACATCGGACAGTCGTGGGCCGGCCAGCCGGGCGGCACCGTCGGCGGCTGTGCTGCGGGCGACGCCGTCCATGCTCGCCTGCGTCGTCGCGCCGAGCGCCGACTGGCCGGCGGAGTTGGCGAACGCGCTCGTACCGTGCGCGGTGCGGCAGTACCCGGCCGCGGGCAGCCCGGCGCAGGCGTCGACGAACGCCCGTACCCGTGCCGCCCGGTCGGCCGGCGTCGCCGCGATGACGTCCTCGTCGACCGCCACCGGCTCGTCCACCGGGCTCGGCGGGGCCAGCCCCGGCCACCCCGGATCGGGCGGGCACAGCCGGGACGCGGCGGCGGTCCGCTGCACCAGGTCGCGCAGCGCGTCGGCGACGGTCAGCGTGGTGGAACCGCCGGCGGTGCGGCCGTCCCGGTGCAGCCGCAGCCGCACGGTCGTGGTGGTGTCCGCGACGTTCTGGTGGATGTAGGAGTTCGCGAACCGGGTCAACGCCAGGGTCCGCCGCTCCACGAGCACCTCGGCCTGGGTACCCGGACCGGACAGCGTGCGGACCAGGTCCAGCACCTGGGCGGCGAGGTCGACTTCGCTCATCCCCGCACCCCCACGCGAACTCCGGTGAACCGGGCCGGTGCCGACGGGTGGCCGGTGTGGCCGATCTGCCCCGGCTGGCCCTTGCCGCAGTTCGGGGTACCCCACGTGACGATCTCGCCGGACAGCATGTCCATCGAGCGCCAGAACTGCGGCCCGATGCCGGTGTACGTCGGGTTGCGCAGCATCCGGCCGAGCCGCCCGTTCTTCACCTCCCAGCCGATCTCGCAGCCGAACTGGAAGTTGAGCCGCTTGTCGTCGATCGACCAGGAGCGGTTGTTCTCCATGTACACGCCGTCGTCGGTGGCCGCCACGATCTCGTCGAGGGTGTGCGGACCCGGTTCCAGGCCGACGTTGGTCATCCGTACCATCGGCAGCCGCGCCCAGCCGTCGGACCGCACGCTGCCGCCGTAGTCCAGCCCGGCCACCGCCGCGGAGTCCCGGCCGGACAGCACGCCCACCCACTGTCCATTGTGGACAGCATACCGGCGGGCGGCCGGCGTCCCCTCGTCGTCGTACCCGAACGAGCCCAGCGCGCCGGGGATCGTCGGATCGATGACGATGTTCATCAGCTCCGACCCGTAGGTCAGCCGGCCCAGCCGGTCCAGCTCCAGCCACGAGGTACCGGCGAACGCCGCCTCCCAGCCGAGGATGCGGTCCAGCTCGATGGCGTGCCCGACCGACTCGTGGATCTGCAGCGCCAACTGCTCGCTGCCGAGGATCAGCGTGGTCTGCCCGGCCGGGCACTGCGGCGCGGTCAGCAGCGCCCGCGCCTCCTCGGCGACGCGGGTAGCGTGCGCGCCGATGTCCAGCTCGTCGACCAGTTCCCAGCCGCGGGTGCCGTACTGGCCGCGGAACGCCGGGTACGAGCGGCGCTGCGTCTCGCCCTCGCCGACCGCGGTCGCCGCGATGCCCGCGCCGCACTCCCGGATGTGCTGCTCGATCCGGTGCCCCTCCGAGGAGACGAACCACTTGCGGGTGTCCCAGATGTGGTAAAGGCCCTCCGCGAGGTCCGCGCCGGCCCGGCGCGCTTCCGCGGTCGCGGTCACGAGCAGGTCGCCCTTGTCCGACAGGGGTACCGCGAGCGGGTCCACCAGACACTCACTGGCCCACGTCGCCGAGCCGGCCGGCACCGGTACCAGATCGGCGGCGGGACCGGCGACAGACGCCGAGGCGGCGGCGATGGCCGCGGCCCGCTCACCGGCGCCCCGGGCCGACCCGAGGTCGGGCACCGCGAAGAAGCCCCAGCCCGAGCCGACCAGCGCGCGTACCCCGAGCCCGGCGTCCTCGTCCTGGACCAGCTCCTCGATCTCCCCGTTGAGCGCGGTCATCGACTCCTGCCGGCGGTACATGACCCGGGCGTCGGCGTACCGTGCCCCCGCGGCCAGCGCCGCCTCCACCGCCGCGGTCGCGGCATCGAACTCACTCACGCCGGCGCCTCCTGGTTCGCTTCGCGGGACGCTTCGGTGCGCCGTCTTCCCTCGTCGCTGCGCTCCTCAGTCCAGACGCCGCCGCGTCCCGCTCCGCTCATGCTGCGAGCTGGTCAATCTGCCGGGCGAGCTTCAGGTCCAGTTCGGTGACCCCGCCCGCGGAGTGGGTGGCGAGGCGGAACGTCACGGTGCGCCAACGGATGTCGATGTCCGGATGGTGGTCGGCCGCCTCGGCGGCCTCGGCGACCGCGTCCACCAGCCGGATACCGGCCAGGAACGAGGCGGCCTGCACCGACCGTTCGATCCCCTGCGGGTCACCGGACCACCCGGACAGGTCGCGCAGTGCCGAAGCGAGCTCGTCGGCGGTCAGTACCGTGGGCATGTCAACCTCCCAGTGCTTGGCGGATGAAGTCCAGCTCCAGGCGCAGCAGCCGCTCGCGGATCCCGCCCGACCTCATGTGGGTGGCTCCGGTCAGCGGGATCACCGCGTGCGGCCGGCCGGCGGCGAGCAGTGCGGCGGACAGGCGCAGGGTGTGCGCCGCGACCACGTTGTCGTCGGCGAGGCCGTGGACGAGCAGCATCGGCCGGGCGTCGTCGGGCCGGATCGGCGGCTCGGCGGCAAGCTCCACCAGATTGTGGTGACTGTAGACGTCCGGACTCTCGGCCGGCAGGCCCAGGTACCGCTCGGTGTACGCGGTGTCGTAGAGCGCCCAGTCGGCGACCGGCGCGCCGACGACGGCGACGCGGTACACGTCGGGGCGGCGCAGCACCGCGAGCGCCGACAGCCAGCCGCCGAACGACCAGCCGCGCATGGCGACCCGGGTCAGGTCCAGGTCCGGGTGCTTGTCGGCGAGCGCGTGCAGCGCGTCGACCTGGTCGCCGAGCACCACGTCGGCCAGCCGCCGGTGGATCACCTTCTCGAAGCTGGGCGACACGCCGGGGGTACCCCGGTTGTCGATCACCACGACGGCGAACCCGGCGTCGGCCCACCACTGCCGTTCCTGCCAGCGCGACCGCGCGGCGAGCACCTCCTGGCGGTGCGGACCGCCGTAGATGTCGACGAGTACCGGCAGCTTGCGCCCGGCCACGTGCTGGCGCGGGTACAGCACGCCGGTGGGCAGCCGCCGGTCGGTGACCCGGGCCAGCGCCGGCCGGGGCGCGTACGGCAGGCCGGCCGCCAGGTTGGCCAGCTCGCCGACCGGCCGGCCGTCGCGCAGCACCGTCCACTTCACCGCCGTGTCGTCCAGCGACAGGGCACCGATCACCACCGTGTCGCCGCCGCCCGCGCCGACGTGCAGCCCGGCCGCGGAGGTGAGCCGCTCGGCGTCGACGACCGGCGCGCCGGCCCGGGTGCCGATCCGGTACACGTGCTGCTCGCTGGGTTCGCCGTCGCTCGCCTCGACGAGCAGCGTTCCGTCGCCGAGCCGGTCGCACACCCGGTGGACGTACAGCCCCGGCGGGGTCAGCAGGCTCCCGTCGGCGAACAGGCACCGGGCGTCGTACCCGTCGTGCGCCAGTTCGCCGCCGACCAGTACCCGCCCGTCGCCCAGGTATGCCGGGGTACCCGGGACCGGCGACACCCAGCGGGGATCGGCCAGCTCGGCGTGCACCTGGGTCTCGCCGGTGCGCGGGTCGATCGCCAGCACCAGCCCGTGCTGCTGCAGCCGGCGCAGCACGGTGACCAGCGGGCCGCCCAGCTCCGTCCAGGACACCGCCACGAGGTACGGGTACGTCTCCCGGTCCCAGTGCACGTCGACCCAGCCGCCGTCGAGGTCCAGCAGGTGCAGGGTGACCACGGCGTTCGGGGCGCCCGCGTGGGGGTACGCGACGGTGCGCGGCGGCGCCGCCGGCTCGGCCGGGTCGTGCAGCGTCCAGCGGGGTACCCGCGACTCGTCGACCCGCGCGGCGAGCAGCGAGCGGCCGTCGGGCGCCCACCAGTACCCGCGGTACCGGCTGAACTCCTCGGCCGCGATGAACTCCGCCAGCCCCCAGCTGATGCCGTCCTCGCCCGCGATGAGCATGTCGGGATCGGTCACCCGCACCGCACCGTCATTTACATACGCGATCCGGGTACCGGTCGGGTCCGGCCGCGGGTCGACGACCGGCCCCGGCGTCGGTACCTCGGCCACCGTGCCGCGCACCAGGTCGGCCCGGAACAGCCGGCCGGCCAGCGTGAACGCGGCCACCGTCGCGGGCGGGTCGATCGCGTACGAGCCGATGCCCGCCGCGGACAGCCGCAGCCGCTCGCGCAGGGCCCGCTCCCCGGCCGGCAGGTCGCCCGCGTCGGCCAGCAGCGCGGCCGGGTCGGCGACGAGCCGTTCGGCACCGGTGGCCACGTCGAAGACGTACAGCCGGTCGGCCGGGTCCTCGGGACCGGCCGAGCGCAGGAACACCACCCGGGAACCGTCGCTGGCCACGCCGACCGCGCGGGGTGCACCGCACGAGAACCGGCGGGTACGGGCGGCGAGTTCCGGATACTCCATCCGCTCATGATGCCGCCCCGCCGCCGCGTACGCGGCCGAAGGGCCCGCCGCGGGCCGCGTAAAGTGTGTCGGCGTGACCCTCCCAGCTCGCCGGATCCTGTTCGTCCACGCGCACCCGGACGACGAGTCGGTCGGCACCGGCGCGACGATGGCCCGGTACGCCGCGGCCGGCGCACACGTCACCCTCGTCACCTGCACGCTGGGCGAGGAGGGGGAGATCCACGTCCCCGAGCTGGCCCAGCTCGAAGCCGCCCATGCCGACCAGCTCGGCGGGTACCGCGTCAGCGAGCTGGCCGCCGCCTGCGCCGCACTCGGCGTGACCGACCAGCGGTTCCTCGGCGGCGCCGGGCGGTACCGGGACTCCGGCATGATGGGCCTGCCGACCAACGACAACTCGCGGGCGTTCTGGCGCGCCGACCTCGACGAGGCGGCCGGGCTGCTGGTCGGGATCATCCGGGAGGTACGCCCGCAGGTCCTGGTCACCTACGACCCGAACGGCTTCTACGGGCACCCCGACCACATCCAGGCGCACCGGGTGGCCATGCGCGCCGTCGAGCTGGCCGGTGCCGACGCGCCCGCCAAGGTGTACTGGACCGCGGTACCCCGCAGCGTCCTGCGCGACGGCATCGAGGCGTTCGCCGGGGCGGCCAACAACCCGTTCGGCGGGGTGACCGACGTCGACCAGCTGCCGTTCGGTACCCCGGACGAGCAGATCGCGGCCGCGATCAACGCGCCCGAGCAGGCCGACCGCAAGACCGCCGCGCTCAAGGCGCACGCCACCCAGATCCCGCCGGACTCCTGGCTGTACACGCTGGCGAGCAGCTTCGGCGCCGAGTTCCTCGGCGTGGAGCACTACATCCTGGCGCGGGGGGAGAAGGGGCCGGGCGCCGGCCGGTACGGCTGGGAGGACGACCTGTTCGCCGGCATCGAGGCGGCGGTGCTGGTCTGATGGAACGGCTGCTGCAGATCGGCGGCACCGCCGTCGGCCTGCTCGGCGGGTTCCTCACCGGGCTGTGGGCGACCTTCCTCAGCCCGCCGCACACGGTCGGTGTGCTCGCTCCGGTCCTGGCCGTCGCGGGCAACGCCGCGCTGGTCCGGTTCACCCTTGTGGTCACCGGGCGCCGGGGGCTCGCGCTGCTGCCCGGTGTGGTGTGGTTCCTGACGATGTTCGCCGGTACCGTCCGCACCACCGAGGGTGACCTCCTGCTGCCCGGCAACGACTGGACCGGGCTGCTCGCCCTGCTGCTCGGCGCGCTCGCCTGGGGCGTCGCTGCCTACCGGATGATCCCGGCGCGCAGGTAGCGCTGGGACGGTCGGAGACGCTATACCTATCCGCGTCGGGATGCGTCAAGGGGAGAACAATCATGAGGGACCGGTGGCAGCCGGTCGGCATTCTGGCCGGCGTGCTCTTCGCGATCAACGCGGTCGTCCGGCTGATCGTCTGGCAGGTCGGGCCGAAGAGCGACTCGAAGCAGATCACGGTCGGGTTCGTGGGGCTCGCCCTGGTCGGGCTGGTCATGGCCGGCGCGGGCTGGCGCTGGGGGCGGCGGTACCCGATGAGCCGGGTGACCCCGGACCTGTGTGTCGCGGTCGCCGTCGCCTGCCTGCTGACCGTGCTGGTCGGGCCGTTCTTCGGCGGTACCCGTCCCTTCAAGGAGGGCGCCGGGCTGTTCTTCGCCGAGATCTGGCACTACCTCGCCTTCGCCGGTGGCGGGGCGATCCTGGGCCTGCTCGTGCTGATGGCGCTGGGCAGGGACTACCGGGCGGAGGCGCTCAAGCGGTACGCGAAGACGCGGGCGGCGAAGCCGCGGAAGGTGGTCCGGCGTTAGTCCGCGTCACGTAGGTGTGGTGCGTGGCGAAGCCCAGTCCGGCGTAGAGCGCGCGGGCGGCCGGGTTTCCGGACTCGACCTGCAGGAATGCGGTACCCCCGCCGGAGCCGGCGGCCCACGCGGCCAGCGCGCGCGTGACGTGCCGGGCCAGGCCCTGGCGCCGCGCGCGTTCCGCCACCTCCAGCAGGCTCAGGTGCAGCCACCCGCCGACGACCGCGCCCCGCGCTACGGCCAGATCCCGCTCGACCGACGCGAACCGGACCGCCGCCGGCCCGGTCAGCACCTGGTGCGCGGCGGCCGGCAGGCCCCGCTTGCGCGCGGTGACCACGGCGAGCCAGGCGTCGTCCGGCGCGATGTCCAGCTTGACCTTCGGCAGGTCGGGTTCCGGACCTTCCAGCACCCTGGCCAGCGGCGCGCTCAGCACGAGCACGTCGGGTGAGCGGGCCCAGCCGCGCGCGGTGAGCGTCGCGTCGAGGCCGGCGGCCAGCGGCAGCGGCACGTTGATCCGGGCCGGCAGCCCGCGCGCGGCGTACCAGTCGGCCACCGCGTCGATCGCCTCGCCCCGGCTCATGCCCGGGTCGCCGAGCGGGAGGGCGGAGTTGGCCCGGCCGGTCCAGCCGTCGGCGGCGCGCAGGATCCAGCCGCCGAGCGGCTCCTGTACCGGCGCCGGCCACGCGGCGTTGGCGACCCGCTCCAGGTCGGCGATCTCCGTGCGGGACCGCGGTACCCGCTTGGCGGCGTGGATCTCGTCGTGCCGGATGCGCTGCGGTCCGGTACGCGCGGCGACGGTCAGCCCGGTCGCGTCGTAGCCGATCAGATCGCCGAGGACGTCGGTAAATTGCGGACGATTGCCGCGTACCCCCACGATGCGGCGTACTACCACGCGGTGTCCCACATCATGTGGCCCGAGCACGGTCCACCCCCTCCAGCGGGAGATACTAGGCTGTGACCGCCGCGGGGGAACGCGGCCGCTGTGCTGGTGCGAAAGAGGACGACCGTGACTTACATCATCGCCGAGCCATGCGTGGATGTCCTCGACAGGGCGTGCATCGAGGAGTGCCCGGTCGACTGCATCTACGAGGGCAACCGGATGCTCTACATCCATCCCGATGAATGCGTCGACTGCGGGGCGTGCGAGCCGGTGTGTCCGGTTGAAGCGATCTTCTACGAGGACGACGTCCCCGCTCAATGGAAGGACTACACGACGGCGAACTACGAGTTCTTCGAAGACCTCGGCTCGCCGGGCGGTGCTTCCAAGATCGGGAAGCTGGACAAGGACACGCCGTTCGTGGCCGGCCAGCCGCCCCGGGAGGCGGAGCACTGACGCTCTCCGCCGGCCTTCCCGACTTCCCCTGGGACCTGCTCGAACCGGCGAAGGCGCGGGCGGCGGGGCATCCGGACGGACCGGTGGACCTGTCGATGGGTACGCCGGTCGATCCGGTACCCCCGGTGATCCGGTCGGCGCTGGCCGCTGCCGCGGACTCCCCGGGGTACCCGCAGACCGCGGGAACGCCGGACCTGCGCGCGGCCATCACCGCCTGGGTCACGGCCGCGTGCGAGGCGGCGCCCGGGTTCGCGGTACTTCCCACGATCGGCTCCAAGGAGCTGATCTCGTGGCTGCCCACGCTGCTCGGCATCGGGCCGGGGGACACCGTCGCGATCCCGACGGTCTGCTACCCGACCTACGAGGTGGGTGCGCGCCTGGCCGGCGCGACCGTCGTGCGGGCCGACTCGCTGACCGCGCTGGGGCCGGCGCCGGTCAAGCTGCTGTGGCTGAACTCGCCGGGTAACCCGACCGGGCGGGTACTGCCCGCGGCGCACCTGCGCAAGGTCGTGGCGTGGGCACGCGAGCGCGGCACGATCGTGGTGAACGACGAGTGCTACCTGCCGCTGGGCTGGGAGGCGGCACCCGTCTCGGTGTTGTCCGTCTGCGACGGTACCTACGACGGGGTGCTCGCGGTGCACTCGCTGTCCAAGCGCTCCAACCTCGCCGGGTACCGGGCCGGCTTCGTCAGCGGGGATCCGGCGCTGGTGGCGGAGCTGCTCGCGGTGCGCAAGCACGCCGGGATGATGCTGCCGGCGCCGGTACAGGCGGCGATGGTCGCGGCGCTCGGCGACGAGTCCCATGTGGACGGTCAGCGGTCCCGGTACCGTGCCCGCCGTGCCCTGCTGCGGCCAGCACTGGAGAAGGCCGGGTTCACCATCGAGCACTCCGAGGCCGGCCTGTACCTGTGGGCGACCCGCGACGAGGACTGCTGGTCCACCGTGGACTGGTTCGCCGGGCTGGGCATCGTCGTCGCGCCGGGTACCTTCTACGGCCCGGCCGGGGCGCGGCACGTGCGGATCGCGCTGACCGCGACCGACGAACGCGTCGAATCGGCGGCCCGGCGCCTGGCCGGCTAGGGATGGCGCCGGGTCGGGTCGACGCGGATCGACCAGGGCACGGTCAGTCGTTGGCGTGCAACGCCACGTTCAGGGCGATACCGTCCCGGCCGGTGCGCGGTACCGCCTCCAGGGTGCCGGTCACCGAGTTGCGCCGGTACAGGATGCCGTCCGACCCGGACAGCGAGGCGGCCTTCACCACGTCGCCGTTGGGCAGGGTCACCTTGGCGCCGGCGGTGACGTAGCAGCCGGCCTCGACCACGCAGTCGTCGCCGAGCGAGATACCGATACCCGCGTTCGCACCGAGCAGGCACCGCTCGCCGATGCGCACGATCTCCTTGCCGCCGCCGGACAGGGTACCCATGATCGAGGAGCCGCCGCCGATGTCGGAGCCGTCCCCGACCACCACGCCGGAGGAGACCCGGCCCTCGACCATCGAGGCGCCGAGGGTACCGGCATTGAAGTTTACGAATCCCTCGTGCATCACGACGGTACCGCTGGCCAGGTGCGCACCCAGCCGCACCCGATCCGTGTCGGCGATCCGTACCCCGGCCGGCAGCACGTAGTCGGCCATCCGGGGGAACTTGTCCACGCCGTACACGGTCAGCTGCCCGCCCGCGGCGCGGACCAGCAGTCGCAGCTCGTCCACCCGGTCCGGCGGGCACGGGCCGGCCGAGGTCCAGGCGACGTTGGCGAGCAGCCCGAACAGGCCCTCCAGGTTGGCCTCGTGCGGCCGGACCAGCCGGTGCGACAGCAGGTGCAGGCGCAGGTACACGTCGGCGGCGTCGACCGGCGGGTCGGCCAGCGACTCGACC
>Ga0066710_100002940_pt1 | contig 14167 bp, 14 predicted proteins | sample GraSoiAngelo_159_FD_79666 | JGI IMG/M metagenome (GOLD analysis project Ga0066710, IMG submission 79666) | Grasslands soil microbial communities from the Angelo Coastal Reserve, California, USA - 14_1009_16_40cm | ecosystem: Environmental > Terrestrial > Soil > Grasslands | place: USA...
AGGGCGTCCCGGCGGAGGACGTGATCGGCGGGAGCCGGGGATTCCGCCGGCCGGGTTACGCAGTCTCGATCGAGCCGGGAGTGACCTACATCCGCGGGAAGTCAGCTTTCTCGCTCGGCGTGCCTTTCGCGGTCTACCGCAATCGCACCCGAAGCGTGGCGGACAAGGCCAGCGGCGGCCACGGCGACGCCGCCTTCGCCGACTACCTGGTCATCGCCGGCTACAGCCACGCGTTCTAGCGCGCCTCACTCCCCCCGGCGACGGGGACCCGCGGGGACGGCGTGGCCGTTGCCGAGGGCGGGCTCCCAGGCCCGGAAGGCGGCCAGCACGGCGTGGTGGGTCGTGTCCGTCTGCAGCGGGGTGATGGAGATGTAGCCGCGGCGCACGGCGTTGATGTCGGAGAGCTCGTCGCTCAACCAGCGGTCGTTGCCCTCCTCGATCCAGTAGTACGTGCGCCGGCGCGGGTCGAGCCCCTCGAGGATCGTGCCCTCGTGCTCGCGGCGGCCCTGCACGGTGATGACCGCGCCCAGCGGCATCCCCGGCGGCACGTTCACGTTCAGCATCGTGCGCTCGGGCAGGCCCTTCTCGAGGACCAGGGCGGACAGCCGGGCCGCGAACTCCGCCGCGGGAGCGAAGTCGGCCTCGGCGCGGGCGGCGAGCGAGATCGCGATCGAGGGCACGCCGAAGAAGGTGCCCTCGCGCGCCCCCCCCACCGTGCCCGAGTAGAAGACGTCCTCGCCGAGGTTCGCGCCGCGGTTGATCCCCGACACCACCAGGTCCGGGCGCCGGGGCAGCAGCTTCACCAGCGCCAGGTTGACGCAGTCGGCGGGCGTCCCGTCCACGGCGTGGACGCGCTCCTCGATCCGCTCGGCCCGTAGGGGGTGCTTCAACGTCAGCGACTGGGCGCAGGCGCTCACCTCGCGGTCGGGCGCGACGACGTGCACCTCGCCGCGCTGGGCGAGCGAGGCGCAGAGGGCCTTGATCCCCGGCGCGTTCACGCCGTCGTCGTTGGTCGCCAGGATGAGCGGTTGACCCATAGACAAGAACGCCCCAGACCGAGGTGACCTCCGTCCGGGGCGAGGATGACCGGAAAGAGCCTGGTCGGGATGGGCGGATTTGAACCGCCGACCACCTGCACCCCAAGCAGGTGCGCTACCAGGCTGCGCTACATCCCGATCCGCCGACGATCAGACCTGCTTTCTATCATTCCTCTCCAGGAGAGTCAATATTTCCCGAAGCTGGTCGCGGACTTCGTGCAGCGCCTTCTTCGCCGCCTCGCCGCCACCGTTGCCACCCGGCGGAAGCGAGCCGGGGCTCGGCGCGCGGCCGGCCATCTCCATCTCGAGCCGCTTCTTCGCGCCCGCGATCGTGAACCCTTCCTCGTAGAGGAGCTGCTTGATGCGCAGCACGGTCTCGATGTCGCGGCGGCGGTAGATCCGCTGTCCCGAGGTGTTCTTGGCGGGGGCGAGGGCCGGGAACTCCGATTCCCAGTAACGGAGCACGTACGGCTGGGTGTCGGTCAGCTCGCACACCTCCCCGATCTTGAAGAAGAGCTTGTTCGGGATCTTCCTTTCCATGAAGGGCGGCCGCGCCGGCTAATCGGCGGCCGCGCCGAAGAGCTTGGAGGGACGGAAGACGACCGACCTGCGCGGCTTGATGAGCATCTCCTCTCCAGTCTGGGGATTGCGCCCGCGCCTCTCCCGTTTCTGGCGGATCACGAACGTTCCGAAGCCGGTGATCTGCACCTTCTCGCCGTCGCCGAGCCGGTTCTTGATCGAGTCGAAGATGATCTCCACCAGCCGCGCCGCCTCGCGGTTCGAAAGACCCCCGTGCCTCTCATAGACGATGCGCGCGATGTCCGCCTTCGTCATGGGGCCCCGGTACCCCCGCGAGGACACAAAAAATCAGTGTTTACAACTAGTTAGACTCGAAAGTTTCGAGCATTATATGAGTGGCCTCGGGAGATGTCAAGAAGAAACGGTTCGCGTGCTCCTCGTCAGTGGCGGCGGCCACGCACCTTCAACACCATGGGCGTGCCCTCGAACCCGAACTCCTTCCGTAACTGATTCTCCAGGAAGCGCTTGTACGAGAAGTGGAGGTCTACCGGATGGTTGATCGAGAGCACGAAGGTGGGGGGCGCGACCCCGATCTGCGTCGCGAACAGGAGCTTGACGGCCTGGTTTCCTTTCGCGGCCTTCGGGGCCTGGAGGGCGGTGGCGCGGGCCAGCAGGCGGTTGAGAGGGCCGGTGGCAATGCGGGTGCGGCTCGACTGGTGGGCCCGCTCGGCGGCGGCGAGCACGGCGGAGAGGCCCTTGCCTGTAGTGGCGGAGGCGAACACGACCGGCGCCCAGGCCAGGAACTTCAGGCGGTCCCGCACCGCCTGCTCGAACGCGCGCTGCTTAAGCTCGCGCTCGCCCGCCACGTCCCACTTGTTCACCACGACGACCACCGGCCGGCCGGCCTCCTGCACGTAGCCCGCGATCGTCGCGTCCATGTCCCGCAGCCCCTCGGCGGCGTCGAGGATCAGCAGCGCCACGTCGGCGCGCTCCAGCGAGCGCCGGGCCTGCACGACGCTCACGTGGTCGACGTTCTCGTCCAGGTGCCGCACGCGCCGGATCCCGGCCGTGTCCACGAAGAGGTAACGCTTGCCAGCCCGTTCGAGCAAGCTGTCGACCGCGTCGCGGGTCGTGCCCGGGATGGGCGACACGACCGCGCGCTCCGAGCCGAGGAACCGGTTCAGCAGCGACGACTTGCCGACGTTGGGCCGGCCCACGATCGCAATGCGCAGTGGCCCGGTCTCGTCCTCGGGCGGCCCCACCCGCGGCAGCTCTTCGAGCGCCGCGTCGAGGAGGTCGCCTACCCCCTGCCCATGCTCGGCCGAGAGGGCCATGACCCGGTCGAAGCCGAGCCGGGCGAACTCCTCGGTCCCGTCCCCGGGTCCCTCGAGCTTGTTGACCGCGACCACGACCTTTTTCCCCGACCGGCGCAGGCGGGCGGCGATCGCCTCGTCGTCGGGCAGCCGGCCGGCCCGGCCGTCCACGACGAGCAGCACCAGGTCGGCCTCGTCGATGGCCCGCTCCGCCTGGCGCGCGGCCGGCCCGAGCAACGGATCGTCCGTCTCCAGCAGGAGCCCGCCGGTGTCGATCAGCTCGAAGCCGGCGCCCTGCCAGGAGGCCTGCGCGTAGTTGCGGTCGCGGGTGGAGCCGGGCTTGCGGTCGGTGATGGCCTTGCGCCGGCCGCAGATCCGATTGAACAGCGTGGACTTGCCGACGTTGGGCCGGCCCACCAGGGCGATTTTGGGGATCGGGATCATCGTCTATAATACGTACCACTCAGGAAGGAGCACCCCCGGCATGATCAAGGTGGACATCATCAACGAGGTCTCCAAGGCCGCGGACATCACGAAGGTCAAGGCGGAGACGGCGGTCGAGGCCGTCCTCGAAGCCATGAAGGACTCGATGATGCGCGGAGAGCGCATCGAGCTGCGCGGCTTCGGCGTCTTCCAGGTCAAGCCCCGCAAGCGCGGCATCGGCCGCAACCCGCGGACGGGCAAGGAGGTCAAGATCCCGCCCGGCCGCACGATCCGCTTCAAGCCCGGCAAGGACCTCCAGAACCTGAGCCAGTAGCCTCCGGCTCCCCGGCCCGTGAGCTTCCCCAATCCCTCGGTCGGACCGGCCCCGGAGGAGGTGTGGGTCTTCCCGCCTTCCAGCCGCCACTTGCGGCGGGCGCTCCTGCCTTCGCCGTGGAAGGGCGCGGCGCGCAACGTCGTCCTGTTCGTCCTCACGGTCGTCTCGGTCTACATCAGCGGCGGACCCCGCCTGGTCTTCGGCCTCCTCAGCATCCTCATGGCCCACGAGATGGGCCACTACGTCGCCTGCCGGTACTACGGCGTCGACGCGACGCTGCCCTACTTCCTGCCCTTTCCCGTCTTCAGCCTCGTCGGCACGCTGGGGGCCTTCATCCGCATCCGCGGTCCGATCCCGCACCGGCGCGCCCTCTTCGACATCGGCATCGCCGGGCCGCTGGCCGGCTTCGTCCTGTGCCTGCCGGTCCTCGCCCTGGGCGTCCGCGAGGCGAAGCTGCTGCCGCAGTCTCCCGGCGCCGGGATCTACCTCGGCGAGCCCCTCTTCTTCAAGGGCGCGGTCTGGTTGATGAAGGGAGCGCTGCCCGACGACCTGACGCTGACTCTCGGTCCCCTCGGCCTGGCCGCATGGTTCGGCCTCTTCGTCACCGCCCTCAACCTGATCCCCATCGGCCAGCTCGACGGCGGCCACGTCACCTACGCCGTCGCGCGCCAGCGGGCCGCCCTCGTCTCGCGGGTCGGGAGCTGGGTGTGCGTCGCGCTCATCTACTTCGGGCCCAACTGGCTCTTCTGGTCCATCCTCCTCCGCATCCTCGGGCGGCGCCATCCCCCCACCCTCGACGACGAGCCGGCCCTCGGGCCGGCCCGCGTCTGGATCGCGGTCCTCGGCCTGGTCGTCTTCATCGGCTGCTTCGTCCCCAACCCGATCGTCTGGTCCTGGCGCGAGTTCTTCCAGGCGATCGGCCTCACATCACGCTGACGGGATCCACGTCCACCGCCACTCCCGGCCACCGGGTCTCGCCGTAGCGCTCGACGAGCGCCGACCGGACCGCCTCGCGCATGGAGGCGCGGTCGCCCTTCAGCAGGATTTGGACGCGGTGCTCCTGCTTCAGGCGGGCCAGCGGCGCGCGGGCGGGACCGAGGACGCGGTAGCGGCCGGGCGCGCCCTCGCGCAGGCGCCGCGCGACGTGGTCCGCGTCCGCCGCGGCCGCCGCCGCGTCACGCGACCGCAGGACGAGGTTGACGAGGGCCGATGCCGGCGGATAGCCCATCGTCCGCCGGAACTCCATCTCGCGCTCGAAGAACGACTCGTAGTCCTGCGCGCAGGCCAGCTGCAGCGCGTAGTGGTCGGGGAGGTGACTCTGCAGGATCACCTCCCCGGCCAGGTCGGCCCGGCCGGCCCGGCCGGCGACCTGGGTGAGGAGCTGGAAGGTCCGCTCCGCGGCCCGGAAATCGGGAAGGCCGAGGCCCACGTCGGCGTCCACGACGCCGACCAGCGTGACCTTCGGGAAGTCGTGCCCCTTGGCGATCATCTGCGTGCCGACGAGGACGTCGGTGCGGCCGGCCTCGAAGTCCGCCAGCACCTTCTCGACCGCCCCCCGGCGCGCGGCGAGGTCGCGGTCGAGACGGTCCACGCGGGCGCTGGGCAGCGCGGCCTGGACCGCCTCCACCACCTTCTCCGTCCCGTATCCGCTCAAGCGCAGGTAGTCGCCCCGGCAGAAGCCGCACGCCGTCGGGGCCGGGACCTGATAGCCGCAGTAGTGGCACATCGCATGGCGGCCGCCGCGGTGCAGGGTCAGGAACACGGAGCAGTTCGGGCAGCTCGCCTGCTGCCCGCATTCCCGGCAGAGCAGGCTCGTCGCATAGCCGCGGCGGTTCAGCAGCAGCAGCGACTGCTCCCGGCGGGCCAGACGGTCGGCCAGCGCCTCGCGCAGCGGCGGGGTGAGGATCGGCTCGGCCCCCGCCTTCATCACCTCGCGGCGGTCCACCACGTCGACCTTCGGCAGCCCGCGGGGGCCGATGCGGACGGGCAGGACCAGCCGCCGGTACTTCCCCTTGACGGCGTTGGCGTGGGACTCGAGCGAAGGCGTCGCCGAGCCGAGCACGATCGGCGCTCCCTCGAGCTTCGCCCGCATCACGGCCACGTCGCGGGCGTGGTAGCGCGGGCTCTCTTCCTGCTTGTAGGCCGCCTCGTGCTCCTCGTCCACCACGAGCAGGCCCAGGTCGGAGACCGGCGCGAAGACGGCCGAGCGCGCTCCGACGACGATGCGCGACTCGCCTTCGCGGATGCGCCACCACTGGTCGTGGCGCTCGCCCATCGACAGCTCGCTGTGGAGCACGGCGACCGTCGGGCCGAAGCGCGCGACCGCCGCCCGCACGAGCAGCGGCGTGAGGGCGATCTCCGGCAGGAGGAGGATCACGCCCCGGCCGGCGGCGAGCGCGGCCTCGGCGGCCCGGAAATACACCTCGGTCTTCCCGCTGCCGGTGACGCCGTGCAGGACGAACGGGGCATAGCCGCCGCGAGCGACGGCGTCTCCGAGGACGGCCAGGACCTTCGCTTGATCCGGAGTCGGCTCGGGCCGGCCGGGAACCTCGCCCTCCATCACGCCGGGAATCCTCGCCGCCCGCTCTTCTTCGATGCGAAGGACGCCGGCCTTGGCCAGGCGGCCGACCGCACTCCGCAGCGCGGGCCGATCGCGGACGAGGTCGCTCACCCGGGCCCGGCCGCCCGCCGCCTCCAGCCGGCGGACGACTTCGGCTTGCGCCTTGCCCCGCGGCGAGAAGGGCGCGCGCGTCTGCACGGCGACCTGCACCCGGCGGAAACCGCGGGCCGCCAGGTCCTGCTCGACCGCGACGAGCCCGGCTCGCCGCAGCCGGGCCAGCCGCGAGGCCGGGTCGCCGCCCAGGCGCCGCGCGAGCGTGGAGACGCGCAGCGGCCCCTCCCGCAGCGCCTCCACGTAGGCGTCGCCGGCCGGCGCGTCGGCCCGCAGCAGGCGCGCCACCGCCCGGCTCGCCCGTACTCCCTCCGGCGGGAGGACCAGCCGGTAGCACTCGCCCGGCGGCGCCAGGTAGTGCTCCGCCATCCAGGCCGCAAGGTCGAGCAGCGGCGCCGGAACGAGGGGCGTCTCGTCGAGGACGTCGAGGACGTCCTTCAGCGCGAGCCCTTCCGGCGCGCTTCCGTCGAGCGGGGCGGTCACGACACCGATCACGCGCCGCGGCCCGAAGGGCACGAGGACCCGCGCGCCCCGCTCGGGCCCTGCGAAGTTCTCAGGCAGGCGGTAGGTGAAGCTGGTCTGGACCGGGAGCGGGAGGGCCACGCCGACCGCGCGAGAAGACATCGGGCCAGTCTAGCGGGGACCAGCGCCAGCCGGGGTCAGATCATCCGGCCAGCAGCCTCCGCACCAGCTTCATGTCCTCCCAGACTTCCTTCTTCGCACTCGGGTTGCGGAGCAGGAAGGCCGGGTGGTAGGTCGGCACGACCTTGACCCCCCTGTACTCGCCGACGCGCCCGCGGATGCGCGAGATGGGCTCGGCCGTCTTGAGCAGCCACTGCCCGGCGAACTTGCCGAGGCCGACGATCACGTCGGGCTTGATGGCGTCGATCTTCTGCTCGAGGAAGGGCTGGCAGGCGAGGATCTCGTCCGGCTCGGGGTTGCGGTTGTCGGGCGGGCGGCACATCAGCACGTTCGCGATGAAGACGTCCCGGCGGGGGATCCTCAGGCCCTTCTCGATGATGTCCGTGAGGAGCTGCCCCGCCCGTCCCACGAAGGCCAGGCCCTGCTCGTCCTCTTCCGCCCCGGGCGCTTCGCCGATGAACATCAGCCGGGCATCGGGATTGCCTTGCCCGAAGACGATGCTGTGGCGGCCCCGGGACAGCTTGCACCGCCGGCAATCACCCACCTCCTCGCGGACGGCGCGAAGCCGCGCGCCGCCGTCGAAGAGACCGGCGGCCGGATCGGCGGCGTCGCCGCGCGGCGAGGCCGCCGGCTCGCGCGGGGGCAGGCCGAGGTCGGTCAGCGTCGCGTAATAGCGGGCCCGCTCGCGCAGGTCGGCGATGATCTCGGACAGCTCGCTCACGCGCGCGCGCGCAGCTCGGCGACCCGGTCCCAGATCCGCTCGGCCAGCTCGCGCTTGCTCATGAGGGGCAGGTCGGTCTGGCCCTTCGCGTCGATGAGCACGGCCGCGTTCTTCTCGGACGCGAAGCCGGCTCCGTTCCGGCTCACGTCGTTGGCCACCATCAGGTCGACCCGCTTCGCCATCCGCTTCTTGCGCGCGTTCTCGACGAGGTCGTCCGTCTCGGCGGCGAAGCCGATGAGGAAGCGCGTCCCCTTCGCCTCGCCGAGCGATTCGAGTATGTCCGTGGTGCGGACGAGGTCCAGCTTCTGGGCGCCGTCCTGCTTCTTGATCTTGCCCGGCGCCACGGCGGCCGGGCGGTAGTCCGACACCGCCGCCGCCATGGCGACGATCCCGGCCCCCGGCGCCTTCTCGGCTACTGCCCGCGCCATCTCCTCGGCCGAACGGACGGCCACGACCTCCATCCCGCGCGGCGCGGGCAGAACGGTGGGGCCGGTGACGAGCACGACTGTCGCCCCCCGGTCGCGGGCGACCTCGGCCAGCCGGTAGCCCATCCGCCCGGAGGAGCGGTTCGAGATGAAGCGGACCGGGTCGATGTCCTCGACCGTCGGGCCCGCGGTGACGACCACCGTCTCCCCCGCGAGGCTCCGGCGGCGGGACAGCGCGGCCATGGCCGCGTCCACGATGTCCGGCACCTCGGCCAGCCGTCCCTCGCCGAGCCATCCGCACGCGAGGTAGCCGGTGCCCGGCTCGACCACGCCGACGCCGCGCGAGCGCAGCATCTCCAGGTTCTCGACCACCACCGGGTGGCGGAACATGTTGACGTTCATGGCCGGGGCCACCAGCACCGGCGCGGTGGTGCCCAGGAACAGCGTGGTCAGCGCGTCGTCGGCGATGCCGCGGGCGAACTTGCCCAGGACGTTGGCCGTCGCGGGCGCCACCAGCAGCAGGTCGGCCGCGTCGGCCAGGCTCACGTGCCGGATCTCGCTCTCCGCGCCGAGCGCGAACTGGTCGATGAACACGGGATGGCGCGACAGCGCCTCGAAGGTCATCGCGCCCACGAACCGCGTGGCGTGCTCGGTCATGACCACGTGGACGTCCACGTCCCGCCTCTGCAGCTCGCGCAGGACCTCGCAGGCCTTGTAGGCCCCGATGCAGCCCGTGACGCCCAGGACCACGGTCGGCAAGGTGCTAACTCGCCTCCGCGACCTCCGCCGGCGCCTTCTCGTCCTTGACCTCCCACGACACCGCGCCCGCCAGCACCTCCTGCATGGCGACGCGCGTGGGCTTGCGGCTGCGGGCCTCGACCCGCGGCTTGGCCCCGTTCTGGAGCTGCTTCGCCCGCTGGGCGGCCACGGTGATGAAGCGGAACTTGCTGTCCACGTCCTTCGGTAGGATCAAGTGCGTCATCGGCTCTCCTTTTCGTCGGGGTCGAACGTGCTCAGGATCTTGCGGGCCGCCGGCTCGACCCGGCTGGTGCGGCACCGGGCGGCCCGGATGATGGCCTTCAGGCTGTCGACGCTCTCGTCGAGGTCATCATTGATGATGGCATAGTCGTACTGGGGAAACACCCGCAGCTCCTCCGCCGCCACCCGCAGCCGCCTGGCATAGACCGATTCGTCGGCCGGGCCCCGGCTGCGCAGCCGGCGCTCGAGGTGCTCGTAGGAGGGAGGCAGGACGAACACGGAGACCGCGTCGGGGAACTGCTGGCGCACGGACCGGGCGCCCTGCACGTCGAGGTCCAGCAGCAGGTCCACCCCGTCCCCCGCCGCGCGGTCGTACTCGGAGCGGGCGGTGCCGTAGCAGTCGTCGTGGACCGACGCCCATTCCAGGAACATCCTGTCGTCCACGAGGCGCTGGAATTCGCTCCGCGACACGAAGTGGTAGTCGATCCCCTCGCGCTCCCCAGAACGCGGCGGCCGCGTCGTGTGGGAGACCGAGAAGCGCAGGCGGCGCACTTCGGCCAGCGCCCGCTGAAGGATCGTGGACTTCCCGGCCCCCGAGGGGCCCGACACGACGATCACGATGGGCGCGTGACTACTCAACGTTCTGCACCTGCTCGCGCAGCCGCTCGATCTGGCCCTTGAGATCGACGACTTCCCGGGCCAGCGTCGCCGAGGCGGACTTGCTGCCGATGGTGTTCGCCTCGCGGGCCAGCTCCTGGGCCAGGAAGTCGAGCCGCTTGCCGCAGGGACCTCCGCCCCGCAGGACGTCGCGGGCCTGCGCGACGTGGCTCCGCAGCCGCTGCAGCTCCTCGGCCACGTCCTGCCGGTCCACCAGCCGCACGACCTCCTGGTAGAGGCGCCCGTCCTCCAGGCCCAGCTCGTCCCGAAGCGTGCGCGCCTTCTCGACGAGCGCGTCCCGCCGCGCGTCCCGCTCGGCCTGGGATCCCGCCTCCAGCCGTGACGCACAGCTCTCGACGCCGGCCAGCGCCTGCAGCAGGTCCCGCTCCAGGTTCTCGCCTTCCGCCCGCCGCATCTGGTCGAGCGCCTCCAGCGCCGATTCGACGAGCCCCACGAGGTCGCGGCGGTGGTCGTCGTCCAGGGCCCCGTCGGTCTCCACCAGCTCGAGGGCGCCGGGGAAACGGGCGACGTCGGAGAGGCGCAGCTTGCCGGCCAGCTCGTACTGGGCCTGGATCTGCCGCAGCGCGCTGACCACGCCGGAGACGACCGGCGCCGACACGACGACCGCCGAGCCTTCCTCCCCGCGCAGGGCCGCTTGCACCGACAGCTCGACCCGCCCGCGCTGGATGCGCGACTGGACGAGGCGGCGCACCTCGGGCTCGAGGCCCTCGAGCCGCCGGGGCAGACGCACGGCGAGGTCGAGGAAGCGGTGGTTGAGCGCCCGCACGCTCACCGACACGCGGCCGGTCTCGGCGTCGGCCGACGCGCTTCCGTACCCCGTCATGGACCGAATCATCGATTCGAGCCCAAACCAACCGGCCGCCGCGTGCCGCTCACAGCGCGGGGTCCTCCGGCCTGAACTGCAGCTCGTGGAGGCGGCTGTAGAGGCCGCCCCCGCGGCGGAGCAGCTCCTCGTGGGTGCCGATCTCCCTGATCTCGCCTCCATCGAGGACGACGATCCGGTCCGCGTTGCGGACGGTGGCCAGGCGGTGGGCGATGACGAGCGTGGTGCGCCCCTCCATGAGGTTCGAGAGAGCCTGTTGCACGAGGCGCTCCGACTCGGCGTCGAGGGCCGAGGTGGCCTCGTCGAGGATCAGGATGGGCGGGTCCTTCAGGATGGCCCGGGCGATGGCGATGCGCTGGCGTTGGCCGCCCGAGAGCCGGCTGCCCCGCTCGCCGATGATGGTGTCGTAGCGGCGGGGCAGGTCGAGGATGAAGTCGTGGGCGAAGGCGGCCCGGGCCGCCGACTCGATCCGCGTCTCGTCCACGTCCTCCAGCCCGTAGGCGATGTTGGCGCGCACGGTGTCGTTGAAGAGCACCGTCTCCTGGGTGACGAGGCCGATCTGCTCGCGGAGGCTCTTGAGGCTCGCCCGCCGCACGTCCACGCCGTCGACGAGGATCGCCCCCTCGGTGACGTCGTAGAAGCGCGGGAGGAGGTTCATCAGGGTGGTCTTGCCCGCCCCGCTCGTGCCCACGATGGCCACGATCTCCCCCGACCGGGCGCTGAAGTTCACCCGGCGCAGCACCGGCCCGTCGCCGTCGGCGTAGCGGAAGCCGACCTCCTGGTACTCGATCTCCCGGCCCATGCGCGGCAGCTCCACCGCTCCGGGCGACTCCTGCACCTCGAGGTGGGTGTCGAGCACCTCGAAGATGCGCGCCCCCGCGGCCAGCGCGCCCTGCAGCGTCGCGTTGACCCGCGACAGCCGCTTGATGGGCGTGTACATCGCGAACAGGGCGGCCACGAAGGACGTGAAGGCGCCCGTCGTGAGGTGGCCGGCCTTGATCGCGTGGCTGCCGTAGAACAGCGCGGCGATGATCGCCAGGCCGCCCACGCCTTCCATCAGGGGCGGCAGGATGGCGGTCGTGCGGGTGATCTTCATGTTGACGGTGAAGAGCCGCCAGGCCGCCTTCCGGAAGCGGTCGATCTCGAAGCCTTCCATCGCGAAGGCCTTCACCACGCGGAAGCCGGAGATCGTCTCCTGGAGGATCTCCGAGATGTCGCGCCAGCGCCGCAGCGAGGTCTCGCTGGAGGCCCGGAGGTGCCGGCCGAGGCGCACCAGCGGGTAGAAGGCGAGCGGCATCCCGACCAGGGACAGCAGGGCCAGCTTCCAGTCCTTGACGAACAGCACGATCACCAGGCCGACCACCGTGAGCCCTTCCTTCAGCACGTCGCCCGCCATCTCCGAGACGGCGTTCTGGATCTTCTCGACGTCGGTCGTCACGTGGCTCATCAGCGAGCCGGTGCTGTGGCGGCTCAGGAAGGTGAACGACTGGTTCAGGACGTGCCGGTAGAGGTCGTTGCGCAGGTCGGTGACCGCCCGCTGGCCCGCGGCGGCGACCATCGTCGTGGACAGGAACGAGCACAGGCCCTTGACCGCGTAGAGTCCCAGCATCGTGAGGGCGACGGCCTTCACGTTGACGCTGCGGATGAGCACGTCGTCGAAGATCGGCTGCACCATGTGGACGATGCCGGCCCCGGCGGCGGCATAGCCGGCGGTCGCCAGCCAGGAGGCGACGAGCAGCACGCGGTAGGGACGGCTGTAGCCGAAGAGGCGCCGGAACTGCCGCGCCTCGACGCGGGCGTCGGCCCACAGCGAAGCGAGGCGTCCGCGCCAACTCGACGGCCGCCGCCTCGCGACGATGGCCCTCGGCGTCGCGACGGGCGGGGTGGCGGGGACGGCTATGGGGTCATCTCCTTGCCGTGGCGCATGTTAGCACGCCGAGCGGATCGGCAAGTATAAGGCGGATAGCCTTCCCTCGACAACCCGCCCGGGCGGCGCCGACGAGACAGCGCGGGAAGCGTCACAGCGGCCTCCGCCGCTCTCCGCCGCTGATCGTCTGATCCTGGCGACGTTTCTTGAAGGAGCCGAAGCCATGAGGAAGATGCGGTGGGGGGCGGTGGCGGCGCGGCGGCCCCCCTCCCCGCTCCGCTAGTCCACGAACCGGTACTTGATCAGCGTCCACAGGGCAGGGAAGCCGTCGCGCCAGGTGATCTTCTTGCCTTCGGAGTAATCACGTCCCTCGTACGTTATCGGCACCTCGTACACGCGCGCCCCCCGCTTGAAGAGCTTGGCCGTGATCTCCGGCTCGATGCCGAACCGGTCGCTGCGCAGGGGCAGCGCCTTCAACACGTCGGCCCGCACCGCCTTGAAGCAGGTCTCCATGTCCGTCATCGTCGTGTTGTAGAGCACGTTGGTGACGAGGTTCAGGAACAGGTTGGCCAGGTAGTGGGTGAAGAGGAAGCAGCGGTGCCGGCCGATGAAACGGCTGCCGAACACGGCATCGGCCTTGCCCTTGACGATGAGGTCCAGCAGCTCCGGGTACTCCTCCGGACTGTACTCGAGGTCGGCGTCCTGGACCAGGATCACGTCCCCGCCCGCCTGGGCGATGCCCCGCCGGACCGCCGCCCCCTTGCCCCGGTTCCGGTCCTGCACGAGCAGCTTGAAGCCCCGGCGCCGGGAGAGCTCCTCGAGCGCGTCGCGGCTGCCGTCGGTCGACGCATCGTCGACGGCGATCAGCTCGATGCGCAGCGGCACCGAAAGCACGCGCTCGACGATCTCGCGCACGGTGCCGGCCTCGTTGTAGACCGGCATCACGACGCTGAGCAGCGGGTCGGCGAGCGGCGTCGCGCGGCCGCGGCTCACGAAGCCGGTCCGTAGCCCTGCGGGTGGTCCCGCCGCCAGCGCACCGCGCTCTCCACCATCGGGTCCAGCTCGACCTGCCGCGCCTCGAAGCCGAGCCCGCGGCGCCCGCGCTCGACGGCGGCGACCAGGCGCGGCGGGTCGCCCGGCCGCCGCGGGCCCACCCGGACCGGGACCGCCCGCCGCGCCACGCGCTCCACGGCCTGGATCACCTCCCGCACCGATCGGCCCCGGCCGGTGCCGAGGTTGAACGCCTGGAAGGCCGCGCCCTCGGCGGTTCGCCCGCGCAGGAATTCCAGCGCGAGCACGTGGGCACGGGCGAGGTCCTGGACGTGGATGTAGTCGCGGATGCAGGTTCCGTCCGGCGTGTCGTAGTCCTCGCCGTGGATGGTGAGGCCCTCGGCCAGGCCCAGCGCGGCGTCGACGGCCCGCGGGACGATGTGCACCTCCGGCCGGTGGTCCTCGCCCAGGCTGCCGTCCGGATGGCAGCCGGCCGCGTTGAAGTAGCGCAGGGCCACCGCCCGCAGGGAGCCGGCGCGGCCGTGGTCGGCCAGCGCGCGCTCGAAGGCGAGCTTGGTCGCCCCGTAGGGGTTGATGGGCTCCCGCGGGTGGTCCTCGTCCATCGGCACCCGCACCGGCATGCCGTAGACGGCGCAGGTGGAGCTGAACACGATGTCGCGCACGCTGGTCGCGCTCATGGCTTCGAGCAGGGCGAGTCCCTTGACGACGTTGGTCCGGTAGTACGA
>Ga0066710_100002945_pt1 | contig 14159 bp, 6 predicted proteins | sample GraSoiAngelo_159_FD_79666 | JGI IMG/M metagenome (GOLD analysis project Ga0066710, IMG submission 79666) | Grasslands soil microbial communities from the Angelo Coastal Reserve, California, USA - 14_1009_16_40cm | ecosystem: Environmental > Terrestrial > Soil > Grasslands | place: USA...
ACAAGGTTCGGAGTAAAGACGCGCAAACGTTTACTTCATGCCCCCGAGAAACCCCCACCCCATGCGTAAGACGTTTGTTGAACTACCATTCAAATTTTTCATTGTTTCCATGCACCCCGTTCCTGCTACTGCGACGCAACCTAGTCCTTTTCTACTAGACTTGTCAAGCATTTTTTGATTTGGCATTTTTTGATCTGGCGAGTAGGAAACGACGTGTTGCGGCTTAGTTTCAGTTATCCATGGAGGCCTACAGATTCGCAAAGCAGCTCTTGGCTTGGCTCGATCAAATCTCGCCCGGCGCAGGGAAGTAAGCGATTACTCGGGTGCTTCGCGGTTCGCGCTTCCTGTGCGAATGGCCAGGAGAGACGCGCACGGAAGTTTGAAGCTGGGTGGTCAGTTCTTGAAGAATTGGAGAAATAGGCCCGCGCCAAAAAAACTCGCCATCACCACGTGATTCGCAAGAGAGACAAGCCTTGCCTTGGCAAGGTGAATTGCAAATGCACTCCGCCGCGCTCGATCGGAATCCACGAGGGCGAGGTGAGGAACTGCAATTGTCCGGCGCTCTGCAAGTGTTCGTATTGCTCGGGCGAAAGAGGTTGCGGGGACCCCATTTCCTTCCAAGCTGTGAATGCGTTGCTGTGATGTGCGTCAATACGGAAATGTTCGACAAGCGCAAGGCGCGTGGATTCGGGTAACCCCGCGATAACTAAGTCGATCGGGGCAGCGGGGCCATTCACGTCCTCGTCGTGATAGTTCCAAATCATGACTTCGATTTCCTGATTTTTTCGCGTGGCGATGACTTCGATGTCCGGCTGCTGGCGCACTCCTGAGCTCACGACCTGCTCGGTTGAAAGCGCACCTGTGCTCGAAACCTTCAAGCGTTCTCCGCCTAGCAGGCCGAACATTCGGAAGGCATTCAGTACCGGTTTGTCCAATCCATTTGTGGCCAGCTCGCGAAATCCTTCAAAGTAGGGCTGCTGTTCGAACTCGAAAGACCAACTCACGGCGCCTGCAAGACGAACTTCTTCGCGGGCCGCCAGTGCGTACGTGGCGTTCAGTGCCTCCGCCGTGTAGACGGCATACAAAGCACCGTTACGATATCCATTCTGGAGATTGGTGCGTGCTGAACAGGCCGCGCAGCCTTCCGGATCGGATTCGCCCAAAAGGATTTGGGTTTGGCGCCACTCCGGAAAAGACTTTACGATTTTGAAACCCTCTTCAATGGATGCGAGGTGGCGTGCAATCCCCATTACGACGTGACCGTCTTGCCACTTAGGTGAGCCCTTGGAATGAAAAGCGATGAAATCGAGGCGCGAGCCGGTTTTTCCGGACACGTAGTTTCGCTGGTGCGCGCAATGATCGAGAAAAATGCGCAAGAACTCAGCAGCCTTCGGATACGAAGGGCCGGTGGAATCCGGCCCGCCCACGCGAGCTTCGGGGAACGCGCGCAGAATGGCATCGACAGAGTAGTCATAGAGCTCAAAGAATTCCTCGTGAGTGCCTTGCCAGTAGCCGATATCAGGCTCATTCCAAACTTCCCAGAGCCAGTTTTTTACTTCCGCCTCGCCATATCGCTCGCGAAGATGTCGAACAAATTGAAAGACGACTTCCGCCCATTTCTGATAGTCCTTCGGCGGATAGGCCCACCCGGTAAAAACGGAGCCTTGCGGAAAGTTGTGGCGGTAAGGCTGTGGATGCGAGGAAAGCGCTTCGGGCATAAATCCAATTTCGACCAGAGGCTTGATTCCAGCAGTGTGGAAGGTATCGAAAATGTGATCCAGAATTACCCAGCTATATACCGGCTTCCCCGCTGCGTCTTCCGTGTAGATATTGGTGGATCCCCATTTCAACGAAGCCGAACCGTCGCCGGTGGTTAGAAGATTGTGAACACGAATGTAGACCGGTACGGGGCTCAGAGCGGCGAGCTCGCCGAGTAATTTCTTACCGTTGAGCGAGTAAGTGTAGTTGGGCTCATCGTAGCCGAAATAACTCCAGATGGGGATCATTGGTCCATCCGGCTGATCGACATGCACTTCGATCGCCACGTTCTGCGGGGATTCCTGGGATCGGCAGGAACGAGTCGCGAAGAACAACAGCAATAGCGCACCAAGGGTCCGGCATAGGGTCCACAGGTCGAATGAAGGTTTACAACACATTCTGGGTGGAAAGTATAGGGTTCGATCGACCCTCAAGCAAGAATGTCGCCAAACTTTTGCGGCTTGATGTGCTACATTTTTTAGTTGTCCGCGATCAAAGCCAATGAAAACTTTGAAGATTGGCGGAACAAAAGCTTTACATTTGTCGTTCAGCTTGACCCTCTGCGGTATCTGTTTCTTATTCTTAAATCAGCCTGTGCTTCGAGCCCAAGATCGGCGAGACTCACTTCCTGCTCGCATTGATATCGATGCGGATCGGATCGAGGGTCAGATAAGCGCGGTGCTTTATGGCCAATTCGATGAATTCATGTTCGAAGGCGTGAAGCGCGGATTGACCGCAGAACTGATCCGCGATCGAAGTTTCGACGAAGCACCCAACGCGATCGGACTGCCTCGCGATTGGGAACGCGAACCAGATGATCGCAATGATGATCCGGGGCTGCATTTCCGCTGGGACGATGCTGTCTATTACCCAATACGTCAGGAGTTCACGCCTGAGAGAGCCGAACATTCGCTGTGCATGGATCTTGCCGCAGACGACGGCCAGCGCCGCGGAATCCACCAAGTTGGCATCCCCCTTCGGCGGGGTCTTCCTTATCGTGGTTATCTTTGGATCAGGACCGACGGATTCAAGGCTCGCATCCATGTTGCGGTAGAAGAGGACAGGACCGGCGGGCAAACCTACTCGTCTGCAGAGATCAATGACGTTTCAGGAGACTGGAAGAAATACGACTTCACTCTGACTCCTTCAAAGAGCGATGCGCTAGCAAAGATTGTCATCCTGTTCAGCGGAAAGGGGCGCCTCTGGCTCGACCAGATTTCTCTGTTGCCGGGTGATGCCATGGATGGCGTGCGCTCCGACGTTTTCCAGAAGATCAAAGCGTTGCATCCATCCTTTATTCGCTGGCCAGGCGGCAACGTTGCCCAGGATTATCACTGGATGTGGGGCATTGGTCCCCGCGATCAGCGCTTCACATGGACGAACCTTTCCTGGGGAAATGAGCTGGAGCCGAGCGACTTCGGCACTGATGAATTCGTTCGTCTCTGCCGTAGTGTCGGCGCGGAACCCTCGGTTACGGTGAATGTGGAAGGCCGCGGCGCGACGGCCGCAGAGGCGGCGGCATGGGTTGAGTATGCAAATGGTCCGGTGACTTCGCGCTATGGTGCCATGCGTGCGGCGAACGGTAGTCCAAATCCGTTCAAGGTGAAGTATTGGGAAATTGGCAACGAGATCTGGGGAGACTGGGTTCGTGGGCACAGCGACGCCAATATTTATGCCCAGAACTGCGAACGCTATGCCGCGGATATGTCCGGCGTCGATCCCTCCATACAGCTAATCGCTGTCGGCGACAACAATATGGAGTGGAACCGCACTGTCCTGCGCATCGCGGGATCGCATATCGACTATCTTGCGATCCATCATTATTACGGTGCGGCCGAGATGGGATCTCTAGACCTGATGGCTCACGCGTTGTCCTATGAACGTTTCTACAAGCAAGTCGGTGATGTCATTCGAGAACTCGTCCCTGGCCGCACAATTAAACTTGCCATCAATGAGTGGAACACTGCGCTGCCATTGCCACGCCAGCATTCGATGGAGTCTGCCTTATACGCCGCGCGGCTTATGAATGTATTCGAGCGCAGCGACATTGTGGCCATGAGCGCGGTGTCCGACATGGTGAACGGGTGGTCGGGAGGAATGGTTCAGGCCAGTCGCGACAACGTATTCGTCACTCCCACGTATCTCGTCAATGAACTTTACAATCGACACCTTGGCGCACAACGAATCACCGCGCGCGTGAGCAGCCCCACATTCGACACAACTAGGGAGGGCAAGGGCGTCCCTTATTTGGATGTAGTGGTGAGCCGCACTGCTGACGGTAAGCACATCTTCATCAAAGCCGTCAATACAGATCCGCAGAGAGCGCTGCGCTCTTCAGTACACATTGTCGGGGCGCAGCTGTCTTCCAGCGCCATCATGGAGACAATCAACGCGGATTCAATGACCTCGGCCAACAGCTTTGCGACCCCGAACGCAGTTTCACTACAGCAGAAAACGATCAAAATCGGACCGAATTTTCTGGTCGATTTTCCCCAACATTCGGTTTCCGTCATAACCCTGAACGTACTGAGGCCAACTTCATTTCGACGTAGTACGGCAGTCGTTAATTCCGATTGAGGGAAACGACACATCGGGGGTTTTCGTCGGGAGAGGGGAGTAACTTGTATCTAACTTACGACTAACAGCTTGTTCAACGACTTGACGAACGGACAAGGAATCAGTTTATTCGGAACTCAGGGGATGACATGAATTCGCGCCCGAATGGCAGACCGTTCGGTTCTTACCCGAAGGGTTGCGGTGTCATTCATGTTTCATGCGAACGGCTGTTTGACTCCCCGTCACAGTACACTAGCATTTCCTTTGAGAATCCCGGGCACCACCTGTACGAGTGGGGCATTGCAGCGCCAGCCCGGTGCCCTGGCAATTTCCTAGTACGCCAGCAACTTCTTCGTGCAGCCAACTAAGAGACCAACTCGTTTCGCGTCATCCGAACGGGCCCCACCCCACTTATTAGCAGCCGTTTCAGTGCGCGGGGCAAGCACTCGTCGATCAAGAGCTTCATCTCGCCGGGGCAATAACCAGCTCTTTAGCATGCTCCAGAGCGGCGATGGCTGCCTCGCGCGACACAGAAGGAAACTCTTCCAGAAACTCGTCGAGCGTGTGGCCGCCTTCGAGATAATCGAGCAGATTCTTGAACGGCACGCAGGTGCCGCGGAAGACCGCGGTTCCGCCGAGGATGTCCGGGTCTGGCACGATGACTCCATCGGTGGGGAGCATCGCACCACTCCTTTTCGGTTAAGTGCTACGAGCGAATATAACAAGCAATAGGTGACGAAAGAAGAGGAGGACGCTTCGCCGCTTCGCCTGCGCCCCTCTCGCGCACGTCGAAAGAACTGTCGTTCCATGCCCCAGGAAGGAAAGCAAAGTGCAAGTCTTGCAGAAATGAAACAAGCATATCGAACGGCCACAACATGCGACGCTGCGCTGCTGACACAGCGCCAAGCCAGAGAGAATCTCCTTATCGATTGGCCACGAGGAACGTCGTCGTCACCCCGGTGCGCCGTTTTCCGAGCCCGCTGCTCAACATGCACGCCAATCCGGTCAAGGAACGGCCGGTGCTACATCCACAAGATTGACCGTAGAGCGTCATGGCGAGGGGGGATACAAAGCGAAGCGGAGTGATAACGGCGGCGGACGTGGCACCGGATCTGGGCGTCTCGAAGTGCGCTGGCCGCTGCCGCACAAGACCTCTTCCGAGAAAGCAAGTTTCTTTCAGTCGTGATGGTATCTCCCGCGCCCAAGTCCAGCCAGCGACCACTCAGTGGGCTTGGTGGGGAGTTGGGGACTGCGATGTTAGCCGACGTAGCGTCTCCGAGACCACAACTGCATCCGGACCGCCAGGCAGGAGCTTCAGCGCCAGCTGGAGCTGTTCTTTAGCAGTTTCGACATCGCCCTTGCGGGCATAGATGAGCCCGCTGTTCTTGCGGAGAATACCGAGTAAAGGGCACTGGCCGCAAAGTTCGATCGCTTCTTGGATCTGACTGTTGGCCTGCGGCCAATTGTTCTCATTGGCGGCTTGAAGCGCGAAGTTATTCAATTGTTTCACCCGGTCTGTCAGTTGGCGGCGTTCTTGCAATGCCTGAAGTTGAGTCATGTACTTATCAGCTTCCGGACTACGTAACTGTGCCAGCGTGCGGGCTAGACTGGAGAGGGCTGAAAGATTATCCGGATCTGCTTCAACCGCTTTTTTCCACTGGGTGATCGCTTCATCCTTCTTGCCTTGCTGCAGAAGATTTCGACCCAGATAGACGCGCGCCTGAGAGTTGCCCGGATCTACGTTTACGACCCTCTGGAAAAGTTCCGTGGCATAAGGAGAAGAGTGCTCGATCACACCGAGCAAGAACAGGGCGTCCGTGTAATTCGGCGACAAATGGACGGCTGTGTCGAGCTCTTGTCGCGCTTCGTCCTTCCGGCCAAGCGCGTACAGGACCCGTCCCTTGTTGTAATGAGCAAGAGGAGAATTCCGGGAACAATGGATCGCTTCAGAGAACTCCCCTAGCGCTCCATCTAAATCATAGTTGTCCCCCAATGCGATGCCGAGATTCACGTGAGCTTCAGCCGAGGCAGGGTAAAGGCCGGTCAGTTTTCGAAACGTTTGTACAGCCTCCGGATCGCGCCTCGCTTTTCCTTGGAGCATGCCGAGAGCGGTTAAGGCATTCGCATTCTTCGAATCGATGCGCAGCGCATCTTGAAATTGCTGCTCCGCTTCGGTGAAACTCCCTTCGGCAGCGAGCGTCAGGCCCAAATTGACAAGGGCCTGCACGTACTGTGGATCAAGCGCGATGGCCTTACGAAAAAGCGCCGCAGCTTCCTTGTTCCTTCCTTGACGTCCGAACAGCGTGCCGAGATTACTGAGCGCCTCGGCGTATTGCGGGTTGCTTTCGACGGCTGCCTGGAACTCCCGCTCTGCTTCGGCAAACCGCCCTTGAATCGTGAAATAAGAACCCAACTGGTTGTGCGCTTGCGCGAACTGAGCATCGAGCTTGATCGCATTCTCAAGCTCACGCTCTGCTCCAGCATGATCTTCTAGCTGCCACAGGGACAGAGCAAGATTAAAGTGCAGCCTGGCGTCTTTCGGCTCCAGAAGGAGCGCCCGCTGGTAGGCCTCGACCGCTTCCTTGGCGCGTCCCTGCCGGAGAAAATCGTTGGCCTGGTTATTGAGCGAGCTTGCGATCGTTTCCCGATCAGCGTTCTGGCGCAATAGCTTGAAAGCTTCGATCTGTTGTGTAGCCGCGTGCTCATCCTTCCTTTTAGCTAGGATTCTTGCAAGATGATACCGCGCCTCCGTACCTTCGGGGTTCAGCTTGATGGCAGTCTGCAACTCACGGATGGCTTCTTCGTCATGCCCAGATCGGTTGAGTACAGCGCCCAGGTCGGAGTGGGCCTTGTAGTTTGAGGGATCCATTCTTACCGCCCGCTCAAGAACATTGATTGCTTGGCTCAAATCCCCTGTGTCTTTAAGGGCCTCTCCCAAGATTTGTTGTCCTTCCGGATCACTCGGATTCCGGTGAGCGTAGTCTTCCATGTAGGCGAGCGCTTCCTCCCTTGCGCTCAAATTCAGAAGAGCTTTAGCAAGTGACAGCTCTGCTGAATTGTGTTTTGGATCGAGTCGCAAAACCTCCTTGTACTCTTTCACCGCAGATATGTAGTCGTCACAATGGGCGTAAGCGGTTGCGAGGTCAAAGTGCAATTCCGTGGAGTCAGGATACGAGGCAACAGCCTCTTGAAAAAGAGGGATCGACTCAGTGTATTTCCCAATCTGTGCATAAGCGACAGCCAGCGCCAGTTTCATTTCATACGCAAGTCCCGCAGGCGGGGAATTGGCTAGCCCTTCTTTGAGGTAATAAATCGCTGCCTGATAGTTTTTCTCCGAACTCAGCAATCGAGACAGGTCATAAGACGCAAGTGCAAATCTTCGATTAATTCTCAGCGCCGTTTTGAACTCCTTGCTGGCCTCTTCCAAATGTCCAAGATCCTGAAGTGCCAAGCCGAGTGCATTGTGAGCCGAGAAGGAATTTGGCTCCTCGCGGAGCACGGCCCGCAACTCGTCTGCTGCCCGCGTGGTCTCATGATTTTCCGTAAGTGCAAGACCGAGGTGATAGCGGGTTTGTGTTGATTTAGGGTTGAGGGCTACCGCCGCGTCAAGGGCTGCTATGGCGCATTTGAAATTCCCCGCACGTCCGTAGAGAATGCCGAGTGTTTCGTAGGCTTCCGCGCTTGGACCTGAGACGACCTTCTGGAGAAGTGTATCGATGGGGCCCGGCGACTTTTCAGTTGCTTTGCACTCCTCCGGGATCGGACGTGCAGTTGGAGGAATCTGGCCCCCAGCCTCAGAAACCCGATCCGCGTTGGACGACATAGGAACACTCAAGGCAAACAAAACATAAAACCACGAGATCCAAGAAGTTGCTATTTGTCGTCCGAGCATGTCACAACCCGCTCTGCCGCAGCCTCTCAAGCGGTCTCCCGTCATTATATACAACGCCTTTGGGTATCCAGTGGCCGCGAAGCGCAAAAACCAAGCTCATTCGAAGCTCAGCGACTCCGAGCTTCTTGGCTTGAAAGTTGTCTGGCGAACGGCGGCCACATGATTGTCGGTCCTTGACGAACTCTGGCTAATAATAAAACTTCAGGGCCAGTTGCAGTTGCCGCGGAGTGTAGCCGGTGGCCGTGGAATTGACCACCCCAAACAGCCCGTTTGCCGGGTCCGTACTGATGTTGGCGTGCGGAATACCCCAGATCGGGGTATTAGACACGTTAAAGGCTTCCGCCCTGAACTCTAATCTCGTTGCTTCGGTCGTGGAGAAGTTTCTGAAAACGGAGAGGTCGAAATTCGCCCGTCCATCGGACCGCAGCACATTGCGCCCGAAATTGCCGAAGCAAGTTCCTGGGAAGCCAGCTTGCGTCGCACACGTCGGGACAGCAAACGCCGAAGTGTTGAACCAGCACGCAAGCGTTCCTACGCTTGCGCCCGATGGGCAGCTTCCGCTGTGCGGATCGCCGACCAGGTTTGCCCGTTCAGAGTTACCATTCACAGAGCCCACGTTTGGAATTGTGCTGGCAGCTACAACATTGAATAGCGTTCCCGAAGCGAAATTGGCAATTCCATTCAGCTGCCAGCCTCCAAAAATCGCATCAACGCTCCGAACACCTGTCTTGAATCTCTTCCCCGCGCCAAAAGGGAGCTCATAGACCCAGCTGCCCGTAAGGTTGTGCGGGACATCGAAGCCAGCGAGGCCCTTATCAGCGCTGAGGTTATATGCATTCTGGACCGAAGTGCCGTTCGTCCCCGTGCCGAACCACTCATCGGCACCGATATCCAGCGTCTTCGACCACGTGTAGGAGAAGAGGTAGGAGAGCCCGTGGCTTGCTTTTTTGTCAAGCGAAACCTGCAGGGCGTGATACCAGGCCTTTCCGGCGCTAATATCGTAATGAGTCGGTACTTGATAGGGATAACGGAAACGTCCCTGGGCCGCAACCTGTGCTGGAGTGCAGGTTGTGTTATAGCAGCCTACAGCTGGAATCAAACCCGGTCCCGGTGTGATGGCTTGGTTGCCGGTGATACCGACGTCGAGCCGATGGTCCGTGGAACCGACGTAGTTAACTGTCAGCGTTGTGCTCGGCGTGAATGCCTCTTGCACTCCGAAATTCCACTGATAGGAGTATGGGTTCTGGATGTTCGGGTCGACAAACCAGTTGTTCTGTTCAAAGGGGGTTGGTAAGGGCGTCGTGTTCGCACCTTGCAATGGATTTTCGGCGGACACCGTTGGGGGAGCCGCATTCTGGTTGAGCGTCACGATGAACTGACCCGTAGAAGGCCAGGTTCCTTGCTGATTCTGGGCCATCTGGAGAACTGCGGCCCAGTTATCGAAAAAACGGCCAAAGGAGGTTCGCACGACGGTCGTGTTGGTCAAACGGTACGCAATCCCCATGCGCGGCTGAATGTTGTCGTACGAGTTGTGCCAGAGACGCCCGTCTGGCGAAACGACGACGTTCGGAGGCAGCGTGCCGCCGGGGATACATGGGGGTTTGTTGTTCGTCGTCGCGCAGTCGGGAGCGGGTTTCTGAAGCACATACATCCCCGTGTTATTGTCAAAGTTTCCGATCCTATTGTTGCCTTCACCATCGCTTCCATACACGGGTATGAAGGTCAGGTCGTAACGCGCGCCTATGTTCATGGTCAGTTTGTCAGTGATCCTCCATTGATCCTGGAAGTAGAAGCCGTCAACCCACCCACCGTGCTCCGTCTCGAACACGTTGCGGTACGTAACGCCCGTAGGGACTCCCAGGAGGAACGACGCAAAACTGAAGCCGCTGCTCTTGCCGCTCGTCGGACCTTGGGCTGTTTGATTGGCGCCAAAGTCCAAATGCCCGGTGTTGAAGGTCTGCTGGAAACCATTAGTGTTGAAGTCAGCTCCCATACTGAACGTGTGCTTCCCATGGGTCTTGGTGAAATTCCCCTTCCATTCCCAAATGTCGGCAATCACCGCCGGGCTGCTGCCTTCCTGGAACGAGGTAATGCCGCCGTCTGAGAAGTTGACACCGATGAGGTAGCAGCTCCGCGGTCCTTGTGTAAATGAACAGTCAAAGCTCGGATCGTACCCGCCCGCTTCAATCAACTTCTGGGAGACTCCCGCCGGAAGCAGGGTAGGATTCGTGGAATATCCATAATTGCGTCCGAACTGCACCGACAGGACGGACGAAGAACCAAACGTATGATTCCACGTAACCGCTAATTGGTGCGCCCAGTAATTGTTCAAATTGGTCTGGCCGAAGATTCCCGGGACGTTCCGCGGCGAAGTAATGTGGCTGAACCTGCCCCATATCGCATCCTTCTGGCCAAATTGCTCGTCAATCCGCACATTATAGCTGTCGGGATGTTGAACATTCAGGAGCGTCTCTTGAAAGTTTACTCCGGCCTTCCCGGTTACGTTCGGCGCCAACGGCCCATAGAGCAATTGCGCCAGCTGTTGCGTATTGGGATCGATCAGGCCCGATGGCAGGATGTTGCACGGCGTGCCCGCAGTTTGATCTTGGAGTTTAGTGCCGGAAACTAACGGTGCAGGCGTGCTCCCGATGCACCGGAAGGGATCGCGGGCACCCGATGATGTTGTGCTATACGGATTATAGAGTTGGACCGGTATAGGCAACAAAAGGAACGAACTGAAATCACCGCTGAGTTGCGCGGGAGTAGGGACCAAGGATTGATTGGCATTGCCCTCGTGGCGACGTACTCCTTCATAACTGCCAAAAAAGAACGTCCTGTTCCGTCCGTTGTAGTGCCGTAGAACTACAGGACCTCCCACATTGGCCCCGAACTGGTTCAGGTGGAGCTGATTGATCCCGGTGATGGGATTACTCGCGTCCAGAGCGCTGTTTCGGAAAAATTCCCAAGCTTCGCCGTGAAATTGGTTGGTGCCCGATTTGGTGACCACGTTGACCACCCCGCCGAGGACACCGCCAAATTGTGCCTGGTCGTTGTGTGAATCCACTTTGAATTCTTGAATGTCGTCCACGATGGGTGGTACGGAGTAAGTACTGCTGAAGCTCTCCTGGTCATTCAGGCCATCAAGCAGAAAGAAATTGCTCCGGTTCGTCTGTCCATTAATGGACGGGAATGAAAAGCTGCCGACTGTATTTCCGGCGAATTGCTGGTTGTTGGCGTTTTGCGAAACGTTTACCGTGCTGACGCCGGGCGTCAGATTCAGCAACTGCGTGAAGTTCCTGCCGTTCAGCGGCAGGCTGTCCACGGATCGCCTGCTGATTACGGTTCCGAGTTCCGAACTTGACGTTTGAATGCTGGTCGCCAGGCCTTCCACAGTCACAGTTTCAGTCGGGGATCCGATGCGTAGATTGAAGTCAAGGGTTGTCGTCTGGTTTACGGCGAGATCAAACTCGGGCTCGGTCGCAGTAGCGAAGCCTTCCTTGCTCACTTTCAGCGTATAGCGGCCAGGAACAATATTCACTAGGACGTAGTTCCCAGTGTCGTTCGTGGTCGTGGATTTCAACACGTTTGTAGCCACGTTCTTTAGACTAACCATTGCCTCAGGAACGACAGCCCCCGATGAGTCCGTTACCCTGCCGTTGATGGATGCCGTCGCAACTTGAGCGCAGGCGATTCTCGGCGACAGCATGTGGGCCGTCAGTCCACAAAACATCAGCCACATCAAAATCCGCAGTTGGCAAGATTTGCTGGTAATAGGGTGTGTCATCGTAGCTCCTCCCTGCGCGAGGTGAACTTCTTGGCTGTCGCCTCCGCGTTCCGAAATATCGAGAAGAACTTGGGCTTCGTTGAATGAGCCACGAAGGGCCCAGGCAACGGTGATGGAGAGCGATATAACAAGGAGTCGTCAAAAATTCAATATAAAGAAGTTGCATTTCAACTTGTGAAATGGCCTGCGTTTTGAGTTCCGTTGCTCGACGGTCTTGACTTCTTAGGTGGTCTTGCGAATGGCGGCGGCTAGTCCCTATCCACAGCCAACCTGTCCCCAGGGATCGTGGCAGGCTTGACTCAGCGTGCAAGTTGGAAGTTCTCATTTGGTGGCAGAAAAGACTTTCAACCATGGGCGTGGACCACCCAACCTCCTTGAGGCCCGCAATTACCATCGTTAAGGCGCTGGCTGGGCCGCCCTGCAACCTCTAATGAGGCCTTGAATGTCCGCGTCTTGAGGAAAAATATGATTGGCCTCGGTGAGCACTCGACACGCCTCAGCTTCATTGTTTAACGAGAAATAGGTTTTCGCGAGCAAACGATAGAGCTCGGCGTCGAACGGAATCAAAGCGATCCCTAGTCGCAGAACATTTAGGGCTTTCGATTGCTGGCCCGTCGAGACGAGCAGCCTCGCCAGTTGTTCGTAATCCGCGGGCGTTGTGCTCCCACGACTTCGCGCCAGATCAAGATAACGAATGGCAGCAGCAACTCCGTCGCTGTTTCTTTGCTGCAGGGATAGATCAGCCATGGCTTCCAGCACGAAAACATTCTCAGGTTGCGTGGGTTCCAATTGTTTCGCCAGTGCCCAGTAGCGCTCTCGATAGCCGGGATTTGAAAGCATCACTTGGCGGTACGCTTGCAGCAGTGTCAGTGGGGAAGGCGTATCTCGTTTACCTGGGACGGCAGTCAGGTGAACCAGATCGGGAATTTCGGGCGTGGTCATTTGAAAAGCAACATCAGGAAAAGGTTCCTTTTCGTCCACGATAATGCGATGGTTTGTGAGAACCGAATGCGCAATCACCTTCACATCTCGCTTTGGCATGTGACAGCCCGCACAGTCATCGGGCGGACTCTTTCGCTGCCGGAGTGGCAGCGCGACTCCGCAACTCTGCTCGCTGTGACAAGCCAAGCATTTTTGGCGAAAGTAGGCCGGAGCACTCTGCTGCGAAGTTTGCATGTGCGGGTCGTGACAACTAATGCAGCCCAGCCGTCCACCACTGTTCTGGAAACACTTGCTGAGACGCATGGAGAGATAGTGTTCCAGCAAGTCATCCCGAGGCGGAGACTCTCGCCGAAAAGGAACCAGAAAGACACTCAGCGTGTCGTCCAGAGCCGCGCCAGGACGAAAGTCGCCATACTGTTTGCCGGGGTGAAGCACGCGCGCTTGGCCAGTTTGATGGCAGGACATGCAGATGTTATCTGCCAGCCAAGGCATAAGTCTTGCCGGATTAACAATTGAGTTTGGAACGGCATCCAGGGAAGCGTCCATCTGCATTTCTATTGCATGCGCTGCGCCTGGACCGTGACAGTTCTCGCAGCCAATCGCTAACTCGAGGAACGGGGGTTCATCAAATCGCCCATTTCCTTCCAGTACGGGCTGAGGCCGCCCGCTATGACACACAATGCAAGCAGGAAGAATGGGCCGACTGAAACCATAGTCGAAGAATTCATAACCTGGCGACAAAGCCCAGTTATTTATGCTCGTGTAGAATGAAAGCGGAGCGGCGAAAAGATAGTTTCCTTGCTGAAGAATCGCGCCAAAGCCATTCGCCCCTGAACCGATGATAAAATCAACTTTGTGTGTCTCTCGGAAGATCTCTTTGCCACCCTCTGCGAGTTCATATTCGCTTTGGTATAGACTTCCTTTGCTCGCGAACACTTCAAAGTGCCGATTCAAGTGCCCATCAAACATTGAAGCCGAAGTTGGAATTGTTGAGAAAATAGAGGCGTTCACCATCGACATGGAACGGCCCATATCCGTTTTTGAATAGGAGGTGTAGATTTCGCGGTGACATTGCTGGCAAACTTTGGAGCCGATGTAATCGGTGACGGGGGACGCGCTCTTGCGAACGTCTTGGCGATCTTGGGCCGCCGACTCGCTCTGTAACAACTGCACCGAGCCAACGGATAGACACGCGAGCGCAAATGTGACGCCGTCCGCCAGATATGC
>Ga0066710_100002946_pt1 | contig 14158 bp, 16 predicted proteins | sample GraSoiAngelo_159_FD_79666 | JGI IMG/M metagenome (GOLD analysis project Ga0066710, IMG submission 79666) | Grasslands soil microbial communities from the Angelo Coastal Reserve, California, USA - 14_1009_16_40cm | ecosystem: Environmental > Terrestrial > Soil > Grasslands | place: USA...
ATGGTCGAGGTCCCGCAGGAAGCTTTCCTGGCCGTCCTCAACCTGGACGGAGAGCGGAAATCTTGACGCGCGTGCGTCACCTTTACGTGCACTTGCCGTTCTGCGCCCAGCGCTGCGGCTACTGCGACTTCGTCACCGTCGTCGGACGCGGCGCTCAGCACGGACCGTACGTCGACGCGCTGCTCCACGAGCTCGAGCTGGAGCGCGAGCTCTTGGCTCCGCAGCTCGAGACCGTCTTTCTCGGCGGCGGCACGCCGACCTTCACCGAGCCCCGTGCGCTCGCGCGGCTGCTCGGGGCCCTGCCGGACGCCGCCGAGGTGACGGTCGAGGCGAACCCCGAGACCGTGACGCAGGCGCTCGCGGCCTTGCTGCGCCGGTTCGGAGTGAACCGTGTCTCGCTCGGCGTACAGAGCTTCCAGCCGCACCTCCTCGACGTTCTCGACCGCGTTGCCAAACCGGACACCGTCCGGCGTGCCTTCTACGATCTTCGCGATGCCGGATTTGACAACATCTCACTCGACCTCATCTACGGGATTCCCGGCCAGAGTCCCGCCGACCTCGAGACGGACCTCGGCGCAGCTATCGAGCTCGGCCCCGAGCACCTGTCGTGCTACGAGCTCGAGGCCAAGCCGGGGACGCGCTTCAGCCATGCCCACGGTGGCGAGCTTCAACGCCAGGCCGAGACGATGGAGTCGTACTTCGAGCTCGTTGTCGACCGTCTGACCGCAGCCGGGTACCGCTGGTACGAGACCGCCAACTTCTGCCGGGAGGGCGACCTCGATCTGCGCTCACGTCACAACCTGGCCTACTGGCTCGGCCGCGACTATCTGGGCCTCGGGGTGGGCGCGGTGTCGACCGTGGACGGCCGTCGCTGGCGGAACACACCTCGGCTGGCCGCGTACATGGAGGCGCTCGAGGCGAGATCGCGACCACAGCGTGAGGTTGAGCCGCTCTCGGACGAGGTCCGCCGGCGCGAGCGTGTGATGCTGGGCCTGCGACTGGACGAGCCGTTGGTGCTCGGTGAGCTGGCACAGGTCGTCGACCAGGACGCGATGAAGAGGCTCGCGCACCTCGGGCTCGTACGCACCGACATGCGCACGCTCGCGCTGACCGCGCGCGGTCGCTTTCTGGGCGGTGGAGTCACGGCCGACCTGCTCGTCTAAGTCACGGCGCTAAAATTCCTGCAAATGGCATCGGATCCTGCGACAGCTCTCACGGAGCGCCAACGCGAGCTGCTCGCGCTCGTGGTGGAGGAGTACGTGGCGAGCGGCCAGCCGGTCGGCTCCAGGCACCTCGTCGAGCGCGGTGGGCTGCGCGTCTCTCCTTCGACCGTGCGCAACGAGCTGGCGGAGCTCGAGAGCCAGGGGTTGCTGACGCATCCGCACACTTCGGCCGGCCGGATTCCGACCGAGCAGGGCTACAAGCTCTATGCGGCGGAGCTGCTGGCCCGCCAGGACTCGCGGCCGGGCTTGTTCCCGCTCGACCTGTCCGAGCTTCGGCGCGAGATCGATTCCGTCCTCGAGGCGACGACGGAGATGCTCTCGCGGCTCACCAGTCAGCTCGCCCTCGTCTCGGCGCCGGCGCTCGAGACGACGACCGTGCGTCATGTCGAGGTGCTCCTCCTCAATCCGCGCACCGTCATGGCGGTGGTGATCACGTCGACGGGAGGCGTGGCCAAGCGGGTCGTCACCTTCGATCGACCCGTCGATCCGGGACTTGCGAAGTGGGCGGGCGAGTATCTGAACGAGCGGGTCGCGGGGCTGCAGCTCGGGACCAGCCGCCTGCGGCGCCGGTTGGAGGATCCCGGCCACTCGAGCGCCGAGCGGGAGTTTCTCGCGGCCCTGAGGCCGGCTTTCACCGATCTGCTCCAGGCCGAGCAGCGGCTGTACGTCGGCGGGGCGGCAGGCGTGCTCGATTCCGCGCGTGAGGACGACCTCGGCATGTACCGGCACGTTCTCGTCACGCTCGAGCGGCGTGCAGCGCTGCTGGAGATCCTCGGACAAGCGCTCGACCCCCGTCTGGCCTTCGTCCGGGTCGGCGGTGAGCTCGAGCATCCTGCTTTCCAGGATGCGGCCCTCGTCGGCGCGAGCTATGGGTTGACGAACCGCGCACTCGGGGCCGTCGGGTTGCTCGGACCTGCGCGCATGGACTACGACAAGGCCATTCGCTCCGTGCGCGGTGCCGCTCGGGTGCTGTCGCGCTTCGTCGAGGAGGTCTACGAGGACGACTGAGCGCGGCGCTACGCTTGTGCGTCAGATGTTCTCGAGGACTGCAATCGGGTCGACCCGTCAAGCCAGACGGCCCCACGGAGAGAGCACGGCCCGCCTGAGGACGGCACCACAAGCGGTGCTGTAGATGGCGACCGCAGAGCGCGACTACTACGAGCTCCTCGGAGTGACGCGGGACGCGAGCGCCGACGAGATCAAGCGCGCCTTCCGTCGGCTTGCCCGCGAGCTGCATCCCGACGTCTCCGAGGCGCCCGACGCCGAGCATCGATTCCGCGAGGTCGTCGAAGCGTACGAGGTGCTCTCCAATTCCGAGCGGCGAGAGCTGTACGACCGGTTCGGCCACGCAGGACTGCGCAGCGGCGGCTTCCAGCCCTCCGCTTTCGATCTCGGCAGCCTCTCCGATCTCTTCTCGGCCTTCTTCGGCGACGACCTGTTCGGGGTCGGCGGCCGCGGCGGCCGCGGGCGAGGCGCCGACATTGCAGCCCACGTCGAGATCGATCTCAGGGAGGTCGCGACGGGGACCAAGCGGGAGGTCCCATTCGGCGTTGCGGTGCCCTGTGGCCGCTGCGGCGGGAACGGGGCGGAGCCCGATACGCAGATCAGGTCATGTCCGACGTGCGGCGGCAGCGGTCGCGTGCGTCAGGTGTCGCGCAGCGTCTTCGGCGAGTTCGTCCGGACCGGCGCGTGTCCGACGTGCTCCGGATCGGGCCACCTGATCGAGCAGCCGTGCGAGCAGTGTCGAGGAGCCGGCCGCGTGATCCAGGAGCGGACGCTCGAGGTCGAGATCCCACCCGGCATCCACGACGGCCAGCGGATCCGGCTGAGCGGCGAGGGACATGCCGGCGCAACGGGAGGACGCGCGGGCGACGCCTACGTCGAGGTGCATGTTCGTCACGACGACCGCTTCGTGCGCGAGGGGAACGACGTCTACACGACGGTCGACCTCACGGTGACAGAGGCCGCGCTCGGCACGACCCTGCCGGTGCCGACCCTCGAAGGGGACGTGGACATCACGTTCGAGCCGGGAACGCAACCGGGCGAGGTGCGCGTTTTGCGCGGACGTGGCCTGCCCGTGCTGCAAGGGTTCGGTCGCGGCAACCAGCGAGTGCTGGTCAACGTGTCTGTCCCGCGGCATCTGACAGAAGAACAGCGCCGTTTGCTCGCGCAGTTCGAGCAGCTGTCGACCGAGGAGACCTACCAGCCGAGCGAGGGGTTCTTCGACAAGCTGAAGAGCGCTTTCCGCTGAACGTCCTGCGGCGCGTCTCGGTCGCAGTTCCTGTAGAGCGCGTCGAAGAAGCGCGGGCACAGATGCTCGAGCTCTTTCCCGACGGCTTCGAAGAGGTCGATCGAGCGGACGGGATCGAGCTCGTGGCCTACACGGACTCCAGCGGTGAGGAACGTCTCTGGCACTCGTTCGGAGGGGTGCGTGGAGAGGATGTCGCCGCCGACTGGCGCGATCGGTGGAAGTCGTTCCACCATCCGGTCCGGGTCGGGCCGCTCTGGGTTGGTCCCCCCTGGCACGACCCCCCTGCGGACGCGACCGCGATCGTGATCGACCCCGGGCGTGCCTTTGGTACCGGCGCGCATCCCACTACGCAGCTTTGCATCGAGCTCTTGCTGGACCTCGAGCCCGCGAGCGCCGTGGACATCGGGTGTGGGTCAGGCGTGCTCGCGATCGTCGCAGCCAAACTGGGTTTCGCGCCTGTTGTGGCGCTCGACGCCGATGCCAACGCAGTCGAGGCGACTCGCCTCAACGCTGCGGCAAATGGGGTTGCCATTGACGTACGTCTTGCAGACGCTCTGGCCGATGCACCCCCCGCCGGCGAGGTCGCCCTCGCAAACATCACTCGGCCGGCGGCGGCGGCGCTTGCGCCGCGCCTGCGATCGCGCCGCGTCGTCGCCTCGGGCTACCTCCCGACCGACGAGCCGTCGCTCCCACCTTTCAGGCATGTCCGGCGCGTGACGCGCGACGGTTGGGCCGCGGATCTCCACGAAGCGATGTGACGAATCTCGCATCGCGGCCGAGTAGCATCCGGCCGGTGGCGACGTTCTCCGTCCGCTTTCTCGGCTGCAAGGTCTCCCACACCGACGCTCACGAGGTACGCGAGCGCCTGCTTCGCGAAGGCCACACCGAACAGCCTCACGACGACGCTGGGGAGGTCGCGATCGTGAACACGTGTTGTGTCACGAACGAGGCGGTGCGCAAGTCCCGGCAAGCTGCAGCTCGTGCGTCCCGCACGCATCGCCGCGTCTACGTGACCGGCTGCGCGGCGAACCTCGCGGGCGATGCTTTCGCGGGTCTGCCTGCCAACGTCACGGTGGTGGCGCGACGGAGCGAGGAGACGCCTGGATTCGTGGCCGGGGACGTCGGCGCGATCGGTTGCGTGCAGGGCGACGCGCGCCTCGACCGGGTCCGAGCGTTCGTCAAGGTCCAGGATGGTTGCAGCTTCTCGTGCAACTTCTGCGTCATCCCGCTCGTGCGAGGCCGTTCCCGCAGCCGGGAGGCCGCCGCCGTGCTGGGCGAAGTGCGACGTCGGGTTGCACAGGGTCATCGCGAAATCGTGCTCACCGGCATCAACCTGGGGTGCTACACGGACCGCACCTCCCGCTATGCATTGCCGAGGCTCGTGCGCGAGGTGGGCGCGGTCTCCGGCCTCGAACGCCTGCGCCTGTCCTCGATCGAGGTGAACCACGTCGGCCGGGAGCTGGAGGCAGCCCTGCGGGAGACGCCGACAGTCAGCCGCCATCTGCATGTTCCGTTGCAGTCCGGAGACGACGGCGTGCTCCGCGACATGGCACGTCGCTACACCGCGGCGACCTATCTGCGCCGGCTCGAGGCGTTCGGGGACTTCAACCTGACGACGGACGTCATCGTCGGTTTTCCGACGGAGACCGAGCCGGCCTTCCTGCGCACGCTGGACGTGGTCGAGGCCGCCGGGATCACCAAGGTCCACGTCTTCCCTTATTCGCCGAGGCCAGGCACCGAGACGGCCACCCTCGACTCCGTTCCGCCGGAGATCAAGAAGGCGCGGAGCGCCCGGCTTCGTGACGTCTCGCAGCGCGCCTGCCTGGCGCATTGGCATGAGAAGATCGGCGCCGATGACGTCGTCCTCGTCGATCGACCCGGGCGCGGCTACGGGGACGACTATTCGCCGTGGCTCGTCGATGCCCCGGTGGGGCAATTCGTCCCGGTTCGGGGGGCAGCGGTTTCCGAGGAGGGGATCCTCGCTGCCTGAAGACTGTCTGTTCTGCCGACTCGTCGAGCAAGGCGATCACGTGGCGAAGGCGGATGGGTTCGTCGCCGTCCGCGACATCAATCCCCGGGCGGATACCCATCTCCTCGTCCTGCCCGAGCGGCACGTGCCAAGCTTCCGAGAGGTGGACGAATTCCCGCCCGAAGAGGCGAAGCGGATGCTCGACTTCGTCGCCGAGACCGCGCGGAAGGCCGGTCTCGAGGACTATCGGGTCGTGGTCAACGTGGGCGAGGGCGGCGGCCAGACGATCTTCCATCTCCACTGGCACGTCCTCGGCGGCCGCGTGCAGGGGCTACCGAATTGAGCCTGATCGTGCGCATGGAGGAGGAGGTCAAGCAGGCGACGCTGTCACGTGACGCAGAACGCCGTGATGCCCTCCGGCTGATCCTGGCCAGCCTGCGCTCCGCGGAAAAGGAACTGCAGCGACCCCTCTCGGACGAGGAGGAGCTCCAGGTCCTTCAGCGTGAGCGCAAGCGCAGGATCGAAGCCGCCGAGGCATTCCGGAACGGCGGTCGCGAGGAGCAGGCGGCGGCAGAGGAGGAGGAGCTCTCGGTGCTCGAGGAGTTCATGCCCGAGCCGCTCTCGGAAGAGGAGCTCGAGGAGATCGTCGATGACGCAATCGCCGAGAACGGCGCGACCAGCATGCGCGACTTCGGGCGGGTCATGGCCGATGTGATGCCCCAGGTCTCCGGGCGCGCCGACGGTTCCGTGGTGAGTCAGCTCGTCAAGGAGAAGCTCGCCTAACGGCAAGCCTGAAACGGCGCCGCGGGCAGAGCCGGCACCTCCTCCAGGACGGCGCCGACCAGCGTCGGCGCGCGTCTGACGTCCCGAGGCCGCGCCTACACTGAGCCCGTGCAGGAAGTGAAACAGACGGTCGACGTCTCCAACGACGTCGCAGCCGAGCTCGCGTCAATCGGAGACGGCGTGCTCGACGCCTTGCGCGACCGGCTGGCGTGCACGATCCTTCTTCGCGGCAACCGGTTGACGATCGCCGGCGACGACATCCACGTCGCCGAGGCCCGCGCAGTGGTCGACGAGCTGGTCGAGCTCGTCGAGACGGGCCAGGAGATCGGACCTGCGACGGTCGACGCCGTCCTGAACGCGATCGACCAGGCGGAGAACGTCCAGGACGTCTTCGGCGACGTCGTCTGGCGCCATCGCGGCAAGCAGATCACTCCGAAGACCGTGACCCAGAAGCGCTATGTCGACGCGATCCGGAACTGCACGGTCACCTTCGGGATCGGGCCCGCGGGAACGGGCAAGACGTACCTGGCGATGGCGCTGGCCGTGGCCGCGCTACAGGAGCGGCAGGTCGCACGCGTGATCCTCACCCGCCCCGCGGTGGAAGCCGGCGAGCGGCTCGGCTTCCTGCCCGGCGACATGCTCGCCAAGGTCGACCCCTACCTGCGTCCCCTTTTCGACGCGCTCTACGACATGCTCGACGCCGAGCGGCTGAACACGTACATGGAGCGCGGCACGATCGAGGTCGCCCCGCTCGCCTTCATGCGCGGCCGCACGCTCAACGACTCCTTCATCATCCTCGACGAGGCGCAGAACACGAGTCCCGAGCAGATGCAGATGTTCCTCACGCGCCTCGGGTTCGGCTCCAAGGTCGTCGTCACGGGTGATGTCACCCAGGTCGATCTGCCGCGTGAACAGGCCTCCGGGCTGATCCAGGTGCAGGACATCCTCGGTGCGATCGACGGCATCGCGTTCATTCGCTTCGGCCACGAAGACGTCGTTCGTCACAAGCTCGTGCAGCGGATCGTCGAGGCGTACAAGTTGCACGCGGAGGAGACGGGGACACAGCGGCGGAAGTAGCGATGATGGTGGAGATCGAGGTTGCCAACCGTTCTGGCGCGGAGCTCGACCTCGGAGCCGCGGCGAACCTCATCCGTGAGGTGCTGGCTGCGGAGGGCGTCGGTGAGGGCGAAGTCGGCCTCCAGCTCGTCGGCGCCGAGGAGATCCGCGCCCTGAAGCGCGATCATCTGGGGGTCGACGAGGAGACCGACGCACTCGCGTTCCCGATCGACGGCCGGGATGCTCTGCCCGAAGGAGTTCCGAGGCAGTTGGGCGACGTCGTCCTCTGCCCGCAGGTGGTGGGCGAGGCGTGGCGCGCGCCGCTCGTGCACGCCCTACTGCACCTGCTCGGGTACGACCACGGGGCCGAGATGGAAATGCGGGAGCAGGAGTACGCATGAAGTCGCGGCCGTCGGTGATCGAGAGCTTCAACTTCGCGATCGAAGGAGTCATCCACGTGCTGCGCACGCACCGCAACATGCGGATCCACTTCGGCGCGGCCGTCGTGGTGATCGTGGTGTCCGTCGCGGTCGGCGTCTCGAAGATCGAGCTGATCGTGCTCTTGCTGTCGATCGCCTTCGTCCTCATCGCCGAGATGATCAACACGGCCATCGAGGGGACGATCGATGCGGCCACGACGTCTTTCGATCCGATGGCGAAGCTGGCCAAGGACATCGCCGCCGGGGCCGTGCTGATCGCGTCGGTCAACGCCATCGCGGTCGGGTATCTCGTCTTCGCGGGCAAGGCGGCCGACAAGACCGCCGACGTCCTCGACCGGGTTCGCAACGCACCTGCCGAGATCAGCCTGGTCGCCCTCGTCCTGACCGTGATCATCGTCATCGCAACCAAGGCCTGGACCGGGCGTGGCACACCGCTCCGGGGCGGCCTTCCATCGGGACATGCGGCCGTGGCGTTCGCCGGTTGGATGGCCGCCACCTATATCGTCGGCGACTCGCACCGCTTCGTCGTCAGCGCGCTGACGTTCATCATGGCCCTGCTCGTCGCTCAGACTCGCGTGGAGTCCGGCGTCCACTCGACGCTCGAGGTCGCCTACGGTGGGGCTCTCGGCGCCCTCGTCACCCTCGCTGTGTTCCAGCTGCTGTGAGCAAGGAGCTGTATGAGCATGCCGTCGCGATCTCGGAGCGCGCCTACGCGCCCTACTCGAAGTACCTCGTCGGCGCGGCGGTGCGAACCCGTGACGGCAAGGTCTTCGAGGGCGTGAACGTGGAGAACGCCGCCTATCCGCTCGGCGTGTGTGCTGAGAAGAGCGCGCTCGTCAAGGCGGTCAGCGAGGGCTACAAGCCGGGTGACATCGAGGCGATCGGGATCACCGCCTCACCATGCGGCGGCTGCAGGCAATGGCTCTACGAGTTCCGGATCGGCGAGGTCACGTTTCTGAACTCCGCGGGCGAGCTGGCCACGTATTCGGCGGCCGAGCTGCTGCCGGATACCTGGGACCTGCCGGCTTGAAGTCCGGGTTCGTCGCCGTCGCCGGCCGTCCGAACGTCGGCAAGTCGACACTCGTGAATGCCCTGAGCGGCGGCAAGGTCGCGATCGTCTCCGACAAGCCGCAGACGACGCGCCGGCGCATCTTCGGAATCGCGAACGGCGACGACTACCAGCTCGTGCTCGCAGACCTCCCGGGCTTTCAGCGACCGCTCGACCCACTGACCGAACACATGCAGCGCACGGTCGACGCCTCGTTCGAAGACGTCGAGGCCGTGCTGCTCGTCCTCTCGACGCGCGAGCGCATCGGTGCGGGCGATCGCTTCGTCGCGCGACGCGTCTTCGAACTCCACGTCCCGGTCGTGATCGCGCTGAACAAGGTCGACCGCCTCAAGGGCGCGCACATCGCGACGCAGATGGAGGCGGCGTCGCGCCTCGGCGACTTCCACGCGCTCCATCCCGTGAGCGCGAAGACGGGCGACGGCGTCGCGGCATTGCGTGAAGAGCTCGTCGCACTCTTGCCCGAGGGGCCGCTCTACTTCCCGCAAGAGCAGCGGACCGATCTGCCCGTGGAGGTGCAAATTGCCGAGCTGGTGCGCGAGCAGGCGCTCCGTCTGACGAAGGACGAGGTCCCGCACGCCATCACGGTCGAGGTTCAGGAACTGGGCGAACGAGTGATCGAGGCCGAGGTGCTCGTCGAAACCGAGTCGCAGAAGCAGATCGTCGTCGGCAAGGGCGGCTCGATGGTGCGGGAGATCGGTCGCCGCGCGCGCCCGGAGATCGAAGCGCTCCTCGGGCATCCGGTTTATCTCGAGCTGCGCGTCAAGGTGAAGCCCCGCTGGCGGCGGGACGAGGCGTTGCTCGAACGGCTCGGCCTGTGACCGCCTCCCGAAGATTCACGCCTCCGCTTCACTTCCGGAGAGGACACGCCACACATCTCTTCCTAGGCTGTTGGTGGGCGGGTGCGGTGGGACCCTGTTTCGCGCGCGTGTACCTCTTAGCGCTAGCCGTCGCGCCCTCGAGGCGCGTAGTAGCGGGCGACCCAGCGTGACAGGCCATCGAGGCCCGGGAACAGGACTCGCTCCGTGATGTTCGCCTGGTCGAGCTTGTCGCGAATCTCCCACTTCAGCGCGGCCGGTATCACGATGCGCCGCACGAGCTCGGGGTGCCCTGCCAGCAACCGGTCGAGGGACGAATCGACGCCGGCCATCAGCGAGAACAACGCGTACTGGTTGACGATGCGCTCGTCGAAGGACGGCGGCTCGACGAAGACGACGAAGTCCTCGCCGATACGGTCGAATCCGGCGAGATCGTCGGCAACGGTTCCGAGCATCTCGGTACTGAAGACGTTCGCGCCTTCGGACTCGAGGCATTGGCGCAAGCTGCTCGGCGCTTCCTGGTGCGCGCGCACATAGTCGACCATCCACACCGCGCCGTCCCGCTCGAACGCTTCTCGCTTGGCCGTTGCAAAATGCAGCGCGACGTACGGCGAGTACGTCCAGTCGAGCAGACGACTGGGCAGGCCATGGTGCTGGGCCAGGGCGAGCCAGTTCCAGGCCGAGTCGATGGGAACTTCATCGCGCGCCGCGTACTTTCGGAAGTTGCGGAGCAGATGGCGCTCGAGGACTGCCGAGTCTCCGCCAAGCCGGGTCAGACTCGTTACGAGGCTCTCCGAAGCGTCCCAGCGACCGCGAAACGCGAAGTCGGAGCGGTGGCGGCCGAGCGCCTCGTTCCACGACTCTGCGAACAGCTGCTCCTGCAGCTCGATCCAGGTCCGCACACGAACCTCCTCCATCGGCCTGACTTTCCGCAGATTGCCGGGAGCTACACTCATTTCATGGCGAAGGCGCCCGCACTCCCGCGCGGTTTTGAGCTTCCGCTCGAGCCGCGACTACCGCGAATCGGCTCCGTCGACGCGGTCGCGCTCGAAGAGCGCGCAGCCTCGCTCGCGAAACGCTCGATCAAGCGCGAGGCCAAGGTGTTCGCGCTCGAGCTCGCGGTGCGGATGATGGATCTCACGACGCTCGAGGGCCAGGACACACCAGGGAAGGTCGCGGCGCTGGCGTCGAAGGCGATCCGGCCCGATCCGAGCGACGCGGGCGTGCCGTCCGTGGCAGCGATCTGCGTCTATCCGAACCTCGTTCCGACTGCTGTCGCGCGCGTCGAAGGGACGAGCGTCAAGGTCGCCTCCGTCGCGACCGCATTTCCCTCCGGGCAGTCGCCGCTGGAGCCCAAGCTCGAAGAGGTGCGCTGGGTCGTCGAGCACGGGGCGGACGAGGTCGACATGGTCATCGACCGCGGCGCCTTCCTCTCGGGCCGCTACGCCAAGGTCTATGACGAGATCGTGCGCGTGAAGGAGGCCTCGGGCGAGGCCCACCTCAAGGTGATTCTCGAGGTTGCGGAGCTCGGCACGTACGACAACGTGCGCCGCGCCTCGCTGCTCGCGATGGCGGCCGGCGCGGATTTCATCAAGACGTCTACCGGCAAGCTCTCGGGAGCAGCCACGCTGCCGGTCACACTCTGCATGCTCGAGGCGATCCGCGATGTCTACGAAGAGACCGGCCGGATGATCGGCATGAAGCCGGCCGGCGGAATCCGTCAGGCGAAGCAGGCGGTGCAGTATCTCGTCCAGCTGCATGAGACGCTGGGGCCCGAGTGGCTGACGCCCGATCGCTATCGCCTCGGCGCCTCGTCGCTCCTGAACGACGTGCTCATGCAACTGCGGAAGGAGAAGACCGGCGCGTACCAAAGCCCGGATTACTTCACCGTTGACTGAGCTCGAGCGAAAGCAGGATCGCACCCCCGTTCCGAAGGAGTGGGCATACGCGCCCGCGCCGGAGGCACGCGACATCGTCTCGCTGCGCGAGCGCTACGGACACTTCGTCGGCGGCGGCTGGCTCGACCCCTCCGAGTCGTACACCACCATCTCGCCGGCCACCGAGGAACCGCTCGCCGAGGTCGGCCAGGCAACTGCCGAGGACGTACAGGCCGCGGTCCTGGCGGCGCGGGAGGCCTTCGAGAACGGGTGGTCCGGCATCTCGGCATCCGAGCGCGCGAAGTACCTCTTCCGCATTGCGCGGATCCTGCAGGAGCGATCCCGGGAATTCGCCGTGCTCGAGACCCTGAACGGCGGCAAGCCGATCAAGGAGTCTCGCGACGTCGACCTGCCGCTCGCGGCCGCGCACTTCTTCTACTACGCGGGCTGGGCCGACAAGCTCGAGTACGCATTTCCCAACCGCCGGCCCCGCCCGGTCGGTGTTGCCGGTCAGATCATCCCGTGGAACTTCCCGCTGTTGATGCTGGCCTGGAAGATCGCGCCCGCGCTGGCCGCAGGAAACACCGTCGTCCTGAAGCCCGCGGAGACCACGCCGCTCTCGGCGTTGCTCTTCGCCGACGTGCTGCGCCAGGCGGAGCTACCCGCCGGCGTCGTGAACATCGTCACCGGAGACGGGCGAACGGGCGCGGCGATCGTGCAGGCGGAAGGCGTCGACAAGATCGCGTTCACGGGCTCGACCGAAGTCGGCAAGGCGATTCAGCGCGAGCTCGCCGGCACCGGGAAGAAGCTCACGCTCGAGCTCGGCGGCAAAGCGGCGAACATCATCTTCGACGACGCCGCACTCGACCAGGCGGTCGAGGGAATCGTCAACGGCATTTACTTCAACCAGGGGCACGTTTGCTGCGCCGGCTCGCGTCTCCTCGTCCAGGAGTCGATCTACGAGCCCGTCGTCGAGAAGCTGAAGCGGCGCCTGACCACGCTGCGGGTCGGCGATCCGCTCGACAAGAACACCGACGTCGGCGCGATCAACTCGAAAGAACAGCTGGCGCGGATCCAGGAGCTCGTCGCCTCCGGCGAACAGGAAGGCGCGGAGATCTACCAGCCGCCTTGTCGCCTGCCCGAGAAGGGCTACTGGTTCGCGCCGACGGTTTTCACGAACGTCGCGCAGAGCTATCGCATAGCGCAGGAAGAGATCTTCGGGCCGGTGCTCTCGATCCTCACCTTCCGCACTCCCGAGGAGGCGGTCGAAAAGGCGAACAACACGCCGTACGGCCTGAGCGCCGGTGTCTGGACCGAGAAGGGCTCGCGCATTCTGTGGATGGCCGAGCGCCTGCGCGCCGGCGTCGTGTGGGCGAACACCTACAACCGCTTCGACCCGAGCTCGCCGTTCGGGGGCTACAAGGAATCCGGCTTCGGCCGGGAAGGCGGCCGGCACGGCCTCGAGCCGTATCTGCAGTTCGACGGAAGCGAATGAAAAGACTCCCTGTCAGGAAGACCTACAAGCTCTTCATCGGGGGGGCGTTCCCGCGCTCGGAGTCCGGGCGGACCTACGAAGCGGAAGGACAGAACGTCGCCCGCGCGTCGCGCAAGGACGTGCGCGACGCCGTCCGTGCCGCGCGTGCGGCCCTGCCGAAATGGGCCGGGATGACGGCGTACAACCGAGGCCAGGTTCTCTACCGACTCGCCGAGATGATCGAAACCCGCAGCTCGGAGTTCGCCGACCTGAGCAGCGGTCGCGAGGAAGTCGAGCGCACCGTCGACCGCGTCGTCTGGTACGCAGGGTGGGCGGACAAGCTCGCACAGGTGCTCGGCTCGTCCAATCCCGTGTCCGGGCCGTACTTCAACTTCACGGTCCCCGAGCCGACGGGAGTGGTCGCGGTCCTTGCTCCTGAGGAGCCGCCGCTCCTCGGCCTCGTCTCACGCCTCGTTCCGGTGCTCACCGGCGGCAACACGGTCGTGGCCGTCGCTTCGGAGACCCATCCACTCGCGGCGATCGAGCTCGCCGAAGCCCTGGCGACCTCGGATGTTCCAGGGGGCACGGTGAACCTCCTGACGGGGCACGCCGACGAGCTCGCCCCGTGGCTCGCCTCGCACATGGACGTGAATGCCCTCGACGTCACCGGGGCGGACGGCGCCGCGGCCGACCTCGAACGCGCGGCGGCCGACAACGTCAAGCGCATCGTGCGAGGAGAGCCGGACACACAGAGCCCGTGGGACATCGCGTCGTTTCTCGAGTTCAAGACCGTCTGGCACCCGGTCGGCCAGTAGATACTTGCGGCGTGAGGAGCGAGCGCCGGTTCAGTCAGGCCATCGCGGAGGGTGACGGGATCTCCGTGATCGTCGACGTGGTCGATCCGGACGGTGCACGGCAGGCGGCCGCACAGGGCGCTGAGGCTCTCGCGGTCCGCGGGCCGGTCGGCGACCTGCGCTCCGTGACGGAGCTGCCGATTCTCTGGCGCGGCTCGGGATCGCCGAGCGAGGCGGCGTTCGCCGGAGCCGACGCATGGTTGGTCGTGGTCGAGGACGCAGGCGAGGACGGGGACTGGCTCGCACGTCAGCATGCGGAGGCGCTGGAGCTCGGGCTCGATTGCGTGGTCGAGGTGCGAAGCGAAGAACAGCTCGAGCTCGCGCTCGAGCGCCTCGACCCGGAGATC
>Ga0066710_100002948_pt1 | contig 14156 bp, 17 predicted proteins | sample GraSoiAngelo_159_FD_79666 | JGI IMG/M metagenome (GOLD analysis project Ga0066710, IMG submission 79666) | Grasslands soil microbial communities from the Angelo Coastal Reserve, California, USA - 14_1009_16_40cm | ecosystem: Environmental > Terrestrial > Soil > Grasslands | place: USA...
CACGACATGGCCCCCAACCCCCCACCCTTCGGAGTGCCCCGGCGGAGCCGTGGCACCCCTCTACTCCGCTACACAGAGATCAGTGAGGGCGTACGGGCATCGAGCGCGCCGCGCACGGCCGCGGTGAGCTGGCGGGCCGAGAACGGCTTGGGCAGGAGCGGGCCCAGAACCTCGAGGGCGCCCTGGCCGATGGGGCCGATGTCGGGATACCCCGACATGAAGAGCACACGGAGCAGCGGCCGCGTTCGCAGCAGAAGGCTGGCGAGCTCGGGGCCGCTCATGCCGGGCATGACGACGTCGGTCAAGAGCAAGTCGATGGAGGTCGTGGCCGCAAACCTCACTGCCTGCTCGGGAGTGCTCGCCTCGATCACCATGTAGTGACTCATGCGCAGGCTGTCGGCGGCCACCGCCCGGAGCCTGTCGTCGTCCTCGACCAGCAGCACCGTTTCCCGGCCGGTCGCGCGCGGGCCCAGGGCCGGTGATTCCTCGGCGCGCTTCGGCATATCGGTCCGCGGGAAGGCCACCCGGAACGACGAGCCCTTCCGGGGAGCGCTGACCACGCTGATCGTGCCATTGTGCTGCTGGACGATCCCATACACGGTCGCCAGCCCGAGTCCCGTGCCCTTGTCCGGTTCTTTCGTCGTGAAGAAGGGCTCGAAGATCCTCGCCTGGATCGCCTCGTCCATCCCGCAGCCGGTATCGCTCACGACCAGCGCGACCTGAGGCTCGGGGCCCTCCACGCCGTCGATGGCGATCGTGAGCTTGCCGCCCGTCGCCATCGCGTCCCGGGCGTTCACCACGAGGTTGAGGATCACCTGCTCGATCTGGGCGACGTCGCCCCACACGGGCGCGGCGCGATCGACGGCGGTGACGAGCTCGATGTGTTCGCCGATCAACCGGCTCAGCATCTTGGTCATCCCCATCACGACGTCGCGGAGGTCGACCCGGGTCGGCTGCAGGACCTGCTTGCGGCTGAAGACGAGGAGCTGTCGAGTGAGCGTGCTCGCCCGCAGGGCCGTTTCCGTGATCAGGTCCACGGTGTCCCGGTCGTCCTCCCTCTGGAGGCGGCCCCGCAGCAGCTCCCCCCGTCCAATGATGACGGTGAGCAGATTGTTGAAATCGTGGGCGATCCCGCCGGCGAGCTGACCGATCGCGTCCATCTTCTGCGACTGGCGCAGGCGCGCTTCGCTCTCTCTCAGCGCGACCTGGGCGGCGTTCCGCCGGCTCACGTCACGGAAGGCGATGACGGCGCCGGTGACGGTGCCGTGCTGGCGGATCTCGCTGCTGACGTACTCCACGGGAAAGGTCAGGCCGTCCACGGTGCTGAACACGTCCTCGGCCGTCTGGGCGGCAGAGCCTGAGCCGAGGTTGGCGAAGAGCCGGCACACGGCCCCATCCGGATCGGGAAAATCCAGCACGAACGGGCCCAGCGGCCGGCCCACGATGTCCTCGACCGAGCAGTGCAGCGCGCGGGCGGCGGCGGCGTTCACGAACGTCGCCCGCCCGTCCAGATCGACGCCGACGATCCCTTCGCCCGCCGACTCCAGGACGACCTCGGTCAGGGCGCTGGCCGCTTCGGTCAGACGCCAGGTGATGAGTGTTACCGCGCTCATGGCAAGGATGAACGCGCCGTGGATGCCGGCCCAGGCCCACGGATGCGCCCACGCCGATGCGTGGTTGTAGACCGATTGCGGATCGAGCACGCCGACCAGTCCGTGGTGCACGACGACGTACCCGATGGCGAGGATGAACGTGGTCCAGTCCTGGTAGAGGGCGAGCAGCCCGACCATCACGAAGAAGTGGAAGTGGAACTCGATGTAGCCGCCGGACAGGTGGACGAGCAGCGCCGACGATGTCATGAGCCCGAAGCAGGCGAGCACGCTGCGCAGCCGCCGATGGCCTGGAAGACATCCCGACAGCAACGCGGTGACCGCGACCGCCCCGCCTTCGAGGAGCGCGTGGCCGACGTCGAACTGCCGTACGACGGAGAACACGGCGATGCCTGCCGCGTGGACCCAGAGCAGCACGAGGATGCCGAGGTGCCGGCGACGCCAGACGGCTTCGGGCAGGTGGCGGCCCTCGGGCACGAGACCGTGAAGACGCACTCCGATCCCTCGGAGGGTGGAGGACGCGAAGCGAAAGTCCATCGTCTGGGATATCGGCGGATTCCAAGCCAACCCGGAGACACCGTGTCGACTCGCCGATTCGGGCAGCACGGGCAGGACTTCCTGTCCAAAGTGTCGGCAAAGCTTCCAGTCGGCGATCCTGATCCGGTCAACGGCAGCGACTACACCCGCGGCGGTAACGCCTGATTCTTCTGGAAATTTCTGATCGTGATGGCACCGGGCCGAGAGCCTCGCCGAAACCCGGCGAGATCCTTGCATAACAAGCTAGTGGAGCGATCTCTTCAGGAGAGGGATCCGCAGATGAAGCTGACTCAGAGCGAACGTCGCCGGATTTACCTCGCGCAGCAGGCGGCTCGGCAGGCGATGCTGGACCGCACGCACGAACCCGTGCCCGGTACGCCCGTCGTCGGGGCTTCCCGGCGCCGGTGGCTCAAGACCGTGATCGTCGTGACGCTGATCGGAGGCGGGCTGCTGGCCTGTTCGGTCGTGCAGTTCCACCCGCCGACGTCGCTCGAAGCGTTCCTGCCCCAGCCGTAGTCGATCATCCGGAACGCCTCGCGCGCTGGCGGCAACGCGCTGGGCTATCATGCCTCCGCTCAAGGAGGCGTCCATGGCGTCCGCCAAGGAAACATTCGCCGCGCTCACCGTAGGCAGAAAGGTCGAAGTCCACAAGACCGTCGCTGAGTCCGACGTCTACCTCTTCGCCGGCATCACCGGCGACTTCGCGCGCAACCACGTCGACGAGGAGTTCATGCGGAAGACGCGATACGGCCAGCGCATCGCTCACGGCGCGCTGCTCGTCGGTTACATGTCGCGCGCCTCCACCGCCGCGTGCGCCGGGCTCGACGGCACCATCGTCTCCTACGGCTTCGACCGGATCCGCTTTCCCGCCGCGGCCTTCATCGGCGACACCGTCACCGTGACCTACGAGATCGTGGAGCGCGACGAGGCGACGATGAAGGCGTTCTCTCGCGTGACGTGCACGACCCAGCGCCGCGACGTGGTCGCGGCTGCCACTCATATCCTGAAAGTGGTGGAATAGCGCGCGGGACTATAATCCCGACCACGCGAGGGAGGTCGCCATGCCGCTGCTCGATCTCATCATCCGTGGTGGTCGCGTCGTCACGCCGTCCGGGGTCGGAGACTGGGACGTCGGCGTGCAGGGCGAGCGTCTCGCCGTGCTCGCCGCACCGGGCACGCTCGAGGCCGCGCGCGTCATCGACGCCACCGGCAAGGTCGTCGTCCCCGGCGGCATCGACCCGCACACGCACCTGGCCCACGCGATCATGAGCCACCCCGACGAGCCGGGGCTCACGCTCGGCCCCGAGGAAGACACGCGGGGCATGCTCTTCGGCGGTACCACGACGCACATCGACTTCGCGTTCGTTCGGCCCGGCGGCGATGCCCAGAGCGCGATCGAGCAGCGCAGCGCGCGCTGGAAGGGCAATTCGTACACCGACTATTCGTTCCACGTCGTCCTGGCCGGCGCCCTCGATCTCAAGGTCTTCGAGTCGATCCCCGAGACGATCCAGGCCGGCTTCACGTCGTTCAAGGTCTTCACGACCAACATCCTGCCGCCTCATCCCAAGCGCTCGGGGAACCGGATCGACTTCGGCCGCATCCAGCACGCGATGGAGCGGATCGCGCCGGCCGGCGGGATCATGACCGTGCACGGCGAGGACGAGGACATCGTCCAGTTCAACTACGAGAAGCACCGGGCCGACGGCCGGATGGAGGGCGCCAACCTCCACCTCGTGCACAACAAGCTCTCCGAGCTGCTGGCCTTCCGGCGCACGATCGCGGTGGCCCGCCACACCGGCTGCGCGATCTACTTCGTCCACACCTCGGCGCGCGAGGGCGTGGAGGCGATCCGCGAGGCCCGGGGCGCGGGACAGCCCGTCTACGGCGAGACGCTCCACCAGTACGCGTGCTTCAACGCCGAGTACTACAAGACGCCGCGCGGCTTCTGCTCGCACACCTATCCGTCACTCAAGTTCCCGGAGGACCAGCAGGCGTTGTGGAGCGGGCTCCTCGGTGACGGCCTGTCGGCGCTCGCCACCGACGAGTACCCGACCTCGCTCGCGCTCAAGCTCCGAGGCAAGACGATCGAGGACGTCACCGGTGGCAACCTCGGCGCCGAAGCGCGCATGGGCATCGCGTGGACGGAAGGTGTCGCCAAGCGTGGCATGTCGCTGTCCCGCTTCGCCGACATCACGTCCACCAACGCCGCCCGCATCTTCGGCCTCTACCCGCGCAAAGGCGCCATCGCCCCGGGCAGCGACGCCGACCTGGTCCTCATCGATCCGGCGTTGAAGAAATCGCTGAGCAAGGAGGACTTCCACGTGAGCGATTACAGCCCGTGGGAAGGCTGGGCGATCGAGGGCTGGCCGGTGACCACGCTGTTGCGCGGGCGCGTGATGGTCGAGAACCGACGGCTGGTCAGCGACGAGCGCGGCGGCCGCCTGATGCCGCGGAAGATCGACTCAGCCGTCCTCGCCCGTCCCGTCTGTTAACCGGCGAGCCAGGCCGCGCCGAGCACGCTGAGCCCGGTCAGCAGCGCGCCGACGATGACGGCCTCGACGTGCACGCGGCGCGCCTGCTCGCGTAGCAATCGCGCCTCGGCCGGATCGCTCACCGGCTCTTCACCGCTGGCGGTCTCGCGCGTCCCGCGCGCCGCCAGCGACACTCAGGTCTTCTCGCGGGCCTGAATGAGGCCGAGCGCACCGAACCAGAACGGAACGAAGAGCACACCCAGCCAGCCCGGGCTCACGTCGAGCATGACGAACACGACGGCGGCAACGATCGCCACGGCCAGGCCGCCCACACCCTTGAGGAAGCGCTGGCGCTGACCCCCGAGCGTGATGTTGGCGGCGCGGGCGCGGATGGCGGCCATCAGAACAGCGCGATGGGATTGACCGGCGAGCCCGTCGTTCCGTGCAGACGCAGCGGCGCGATCGTGAGCAGGAAGTCCCACCGTCCACGCGACTGACAGGCCGCCGCCAGATCTTCCAGATTGCCGTTGTCGATGAGCCAGAGACCCATGGCCACGAGCGAGACGATGTGGAGCGCGTTGCCCAGGCGCGGATAGGGCAGCGGCGAGACGTCGTTGTGGGTGTCGGTCCCCAGCATGGCCACACCACGCTCGCGGAACCACGGCGCGCAGGCGACGTGCGCCGCCGGCGAGCCGTCCTTCAGCGGATTGCGCGGGCCCTGCTTGAGCCGCCGGCCGTAGTAGCCGGTGCGGATCAGGAGGATGTCGCCCGGCTCGACGCGGACACCCTGAGCCTGCTCGGCAGCGTCGAGGTCCTCCGGCATCACGCCCTCGCCCGAATCCAGCCAGCGACCCTTCAGCGCCGCGACGTCGAGGAGGACACCGCGGCTCACCACACCGTCGTGCAGCAGCTCGACCGATTCGACCGTGGCGCCCTCACGCGAGGTGATCAAATTGCAGGAGCGGCCGTTGTAGATGCGGCCGTTCCAGAAGTAGTGGGCCGGCGTGTCCACGTGCGTGATCGTGTAGCCGTGAAAGACCATGCCGATGAATTCCGAGGCGCCCCGCCGCTCGAGCATACGCTCGGGCGAGCAGGTGTCCCGTCCCTCGCCGCTGTCGACCATGAAGCGCATCGGCTGGAACGTCGTGTCGGCCGCAATGTCCGTCCCGATCGGGCGAGCGCACGTCACCGGAACACCCTCCTGGACGAGCCGGGCCGCCTGCACACGCTTGGCCGGCGTGATCAGATTCAGCGTGCCGAGCTGGTCGTCGGCCCCCCAGCGCCCCCAGTTACTGAGACTGTCCATCATCTTGAGGACGTCGCTCTCGGTCGGTGTCTGGCTCATGGCCGGTGACTATACACGATGGATCGACGGCGAGCCGTTGACACAGCCACTTCGGCTCCCTACAGTTCGGCGTCATGGCCTGGACACCTCCGCCGCCGCGCTCCGCTCATCCGTACCACATGCACGATGCGATTTACGCCCAGCCCGGCGCGCTTCGCCTGCTGATGCGTGGCAACGAAGACGCGCTCGCCGGCGCCGCCGCGCGTTTGAAGACGATGGAGCGCGTGATCCTGTGCGGAATCGGTACCTCCTGGCACGCGACGCTGGTGGGCGAGCTGCTGCTCTCCCACGCCGGCCGGCTCGGCCATCGCGTGCGCGCGTTCCACTCGTTCGATTTCAAGAACTACTGGCCGGAGCCGGACAATCGCACGGGCGTGATCGTCGTCAGTCACCGCGGCACCAAGCGCTATTCGCTGGAGGCACTGGGCAAGGCAAAGGGCGCGGCCGGCGTGGGCGTGGTGATCACCGGCAAGGGCAGCGGCGACGGTCTCGCCATCGCCGATTTCACGTTGCGCACGATCGAGCAGGAGTCGTCGGCCGCCCACACCATCAGCTATACCTGCGCGATGACGCTGCTGGCGGGGCTGGCCGCCGAGTTGGGCGGCGCTGACGGCGTGCGTCGCGAAATCGATCACCTGCCCGACCAGCTCGCGATGCTGTTGGGTCAGGAGGACTGGGACCGCCTGGCCGCACGCTTCGCCGACCGGCGCCAGTACTGGTTCGTGGGCGGCGGGCCCAACACGGCGACGGCGTACGAGGCCGCGCTCAAGATGAACGAGGCGAACCACACGAAGACCGTCGGCTACAACTGCGAGCAGTTCCTGCACGGCCCGTGGGCGGGCGTCGATCCCGCCGACGTCGTGTTCCTGATCGCGCCGCCCGGTCCATCGTACGAGCGCTGTTTGAACGCCGCCCGCGTCGTCAAGGAGATCGGCGCGCCGATCGTGGCGCTCGTCCGCGAGGACGATCGCGAGATCGCACCGCTGGCGGCCGAGACGATCGCGCTCCCCGTGATCGACGAGCCGCTCTCGCCGATCCTCGCCGTCGTGCCGCTCCAGCTCTTCACGTATCACCTGGCGCTCAGCCGCGGCGTGAATCCGGACACGATGCGCGCCGATCAGCCCGCCCACGGCCGCGCCCGCGCCGTGCTCTCGCTCTGACCGATCAGAAGTAAGCGAGCAACCTCCCGCAGGCGATCGCGCTCGTCCACAACATCAGAGACGCCACCGCCGCCGCCTTCGCCGCCGGCGGCGTCGCGGCGCCCACGTTCCAGCCGGTCACCGCCCGGAAGGGCCATCGGTGGAAGATGGCGGCGTTCAGACAACCGGCCGTGATGAGCGCCAGCTTCAGGCGGAACACCGGGCTCGCGCCGAACTCAGTGGCGTGGGCCGTGAACATCAGCGCACCGGTCAGCGCCATGACGCCGAGCCCGGCGCGCGCCCACGGGAGCAGGTGCCGGGCGAGGGCCGCGACGGGAACGCCGCGGGAGAGGCCGAGCAGGCGGAGGTCGAACATCGCCGCGGCGCCGACGAGCAGCGCGATCCCCACGATGTGCCCGATCTCGACGGCGGGATACAGCCAGAGCCACTGGCGCATGGCGTGGGCGAGCGCCGAGGACTCGAGCCAGGCGAGCCAGACCGCCGGCGAATGCGTCAACGAAGCTCGACGGTCTTGCCGTCGATCGTGATCCGCTCGGCCCGCATCTCGGCAGGATCGGTGCGATTTGGATACCCGACGACCGTGGCGGTGATGCCGACGCTCAGATCCTTCGCCGTCAGGCCGCGCCGCTCCATCCGCGAGGGCGGAGACAGAACCACGGTCCACGTCTTGCCGGGAACCTCGAGGCGAAGATGGCCGTGGGGATGTTCGTAGCCTGACTCCCGGATGACGCCGGTCAGCGTCAGCTCCTTGCCGTTGTCGTAGCCGCTCCAACCGTGGTGGGCTCGGCTCGGCGTCGCGGCGAGCAGGATGACCAGGACGAGAAGAACCGTCGCCGACATGCGCATCACCGAGCCTCCCGGGCCTAGGGTAGCAGGCCCGGGAGGCCGGTGAGTACCGCGGACCGAGCTAGCCGCCGAACCTGTCGGGAAACTGCTTCACGATCGCCTCAGCGAGCGGGTCGGCGATCATCTGCATGTGGCCGGCCGCGGTGCGGAGGGCGACGTAGGCCTTCTCCGGATCCTTGGCCGCCTGCGCGTCGATGACGGTTTTGAGCGTGACGACGTGATGCTTCACCAGATCAGCCACCACCGACTTCGGCAGATTCGGATTGGCCGACTGCAGGAACGCGCCGAAGTCCTGGCTGTAGCCGACGAGGTCGTTCACCGCCTTGTCGGCCCTCGCGCGGTCGTTGGTCGCGACGCCCACCGTGTAGTCCACCGCGAAGCCGATGTGCTTGCGCCACAGCGGCAGGAAGGCCTGCTCGGCGTCGTTGCCGTACACAGAGCCGATCGCTTTGGCGATGGCGACGGAATTCTGATCGAGCGCGGCCGCCGCGGCCTTGAAATCGGCGTCGCGGCCGGCCAGCGCTGCGCCGGTGGCGGAGCCGGCCAGCCACACGTGCTCGGCGAACAGCGTGTTGAGCGTCGTGCGGAGCGCGGCTGCCCTCGTGTTCGACGACGTCGCGGCCGGAGAGGCCATGGCCGTCGACTCGTGCGCGGCCATGCTCTGACTGCATCCCATGCCGATGACCGCGACCACACCCGTGATTCCCACCAGTATCCGGAATGAAGCGTTCATTGCTCTCGCTCTCCCTGGTTCAGTTGACGTTCACTTCGCCACGCATGTGCTGGTGCCGCCTGCAGAAGTAGGTGTAGGTGCCGGGCTTCGGGAAGACGAAGCTCGCCGTCGCCCCCTTGTCGCCGAGCGTGAAGTCGAACGCGCCATCGGGTCGGCCGGGCAGACCGGCAGTGATCGTGTGCTCGATCTCGTCCTGGTTCGTCCACGTGACCCGCGTATCGGTGGCGACAGCGATGTTGCCGGGGCGGAACTGGAAGAGCTGGACGGTCACCCCGTTCGCTGCGTCGGCGGTGGTCGCCGCCGCCACAGCGATGGCCCACCCGATGACCAGACGTTGCATCCGCATCACGTACCTCCTGCCCCGTGTTACGGGTCAGGCGGCGATTTGGATTGCCGAGGGAGTCCGAGGGGGGCGTAGCCCCCTTCGCTTGATTAACTCGAGGGGGTGTCGGGCCGGGGGCCGCGGCGACGAGGGCGGCGTCGGCTCGGGCTGCTGGGGCCTCCCGGACCAGACGGCGCGGCCGGCGGACGCGCCGACGATGGACGTGGCGCGTGACCTTCAGGGCGGCGATCACGATCACGGCGATCGCCGCCGCCGCTGCGGCCGGGGCGAAAGGTCTCGCGGCGCCCGGCGAATCGCGCCCGCCGCTCCTCGGCGTACCGCCGGCGTTCCTCGGCGGTCGGCATGATCTCGTCGACGAAGACGTCGTCGTCGGCCCATTCCACCGGAATCTTCTGGCCGATGAACTTCTCGATGATTTCGATCCGCAGCGCGCTCGCTTCGTCCACCACGCTGATCGCCTTGCCGCCGGCGCCGGCACGGGCGGTGCGGCCGATGCGGTGGACGTAGTCCTCGGCGTCGTCGGGCAGGTCCCAGTTCACGACGTGGCTGACCGCCTCGATGTGCAGCCCGCGCGAGGCGACGTCGGTGGCCACCAGCACCGGCAGACGTCCCTCCTTGAAGTCGTTGAGGATACGCAGCCGCTTCTTCTGATCCACGTCGCCGGTGAGCGCCTTCGCCTCCCAGCCGTTGCGGCCCAGGCGGTCCTCCAGCCGGCGTGCCTCTTCACGCGTGTTGGAGAAGATCAGGATGCGATCCCCGCCCTCGCGCCGGAGCACTCCGAGCAGCAGCTTGAACTTCTCGTCGCGCCCCACGTGATACAGGCTTTGCTCGACGCGCTCGGCCGTTTTCTGCTGGGGCGTGATGGAGATCTGGGCCGGGTTGTTCATGAACTCCCACGTCAGCTCGAGGACGCGGAACGAGAGCGTGGCCGAGAACAGGAACGACTGGCGCTGCTCGGCCGCGGGCAGGCGGCGCAGCATGAAGCGGAGGTCGGCGATGAAACCCATGTCGAACATCCGATCGGCCTCGTCGACCACCAGCACCTCGACGCGCCGCGTCCCCCACACGTGCTGCTTCAGATAGTCGATGAGACGCCCTGGCGTGCCGATGAGCACGTCGCAGCCGTCCCGCAGGGTGTCCCGCTGCCGGGCGTAATCGATTCCACCGTACACCGCCTGGATCTTGAACGGCGTGAAGCGGCCGAGCTGGCGAGCATCGGTCTCGATCTGCACGACCAGCTCGCGAGTCGGCGCGATGACGAGCACGCGCGGGGCCGCCGCGCCGCCCGGCACCGCGCGCTCGGGCGTGCGCAGCAACCGCGTGAAGGCGGCGATCAGAAACGCGGCCGTCTTGCCGGTGCCCGTCTGCGACTGGCCGGCCACGTCCTTGCCCTTGAGGGCCAGCGGAAGGGTGGCTTCCTGGATGGGGGTGGCGGTGACGAACCCGGCCTCACGGATACCCTGCATGACCGGTTCGGGAAGAGCCAGCGTCGTGAAGTCCATCACGCTAGGCCGGCGTCTCCTCGGCAACCGGCACCGGCTTCGGCTTGCGCCCGAAGATCCGCGCGCAGACGATGCCGACTTCGTAGAGGACGATGAGCGGCCCCGCCATCAGCGTCTGGTTGAACGCGTCGGGCGTCGGCGTCAACACGGCGCCCGCGATGAAGGCGCCCAGGATGGCGTACTTGCGGTTCTTGGCCAGCATCTTGGGCGTGACGACGCCCATGCGGGCGGCGAGCGTGATGGCCAGCGGCAGCTCGAAGACGAGACCGAAGGCCAGCGTGAACTTCAGGAGGAAGTCGATGTAGCTGCCCACCGAGATCATCGGCTGCAGGCCCGGCCGCGCGTAGGAGAGCAGGAACTGGATGGCGTAGGGCGTGACCACGAACAGCGAGAAGGCCCCGCCGGTGATGAAGAGCAGCGTGCCGATGACCACGAACGGCATCGCGTACTTCTTCTCGTGCTGGTAGAGCCCCGGCGAGACGAAGCGCCAGACCTGCCACAGGATGCCGGGCGAGGCGATGAAGAGGCCCGCGATGACCGCGACCTTCATCTGCACCCAGAACGCTTCGGTAACGGCGAGGAAGACGAGTGTGTTGCCGGTCGCCTGGATCGGCTTGGCCAGATAGTCGGTCAGGCGCTGGCTGAGCGGGAGCGCGATGCCGAGGCCGACCAGGAGCGCCACCAGGCTGCGCACGATGCGGACGCGCAACTCGCCCAGGTGCTCCATGAACGACATCCTGTCGGGGGCGATCGGGCTCATCGTCCTACCACGTATCGACGAAGTGCCGCAGGGCGCCCACGCCCCGGCCTGCCGCGAACCCTTCGCGGATCGCGGCCGTGACGTAGGCCTTGCCCTCGACGATCGCATCACGCAGCGAGCGCCCCCGGGCAAGCCCGGCCGCGATGGCCGACGAGTACGTGCAGCCGGTGCCGTGCGTGTTCGGCGAATCGAGCTTGGGCGCGGGAAGGCGCGTGAGCTCACGCCCATCCCAGAGGATGTCGGTCGCCGAGTCCGCGAGGTGGCCGCCCTTCACCAGCACCGCGCGTGGGCCCAGCGCGAAGATACGGCGCGCGGCGTCCACCATGGAAGGCTCGTCATTCACGGTCATGTCGGCGAGCGCCGACGCCTCGGGCAGGTTGGGCGTGACCAGGTCGGCCAGGGGCAGCATCGCCTTGATCAGCGCCGCCCGCGCCGCCGGCTCCAGCAGCGGATCACCCGACTTCGCGATCATCACCGGATCGAGCACGACAGGGCCGTGACGGTGGGCGTGAAGGCGCGCCGCGACGGCCTCGGTGATCGGCGCCGTCGAGAGCATCCCGATCTTGATCGCGTCGGCCCCGAAGTCGGAGAGCACCGAGTCGATCTGCCGGGCCACGAACTCGGGGGGCAGATTGAACACGCCTTGCACGCCTACCGAATTCTGCGCGGTGACGGCGGTGAGGACCGACAGCCCGAAGACCCGGAACGCGCTGAACGTCTTGAGGTCGGCCTGGATGCCGGCGCCGCCGCCGGAGTCGGAGCCGGCGATGGTCAGCGCCTTTGGAACACTCATCACCTGACGCAGTATACGTGGTCCGTCCGTGCCGCTCAAACCGGCGCGCCGCTCATTGCGCGGGAATCACGAGCGTGAACTCCCCGCGCGCGGCACCCGCGTGCATCCGCTCGAGGTGCGCCGCCGGCGGCGCGGAGACGATCTCCTCGAACTGTTTGGTCAGCTCGCGGGCCACCACGATCTCGCGCGCGCCGAAGACCTCGGCGATCGCGCCCAGCGTCGCCACGATTCGGTGCGGCGACTCGTAGAGCACGATCGTCGTCTCGAGATCGGCCAGCGCCTTCAGGCGATTGAGGCGGCGGCCCGGCTTGATCGGCAGGAAGCCCTCGAAGACGAAGCGATCGGCAGGAAGGCCCGCCGCCGACAGCGCCGTGACCACGGCGCTCGGGCCCGGCACCGGGACGACCGGCACGCCGGCCGCGCGCGCTTCGCGCACGAGCAGGAAGCCGGGATCGGAGATCCCGGGCGTGCCCGCATCGGTCACGAGCGCGATCGACTTCCCGTCGGCCAACTGACGCACGAGCTGCGGGCCCTTCTCGCGCTTGTTGTGCTCGTAGTAGCTGGTGGTCGGCGTCGCGATGTCGTGGCGAACGAGAAGGATCCGCGTGTGCCGCGTGTCCTCGCAGGCGACGAGATCGACGTCGCGCAACACACGGAGGGCGCGCACAGTGACGTCCTCCAGGTTGCCGATCGGCGTGGCGACGACGAAGAGGGTGCCGGGCGAGGTTACGCCGACTGCTCTTTCGCTTCCGACACGAGAATGGGCTGCTCACGGTTCAGGATCACTTCGCGGGTGATCACGCACTCCTTGAGCCCCTGGATCGAGGGCAGCTCGTACATGATCTCGAGCATCACCTCTTCCAGGATGGCCCGGAGCCCGCGGGCGCCTGTGCCGCGCTTGAGCGCCTCGCGGGCGATGGCGGCGACGGCGTCGTCGGTGAACTTGAGCCGGACCTTCTCGAGGTCGAAGTACTTCTGGTATTGCTTGATGATCGCGTTCTTCGGCTCCTTGAGGATGCGCACGAGGGCCTGCTCGTCGAGGTCGTGCAGGGTGGCGATGACGGGCAGCCGCCCGACGAACTCGGGGATCAGCCCGTACTTGAGCAGATCCTCGGGCTGGATCATGGCGAGGAGATCGCCGACCCGGCGGTCCTCGCGGCTCTTGATCTCGGCGCCGAAGCCCATGCCCGAGCGCCCCACCCGGCCCTCGATGATCTTGTCGAGGCCGACGAACGCGCCGCCGCAGATGAACAGGACGTTCGACGTGTCGACTTGAATGAATTCTTGATGGGGATGTTTCCGCCCGCCCTGGGGCGGGACGTTGGCCACCGTGCCCTCGAGGATCTTGAGCAGCGCCTGCTGCACGCCCTCGCCGGAGACGTCGCGGGTGATGGACGGGTTCTCCGACTTCCGGGCGATCTTGTCGATCTCGTCGATGTAGACGATGCCGCGCTCGGCCCGCTCGACGTCGTAGTCGGCCGACTGGAGCAGTCGGAGAATGATGTTCTCGACATCTTCGCCGACGTAGCCGGCTTCGGTCAGCGTGGTGGCGTCGGCGATCGTGAACGGGACCCGCAGCATCTTGGCCAGCGTCTGGGCCAGCAGCGTCTTGCCCGAGCCGGTGGGGCCGATGAGCAGGATGTTCGACTTCTGCAGCTCGACGTCACCGGCGTCGTTGCCGGACTCGATGCGCTTGTAATGGTTGTGGACGGCCACCGACAGGATCTTCTTAGCGCGGTCCTGGCCGATCACGTACTGATCGAGCACCGTCTTGATCTCGGCCGGCTTGGGCAGGGAGCGGATCTCCCGCGACTTCTCCTCTTCCCACTCCTCCGCGATGATGTCATTGCACAGCTCGATGCACTCGTCGCAGATGTACACGGTGGGACCAGCGATGAGCTTGCGCACATCGTTCTGGCTCTTCCCGCAGAAGGAACACTTCAACGTCCCGTTGCCTTCGCGCCGACCCGCCATGCCTGACCTTGTGTCTATTTTTGCGTCTGCGCCGACAGCGCGGCCTGCTCGGTGACCGGCCGGGTCGTCGGCTTCGACGAGA
>Ga0066710_100002949_pt1 | contig 14156 bp, 4 predicted proteins | sample GraSoiAngelo_159_FD_79666 | JGI IMG/M metagenome (GOLD analysis project Ga0066710, IMG submission 79666) | Grasslands soil microbial communities from the Angelo Coastal Reserve, California, USA - 14_1009_16_40cm | ecosystem: Environmental > Terrestrial > Soil > Grasslands | place: USA...
ATAATCATCCACGAGATTCAACGGCGGCAGGAGCAAAGCTGCATTCGCCGCGTCGACAAGTCTGCGCGCGTCAAAGCTAGGCCCGCGCAGGGGTGCTTCGATGTACGCGTCTGCGGCAAATTGCGCGTTGCCCGCGTTGCGGGTTCCGTCGGCCAACGCTAGTTCATCCAAGACCGATCCCGCGCTTCCCTGCGGCACGGACACCGCCGCCGGCGAGTCTGTCAGTTGCGTGCCGACCACCTCGTATTTCAGCGTGATAAGAGGCGAGTTGGCTTGCGCAAGAGCGAAGAGCCCGAAGAACAACAAACACGTGGGAGTAAGCTTTGGCGACCCGGAGGGCCGGGTTTTGGGAATACATTTAGGAAGCTCGCGATGCATGGCCTAAGGGAAGTACCCCCAATTCTGAGGCAACCCGGATGCTTGCGCTGGATCACCCCGGTGAAACCCTTGAAGATTGCGGAGCCCTGGATCCGCTTCATTGATGAAGCCTTGGAGATAAGAACGTGAAGCGTCCCAGGACGTAACTGATCCATCGGCATTCATCCGAATGGAAAAGCCTTCACCCGGGTGGCCTATATGACTCAGGGCTGCGTTGTCCACAACATGCCCATTGAATTCGGTGCCGTAGAGTTCGGGCAGGTTCACGTGGGCACCGTGGAAAATCGGAACATTGGGACGGCCGGGCAATCCAGCTCTCTTGAAAGCCTTAGTGTATTCGCGGTTAACCAGGAATCCGAAGCGCTGCGACTGCTGCAGATTCGCGCGGCGCCCATCCAGCCGGACGTAGTAAAGGTCGATATCGCTGTTGAAGGTTTTCTGCCCCCTTACGCGCTTAGGCCCGTGCTCGTTGGGGGCCATGAAATCTCTCGGATCAGTAAAATAGACCTCAGCATGAGCGCCGCTATCGCTTTTCATTTTAATGGAAACACCTTTGCCGGGTTCCCCTGCATTGGCGTTGCGCCGACGCGGCTGAGCCTTGGGGCCCCAGTCGCGGACCCCGACCTCGATAGTCCCTGCACCCGTTTCTTTTCTGAATTCCTCCATGGCGCGATAAAATGACTCCGGCTCGAGATCACTCATGCCTTTGCGGAAGAGAAAGAAGGATGCGCGCTGCCGGGAGGCCCTTATCGCTGCGCGTTTTTCAGCGAGGCCACTGATAAATCCATATGCACAGTAATGAATTGCATCGCCGATGGCTGCTGCAGCGCCGCTCAGGCCATAGAGGAGTTGCAAATTCTGCGACACGAGTTGGGCTCCCCGCATGCGGTCCAGGAGTCCGAAGGTGCCTTGCTTATTGCTGTCCAATAATTCCATGCCTTGGCTCATGCGTGAGCCTATGAGCAGGACCGATCCGACCGATTCCAATGCGGCGCCGAACATGTACTGGACGATCCCGGAGTCCTTGTCCTGAGTCATCTCGGAACCGGTCTGCACCAGTGTTTTTCCCCAATCACTAACTGAAGTTCCCGTCGGGTCGCGCAGATTGATTGGGTTGTTCGCAAAACCGGCGTAGTGATTCACACTGTCGGCATATCCCGCCGGGTCTCTTTGCAGGAACATTCCCGTGAGCGGATCATAAAAGCGTGCACGGCAGTAGAGCAGTCCGGTCTCATAATCGAAAACCTGGCCTTGAAAGAGGAAAGGAGAGTTGATGCTGCTGCGGGATAATTCTGAGGATGCAGTGCTGCCGGGCGCTGGTCCGGAATAGACAAGAGTTGCGGCTGCACTGTCGACACTCAAATCCAGGATCTCTCCGGGATTGGGATTGTTCCATTCGTCCTGGATGACCTCGGCAGTTACAGTGAGCTGGATCGCGCCACTCAGCGGCTGATCTGCTAGAAAGCGAAAACTGGTGCTAAACGGGTGGCCGACCGCATTCTCTTCGTATCGTACCGTCCCCGACAGCTCTTGTCCGCCAGATCGGATATGAAGCAGCGCAGCCGGGTCGTGTAAGCTGGTGACCAGTCCGGAGGAAGTTGTGGAGGTAAATACGGGCAAAACAGCTTCTGTAAATTCAACGAGCAGCGTATTGGTTTCAGAAACGATACGCGCAACTGTCGGCGGCGCGCTGTCTAAGGCCTGAATTGAGGGCTGGCCCCATGCATCGTAAACAACGCGCTCGATTACCTGCCCGTTCGAATCCGCTACGGCCAGAACGGATTTGACCAAATCGGTTAGGAAATAATGCCGAACCAAATTCGTAGGCGAACCGACGGCCAAATCGCCCGCGATTAGCTCGTCGCCATCATCCCCATAGAAATAACGGGCGAGCACTGCAGCGCCATTCAGGAGATCCCGCTCCTCAATCAACTTTGCTCCGTCATATAGATAGGCGCTGTCAGAAGGCACACAGCGAGCCGCATCGCCGGTGACCTGCCGCCGAATGCGCAAGCCCGCTTGATTAAATTCATTCGCAATGGTGACGCCATCATCTCTCTCAATTCGCGTCAACAGTCCCAAATCGTTGTAGCTCAGGTTTGCGGCGATTAATTGGGGGCTGCTGAACCCCGGTAATCGAACCGCCAGCAAAGCGCGGGTTACATCCCCGACCTCATCGCGTGTTCGAGTGAACCCGTCAATGGTTCCAACGTGTAGTAGGGAGTCTGGAGTTCCATAATTTGAGGCGAACGGGGGCGCTGCAAAGTTGTCGGGGTTCTCGAGATTAGCGGTTTTCAGAACGTCGGTCAGCGTGTAAGTCATCACGCGGGCAAATGGTCCCGGCGACCACGGGCCAGGAACGCCGGCCGGGACGCTAAAGTCGGGGAAGCTGCGCGGAGTTTCTGCGACGCCCAACGATGGACGGACTCCCATGTCTGATCGCGTCAGGCGATATCCGGGATCATAAGCAAAAAAATCTGCCCGGCCGGCCCTATGAATAAACTGGCGGGCGAGCTGCGCTCCATTTTTGTCAAAAGCATACCGGGTGTCGGCGAGCACCTTGCCGTCAGAGATCCGCGCGTACCGGCGTGAAACCGGGCGTTGCAGCTCATTGAAAGACATCTCCAGCGCGATGCGATTTTCTCCGAGGACTCTGGTGCCAATCAATCTATCACCAATATAAATCGTGCTCTTTACGATTGGTTCGCCAGTCTCCGTTTCGAGTGCAGCGAGACGGCCGACCTGATCGCGGCGGTTCGTAATTGTCAAACTTGCGTAGGGATAAATGATCGCGGAGCGGAAGCCGCCGGCGTCGGAATTCTGGTGTAAGCTGAAGTCAAGCGTTGAGACCGGCGGCAAATTGGATTGAAACTGGTAATGATTGGTAAACTCCTTGATAAAGCCAAACAGATCATATTTGTACCCGACCGATCCGGAAGGATCGGTGATTCGGGTAGGTCGCTCCAGACCGTCGTACTCGTAAGTCTCCGAGCGGGTGGGACCGAAGCCGCTAATCACACGATTCGTGATCTTGCCCTCGGCATCGAACGCGGATTCAATTGTAATTCCACGCGGAAATTTCATTGTCCTGGGCAGAAGGAGCTCATTGTAATTCGTGTAGACAGTGGCTGCATTATCCGGTTGCATGATCGCCAACAAAACCCCATGTGCATCAAACGTGCTTCGGAGAACGTTGTTCGAAATATCGCTAACTGAATCGATTTGGCGGTTTGTGTTCAGCGAATAGCTGATGCTAACCTGGTTCGGTTCTGTGGTTGTTAGCCGTTCGCCCAGCAGGGTGTAATTGTGAGTGGTGGTGTGCTCCTCGCGATCCACTTGTGCCAATGTGCGTCCGTCCAGTCCAGGAACAATGACTGAGAAATTCCCCGCGTTGTCCGTCTCTTTCACCTTTTGGTCGCGGTCGTTAAAGGCAAAGCCTTCTGAATAAGTCTGCCCGCTCTCGAAGAATTGTTTTTGAATGAGATTGCCATTGCCATCATAGACGAACACATTTGTGACTATTGGTGTGATCAATCGTTCCATGCGGCCCGCTAGATCATAGAATGTGACCGCTTGTGCGCCGAGCGCGTCCGTCAATGTGATAGTCCGATTCGTGGAATTGAAATCGTAACTCATCATTGAGATGCCGGTGTCTCGTGCCCGTAAGACAGTCCGATACCGATCCAGGACATCCACCGTGTAACTTCCGTCCGAGAGGAGATTACCGTCCTTATCCCGAACGGTCTTCGCGATCAGATTTCCATTATTGTCCAGCCTTAGATTAACTGTTGTCCCAAGGGGTGTAAGATGCCGGACCATGCGATCGTGCCCATCGTAAACGTAATATTCGGTTGCACCCGCTACAGTCTTGGAGGTGCGATTGCCATTTCGATCGTAGCCGTACGTTTCGGTATAAGCGCCAACAACTGAGTATTGGACCAGCCGGCCGAAGTCGTCGTAAGTCATTATGTGGTGGTCCCCTGAGGGATAAATGATTTCCTTCACCCGGTTTTGGATGTCAGGTTTATAGGTCGTAACAAGGTCGACAAGACTGCCGTCCACTTCGACATTCCGGATCGTTGTTGAGCTAACAAACCCGAACTGGTTGTAAGTACGATCCTCCACCAATAGCCGATTCGTTTCCACCGTGGTCGTAAGTTCGACGGGATGGCCGGCAGAGTCATATGCGAACGTTTTCTCGAATCCCGCCCGGCTCTCGCGAACCAATTGATTGCGTTCGTCAAAAATCTGCGTTGTGATGACACCGTTGGGATCGGTTACCTGCGAAACCAAACCTCGGAGACCTGGATCACTGGTCAATCCCAATAAATTCGCATGGCCATAAGTGGTTTTGTACGGACCTATCCACGACTCGGCTAGAAAGCCATCGGGGTTATAAACGCTCTTCGTGATGACTCCATCCACCGCGGTGTGGCTGGTCATCTGACCAAACTCGTTCGCGGCATAAAACTCTGTGTCGGTCCCCTTCGTGATGGATGCTGTATCTCGATGGTCGGGGGTTAAGGTGATTGTAACGATGTTTCCGTTGAAATCTCTGCGAGTCCCGGCGGGTAAGTTGTACCAGTCATCGAATCCCGATGTCGTCTCCAGCACCGGTCCTCCGCGTGGGCCGGGCTTCTTGGTTACTTTAATAAGATTGGCGCGGGAGCGAAGGCTTGGGTTCTCCGAATCGTACACATACTCCATGCTGTTGTCCTCAGGGTAGATAACGGATTTGAGCAGACCATTCGGGTAGTACTCTGCGTGGTTCGTCAGCGGCGATAACGGGCCACTAGGCGTCAAAACGGTTTGCGTGGGACGGCCAAACGCGTCAAAGTGAAAATCGGACGTCAGTCCGTCCGGCGCAACGACTGCGGCTCGGCCGTTTCCCTCACTTAAGTTCAGAGCGGAGTTATTGTGGCTCAAGGAAATGGTGGTTGGCTGTGCGCCAATATTGAACTTGCCGACCGTATCGCGACCTTTGGCTCCGAGATCGCCGGCAGAAACAAGAGGTGTCCCGGTTGCTTCCCCACCAATCACACCAATCAGGGACTTCGCCGTACGGTCGGGCGTCGAGGAATCGCTATAGATGTAGCGTGTCACTTGCCTGCCAAAGAAGCTGTTCGGCACGCCCGCTTCAACCTTCGGACCTTCCCGTCGCTCCAATAGTCCATCATCGTTATAAAAGAAAAGGACATCGCGATGCGAATAATCCAGGAACCGGCAAATACGATGAACGCTGGAAGCCTGCGATGTAATGTCATCGATAAGCGGCCGGTAATCCGGATCATTTGGCAGTCGCCAATATCCTACATCCAATGGACGGCGCAGTTCATCGAAAATGCGTATCAGTTCGCCACGCGCGTTATAAACCATCTCCAGCGAGTTATTGTCGTAACGGTCGTAAACCTTGATGAGGTGCCCGGCCGAATTGTACCAGTATTGGGTGCCGTCCGTTTCCAGTCGCGCAAAACGGCCATCTGTAAACTTGAAGATGAGATTGAAAGCCCCACCCGGCGGCAAATAGAACCGGGCGGTCTTCTCGATCCAGCCCAGGTGCTGGACCAAAGGATCGTTTGCCACCTCAGGCGGAGCATTCGTTCCGGAGTACTTGTAAATCAGTACGCGACCTGCTCCGTTGTAGAACAAAAGATCGCCAGCCTCAGCGCATTCATTATCCGCAGCATTGGCTCTAATGACCAATGGCACACTCGATCCGGGTGGGAACAGCTTGTCTTTCATCTCCACTATCCGCTGATTGAAATTGAAATCCCATCCGCGGCCAAAGGGCCCATCATAAAGACCTTGGCCGCTGTAGTTACGGCGAAAGGCTAATTCCAGGCGCCGCCCGGGAAGTTCCATGTCCACCGTGTTGATGGTCAGCTCTGCATTGTGCGCGCTGACCGCGTTGAGAGTTTGCGGCATCGTGACCCATCCGCTAACCGGTCCTGGATTGGGTGATTGCAGATAGTCGGCGGGAAAGGATGGAACTGTAACGGAAACGCCAGGTTGATAAGTGCGGCGAAGGATATCGACAGAACCGGCGAATTTGCCGACGCCCGGATTATCGGCCAGAGAGGGGTCTAAACTGGCTCGAGTGAAGTCTCCGCTCCACAATATATCCCGTTCCAAAATGCCACTGATTGCCGCTATGTCGTCCTTCGAAAGCTCTTCGTAAACCAGCACGATCGGGCGGGAAATATAGTAGTTGTAAAGATCGCTTGCGGGATTAGAGGATAGCCTCCATGCACGGCAGGGGTGGACTGCCGCTTCATCGGAAGCCGGTACTTGCTGAAGTTGTTCCAAGGCTTGGTTGCTAAAAGAGTGTACCGGAGGAAATAAGAATCCTCGTTTGCGCAATGGCTCCTGAGACCAATTCAGGCTCTCCAGGGCAAGATCGATAGTGGCTCCGGCTGATCCTGGGCACCTCATCAGCACATAATAGTGGCTAACAGACTCGGGCGGATCGAGAGTCGAAGACGCGCATCCGCCACTTCGAAAGCGCGATGGAATGAGCACCGGCGGGATTTCAAGCCCATCAAGGCGTGAGCGGATTTCGTCTTCAGCCAGGTCCACCCAGTTCGAAGGTACGAAAGGCGCGAGGTTGGGAAAGGAAATAAAATCGATCGCGGGCGCTATCTGAATAACACGATTCTTGCCTCCCTGATTAACTGCGTTCAATCCGCTGGCTGAACCGAAGTAGGTGAAAGAGCCTGAGCCCGCGTTGGGAAGGACCCCAACCAGCGCTGGATGAGGTCCGTTATTTATCATCGGCGCACCGAGCTTGGTTGGATCCACCAAAAGGACGTCCTGGAGTGTCGCCAGGAGCAGCAGCCCATCGTCACGCTGAACGATCGAGTAGGCTGGTCCGCCGACAGATGCGGGCAGCGGAATCTCGTTAATCAATCGCGGGTCGGTGGGCAAAGTAATATCGAGAACCATCAGTCGATTCGAGTGATCAATGTCGGAGGTAACCGAGACCAGCGCTATATCCAAGGTCAAGGTTTGGTTGCTCGTAGTGATAGGAATATTAAAGAGGGTGGTAAGACGCGTCGGCCGGAGGTTTGTAAAGGTAAATGATGCCGCTTCGCGAGGGAGCTCTAGTAGATCGTTATAAAGAGTCCGATAAGCTGCAGGGGCTACAACATCAGACGGCACACCATTGGTGTCCAGAACGCGCCCTTCGTCCAGGACCACTCCGACAAAACTCCCCGCATTATGGACAGAAAGGTCGATGATGCGCTGGTCTGTATCTGGAACAACAAAGCTAAAGACCTTTCCAGCGAATTCGGAGCGGAGCGCAGGGAGCGGCAATTTCTCGCCTTCATCAACGAAATCTCCATCGCCGTTTTTGTCCAGGCCGGGCGATCCCTCAGGCGGGAATGGGAAAGGAGAGCCCGCAGGCAAGCGGCTAAGCAGGTCGCCAAGTATGAAGGCCTGAAGATTAACCAAGCCAATGGATGAGGGATCGCCCAATTCCAAATAGGCCAGCATCGGAGGGCTCCAAATCACTTTGATGACGGCGCTGGATGGAGAGAGGCTGATTTGTCGCGCAGCAATGCGTTTAGGCGAGGTCGGCAGCGAGATATCGATCACCCACAGGAACTGACCCACTCCGCTGCCGATGTCGGTCAACTGAGTACCCGCTATGTCGCCCACTACGGCGCCGATGTCGCCTCCGACAACCACCAGGAGGTCCTTGCTTTCAACCGGCGTGTTGGTGCTGGTATCCCGCTTAAAGGAATAATGGGGAATTATTAGCAGATCGCGTCCAGGGCCGGGCAGGCCTATTTCAGCCACTTTTTGCGGCGCTGAAGGAGTCGACATGTCGTAAACGAAGACAGCTCCGTGCAAGCCGGCGCGCCGCTCCAACGCATAGGTGTAAATGCCTTTCGAGGCCACACCACCGCCCAATTGGATACCGCTCATGGGTCCATCTGTTCGGGCCGCAGTGCGGTAGTTCAATTCGAAGCTGTCCGGTCCTGGGGTTGTGGGATCCTGATCAAACTGATTCGCGTTCAAGTCCGTGAGATTCGGTGTCACGACCAGCGTATAGTCGGTGTCGGGAACCAGATCGTGAAAAAACAAAGTCAGCTCCTGCTGATCGTCGCTCAACTGCATTGCGGGAAGGGTAGTGAACGGTTGTTGATAAATGAAATATGGGTTCTCCAGGATCGAGCGCGCTATTGGCTCACTGAATTTGAGGACAATCGGTTGTCCTGGTCCTAAGCCTCTGCTGTGTTGCGGCGGAGAGGTGAAAATCACCATCGGACCGGTACGATCACTGGGATCAGCCACGGGAATTGAATTGGTTACCAGAGGAGGAGCGCCTCCAAATCGTATCGTATAGGGATTCTCTCGAAAATTGCCTGCCGCATCGGTCGCAGTGACCCTTAGGACGACGGTCCCTGTTTTGGTGCAGCTTACTTCAAAATACCTTCGCCTCACTGTGCTGGAGAGGGCCTCGTCAACTCCCTCGACGATCGAGACGTCGCTTGGAAGTATCAAGACGCCTGGTTCCGCGTTGGTGGGATCGAAATGCAGTTCCACGTTCGGGATGGAGACGTCATCGAATGCTACAACATGCACCTCAGTCTTGTCTTCATACGGTGAAAAACCTGGCTGTGGCTGATGGTTATCTTGGGTGGCGTGGTGTCGTTTGCGTCCGGGCCACTGACAAGGAAAATCAAATCCGCCGGCGCGAGCACATTTCCAATGGCTAAGCGTTCTTCAACAGTGGGCTGCTGCAGAACGCGGCGGGCGGATGAACCTGGAAAACGCGGGTGCGTGGCCCTCATGACCACGGTGTGGATGAGCGGGTCGAAAGTGCCCATCGGGAGCAGAACCGAGAAAGCGGCGTTAAGGCCACGCGCAACCACCAATCTTGTCCCCGCTCGTAAACGCCCAGGAACGGCGGCGGCGCCTCCAGCGGAAAACGTGACCAAAGCACCCGGCAACGCTCGGGACACCTCCAAATTGACCTGACCTGTGGCGTCAATTTCGGCCATGCGCACCTGTCCCGCGACGATCAGGTTCTGACCGACTGAAAGGAGCAGCGGAGCAATGAGTACATCTTCCCATAAACCCAACAGGCCCAAAAAAGGAAGGGAATGGGTGGCCAGCTTCCCGTTTTCGTAAACCATCCGATCTATGATCTCGTACACGGTAACGCCGTCGATCTGCCGCGGTACGGCCAGCGCGAATGTCGCGTTGGTGGGATCGGCTCCATCAGGCAACCCCAAATCAGAAAGATTCACCGGAAAGGTGACGTCTGGGCCCTTGCTGGGCATCTCTCCCCGTGCCGTGAATTTGAAGCCGCCAAGAACTTTTCCCTCTTCGGGCTGGACGCCGTTTACTTGTGTGAGAACATCGGCCAAGGAAATGGAGGCGAGCTTGAATGTGGTTTTGGTGGAAATGGAACCCGGCTCCACAATGACCTGAATGGGCGACCGGTCGGGATCGCTTTGGGCTTCGAGAATGCCGCCACCGTTGAAAAGGCCGACGCTGCCGTCGCTGAAGAGTTGGCGGCTTACCGGGATGGTATTGCGCGTGCCGTTCTGATTGACAAACACAGCCGAAAGAAGGTCGTCCACGCCAGCTTGGATTGAGCCGGTGAAGCTGCCATCGGGCTTGGACAGAACGGTGGAGGTGGCTGCGCTAGTTTCGTTGACGAGGATGACTGGGGATTCAGGATCGGCGATACCTTGAGAGCCCTCCATGCGCGCGACGCCATGGGTGGGCTCGTAGCTGATGAGTTGGGCGCTGGCCTTGCGGGCGAGGCGGTCGGTTTCGGTGGTAAATGTAAATAGGTTTGTGCCTTGGAGCTTGAGGCCGGTGAGGTCCGCGATGTTGGTGGAGAGGGCGATAGTGTAGGTGGCGCTGGGGGCGAGTTGGGCGGTGGGGAAAAGGGATGCCGTGCTGTTGCGGAGATTGAGGGTGAGGGTGGCAGTGACGGGTTGGCCGTTGGTATCGAGCAATTGAACTGCGAGGGTGCCTGGATTGATGGGTTCGCTGAAGTTTATGATGATGGAGCTGACGCGCGGGACGGCAGTCGCGTTCGGCGATGGAGAAACGGAAAGGACCCGTGGGGCGGAGGGCTGGCTGGAGAGATCGAGGGTTGCACCTGCGGGAGTGAGGATGGTGGTCGCGTCGCCGGAGTCGCCGGTGCGCAAATCAGTGGTGACAATTTGCAGGGAGCCGGTGGGCGCGATTAAGCGATATACCCCGTTGGTGTCGGCGATAGTTAGCCAGGGCTGACTTGCAATGTGAACGGCATTGCCAGGGACAGTCCTTCCGGTGATGGTTGCGTACTGCTGGTCTAACTGGAGGAGTAGGTACTGGCCCGCTTTTGTAATGCGGGAAGGCTCGAGGCCAAACAAACCGTCTTTCAGGATGATGCGGGCGAGGAGGGCGTTGGTAGGCAGCGGGCTAGCGTGCAATTCGCGTCCCGGAGCGATTCCGGTCACGTTCACCTGAAATGCCTGCACGATCGTCGAACCTGTCGCCGCCAGCGAAAGGTAATTACTTGGATCGAGCAGGCGCAGTTCGATGGCTTGGCGGCCGATGACGTCCCCAGGTTCGGCGGTGATGTGGATGCGAGCGCCCGGTGTGGGCACGCCCGGTGAGGGCACCGGGCCTACAGTGATTTGGCCGCCGGACTCTTGCAGGAGCGCGCCGGTAAAAGCATTGGGCAGGAGCACGTCGACGAGAATGGTGGCGCGTTGGAGTTCGTCGGGTCCGAAGAGCGCCAGTGGCTGTACTGGGAAGGTGGCGTGCAGGGTGGCGGGATCATTGTCGCCAGGAAATTGATAGCCAATGAGTGCGTTGTCGTACTGCGGCTGAACGCGAAGGGTGCCGTCATTGAGCCTGTAGATGTCACGAATCTCGGTGCGGAATTGCATGCCGCTTGGGAGCGGTGCCGCATCAGTGAAGGTGACCTGCGCTTGTGCAGTTACGGCTGGGCGCGAGCGGCTGGCGGGAGCGATGGATGGGGTGATGGTGCCGATAGCCTGGATCGAGGACGGCTCGGCAGGGACGCCTCGCCCTACCAGCATGGAGCCGATTGTGGGGGGGGCGCCTGAATCAGGGATGGCTAATACGTACGCACCTGGACCCGCAATGCTCGCAGGCAAAGCGTTCGTGCCATCGCCAGTCAGAATTTGAATTGTTTCCCACTGCAGTTCGGTTTGGCTGAAACGGGCGAGCACAACCGACCTGCCGCGGGGAATAAAACCATTCGGCGGCGCTTGCGTGTCCCCCGCCGATTCGGTCCAAAACGCCTGGACCGGGCTCCAGCCGAGCGGCAGCAAACCCGGCAGGCTCTGCGGCGAAAGTCCCGTCATGCTGTTGCTGCCGATGGGTGTGAGCCGTGGATGCGGCAGTACCGTGACTTGGTTGGACACCAGCGTCGCGTTGCGCCAGACCGAGACATAGCCAGGCTTGGAAAAGCGCCAGGTGTGCGAACCGCTCCTTTGGCCGAGCGTGACCAGACCTGCCTCTGTATCCGAAGTATAAACACGCACGCCTTCAGGGCCAGACTCGACCACCTCAACCTCCGGCAGTGGTTGGCCTACCTCGTTCAGGGTCCGAACGAATGCTGCGCCGCCGAATGCCTTCGTCGCACGGCCAAAGACCTTAGTGCTGACGGTCGGCGACCCGGCGGCGCGTCCAAGGGTGAGCGTGCGCGGCGCAGTGTGGGCACCGAGCGCGACGGCCTCCAGGAAGAGATAATAGGGTCGCGGACTTAGGTCCGCAGCTGCACCGTCGGGATTGATCGGGCCGGAGGTGTTGGCGAATGATTCGATGGAAAGAAATAATGGCCCAGTGAGCACTTCCGAGCTCTTGTTGCTGATCGTGACCTCCACGTTCCACACATTGAGCGCGCGATTCAGCCGCATCGCCTGGAACGCCACTTCGGTGTCGCCGCTTAGATCGCGCGCGACGACCGATTCGCCCTGGTATGGAAAGACTCTCTCAGGGCTCGTTTGCGCGAGACTGCTGGCGGCCAGCACAGCAAACGCAAGACCGGGAACGCATCGGTTCAAAAACATGGCTGAGGTCCAGACGCGGCGGCTCGCGGGAAACCCTCTCCCGTGCTGATACGTCTGGAACGAGCCCTATCCTATGAAATCTTTGCGGCGATGGCGAATGAAAAATATGAGGGCGGTACCACCCAACGTACCGAGCACAACCGTACCCGGCTCCGGCACAACTACGATATTGTTGAACCAGCCTAAAGACGAGGTCGCGTTGGCATTATCGAAGAGGTCGAAATAAAGGGTGCCGGACCTCCCGGCGAATTCCGTCGGGATCGGCGCATTCACGCGGTAAGCGAACTCGGTGCTGTGCGATGGCTGGACAGCACCAAAGGAGATCGGCGTGCGATGGATCGAATTCGGGTCCATGAAAATCGTCCCGGGCGTGACCGGCGCCCATGAAACGCCGTTCGGGTCGGCGGTCAAATAGATGGCCGTCGATTGCACGGAATTGTCTTGCAGCGTCACGGTAAATGAATCGAGGAACCCAGGCGTTTGCGGTGTCTCGTCCGTCCCGAAACCGAAATCAAATTGCAACCGCAACGTGTCTACCGATGACGGGAAGAGCAACGACTGGCCGGCGGTAGTAGAACCGCCACCGGTCGGCAAGACGGTTGGCCCCTGCGCCAGAGTTGGGAAACTGATCGCGACCGACGCCAAAACGACAAGCTGGAAGCTGGACACGAACATCCGCGCCTGATTTAGCAGGTCCGGACAAGAAATGCAAGTTACTTCATCCATCCGGGTGCCACTCGGTTGCGGGTGATAACCCCCACTTCTGGCAGAACCGGCTTGCGAATCTCCATTCCCTGTTGCTCTTTGACGCCCAAGTCTGCTCCGAACATCACGTTGGCTTTGTATTTCACATCGACATCCGGGGAGAGCTGCTGAAAGTTTTTTGGGGGTTAGCGTGCGGAGAGCTTCTGGCAAGCATTACAGTGTAGCGCACGTGCCGTGATTGATCCCAAAATAGTCCTCTTTCATCCCGCCCCCATGCGGGACCCACGGCATGATGCATCCATGATCAGGGCCGGGCAGGAGTCTCGGGGTGGAGACTCCGGCGGGGGGCCTGAAAGTGTTGCTCGATGAGCTCTCAAGCGATGAACTCATCACTAACTTCAGAAACCCACCCTCGATCTCCTCATCGTGGTCAACCACCCAAGTTCGACTTGGCAGCCGCTCTTTCACACCTATCTTCCCTCCAGTGGATTCGCGCTTGTTGAAGCTGTTTTGTTCGGTCGCCCGCAGCGGCAGTCTCGTTGGCGCTTCGCGTGAACTGCACCTGACCCCTTCCGCAATCAGCCACGCTTTGAAGCATCTTGAGACCTCTTTGGGTTGCCGCCTTTTTGAGCGGATCGGCAAACGAATGTTGCTCAATCATGCCGGGGAGCAGCTTCTGGCGCAGATCGAAAAACCTCTGCGGGACCTGGCCGCAGCCGAAGAAAAACTGAAGCAACTTGGCACCTGGGGCCAGCCGCGCCTGCGGATTGGCGCCGCCGTTTCCAGCTGCCAGTATCTTCTCCCAAACGTGATCCGTGAGTTAAAGAAGTCCTCTCCAAATTTGCTTCTGCAGGTCGAGTCCGGCGACATGCCCGAGATGATTGACTTGATGCAGCAGAACCGCATCGATTTGGCCTTGGGCGTCGCCGCGGATGAAAAGCAGCACCTCGAAAGCCGGCCAGTATTTCGCGATGAGCTCTTCTTTGTTTTTTCCGCATCCCACCCGTGGGCAAACGCAAAGCC
>Ga0066710_100002950_pt1 | contig 14152 bp, 15 predicted proteins | sample GraSoiAngelo_159_FD_79666 | JGI IMG/M metagenome (GOLD analysis project Ga0066710, IMG submission 79666) | Grasslands soil microbial communities from the Angelo Coastal Reserve, California, USA - 14_1009_16_40cm | ecosystem: Environmental > Terrestrial > Soil > Grasslands | place: USA...
AGTCCGCCGGACCGCAATTGAAACCAAGTACAAGACGGCCATCGACCCGCTTTACTCCGCGTAAGTGCCGTTCAAACACGCTAGCCTGTGCTAAAATTCCGCCCCGAGTTGTCATCTATGTTTTAAGGAGTTCCCTTCGATGAAACCTTGTGCGAAATCGCTGGCTGCAATGATGTTGATGGTTTTGCTTGCCGGCTGCGAGTCCGAGACGGGAAAGGACGTTAACGGGAAAGCGGCGTCATCTTCGGATGTCTCGTACTTCTTTGGCGCGCGGATCATTCCTGGAGACGGCAGTCCGGCGATGGAGGATATGAGTTTTATCGTCATCAACGGAAAATTCACCGCTATCGAAAAAAGACGTGAGCTGAACGCACCAAAAGGTTCCGCCCGTATTGAGCTAACCGGACGCACGGTGACTCCTGTGTTTGCAAATCTCCAGGCTCAACCCGGCATGAACAATGGCGCCCAGTATGGGCCGAAGAACTACAACCGCGACTCTCTTACGGCCGATCTCAGCCGGTATGCCTACTATGGAGTGATGGCCGTCTTGACTGCGGGAACCGATTCGGGCGATCTCGCATTTTCTGTGCGTGACGAACTGCGTCAAGGCAAGATTAAGGGCGCGCGGCTATTCACGGCGGGACAAGGCATCGCGGCGAAAGGCGGCGGTCCTCAGCCTTTAGCGGATATCACGACTCAGGTAGGCGGAGCAGCCGACGCGAAGAAGACCATAGCGGAACTGGCAGACGAAAAAGTTGACGCAATTAAGCTATGGATGGACGATGGCAACGGTAAGGGGCCAAAGCTCAAAGCCGACGCGTACACTGCCGCAATCGAAGAAGCGCATAAGCACAACCTGAAAGTCGTTTCAGAAGTGTTCGACCTGAATGATGCGAAAGAGTTGGTGAAGGCCGGAGTAAACGGTCTGGTCAGCAGCATTCGCGATCGCGAGGTCGATGACGCCCTGATTGCCGCTATGAAGGAGAAGAACGTCTTTCTTGCTCCAGCCTTGACTGCCGCTGAAGCGAAGTTCGTATATGCGGATAGGCCGAATTGGTTAGGCGAACAGACGATGCGAGAGGTTTATCCTCCACAACTTCTCGGATACCTCGCCGATCCCGTCTCGGTCAATAAATTCAAGAGGCTTTCCGAACTTGGTGATCTCAGGCAGCAATATGCGACGGCCCTGAAGAATCTCAAGAAGTTTTCGGCCGCAGGCGTCAAGATCGCTTTGGGCACAAATAGCGGCGCGGCGGATACATATCCGGGCTATTTCGAGCTTCGCGAGATGATTGCCATGGCCGATGCCGGTATGCCGCCGATGGATGTCATCAAAGCTGCGACGTCCGTACCTGCCGCAATTCTGGGTCTGAACGATGTCGGTGTCATCGCCGTTGGAAAAACCGCCAATTTTTTGGCAATGCCGCAAAATGCGTTGGAGAAGATGTCGAATATCAAGGATGTCGGAATTCTTTACTTGAATGGTGCGGAACAGGAGAGGACAGCCCTGATTCAGGACATCAAGAACAATACGCAAACTTTGAGAATTACAGAGAAAGAGCGTGCTGCCGACGCTCAGGCCGAGGCAGAAGCTGCGCGTCAAAGAGAGGAAGCCAAGCTGACGCACTATGGGAAGTTCCCGCTCGGCCCTTCGGCGAACGTTCGCTATTTGCCTGTTCCGACACCTAAAGGTTCGAAGTTCGATCTCAAACCCGGGCCGCCGGATCGGATCACGGTTTCCATGAGAGGAGCCAGCGCTGCTGAATTGCGGGACTTTTACGCAAAAGCCCTGCCTGTGTATAAGTGGACAGCTGCAGGAAACTGCTGGCAGCGCGAGCACCCGAGCTCCAAGAAGAGCGAGACACTATGTGTTGACGCCTCAAACAATTCCGCAGTGATTCAGATTTCGGAGAAATAAAAACGCCGCTTGGAATTTCGCCATTTTGCCCACGCCGGAGGCGTGGTTATTCCGGGAGTATGCGCACAAAAAACGTGCGCATACTCCCGACTAATTTAATTTACTGACACGCCTCCGGCGTGTGCATCAGTTAACCGTGATCAAACCCAAAGCGTTGAAAGCCGGCGACACGATCGGCATTGTGGCCCCGGCGAGCAATATAAAGAAGGATCTGCTGGAACAAGGCTGCCGCGAGCTCGAGAGCCTCGGGTTCAAAACATATTTCCGTTCCGATATCATTTCCTCCTTCCGCTATTTCTCCGGATCGCGCGAACGCCGGCTTGGCGAATTCCTGGAGATGCTCCGGAGTCCGGACATCCATGCAATCTTTTGCGCTCGCGGCGGCTACGGCAGCGGCCACTTGATTCCGAGTATCCCCGCCGAACTCATTCGAGAGAATGCGAAGATCGTCAACGGGTCCAGCGACATTACGATCCTCTTGAACTGGATTGAGCGATCGGGTGTCGTGTCGTTCCATGGACCAATGGTGGCGACTGCCATTCGCGAAGGCACGTCTGGCTACGATCGCTCGGCCCTGATCGATCTGTTGAAAGGCAAGCAGGCTGTACGGTTCCCGGTGGAAGGAACAAGCGTGCTTCGTCCCGGCGTTGGCGAAGGCCGCCTGATTGGCGGCTGCTTGTCGCTGGTCATTGCGACGCTTGGGACAAAGCACGAGATCGACACCCAGGACGCGATGCTTGTTCTGGAGGACGCCGACACGAAGCCGTATCAAGTCGACCGCATGCTCACGCACCTCAAACAGGCCGGTAAGTTCGAGGGCGTACGTGGTATCGTTTTCGGGGAGATGCCGAACTGTATTCAAAATGCGAGTCAGGGATACACATTGCAGGAAATTCTTGTGGACCTGCTCGACGAATTCACATTTCCTATTCTTTATGGTTTCCCCACTGGACACACTTCGCGACCGAATGTTATCGTCCCGTTCGGTGTGCGTGCGCGTTTGGACCTTACCTCGTCTGCGCCCATCTTCGACCTTCTCGAATCCGCGGTTATTTAAGTGATCTATCTCATTGGCATTTGTGGTACAGCGATGGCATCTCTGGCGGGAATGCTTCGCGAGAGGGGACACCTGGTTTGCGGTTCTGATTCCGATGTCTATCCGCCGATGTCGGACTTCTTGGATCGCCTCGGCATTACGGTTTTTAAGGGGTACAGCGCCGCGAATATAGAGAACGCGAAACCGGAACGGGTGGTGATCGGGAACGCGCTTTCTCGCGGTAATGTCGAAATCGAGTATGTACTCGATGCGGGCATTCGCTACGCATCTATGGCAGAAACCGTCAAGGAATTCTTCATTCGGGGAAAGAATTCAATTGTAGTGGCCGGCACTCACGGCAAGACGACAACGAGTGCCATGATGGCCTGGATCCTGGAGGTCGCCGGCCGCAGGCCATCGTTTCTCGTCGGTGGTATTGCCGAGAATTTTGGTCGAAGTTTCCAGATCGCCGATGGGGCCGAGTTCGTTATCGAAGGTGACGAGTACGATACGGCCTTCTTTGACAAAGGTCCGAAGTTTCTGCATTACCTGCCGCGCATTGTCCTGCTGAAAAACATCGAGTTCGATCATGCAGATATTTATGCGGATCTCGAGGCAATCAAGACCGCGTTCCGAAGGCTGATCAATATAGTTCCGAGCTCAGGTTTGATTATTGCCGGCGTGGACAGCCCAGTCGTTCGTGAGCTCATTCCGGCGGCGTTCTCGCGTGTGGCGACCGTTGGGATTGGAATAGGCGAATGGCAAGCTGTAAGGATCCAGGCAATGAACGATGGGATGGCATTTGATGTTGTTCGTTCGGAATCTCTCATCGGTCAGTTCACGATTCCAATGCCCGGCACCTTCAATGTGCAAAACGCTCTTGGCGCGATCATCGTGGCGAAGGAACTCGGTATTGGCAATGACGTGATCCAGTCGGCGCTGTCGAGTTTCAAAAGCGTCAAGCGGCGGCTTGAACTGCGTGGTGAAGTCAAGGGAGTGCGCGTCTACGACGATTTCGCACACCATCCGACGGCCGTGCGGGAAACGCTCCAGGCCGTGCGGCAGCGTGACCCAGAGTCTCGCGTTTGGGCGGTCTTCGAACCGAGATCGCAAACATGCCGCCGACGCGTGTTCGAGCAAGCGTTCATTGAGGCCTTTGAACCTGCCGATATTAGCGTCATCGCGCCCGTTTTTGGAGCTGCGCATCTGGACCCTGAACAGACGCTTTCGCCAACTCGCGTCGTTGAAGGCATCCGTGCTCGCGGGGGGAATGCGTTGATGCTTGCATCAACGGAAGACATTCTCCGGCATCTCGCCGCGGAGGCACGGGCCGGCGATCACGTCGTGATCATGTCCAATGGCGGTTTCGATAACATTCACAACAGGCTCCTGGAACGATTGGGCGGAGGGAAGTGATGAGACCGGCTCAGCTTGTATATTCGGTCATCTGCGACGACGTTCGACTCGAAATGGGAAACAAGCTGTCTCTGATGGGACTTTTCGAAAATGTCTTCTTCCAGGGATTTCCGTCAGCTCTGGTTAAATTCGCAATTGTAAACCACTGGGTGGGCAACGGACATTTTGAGACACAGGTCAAGATTCTTGCACCCGATCGCAAAGAGGTTGTCGTCTCCACTCCTTCAAAATTTTCCGTCGAAGTGAACGGCTACGCGGACAACGTGACGTTCTTCACAAATGTGAACTTCGAAAGGCCGGGCGCGCACATCGTGCAGATTTACATCGATGGGAATATTGCCGGCGAGCGGCCGCTTTATGTGCACCACGTGCCGGCTCCGCCCACTTCGGTCAATTAGCGTGAAGACAGGGCGGCTCTATTACGACGATCCCTATTTGCTGGAATTCGACGCGACCGCTGTGGAGACGCGCAGCGTTGGCGGCCATTTCGGTGTGGTGCTCGACAAGACAGCCTTTTACCCGACGTCCGGCGGCCAGCCAAACGATCTGGGCACGATTAATGACGTTCCATTGATCGATTGCATTGAAGACGAGCCCACGGGAGCGCTCATTCACGTCCTGCAAGACACAATTGATGCGGGTCCAGTCCACTGCCGCATTGACGCCGGCCGACGCGCCGATCACATGCAGCAGCATTCGGGACAGCATGTTCTATCGCAGGCCTTTGTAGAGCTCTTCGACTGGCCGACTGTAAGCTTCCATCTGGGCGCCGTTAACTGCACGATTGATCTCGCTGCCGACGGCGTTTCGCGCGAGCAAGCCGAAAAAGCTGAAGACCTCGCGAATCGGGTCATTCGAGACAATCGCGGGGTATTCGTCCGCTATGTTGCAGAAGAAAACATAGTCGAAGCTGGATTGCGAAAGGCGACGGAACGGGCCGGCAAAATCCGCGTGATTGATATTGAGGGCTATGACCGGTCCGCGTGCGGCGGCACACATGTCCGAACAACGGGGGAAATCGGCGGAATTCTGATCACCGGTCTCGAGCGCGCTAAGAAACAGACACGCGTACAATTCATCTGTGGCGATCGTGTCATCCGGTATGCGCGTATGGCCAATCACGCGCTCGAAGCAATCAGCCAAACGATTTCCGCGCCGCCATTGGAGAGTGCTGCTGCAGTTCGCAATCTGTGGGAAGAACATCAGCAGCTTCGGAAACAGATCGAACAACTCGAGTCGCAGTTGATCGATTACGAAGCGGCGCAGTTTCCGGTCAACAACGGTTTAGCCGTCGCGAGCTTCAAGAATCGTGCCATCGATAAACTAAAGATGCTCGCCTCGAGGATTTGCTCCCGGCCCGGAACTATCGCTCTGCTGGCCGATGAGGGCGATCAGCTTCGTGTCGTGTTCGCGCGCTCCGCCGATTCCAAGGTCGATGTTGCCGCGCTTCTCAAGCAGACTGTCGAACGGTTTGGCGGGCGCGGTGGCGGCCGTTCCAACCTCGCTCAAGGCGGTGGTCTGACGGGCAGTGCGGCCGAGGTTCTACAATTTGCACAGGACCGCTGTACCGGCGGATCGGGTATGTAGCCGCGCGGCTTTAGCCCCGCGTTCGACATACTGCCTGCTTATTTTTTCTCTTTTGGAGCATTTATGAATCGCGAAAGATTTCGCCAAAATATTCTTGAACTCATCCGCCGTACTTCGGCATTCCTTCCGCCGGACGTCGAGAGCGTCATCAACCTTCAACGTAAGCTTGAATCGTCAGGATCTAATGCTAAGTTTGCATTAGAGTTGGTCGCACAGAATATCGGCTTGGCGAAGGCTCGATCGTTGCCGATCTGCCAGGATACGGGGACCATCGGCTTCTACTTCGAAACGCCACGCGGTATCGATCAACTCGAGCTGGAGGAGTTGTGTTGCGAGGCCGTGAAAGAGGCGACGGCGAAAGGCTACTTGCGCCAAAACTCTGTTGACAGCGTCGATGGAACGAACACCGGGGACAATCTCGGTCCGGGAAGTCCAGTGTTCCATTGGGAACAGACGCGCGATTCCAACATTCATGCGCGCCTCATACTTAAAGGTGGGGGCTGCGAAAACATGAGCGCGCAATACAGCTTGCCGATGGAGATCCAAGGCAAGCGCGTCGATCGGAATCTTGAAGGAGTTCGTGCCTGCATCCTCGATGCGATCTGGAAAGCGCAAGGAAAGGGGTGTGGTCCTGGTTTCATCGGCGTGGCAATTGGCGGAGACCGCGCTTCCGGATACGAGTTCGCGAAGCGGCAGCTCTTGAGAACTGTCGACGATGTGAATCCGGATCCGGTGCTGGCTGAACTGGAGGGCCGGATTATGCAAGAAGCGAATACGCTGGATATTGGGCCCATGGGTTTTTCCGGAAAGTTCACGGTTGGCGGCTGCAAGATTGGCAAGTTGAACCGGTTGCCCGCCTCATTTTTTATATCCGTTGCTTACATGTGCTGGGCTTATCGAAGGCGTGGCGTTGTTCTGGATACCACTGGCGAGGTCCTCGAGTGGCTGTATCAGGCCCCGCACGAATTTCAGCAGGAGGAACCGATGCCGGACCTGACTTTGCCTGCCGCTGAGGTGGTCCGCTTGCACACTCCCCTTACCGACTCCGATGTTCGCAAACTCAAAGTCGGAGACGTTGTGCTGCTGGACGGCGTCGTTTTTACCGGGCGTGATGCCGTTCATAAATACCTGCACGACGGCGGCGAATTAGACGTGATTCGAAATGCCGTGATTTACCACTGCGGGCCTGTAGTATTGAAGGACAAAGGCGAATACCGCGTCATCGCGGCGGGACCAACAACATCCATTCGTGAGGAGCCCTATCAGGCCGACATCATCAAGCGATTCGGCATCAAAGCAGTCATTGGAAAGGGCGGCATGGGACCAAAAACGCAGAAAGCTTGCCAGGAACACGGCTGCGTTTACCTTCATGGGATTGGTGGCGCAGCTCAGATCTACGCTCAGTGCGTGCAGCGCGTCATGAGCGTGCGGCTCGAGCAGTTTGGCAGTCCTGAAGCCGTCTGGGAGCTGGCCGTTAAGAATTTCCCTGCGGTCGTGACGATCGACAGCCATGGGAACAACCTGCAGCAGGTCGTGGCCGATCGATCACGTGAATTGCTGGCGGCGCTGTGAATTTCAGGACGGAGGAAAAACTCGTGAAACATTTTTTCCGTGCTGAAGCTTCCGCTGGAGTTTGTCCTCCGTCCTGAAAATCGAGCCTACTCCGGGCGGCAGCCGGAGTACATGATCTCGGCATCGAACTCCAGTCGCTGATTGGCTTGCAGGAATATCGCCGTTGTGATCTGCCCTGCCGCTCCGAGGTTCATGCTATGGCTGCCATTCGGATCAGCTAAAGTCACTCGGGTTTGTTCCGGCAGATGCAGGTACGTGATCATCATCGGTCCTGAAATTGAACGGCCGATTCCGGTCTGGTAATTCCGGCGGTTGGCGCAACCAGACGCAGCGACTCGAATCTCCGGTATCTCTGTGATTTGCACTCGCGGAACCGTTCCATACGGATTGACATTGACCATCGGCGGAATGTTTGTCGGATTGATGTTGACCCGGAGGTAGGCAGTACCCGTTTCATCCGTCTCAGGCGGTCGTTGTGCGTGAGCTAAACCGATTACCGCCAACACCAAAAACACGGCAATCGCAATTAAACCGATCTTCGCAGATTTCGACATAGGAATCTCCATAACAATTGACAGACAGTCCACAGGTTCCAATCGTTCGGGGTTTTATCCTGCCAGTGCGGTGCGGATCGCCTGACCAAATCGTTGCGAATCTGGCGGCCCTTCGGCAAGGATGACATTGTTGTGGATCAGCAGCGTTTCCTGGACGTATTTGGCGCCGGCAGTTTTCAACTCCTCGAGGGCTTCAGGCAAAAAGTACACCGTAGCTTCGCGCCCTGCGAGCAATTTCGCTTTCGCGAGCACAACCGTTGAAAGGCAAATCGCCGCCACGACCTTTCCTGCTGCGGCCATCGCTGCGACCAACTCCTGGAGCTTTTTGTCGTTCCAAAAAAATTCCGGAACGGAGGAGCCTCCACATAAAACGATACCGGCATAATCATCCGCCTTTGCATCTGCGATTGCGATGTCGGCTTGAGCAGTGCCGCCTTTCATGCCACGGCACATCCTGGCTGTAGTGGAGGCCACGACAACTTTTGCGCCTTCATCCTCGAGAATTTTTTTCGGTTCAAAGAATTCTTCATCACGGAACTGAGTGTGGGGAATCACAATAAGCACTTTTTTTCCGTCGAGCTTCATGGGCGCCAATTATAGCGTGCAGCCTGTTAGAATGCTTAATGATGATCCATTTAAAGAGCGGCAAAGAAATTGAAACTATGCGGGGCGCCAGCAAGATCGTTGCAGAGATTCTGCTGGAGCTTCGCGAAATCGTACGAGATGGCGCTACTACCGCAGATGTGGACAAGATCGCCGAAGACTTGACGCTCAAGAAGAAAGCGAAACCCGCGTTCAAAGGCTACCGAGGGTTCCCAGCAAGCCTCTGCATTTCGATTAATGAGCAGGTCGTGCACGGCATTCCTTCACCAAAGCGCGTCTTGAAAAATGGGGACATCGTTGGGCTCGATTTTGGTGTGATCTACGATGGCTATTACGGAGATTCGGCAATGACCGTTCCGATCGGTCAAATTCCACCGGAGATCGAGCGGCTTCTCAAAGTCACCGAACAATGCCTATACAAAGCCATCGAGCAGGCGCTTCCTGGAAATTACATCTCGGATATTTCCGCTGCGGTTCAAAAATTAGCGGACGCGAACAATTACGGAATCGTTCGCGAATTTTGCGGCCACGGCATCGGTCGCTCGCTGCATGAAGACCCGCCGGTGTTGAATTACGTTCAGAATGGAAAGGGACCCAAGATCAAGCCAGGCTTGGTTCTGGCGATTGAGCCCATGATCAATCTGGGTACGGAGAAGGTAAAAATTCTCGAAGACGGCTGGACCGTCATCACTGCCGACGGAAGACCTTCCGCGCACTTCGAACACACCGTGGCAGTCACACCAAACGGCCCTGAAATTTTGACCAGGATCTAATTACTATCGGCGGGCCCGTAATAGCCGTGCCGGTAGATGGCATTGAGTTTGGCGGTCTTGGGCAAACCCGCGGGAGTTACGACGTCCACTCGAATCGAGCGCCATCCACCGGTCCGCGCGGTATTCGTAGGAAAGTACCCAACCGTGTATTGTTCCCGCAGGTCGCGAGCAACGCGTTCCATGTACGTTCGAGCTTCATCGACATTGTTCGGGAAAAACGCGCGGCCGCCACTTGCCTCAGCAATGTGGACGAGCGAATCTTCGGCTTTCTGTCCGCCGGACACGCTGAGCAAGCCGACCGTATAAACCGCAACGCGCGAACGCTTCGCTGCCTCGACGGCTTCGCTCAGCGTGTGGTTGCTGGAATTATCGACACCATCGGTGATCAGCAGGATGGCTCGCTTAGAGTGATTCGCGTGCTCCATGTGGTCGAGCGCAAGAATCAGCGCATCATAGATCGCCGTTTGCCCGAACGGCTTCGCGCCGGCCAATGCGTCTTCGAGACGCGGAACGCTGTCTGTGAAGTCGATATCGAGTCGCGCGGTGTCATCAAAGTGCACGATGAATGCTTCATCTTCTGCATTGCTCTTGCGCACAAACGACAGCGCAGCAGCGTCGAGACGCTGCTTCCGAGGCTCAATACTGCGGCTGTTATCGACGACCAAGCCTAAGCTGACGGGAATGTCTTCATGCTTAAAAACAGCAATTTTCTGTTCCGTGCGATCCTCGAATATGCGGAAATTTTCCTGTTTCAGGTTCCCGACAGGCCGGTCTTTCTCATCCGTGACATTCACGTGCACTTCGGTGAGATCCACGTTGACGTTGAGTTTGAACGTGTTTTCTTGCGCCCAAAGAAGCGACGCCATAACCGAAGACATGAACAGTAAGTTTGTGAATTTAATCATAGTTAGGTCGCGCATTGTAGCCGAATGTCATCAGATGCGCACTACTTTTTTCTTATGCTTCTGCCCTTCCAAAATAGACGGTAAGACGCAGAGGATGATTGACGTGGTAAGCAACTGGAAGTAATCCACCCTTCACTAATGGACGGATTCGGGTTCTTTCGCCCCGACTGGGTGCGGCGTGCGTGCATTTCTCAAGTGTCGCCAAACCCACCAGACCGCACCAGCAAGGATGAGAATGCCGATCACGAAATCGAAACGATGGAACCAGGTTTTTAAGGTATCGTTCTTGTCCCATTGTTCGCCGAGAAGGCGCCCGACGTAAGCTAGCCCGATGCACCACGGCAATGAACCCAGAAAGGTGTAGGTGATGAAGCGCGACATTTTCATACGCGCAATGCCGCCCGGGAAGGCGATAAACGTGCGCACGACCGGCAGCAAGCGGCTGGCGAAGACGATGATCTCGCCATACCGTTCAAACCAGCGATCCGCCAGGTCAAGATCGTGCCGCGAGACCAAAAAGTAACGGCCATACTTCTCGATCAGCGGACGACCGCCGTATAGGCCGATGTGATACGCGACAATAGAACCGAGGACACAGCCGGCTGCACCCGCAACGCCAACCCACCAGAGATTGAAGCGGCCCGTATAAACCAGATAACCGGAGAAAGGCATGATGATTTCCGACGGCAACGGAATGCACGCCGATTCGATGGCCATCAACAACACGACACCCGCATAACCGAGCGCTGAAATGGTCGCCACAATAAGGCCCGAAAGCAATTCAATGATTCTTGCGATCACGGTTCCTGACTCTCGTCGTTGCACGTTTGGCGGTTCGGCACACGCGGATTACGCGAAGTACAATCTGGTAATCCGCGTGGTCGGCCTGCATTGACACTCGCCTTACGCAGATGATCTAATCGAAATTCGACCGCGGGCGGTTAGCTCAGCTGGGAGAGCGCGGCGTTCGCAACGCCGAGGCCGAGGGTTCGAATCCCTTACCGTCCATTTTCCCATCAGGCAGTTTTGATCATCTTTCTCACCTGTGAGTAGCCTTCGCTGATCTGATCGCGAATGTCAGTTTGCAAATCGTCGAGTTGATTGATGGTTCTCCTAGAAATTCGCCGGATGTCTTTGCGCATTTGGACACCCGTTTTTGGCGTAAACAAGAGTGCGGCAACCGCCCCGACAGCTGCACCCGTAATAAACAATCCAGCAACTTGGGTTTTTGAGAATCCTCGCATGTTTCACCTCCAGAAAACCGTCAAAATCAGAATAACACCAGGCCGTATGTGTGCGAGAATTTCACGATAATGACCAGGCGAATAGGTATTCCAGCACTAGCTGCAGTGTTAGTCACGGCAATAGCTTTTGGCTTACAACGAAACAACGCTGTCACTCCGAAGAACTCCCCATTCAGTGAACAGCGCGCCGCTCAGGATTTACAGACAATCGTTGGTTTCGGGCCGAGGCCGGCGGGCAGCGATGCTATTGCGAAGACGCGCAATTACATCATTTCAGAACTGGAAAAGGCAGGGCTTAAACCAGAACTGGACGAATTCGATGCGCGGACGCCCCGCGGCTTTAAGCACATGGTGAACATTCGGGCGAGGCGTGCAGGTTCTAAGCCGTCCATTATTGCTGTCACCGGCCATTACGACACGAAGCTTTTCGAGACGGTGCGTTTCGTCGGCGCCAATGACGGTGGTTCCAGTGCCGCGTGGCTCCTGGAATTTGCGCGAAGCACGCGGGATCTCAAGCTGCAAAATACGCTGGAGTTTATCTTCTTCGACGGCGAAGAAGCTGTCGTCGAGTGGACCGATGACGACAGCGTGTTTGGCAGCCGGCACGACGTCGATCGCCGCGTTCGCAATAGGAACTTGACCGACCTGAAGGCATTGCTTCTTGTCGATATGATCGGCGACAAGAACCTCAATATCAAAAGGGAAGGTCAGTCGGCTCGGTGGCTGAAGGACATCATTTGGGCCACTGCGCAGTCCATGGGTTACAGCAAAGAATTTCCCAATGATGAGATCGAAGTCTCCGACGACCACATACCTTACCTGAAGGCGGGTATCCCGGCAGTCGATCTGATCGATTTCGACTATCCCGCCTGGCATACTGCGGACGACACCCTCGATAAGGTGAGCGCACACAGCTTAAAAATCGTCGGAGACGTTGTTTATTTCAGTTTGCCGGCCATCGATCGGCACTAGTCGCCCGGTTCTTTCGTCCGTTTCTTACCGAACACATAAGCCACGACCACACCCAACATGTACAGCGCAACCATCGGCACGGCCATCATCATCATGTTAGGAATGTCCGTTGTCGGCGTAATGATCGCGGCAACCACGAAAGCGATCAGGACCGCATAACGCGTATTCCGCAGGAGGAACGGACCACTTACCAGTCCGATGCGGGCTAGGACAAAAATCAGAGCGGGAATCTCAAAGATGATAGCCAGCCCGAGCTCGACCATGATGAACAGGTCGAAGTATTCCGACGCGCTAATCCGCGGGACGAGGCCCATCCCGACGGCCCACTGGATCAGGAACTGGAGGGCGAAAGGGAACGCGACAAAATAGCCGAACATGCCCCCTACAGCAAACAGGAGCGACGATGAAACAATGAAGGGCAAAGCGTACCGGCGTTCATGCTTATACAGACCTGGCGAAATAAAAAGCCAAACCTGGCCAAGGATAAATGGCGCAGCTAAAAAGATTGCGGCGAGCAGAGCCAGCTTCAGTTCGAGGTTGAACGCCTGCGTTGGACTGGTAACGATCATCTCTACACCGGTCTTGCGGATCGGCACGGCAACTACTCTGAACAGTGTGTCGGCAAACGTCCAGCAGACGCCGAGGGCGACAGCCACAGCAATCAGGCTGTGAATGATGCGTCTTCGAAGTTCCTCGAGGTGATCGAGGAACGACATCTGACCAGTTAATTCTTCTTCTTCTCGTTCGGGACGTGTATCAACGGGCATTAAACGTGTTCTTTCGGCACAGTGGATTCAGTCGGTTGGGCGATATCGGAGGAGCCGTGTGTCTCGTGCGAGGCAGTGTTGGAATGTTCGGCTTCAACGGACTTATAGAAGTCCGTCTTGAGATCCTGTCCCATCTCGTGCATGTCCCTTTTCACATCGTTAAGGGGTGCCTGAATGTCTTTAACCTGCTCTTCCCAAGTGGATTTCAGCTCATCGGTAGCTTTTCTGAATTCCCTGATGCCCTTGCCCAACGATTTGCCTAATTCCGGCAGCTTCTTCGGGCCAAAGACCAGAAGAGCGACAATAAAAATGACCAACATTTCAGAAAAACCAAGCTGACCCATAAACCTCCTACAACCGCCGACAATGATAGCAAAACTCGTCGCCCGAGGGGGGCACTTTCTTCGGCAACTACAGGCATATTCGGCCGTCTCAATCTTTGTAGCCGATCTGCTATAATCTTTCGGACTGTTTCAAACGAAAGGGAGACTACTCAATGAAAATCAGACCGTCGCGCGCGATCTTTTGCCTGGTCCTCGTGCTGATGATCTCGGCAATCCTTGGCGGAGTATTCGGCGGCCAGGTGCGAGCCACGACGAAAGGTGAGGAAGACACCGATGCGGCAATGAGGCACTTCTCGACGATACTTGGCCTCTTCGAAGAAAATTACGCCAATGACGTGGATTCGGACAAAGCTGTTTACGGGGCTATCGATGGCATGTTGCGTACGCTCGATCCCCACTCGAAATTTTTCGATCCGAAGGCCTTCACCTCGCTCCGTGAAGATCAACGCGGCAAGTATTAT
>Ga0066710_100002952_pt1 | contig 14151 bp, 11 predicted proteins | sample GraSoiAngelo_159_FD_79666 | JGI IMG/M metagenome (GOLD analysis project Ga0066710, IMG submission 79666) | Grasslands soil microbial communities from the Angelo Coastal Reserve, California, USA - 14_1009_16_40cm | ecosystem: Environmental > Terrestrial > Soil > Grasslands | place: USA...
CTGCGTCCGCAGCGGCTCGTGTTCGGGGCGTTCACCGCCGCGGGCGCGCTCGTCGGCATCGCCGCGTGCCTCAACGCGGTACGTTTCGTGGAGGTGCCCGCGAACGCGGGGCTCGGGCTCGAGATGAAAGCGATCGCGGCGGCCGTGATCGGCGGCGCCGCGATCACCGGCGGACGCGGAACCGTCGCCGGCACCGTCGCGGGCGTCGCGCTGCTCGGCGCGATCGGGACGGCGCTCACGTTCCTGCACGTGGACGCGTCGTGGGAGAAAGCCATCCAGGGCGCGATCATCCTCGCCGCGGTGGCGGGACCCGCCGTCGCGCCGTCGTTTGCGCGGAGCGTCCGTGCCGCGCGCTGACGCCTGGCGGCTCGCGGCGATCCTCGCGATCGAGGCGGCGGTCTTCGGGATCGCGTCGCCGCGGTTCCTGACCGCCGCGAACGGCGCGGAGATCGTCCGGCTCGGCACCGAGCTGGGCCTGCTGACGCTCGCGCTGACGTGCGTGATCGTCAGCGGCGGGATCGACCTGTCCGTCGGATCGCTGATGGGATTCAGCGCGGTGCTGTTCGGATGGCTCGTGACGGATCGTGCCGTGTCGCCGCTCGCGGCGTCCGCGATCGTGATCGCAGCGGGCGCGGTCGCGGGCGCGCTGAATGGGACGATCATCACGCGCTTCGGCGCGCTGCCGCTCATCGTCACGCTCGGCACCTACAGTCTGTTTCGCGGGCTTGCGGAGGGCCTGACGGGCGGCGTCCGCAACTTCACGAGCTTCCCGGAACGGTTCACGTTTCTCGGCCAGGGCTACTGGTTCGGGATCGTGCCCGCGCAGACGCCGATCCTCGCCGCCGCCATCCTCTTTTATTGGGCGCTTCTGCACCGGAGCGTCATCGGCCGCGCGCTGGTCGCCATCGGTCATTCGTTCGACGCGGCGCGGCACTCCGGCATCCGCGTGGCTCGCCGGCTGCTCCTCGTGTACTCGCTGTCGGGGCTGACGAGCGCGATCGCTGGTCTTCTCTACGTCGCGCGCGTCGGGCAGGCGAAGTCGGACGCGGGCACCGGCGCGGAGCTGCTGGCGATCACCGCCGTCGTGCTGGGAGGGACGTCCATCCGGGGCGGCGTCGGGTCCATCGCCGGATCGCTGCTCGGGCTGTCGATCATCGTGTTTCTGCAAAGCGGGCTGCGGCTTGCCGCGATGCCGACCGAACTGGCCGGGATCCTCACCGGAGCCATCCTCATCGCGGCGCTCGCCGCCGAGCGGCGGCGACTGTCGTCGAGCGGAGGAGGCGAGCCGCGGCGGGCGGGCCGCACCGTCGCGATCGCCGCGACGGCCGTCGCGCTGATCGCGGTCGCCATTCACGCGGGCCTCGGCGCCGCGCGCTCGACGCGCGCGATCACCGTCGCCATGATGCCGAAGGCGAAGGGAGATCCGTACTTCGTCAGTTGCCGCAAAGGGGCCGAAGAGGCCGCGCGCGAGCTGGGCGTCGATCTGATCTGGGACGGCCCGACCGATCTCGATCCCGCGCGCCAGACCGACATCGTCGAAAGCTGGATCACGCGAGGCGTGGACGTGATCGCGGTCAGCGTCGAAAACCGCGCCGCGCTGTCAACGGTCCTGCGGAAAGCGCGCGGTCGCGGCATCGCGGTCATCACCTGGGATGCGGACGCCGAACGCGACGCGAGGGACTTCTTCGTCAATCAGGCGACGCCGCAGGGCATCGGCGATGCGATTGCCGATCAGACCGCGGAGATCCTCAACGACGCGGGGTCGTTCGCGATCATCACGGGCGCGCTCACGGCGGCGAATCAGAACGAGTGGATCAAATACATCAGGCAGCGCATCGCGGAGAAACATCCGCGCCTGACCCTCGCGGTGATCCGCCCGAGCGACGACGACCGCGACAAGGCGTTCGCGGAGACGCAGACGGTGCTGCGCGTGTACCCGCAGGTGAAGGCGATCGCGGCGATTGCGGCGCCGGCGGTGCCGGGCGCCGCCGAAGCGGTCCGTCAGTCCGGGCGCACGGACGTGCGCGTCACGGGGCTGTCGCTGCCGAGCCTCTGCAAGCCGTACATCCACGCGGGGACCGCGCATTCGATCGTGCTCTGGGACACGAACAGTCTCGGCTACCTCACCGTCCGCGTCGCGGCCGCGCTCCGAAGCGGCGCGCTCACGCACGGCGCGTCCCGTCTCGACGCCGGCCGGCTCGGCGCCATCGAGGTACGCCGAGACGAGGTCATCCTCGGCGCGCCGTTCGTCTTCACCGCGCGCAACATCGACCGATTCGATTTCTAGCCACGGATTCACACGGATGACCGCGGATTCTGCGGGACACGTCTTTGTGAGTGGTCGTTCGATGCGTTGGATCGGCGCGGTCGAACGCTGACCGCCGGCCATCCGCCACTCAACGCTAACTCCTTTCCTTGACGCCATTTCGCCGCGTCCGCCTCCGGCGAGCCTCGGTGCGCTTCCCGGTCACACGATTGCAATCGCGTTGGCGTCCGCCCCGTGAACGGCGGAAACCGTGGCGCGTGCGTCTGATCCAGAGATAGCCACAGATGACCACTAGCCACAGATGAACACAGATAAAAACCTCTGACCCTTGAACTTCCTGAGGGCGTGGCCCACGAAGGAGACTCCTATGGCCCGGATGATGGTTGGTGTCGCGGCAATGCTGTTGGCGGCGCACGCGGTGTGCGCGCAGGAGGCAGCGCGCGCGGACGGTTGGGTCGTGCTGCCCATCGACGAGTACCGGACGCTGCGGGCGCGCGCGTTTCCCACGCCGCCTGACCCGGCGCCGCCGCCCGTGGACGCAGCGCTCACGCGTGTGGACTACGACCTGCGCGTCAACGGCGACACCGCCGCGGGCCAGGCGCGGCTCACGATCGACGTGCTCAAGCAGGGTTGGGTCAGCGTGCAGATTCCGGGGGGGCTGCTCGTGCGCGACGCGCGCCTCGACGGCCGTCCCACGGCGCTCGTGGACGGCAACCCGCCGCGCGTGCTCCTCGCGCGCGCCGGCCGCTCCACGCTGACGCTCGACGTCGTCGTGCCGCTGACGTCGACGGCGGGCGTCGAATCGGCGACGCTGCCGCCGTCCGGCTCCGCCCTGTCCGCCGTCACGCTCGTGATCCCGCGGACCGGCGTGGACCTGACGGTCGCCTCGGGGTTCATCGTCGAGCAAAGCGAAACGGCGAGCGAGAGCCGCTGGGTCGCCTACGGCAGTCCCGGACGTCCGCTCACGTTCTCGTGGAAGCGCAAGGCGGACGATCGCCGATCGACGCTTCCGCTTCGTACGCGCGCGCACGTGATCGAGCTGGTCGCGCTCGGCGAGGACTCCACTCAGGTGATGGCGAGCGTGCGGCTCGACGTCACGCAGGGTCTGGCGCGCAGCGCGGTGTTGTCGATTCCATCAGGACTCGTCGTCAATCAGGTCGCCGGCGCGACGGTGGCGGACTGGGCCGCGACAGCCGACGCGCTGACCGTGACGTTCCTCGAGCCGGTCGCGGGAACCGCCTCGTTCGTCGTCAGCGGCGAGACGCGCGCGCCGCGCGAGGGCGGCGTGACGATTCCGCTGGTCCGCGTGCCAGGTGCCGAACGCGAGACCGGCGGCGTCGCGGTGGACGTGGCGGGCGCGGGCGAGATCGCCGAGCGGCAGCCGCGCAGCCTCGAGCCGGCGGATCCGTCGGACCTCGGCGACATCATCTCCGGTCGCGAATCTCCGTCGATGGCGGCGTTCCGCTACACGCCGCAGAGCGGCGCGGCGCCGCGTGCGCTGACCGTCAACGTGTCGCGCTACACGCCGCAGGCGGTGCTCGTCGCGAACGTCGAAGAGGCGCGCTACGACGCGCTCGCCGGCGAGGACGGCAAGGTCCTCGTGCGCGCGCGCTACGCGGTGCGCAACAACCAGCGCAGCTTTCTGGCCGTCACGCTGCCGGCGCGGTCGGCGCTGTGGACGGCGTCGCTGGCCGGCCGTCCGGTGCGGCCGGGCATGTCGGCCGAAGGGGATCTGCTGCTCCCGCTCCAGAAAGGACGCGCCGGCGAAGAGGCGCCGACGTTCGTCGTCGAGCTCGTGTACCTGCAGCGCTCGCAGGCATGGAATGAAAAAGGCGCGACGCGTCTCGATCTGCCCGCCGTCGATTTGCCGGTCTCGCGCACCGGCGTGAACCTGCATCACTCGCCGCGCTACGCCATCGAACCGAAACCGGGCGCCTTCCGCGTCGAAGCGGACCCGGGGCCGTGGACCGCGGCGCTGCGCCGCGCGTCGGAAGTCGACGTCGCGGGGGCGCTGGCGACGCCGCCGCCTCCGCCGCCGGCGTCCGAGCTCGCCGCGAGAGAAAGAAAGGATCTCCAGGTGCTCGTCGATCAATACAAGAGGGACGCCGGCCGCACACGGCAGGGCGCGGTCCCGATCGCGATCGACTTCCCGGAGATCGGGCCAGCGGTGTTTCTCGCCGCCGAGCTGACGGCGGAGATGCGCTCGCCGTCGCTCGAAATCGAATATCGCAAGACTGGAGGCCGGTGATGGACGCCAAAGCTGTGGTGATTGCGGCGGTGCTGGTCGTGCAACCTTTGACTCTCGCCGCGCAGGAACCGCGCGGACCGCAGGGCGGCGCGGGCACGGTGACCCTCACGCGCACCGATTACGATCGCCTGCTCGATCTCGCCGGACGGCGTCCGCCGGGGCCCGACAATCCGCCGGTGCCGGCCGCGCTCACGCGCGCCGAGATCCGCGTGCGCGTCAACGGCACGATCGCGCGCGCGTCGATGCAGGTGGACGGCGAGGTGTTTCGCAACGGCACCGTGAAGGTGCCGCTCCTGAAGGGAGCCACCCTCCTCGACGCCAGAACGGCGGATCGGCCGCTGCCGGTAATTGCCGACGGCGACACGCACGTCGCGCTCCTCTCCGGTCCCTCGACGTTCACGGCCACGCTCGACGTCGGCTCGCCGGTGACGATGGCGCCGGGGCGCGGATCGTTTACGTTGCCGGTGCCGCCCGCCGGCAACGCGACGGCGACGATCGACGTCCCTGGCGATCAGACCGACGTCCACATCTCCGCCGGCCTCGTGTTGCGTCGCGCGTCGGCGAACGGACGCACGACGATTGACGCGACGCTCGATCCCGGTACGGCGACGCAAGTGTGGTGGTCCACGCACGACTCCGTCCCGACCGTGGCGGCGCGCGACGTGCGCCTGCTGACCGATGTGAAGACGCTCGTGTCGATCGGCGAAGCGGACGTGCGCCTCGTGACGCTGCTCGACGTCACCGTCGTGCAGGGAGAGCCGTCGCAGATCGACGTGCGGATCCCGTCCGGCTACGAGGTGAGCAGCGTCAGCGGCGCGTCGCTCGATCGCACCGAGACGCAGGGGGATCGCATCGCGTTGTTCGTGTCGAACGCGGCTCAACGCCGGCATCAGTTCCTCATCAGCCTGGAGCGGCAGAGCGCCGCGGGGTCGTTCAAGATGGAAACGGGATTTCCCGCCGTGCCGTCCGCGCAGCGCGAGACGGGCGAAGCGGCGGTCGAAGGCGTCGGGACGCTCGAGGTCACGTCGCCGTCGGAGATTCCGGGGCTCCGGCGCATGGACGTGCGTGAGGTGGATCCCGCGCTCGTGTCCGCCGCGCGGCAATCGCTGCTCTCGGCGTTCCGCTACCAGCGGACCGGTGACGCCCCGCCGCTGCTCGCGCTCGACGTCCGGCGATTCCCCGACGCGGGCGTCCTTGCGGCCGTCGCCGAGCGCGCCGTCGCGACGACGCTGCTGACGAGCGAAGGGCGCGCGTTGACGGAGGTCACGCTGTGGATTCGCAACCGCGCGCAGCCGTTCCTCAAGGTTGCGCTGCCGTCCGGCGCGTCGATGCTGTCGGTGGAAGTGGCGGGCGCGCCCGCGAAGCCGGTCGAAGGGCGCGACGGCACGCGCGTGCCGCTGCTGCGGCCGGGGTTTCGTCCCGACGGGCCGTATGCGGTGACCTTCGTGTACCTGCACGCCGGGACGCCCTTCGGCAAGAAGGGGGACATGCAGATGACCCTGCCGAAAATGGACCTGCCGGTCAGCGTCGTCGAGTGGGAGCTGTTCGTGCCGGACCGGTTCCGCGCCGACCGGTTCGACGGCAACGTGCTCGCGGCGAATCTCGTCGAGGAGCCGTCCACCGCGATGGCACAGACCGGTTCCGCTGGCGCCAGCGCCGGCGGCGCGTATCAGCCGAGTGCGCCGCCGGGACAAATCATCGGCCGCATCGTGGACCAGACCGGCATGGCATTGCCGGGGGCGACGATCGTCGCGGAAGGGGCGGGGCAGCGGCGGACCGCCGTCACCGACGTGAGCGGCACCTACGTGATGTCGCAGGTGCCGTCGGGTCCGATTGCGGTGACGAGCCGGCTGCAGGGATTCAATGCGGTGCGCCGCTCGCTCGTGTACGATCAGCGTCCGCGGCAGGTGGACTTCGTGATGCAGGTCGGCGCGCTCTCGGAGACGGTGACGGTGAACGCCGAGGCTCCGGTGATCGACACGCGCACGAACGAAGCGGGGCAGACGTTCCGGACGAGGGACGAGATCCGGCCGGCCCAGAAGGCGGCGCGGCAGGAAAACGAGCCGTCGATGAACGTGCAGAATCTGCAGCGCCGCGCGTCCGGCGTGCTGCCGGTGCGGATGGAAGTGCCGCGCGCGGGCTCGTCGCATCGCTTCGTGAAGCCGCTGGTGATCGACGAGGAGACGGTCGTCACGTTCCGGTATAAGCGGCGCTGACGGTGGCAGCCACCGTAGGAGGCGTCATGACGAGAGCGATCGCCGTGTCGGCGATGCTGCTGCTGACGGCCGCGGCGGGAGGACGGCAGGCGGCGCCCGCCGCGCCGATCGTGTTGTGGCCTGACGGCGCACCCGGTGCGCTCGGGCGCGCCCCCGAGGACGTTCCGGATCTCACGCCGTACCTGCCGCCGCGCGAGCGCGCGACCGGCGCCGCGGTCGTCGTCTGCCCGGGCGGCGGCTACCAGCACCTCGCGGATCATGAAGGACGTCCCGTCGCCGAGTGGCTGAACACGCTCGGCGTCGCGGGGTTCGTCCTCAAGTACCGGCTCGGACCGCGGTATCACCATCCGGCGCCGCTCCAGGATGCCGCGCGCGCGGTCCGGCTCGTGCGCGCCCGTGCGCGCGACTGGGGGCTCGATCCCGCGCGCATCGGCATCCTCGGCTTTTCAGCCGGCGGACACCTCGCGTCCACGCTCGCGACGCACTTCGACGCCGGCCGCGCGGACGCCACGGAGGCGATCGACAAGGTCAGCTCGCGCCCCGACCTCGCCATCCTTATTTATCCGGTGATCACGATGGGCCCCGGAGGCCATGAGGGCTCGCGCGTCAACCTGCTGGGCAGGCAGCTGGATCCAGCCCTCGTCGAGGAGCTGTCGAACGAGAAGCACGTGACGAAGGATACGCCGCCGACATTTCTCGTCCACACCGTCGCGGACGCCGGCGTCCCCTATGAGAACAGCCTGATGTTCGCCGCCGCGCTGCGAAAAGCCGGCGTCCCGCACGAGCTGCACGTGTACGAGCAGGGGGCGCACGGCTTCGGCATGGGCACGAAGGATCCGATCCTCGGCACCTGGCCGGACCGCTGCGCGGCCTGGCTGCGTGTCCACGGCTTTGTCAGGTAGCGATGCAGCGCTCTTCGGCCGGCGCTCGACACCATGACGGGGCAGAGACAGTCAGCGGGTCTTGCCGGGTCCGTACAACACACGTCCGGGACGCGCCGTCGACATCGCGGTCCCGTCGAACACGACCTGGCCGTTGACGATGACGCAGGAGAATCCCTCGGCGTACTGATGCGGCTTCTCGTAGGTGGCTGTGTCGCGCACGCGTGACGGGTCGAACACCACAACGTCCGCCTTCATCCCGGGCCGCAGCACGCCGCGATCGACGAGGCCGAGCCGCGCGGCGGGAAACGCCGCCATCTTGCGGATCGCGTCCTCGAGCGTCAGCAGTTTCTTGTCGCGCACGTAGACGCCGAGCACGCGCGCGAACGTGCCGTAGCTGCGCGGATGCGGGTTCGCACGCCCGTAGATCGGCACCTCGCCGTCGGACGCAATCATCGTGGCGGGATGTCGGATGATCCGTTCCAGGTCCTCGTCGCTCATCGCGTGGAAGATCCCCTGACACCCCCCTTGCTCGACGATCCACATCGTCGTCTCCGCCGCATTCTCGAGCGTGGGCTCGAGGCCGCGTTGGCGCGTGACGTCGGCGAGCGTCTTCCCCGCGAGCGACGCGTCGAACCCGCAGCTCGCGAGCTGGACGTTGCGGGGATCGCCGCCGCCGCGCTCGTCGCGAATCAGCGCGACGCTGGCGGCCTTGATCGTCGCGCGCGCGGCGGGATCCTTCAGCCGCGCGAGCGTCTGCTGGCGTCCGCCTTCGAGCGCCGACGCCGGCAGCAGCGCCGCCGCGATGCTCGTGCTCGACGCCGTGTAGGGATATTGATCGATGGTGACGTCAACGCCGCGGGCGCGCGCCTCGTCCACGAGGCGCAGCGTCTCCACGCTGCGTCCCCAGTTCGCCCGGCCGATCACCTTGTGATGGCTGATCTGGGTCGGCAGGCCGCCCTTCTCGCCGATCTCGATCGTCTCGTCGACGCTGTCGAGCACCCGCGCGGCATCGTCACGCTGATGCGACTCGTGCATCCCGCCGAACCGGGCGACGGCGCGCGCGAGTTCGATCACTTCGGAGGTCGGCGTGAACGTGCCCGGCACGTAGAAGAGGCCGGTGCTCAGCCCGAACGCGCCGTCGCGCATGCCCTGCTCGGCGAGGCGGACCATGCGCTGAATCTCGTCGGGCGTGGCTGTGCGGTCCGCTTCGCCGATCACCTCCGCGCGAATCGATCCCTGGCCGATGAAGCTGCCGATGTTCAGCGACGTCGGAAGCCCGTTCAGCTTCTCGAGAAACGGCGCGAGCGGGACCGGCGACGACCCGTCCGGACCCTCCATGACCGTCGTCACACCCTGGCGGACGTAGTTGGGCGCGGTCGGCACCTCGAAAATGCCGCGTCGCGCGTGCGTGTGAATGTCGATGAACCCCGGCGCGGCGATCTCTCCGGCGGCATCCACGACACGCGTCGCCGAGCCGTCGATGCGCGGCGCGATCGCCGCGATGGTGTCGCCGCGCACCGCGACGTCGCCGCGGAACCACGGGCTGCCGGTCCCGTCAACGATGCGCGCGTTCCGGAGCAGCAGGTCATAGGCCGGCGCTTGAGGACGCGCGGCGGCGCCCGCGAGCAGCACGGCGGACGATGCACCGCAGAGGACGGCGAGAAACGTGCGGCTCGACATGCCGCGCATGTTAACCTTATCGCTCCCCCATGACCACGTCAGCGCCGCCGGTCCCGATGTCGTTCCGCGACGTCCTGCAGCTCGACGTCATGCGCCGCGTGTGGTACGCGCAGGTCGTCAGCCTTCTCGGCGACTTCCTCGCGCTCTTCGCGGTGATCAGCGTCGTGTCGTTCCACCTGCACGGGACGCCGGCGCAGGTGACCGGCGTCCAGATCGCGTACATGCTCCCGCTCGCGATCCTCGGACCGCTGTCCGGCGTGTTCGTCGATCGATGGCAGCTCAAACCCACGCTCGTGTCGAGCGATCTGATCCGCGCGGGGCTCGTGGTGCTGCTGCTGTTCTCGGCGTCGCTGTGGCAGATCTACGCGATCCTGGTCGCGCTCAGCATCGTGTCGAGCTTTTTCGCTCCGGCGCAGTCGGTCACGATCCGGAGTCACGTGCCGCCGCAGGGTCTGCTCTCGGCGAACGCGCTGATGCAGATCGCCATGATGGGGGTCCGCATCATCGGTCCGGCGGCCGCCGGGGCGCTCGTCGCCGCGTTTGGCGCGAACCTGTGCTACGCGCTCGATACCGTCAGCTTCCTCGCGTCCGCCGCCCTCATCGGGACCGTGGCGATCGCCCGGCGGGAACCCGTTCAGAGGGCCGAGGGCGCGTCGGCGAACAGCCGCGTGCACGCCGTGCTGCACGACATGTCGGAGGGCATGCGGTTCATCGTGCACCACGCCGCGCTGCTGTTCGTCGTGCTCGCGATGGCGGCGGGGCTGTTCACGATCGGCTGCTTCGGTCCGCTGATCGCGATCTACGTCCGCGAGTGGCTGCACGCGAGCTCGGGCGTGTTCGGGACGGTGAGCGCGATGGTCGGCGTCGGCCTGCTCGTCGGTACGCAGGGGCTACGCTCGGTCGCGCGCCGCGCGTCGAATGAAGTGATGGTGCTGGCCGGATTGTCGGGCATCGGGGTCGGGGCGCTGCTCCTGGGGGCGCTGCCGTACGTTCCCGCCGCGCTCTTCGCCATGTTCACCATGGGATTCGCGTTCGCCGGCATCATCGTGCCCGCGCAGACGTTGATGCAGCAGGAGACGCCGCACGCACTGATGGGGCGCGTGTCGAGCACGGTGATGTCGGTCGTGTTCTTCGCGCAGCTCCTCGGGCTGATCTTGTCCGGCATCCTCGCCCAGAGCATGGGCGTGCGCGCGGTGTTCTTCGCGTGCGCGGTGCTGGCGTGGGTGCTCGCGGCGTCCGGTCATCTGTTCCTGCGCCCGAAGGCGGACTCGCGTCCGGGGGCCGCCAAGGCGGAGGCGGCCGGGAGCGCGTAACAGGGCCGAATGCGGAATGCCGAATGCCAAATACTTCTGGCTCCGGCGCTGAGGAGGCACCATGGATCTCATTCAAGTCGACGACATGGGCTTGCTCTACATCTCGCCCGCGATCGATCGATGGGAAGTCGTCGAGGAGCGCGGAATCGACGTCATCATCGATCTCGACGGGAACATCGATACGTGCATTCCCAATCTTCCCGATCATTGCGTGTACGTGTATTTCCCGATTTATGACGAGCAGCTGCCGAATCAGGATCGGCTCGACGCCGTCGCGTCGCTCGGCGCGCAGCTCGTGCGGACCGGTCACCGGGTGCTGTCGCACTGCGGCATGGGATACAACCGGTCCGCGTTGATGGCGGGGCTCATCCTCCACAAGCTCGGGATGAGCGGCGAGTCGGCCATCGAGCGCCTCCGCGAGCGTCGCCCGGGCGCGCTGTTCAACGACATCTTCGCCGAGCACCTGCGTTTGCTTCGGCCCGTCACCGCCGACGTTCTCGACGTTCGCGCGACGGGGTTTGTTCCTAGCGCAGGTCTTTAGACCTGCTCGCGACGACGAGCAGCTCTGAACGGCTCGAGACGAGCACCAGCCGCAACCCGACGTCTCTGCGCGGGAACGGCGCCGCCCGCCATTCCGTCTGTTCTCTTATGCGCCGCCGGCCCATCACGATCGCTGTCGCGGCCGTCGCGGCGCTGATCCTCGGCAGCGTCGTCCTTTTCGTCCTTTTCGCCATCCCGTCACTGGGCGCCGGCGGGCTGCTGCACCCGATGCGGCATCGCGTCGCGCAACGCCCCGCGCTTTCATATGTGGACGTCTCGTTCGCGGGGGACGGCGTGACGCTCCAGGGATGGGCATTTCCCTGCGTCAGACCGCGCCGCGGCACGCTGGTGTATCTCCACGGCATCGCGGACAACCGCGGATCGTCGGCGGGTGCGGCGGAGCGGTTCACGCGCCGCGGCTTCGACGTCATCGCCTACGACAGCCGGGCCCACGGCGAATCGGGCGGCGACGCCTGCACGTACGGGTACTACGAGAAGCGCGATCTGCGGCGCGTCATCGACACGATTCCTGACGGACCCGTCGTTGTCGTCGGCGCGTCGCTGGGAGGCGCGGTGGCGCTGCAGGCCGCCGCCACGGATCCGAGAATTCGCGCGGTGGTGGCGGCGGAAACATTCTCGGACCTCCGGACGGTCGCGACCGAGCGAGCACCGTTCTTCTTCTTCGGGCCGCTGGTCGCGCGTGCGTTCCGACTCGCGGAGGCGGAAGGACGATTCACCATCGATGACGTCAGTCCGGTGCGCGCGGCCGCGAACATTCGCGTTCCCGTTCTGCTCGTTCACGGCGAAGCCGATCGCGATACGTCGCCCGCGCACTCGCAGCGCATCTTCGACGCTCTGCGAGGTCCGAAGCGGCTGATCCTCGTGCCCGGCGCCGGACACAACGCGTCGCTCCTCCGGCCCGCCACGTGGCGCGAGATCGAAATCTGGATCGACCAGGCGCTCGGGGAGTAAACAGAACACGCCGCGCTCGCGGCGCGCGTGGTACGATCCGCTCCGTGGCCGACTCGGATTCGCAACCGCTGATCCGGCACATCTCCGATACCGCTCGGCTCGCCGCGATGTATCGGGCGCTCGAGAGCGAACATCCCGATGCGTTGTTCCGCGACCCCTTCGCCCGGCGTCTCGCCGGGATCCGCGGCGAGCAGATCCTCGACGCGACCCCGAAACGCTCGCGCCACGAGTGGGCGTGGGTCACGCGGACGTATCTCTTCGACCGGTTCATCACTCAGCAGATCCAGCAGGGCGTCGATCTCGTCGTGAACCTGGCGGCGGGGCTCGACGCGCGTCCGTACCGCATGCCGCTGCCGCAGGCGCTGCAGTGGGTCGAGATCGATCTGCCGAAACTGATCGCGTGGAAGCAGGAGATGCTCGCGGGCGAGACACCGGTGTGCCGCCTCGAGCGCATCGGGCTCGACCTCGCCGACGTCGAGGCGCGGCGCCGCGTCTTCGATCAACTCGGTCGCCGCGGCACCCGCGCGCTCATCGTGACCGAAGGCATCCTGATCTACCTGTCGAGCGAAGAAGTCGCGTCGCTGGCGCAGGATCTCGCCAGGCCGCCGGCGTTTCAGCGATGGGCGCTGGACCTCTCGTCGCCGGTCCTGCTGCGGATGATCCAGAAGGATCAGCTCGGTCAGCAGATGGATCGCGTCGCCTCGCCGATGAAGTTCGGTCCGCCGGAGGGACCGGCGTTTTTCCAGCCGCACGGCTGGCGCGCCGTGGACGTCCAGGCGCTCCTGAAGGCCGGGGCGCAAGTGAAGCGCGTGTCGCTGTTCATGCGGCTGCTCGCGAAACTGCCGGACACCGAGCGCTCGCGCCGGTCGAGGCCGTGGGGCGGCGTCTGCCTCATGGAGCGCGCGTGACCCGGTCCGCCACCGACGATGCGGTCACGCTGGGCTTGCGCGTCAAGTCTGGTTGGGCGGCCTTCGTCGTGGCGCAGGCCGGTGCGGAAGATCCACGCGTCCTCTCCCGCGGCCGGATCGAGCTGTGCGATCCGCAGGACCCGGATTCCCGCCAGCCATACCATGCGGGGTTCGGGACCGAGCAGCACGACACCGCGATCATCGGGCGCCTCGTCGCCATCGTCGAGCGCTGCGCGCGGGATTCGGTCAGGCAGCTCGTCGTCCGGTGCCGGCAGGATGGAATGCCAATCTCCAGCGCCGGACTCGTTGTCGGCAGCGATATCGATCCCGCGACGCTTGCGAACCCGCACATTCGCGCGCATGCATCCGAAGGCCGGCTCTTCCGCCGTGTCGCCGAGGACGCGCTGCGGGAGGCCGGCGTGCCGTCCACCGTCTGGGTCGAGAAGCGGCTCTACGCGGATGCGGCGCGCGCGCTCGGGCGGACGGAAGCGTCGCTGAAACGGACCGTTGCGGAGATGGGGCGCGGGCTCGCGGGCGGCTGGCGCGCCGAGGACAAGGGCGCCGCTCTCGCCGCGTGGCTCTCGCGGCATCATGCCGCTCTGTGATGCCGTTCACCATTCGCGACGCGACGCCGGCGGATCGATCGTTCGTCATGGACACGGTTCGCCGCCTCGCGGCGTTCGGTCCGCCGCCGTGGCGCACCGCCGAGGAAGTCGTCGCCGGCGAGGTGCGATCGCTCGAACGCTTCTTCGCGACGCCGGACCCCGGCGCGCGGCTGTTGATCGCGCAGGATGCGTCGCATGTGGCCGCGGCGTTCGTCTACCTCGAGGTTCTTCGCGACTACTTCAGCGGCGAAACGCACGGACACATCGGGATCCTCGCGGTCGCGGCCGCCGCCGAAGGGCGCGGCGCGGCAGCGGCGCTCCTGCGTGCCGCCGAGGACTGGGCGCGCGCGCAGCGATTTCGCAAGCTGACGCTGAACACGTTCGAAGGCAACCTGCGGGCGCGGCGTCTCTACGAGCATGTCGACTACCGCCTCGAAATCCTGCGTTACGTGAAGCTGCTTGAGGGATGACGGCGATCGTCATTGGCGCCGGGATCGGCGGGCTGGCGATGGGGATCGC
>Ga0066710_100002953_pt1 | contig 14149 bp, 11 predicted proteins | sample GraSoiAngelo_159_FD_79666 | JGI IMG/M metagenome (GOLD analysis project Ga0066710, IMG submission 79666) | Grasslands soil microbial communities from the Angelo Coastal Reserve, California, USA - 14_1009_16_40cm | ecosystem: Environmental > Terrestrial > Soil > Grasslands | place: USA...
ACACCACCGCGGCAGCGGATTGTGCCAGACCGCCGGACGTGCGGTAGCGGTGCGGCTCGACGGCGCGCGCTACGGTGGGCGGGCGTCGAGAGGAGCACTCCTCGGTGAAGCCGGCCACGTCTGTCGTCCTCGCGGTACTCGCCACGGCCGCGGTCGTCGTGGCGACCGCGATAGTGCGGGCCGTGGTCTGGCCGCCGGGTGGGATCACGATCAACGGCGACGGTACCGGTCGCGCCTACGACGGCGTCGGCGCGGTCCTCGGCGGCGGCGGCAATGCCCGGTACCTGATGGACTATCCGCAACCACAACGGTCCCAGATCCTCGACTACCTGTTCACCCCCGGCGTGGGGGCCTCCCTGCAGCTGCTGAAGCTGGAGATCGGCGGCGACGCGAACTCCTCCGACGGCGCCGAGCCGAGCGTCGAGCACGCCCGGGGCCGGGTGAACTGCCAGAGCGGGTACGAGTTCGCCATCGCGGCGCAAGCGGTGGCGCGCAACCCGGCGCTGCGCCTGTACGGCCTGCAGTGGGCGGCTCCGGGCTGGGTGGGTGACCGCCACCGCAGCCTGTTCACCGCCGACGACATCAGCTACCTGCTGGACTGGCTGGGCTGCGCGGGCCGGTACGGCCTGCGGGTCAGCTACCTGGGCGGGTGGAACGAGTCGGACAACGGCGAGCACGCCGGATGGTTCCACGCCCTCCGGCAGGCCCTGGACGCGCACGGCTACCGGCAGGTCCAGATCGTGGCCGGGGACAGCGGCTGGCACTACGCCGACAGCCCGGACGTGGCCATCCTGGGTACCCACGACCCGTGCGGGTTCCCGACCGGTGTCCAGGGCGCGGCCACCAGCTGCGACATCACCGACGCGGCGCTGGCGTCCGGGAAACCCTTGTGGGGCAGCGAGATGGGCGGCATGGACGCCGGCGCGCAGGCCGGCTGTCACGAACCGTGCGCGCCGGCGATGGCCCGCGCGATGCTCCGCGGGTACCTCGACGCCCGGATGACGGGGTACCTGGAATGGCCGGTCCTGGACGCGATGCCGGCGAAGCTGCCGTTCGAGAACCGGGGACTGGTCACCGCCGACCAGCCGTGGTCCGGTAACTACACCGTCAACGCGATGACGTGGGTCGTCGCGCACGTCACCCAGTTCGCCCGGCCGGGATGGGACTACGTCGACTCCGCCAGCGGGTACCTGGACGGCAACCGCGCCAACGGTTCGTACGTGACGCTGGTGTCCGGCGCGCGCGACGGGTTCAGCACGATCGTCGAGACGACGACGGCCAGCACGGCGCGGCGGATCACCGTGCGGGTCACCGGTGGCCGCAAGCTCTCCGGCCGGACGGTCCACGTGTGGGCCAGCGACTTCCGGCCCGACAGCGCAAACCCGGCCACCTGGTTCATCCGCCAGGCGGACATCCACCCGGTCAACGGAACCTTCAGCCTGGTCGTCCAGCCCGGCTGGGTGTACAGCCTGACCACGACCACGGGGCAGGGTAACCGCGGCGCGGCGATCCCGCCGGCGACGCCGCTGCCACTGCCGTACCGCGACGACCTGACCACGTCAGGTGCGGCCGGCCCGGCCGACGACGAACCCGGCCTGCTCGCCGCGCAGGACGGCGCCTTCGAGGTCGCCCCGTGCGCCAGGGCCAACGGTTCCGCGACGACCTGCACCGTCCAGCAGGCCGACCCGGTACCGGTCCTGTGGCACGGCAGCACGGCCGGGGCGCGGTACCCGTTCGCCATCGTCGGCGACGGCGGCTGGTCCGACTACACCGTCGGCGTCGACGTGCTGCTGACCCGGCCGTTCACCTCCGCCGGGCTCATCGGGCGGTTCGACCGGCACGGCAGCCAGGCCGACATCGGCCACTTCGGCGGGTACCTGTTCGACCTGTCCACGACCGGCGCGTGGCGCCTGTTCCGGAACAACGTGACCGCCGCCGGTACCGCCGTCCTCGCGGCCGGCACGCTGAACGCGGCCGCCGGGGTCGACCGCTGGCACCACCTGGGCCTCTCGCTGACCGGTACCACCATCACCGCCTCGGTCGACGGCCGGTCCGTGGCGACGGTCGCAGACGCCACCTGGAGCGCCGGACTGGCCGGCATCGAGGCCGGCGCGTTCACCGCCACCTGGCCGCACGCCGAGTACACCAACCTGACCGTCACCCCGGTCACGGCGTGATCGACGTCCGGTAGAAGCCCAGACCGAAGGTGGCGGCGGTGAGCACCGTCGTGGTACCCGACGCGGCCGCGTCCACGTCGGCGACCGGTACCAGCGGCAGCCCCGAACCCACCGGCGCCCACCCGCCACCGGCCGCCCGCGCGAAGACGCCGACATCCGTTGCGGCATAAAGGATCGCGGAGTTGCGCGGGTCGATCGCGAGGTCGTTGACCGGAGCGTCGGGCAGCCCGGCCGAGATGTCCTGCCACGCCGTGCCGCCGGTGGTCGTCCGGAACACGTGCGCGCCGGGGTCGCCGTTGCGGTACCCGGACACCGAGACGTAGGCGGTGTTCGCGTCGGCCGGGTCGACCTCGATGTGGGTCAGCCACCGGGTCGGCAGGCCGGCGGTGATCTCGGTCCAGGTACCGCCGGTGTTGCGGGTGACCCAGGCGCGGCCGTCGTCGGTACCGGCGTAGATGACCCGCCCGTCCGACCGCGCGACGGCGAGCGTGGTGACGGTACCGAAGACCGCGCCGCCCACACCGCCGTCACCGTGGCTCAGGTCCGGGCTGATCGCGGTCCAGCTCGCGGCGGAGTTGGTGGACCGGTTCACCCGGTTGCCGGCGTAGTACATGACCGACGGGTTGCCCGGGTCGAACACGATCGGCGTGACCCAGTTGCGCCGGTCGGACACGGTCGCGCCGAAGCCGGACCGGGTGGTACCGCCGTCGGTCGAGCGGGTGCACGCGCCGAACTGCGAGCAGGAGTAGACCTTGTTCTGGTTGGTCGGGTCGATCAGGTTCGTGGTGCCGTCCCCGCCGCCGATGGAGTTGAACGCGGTGCCGCCCCAGCTGCGCAGCGAACCGTTGTCCTGGGCGCCGCCGCTGACCCTGGTGAGGTCCTGCCGGGACGTGGCCACCGTGTAGAACTGGTTGACCGCCAGCGACGTCGCCCTGGTCCAGGTACCGGAGAGCGAGCCGTTCGAGGTCGACCGGTACACCCCGCCGTCGTTGCCGAGGAAGACCCGGCCGGCCACCCGCGGGTCGAAGGCCAACGCGTGCTGGTCGGCGTGCACCGCGCTGGTGCTGGTCCAGGTGGTACCGGCGTCGGTGGACTCCAGCATCGGTACCCCGGGGACCCAGAGGTGCCGCGACGCGGCCGGGTCGACCCAGATCCGCCCGAACCACCAGCCGTACGTCGACTGCGACGAGGTCAGCGTCGACGAGGTCGGGGTCCGGACCCACGTGGTACCGGCGTCGGTGGACGTCCAGAAGCCCAGGAAGTTTCCGGTCGTGTCGGCGGCGATCGCGTACAGCCGGTTGCTGTTGCTGCGGGCGATCGCCACGCCCATCCGCCCGAGGTTGGTGCTGGCGGCGGGCAGGCCGCCACCGACCCGGGTCCAGGTGGTGCCGCCGTCGGTCGAGCGGAACAGGCCAGAGCCGACGCCGCCGTAGGTACGCCCCTGCGGTTGCCGCCGGTGGTCCCACATCGCGGCGTACACCCGGCCGGGGTTGCGCGGGTCGATCGCGACGTCGATGGCGCCGGTGGTGCCGTTGCCGCCGGGCAGCACGAGCCGCCAGGTCGCGCCGCCGTCGGTGGTGCGGTACAGGCCGCGCACGCCGCCGGGCACGAACAGGCTGCCGGCGGCCGCCGCGAAGATCCGGCTCGGGTTGGTCGGGTCGATGGCGAGCCGGCCGATGCGGTCGCTGCCGGCGAGCCCGGCGGGTGCCCAGGTGGTGCCGCCGTCGGTGGACCGGAACACGCCGTTGCCCGGGAACGTGACGCTGCCGCCGCCCGGGTTGCCTTCGCCGGTACCGGCGTACAGGGTGCCGCTCGGGGTGATCGCGAGGGCGCCGATCGACGGCGTCACCGTCGCCGGCCAGGCTCTGCTGAAGGTGCGGCCGGCGTCGGTGCTGCGCCACACCCCGCCGGTCGCGGCACCGGCGTACACGGTGTCGGGCCGGACCGGGTCGACCACGAGGTCGGTGACCCGGCCGCCGATATTGGCCGGCCCGAGCGGCTGCCACGCGGCCGCCGCGAGACCCGCCGCCCGCGGTGCCGTCGCGGCCCGCACCGCCTGGTCCTGCGCGGCACGGTACCCGGCTTCGAGCGCGACCGGCGACCGGAACGGGTACAGGCGCTGGGCGGCGAACCACTGGTCGCTGCCGGCCGGCCCGCTCCCGGGTCCCTCGTCCTCCTCGCCGGCAACGTTGTCCCGGTCGCCGGCCGGTGCCGCCGAGCCGGGCAGCCAGGCGGTACTTGTCGCAAGAATCAGCACGAGCCCGAGCAGGGCCGGCAGGCTGCGGCGTGTCATGCCGCCATTACATCGGCAGGCACCGATACCTACAAGGTGTGCGCCGCGATTCGCAACCTCGTGCGAAGCACGCGCGCCTGAGGCGGGTGTCCGCTGCCCGGCAGCGGACCCGCCCTCGACCTCATGCCGAACGCGGGCGACCCGCTCGGGTACGTCCAGGCGTGGGCGACCGCCCGGGTACCCCCGCGGGCGTGGCGTCGAGTTCGGCGCCGACCACCGCCGCCGCGGCGGCGTCGCCCGCGTCGCCGAGCGCGGCACCGTGCCGCAGCGACCGCAGCAGCAGCGCCTTCATGCCGGTTCGCGACGCGAGCCGGCGCAGCGTGCCGATCCAGCGCCGGGTGTCCGGATGGTCGTGCCGGCACCCGAGTTCGCACTGCGCGTCGAGGATGTACCCGTCGAGCCAGGTGTACGCGTCGGCGAGCCGGTTGGACCGCCGCCGCGCCTCGGCCAGCAGGGCGAACGCCCGCCCGGTGTCGCCGCCCGCCTCGGCGACCATCGCCAGGCCCCGCGCGGACATCCCCTCCCAGCACGGGTCGCCGAGCTGGCATGCCCGGGCGAAGGACTGCTGGAGCTGCTCGTCCGCCCCGGCCGGGTCGCCCCGGGCCAGCTGCACCTCGCCGCGCAGCGCCTGCGGCCACGGCAGGAACGCCAGCCAGTGCTCGCGTCCGGCGAGCCCGATCGCCGCGTCCAACTGCCGCGCGGCGTCGTCGAGCGCGCCCCGGAACAGGTTCACCCGGCCCAGCAGCGACAGCGCGTACGCCTCCCGGCGCGGCTCCCCGGCGGCCCGCGACAGGGCGACCGCCCGCTCCAGCAGGTCGGCGGCCGGCCCGTAGTTGCCGCGGTCGCTGTCCACCGCGCCGAGGTATGTGGTGGCCTTCGCCCGCAGCGACGGAGAGTCGCCGGCGAGCCGGAGGCCGTCGGTCAGCCACAGCTGCGCCCGGTCGTAGCGGCCACGCAGGAAGTCGACGTACCCGAGTTCGGTGCGCGCCTGCGCCACCGCCTCGGGCAGCCCGCCGGAGGCCGCGATGTCGTCGGCTTCGTACAGCGCCGCCAGGCCCTCCTCGTCGAGGCCGCCGAGCGCGTGGATCAGCGCCTCGGCCAGTACCAGCCGGGCGCCGACCCGCAACCGGGTCCCGCCGTGCCGGTCGGCGAGCTTGGCCGCGGTACGCAGCGAGTGCACGCCGGCCTCGGTGGCACCGGCGGACACCGCGGCGCTGCCGGCCTCGATGACCGCTTCGATGGTGGTCCGGTCGGCGACCTCCTCCCGCACCTCGCGGGTCTCCCGCAACGCCGCCTGGACGACGGGTCCGGGTGCCGCACCGAGCTCGGCCGCGAAGGCCGCGGTACAGGCCGCGTACTGTTTCTCCGCGGCCTCGTCGTCACCGGCCGTGCGGTACAGCCGGATCAGCAGTGCCTGGTGGTTCTCGTCGAGCGGGCTCATCGCGGCGGCGCGGGCGGCGTAGCCGATCGCGTCCTGCAGCGCGCCCCGTGACATCGACCCGAGTGCGGCCTCGTGCAGAATCGCCTCGGCCGCCGCGGCCAGGCGGCGCTGCTCGGACAGCAGCCAGGTGTCGAACGCCGCGGCGCCCTTGACGGCGACGCCGTCGAGCAGGTCGGCAGCCAGCCCCGGCAGGGCCGCGGCCTCGGCCCAGCCGCCGCTGGTCACCACCGCGACGTCGACGACGGTACCGGGGGACAGCCGCAGCACCACCGGATCGCCCTCGACCGACCCGTCGTCGCCCAGCGCCCGCCGGATCTCCACCATGCTCCACCGCAGCGCCCGGACCGGATCGTTCGCTTCGGCGAACAGCAGCCGCGCGAGCTGCGACCGGCTCGGCGGGCGCTCACCGAGGATCAGGTACGCCAGTACCGCCCAGCTCTTGCGGCTGCGGAACGCGTACACCTCCCCGGCGTCGCGGGTGATGCCCGGGCGGCCGAGAAGCTGGATGGTCAGCGGCATGTCGTTACGAATGGTCCCACGGTGCGTGACCGTGGGACCATCGTCGCGCTGTCACGAGTGTTCGGTCACCGGGTAGATCTCGTCGGCGACCAGCCCGTGCGCCGCACGGTGCACGGCGTTGGCGGCCTCCGCGTCCGGCGCGTCGACGAGGCAGAAGATCCGGCCCGCCCCCTCGTCGAGCCAGTAGCGCAGGTAGTTGACGCCGTGCGCCGGCTGGGTCGCGAGGTCCGCCTGGTGCGCGGCGGCGACGTCCGCGGCGGCGACGCCGCCCTCGATGTTGTGCACGTCCATGAACAGTGGCATCTGTCCGCTCCTGTTTCCGGTGGGCGCCGGGTCCGGCCCCGCTCAGTGGCCAGACAACCGCGCGGCTGTTTGAGCCCGCGTTTGACAGGTCGGGCGGCGGGGAGCGACGGCGGTCACATCCGGCGCAGCACCAGCGTCACGAAGCCCAGCACGCCGCGGTACCCGCGCAGCCACTGCTCCCGGTGCTCGCGGGCGAGGGTACCGGCCGCGGCCGCGTCGGGGTGGCCGGGGTTGTCCAGCGCCCACTCGGTCAGCGAGCCGACCCAGGACCATTCGTAGTTGTCCCACTCGGCGGCGTCGCTGACGTGCGCGTACACCGGCGTCCAGCCGGCCCGCTCCGCGACGTCGACGAGCCCGGCGAGGTCGGTGAAGTCCTCGGGCGCCGCGTCCAGCGCGGCGAGGGCGGCCGGTGTCGGCGGTACCTGCCAGAAGCCCTCGCCGGCCAGCAGGATGCCGTCGGCGTTCACGTGCCGCCCGGCCAGCCGCACGGTCTCGTCGAACCCACCGAACGCATGCGTCGAGCCGATGCACATCACCAGGTCGTAGTCGCCGTCGGGGACGTACTGCCGGGCGTCGCGCTCGTGCAGCGTGAGCCGGTCGGCCAGGCCCCGCTGCGCCGCGGCCGCCGCGGCGCGCTCCAGGGCGTACCGGCTGATGTCCACGCCGTCGGCGTGCCCGTCGGGGTAGTGGGTGAGGGCCTGGAGCGCCCAGGCCGCCTCCCCGCAACCCAGATCGAGGATGCGGGCCGCCGGCCGCCGATCGGCCCGGCGCAGGATCCGGTTGACGCTGACCCCGGACACCGGTGCCGCGATCGGGTGGTGCGAATGCGCGACGCTGCTGAGACGTTGCCGGTCGATCATGCTATGGCCCGGACACCGGCCGGTGGGGACCGTCCGGTTCATCGGGTGGCTGCTGCACCCGTTGGCTCTGCCGTTCCTGCCACAGCTGCCCGGCCCGCCCGCGCAGCAGCCGGGCCCCGCGGCCGGCCTGCGTGCCGAGCTGCCGGGCGCGGTCCGCGCCGGCCGCGCCCAGGGCCTGCGCCTGCTGGCCGGCACGCGAGTTCAGTGCCTGCTGTACCGGCGCGCTGCGGGGGATCGCGGCCGCGCCCTCACGGGCCAGCCGCCCGGCGACCGCGGCGGCATCGGAGGTCATCCGGCCGGCCGCGCCGGCTGCCGCCACGGCTCGGTGTCCGGCCGCGGCCGGCAGGCCGGAGCCCTGGTCGCGGGCGGCCAGGGCGGCGTCGGAGATCCGGCGTCCGACGTCGATGCCGCGCTCGGCCACCTGGGCGTAGAGCCTCGTGCGGACGACGACGGTACCGGCCAGCCGGTCGACGAGGCTGCGCCGGCGCGGCCCGAACGCGGTGAACGCGTTGGCCCAGAACGCGATGACGGCGACCAGCCAGAGGATCGCGCCGAGGTAGAGGTGACCGATGGTGGCCAGCGCGAGGGCGACGCCGACCAGGCCGGTCTCCACGACGGTCGTACCCAGTGCCCGGCGTACCGCGAGCCGCCGCCGGCGCGGTGACACGCCTGCCCGCACCGCGTCCACGCGGGTGTCCGTCACCAGCTTTCCGATGGTGCGCCCACGCCAGGACAGCAGTCCCGCCTGGTAGGCGAGTTGGATCAGCGGTACCGCCAGGATCGCGCCGAGCAACGGCCGGGCGACGTCGAACCACTCGCGCGACGCGGTCCCGGTCACCGCGCCCGCCTCGGCGCCGTGATGGGTGATGAGCCCCATCAGGCGCGACCAGCCGACATCCGCCGCGACCGTGCCGACGTAGCTCGGCAGCTGGTGGACCAGCGTCACGACGGCGAGCCCGACCAGCGCGGTTCCGGGTACCAGCACGATCAGGTAGTCGATGAGCCAGCCGGTCAGCCGACGCGGGATCGAAGCGGTGACCGGTGCCGGGAGTTGCGCATTGGGGTCCACGGTGTCGCCTCTCCGTTTTGACGGCTGATCTTATCCGCCTTCAGCGGGCCGGCACTTCCTACCGACTGCCAGCGCCCTCGGGCCGGTCGGCGCACCGGGCGACCCGGGCGTACCGGCACTGGGTGGTCGGCTGGGACCCGGCCCTCGGCGGGTACCGCGCCGTCCTCGCCGACAACTACGGCCACGCCGACGTCATGCGCGGGCGCATCGAGGGCGACCGGCTCACCTTCGAATCGGTGGGGGACTCACCGGTCCGGCTGCGGATGACCTGGGACGTGTCCGACCCCGCCGACATCACCTGGCGCAACGAGTCCTCGATCGACGGCGTCGCCTGGACCCTGATCGAGGTGTACCACCTGACCCGGATCCCCGGCTGACGGGCGGGTACCGGATTCTTATCGGTTTCTCATCAGGAAGAGGACTTTGGCCCCTGGGGCGATCGCCGGCCCGCATCCACGCTGATGTCCATCAATGGCTATGCGTGGAGGCCCGCCATGGACCATCCGGGGTACTACCTGCACTGGGGCGTCGTCCAGATCTCGCTGGCGAACGCGATCGTGATCGTACTGATGCTGGTCGTCTTCGTCGTGGCGCTGATCGCGCCGTTCCCGGGAAGGCGTCGGCGATGACCAGTACCGATGAGAGGACCGGTACCGATGAACGGATGTGGACCGCGCGACTGCGCCGCCGTGCGGTGACCGCGTGGCCGCCGGAGCGGCTGCTGCCCGACCGGCAGCCGGCCTACGTCGCCTCGTGGATCTACGTGTTCGGTGTGCTGACCCTGGCCGCGCTGGTGGTCGTCCTCGTCAGCGGCGGGGTGCTCGCGCTGGAAGGCCCGCAGTGGTACCACGACTCGCCGCAGGGTCACTTCGTCAACAGCCTGCACCTGTGGAGCGTCGAGCTGTTCTTCTTCGTCATGGTGATCCACCTGTGGGGCAAGTTCTTCATGGCCGCCTGGCGGGGCAGGCGCGCGTTGACCTGGGTGACCGGCGCGGTCGCGTTCCTCGGTTCCATCGCCACCGCGTTCACCGGGTACCTCGTGCAGTCCAACTTCGACGCGCAGTGGATCTCGACGCAGGCCAAGGACGGGCTCAACGCGGTCGGCGTGGGCGCCTGGTTCAACGTCCTGAACTACGGCCAGATGCTGCTGTTCCATGTCGTGCTGTTCCCGTTCGTGCTGGGCGTGCTCGTCGTGTGGCACGTGCTGCTGGTGCGGCGGCGCGGCGTGGTACCCCCGTTCCCGGACGGGACCCCGACCGCGCAGCCAGCCGAGGAGGTGGAGCAGTGAGCGCGTCATCCGTCGCCGCGACACCGACCGACGCCGGCCGCGACGCGCCGGTCTGGACCGGCGGGTACCGACGCTACGACCTGGTGAAGGAGTTCGTCGCGGCGCTCGCCGTGATGGCTCTGTTGACCGTCATCCTGGCGGCCGTGTTCGGTTCGCCGGACAAGCCGGCGATCCCGTTGGCCGGCTGGGCGCAGAACGATCCCAACGACTTCGTCGTCACCGCCGTGGCGGAGCTCGACGGGACCAGCGGTACGGCCACCTACGGCGCGCCGTACGTCAACGATCCGACGGCCGGGCAGAAGCTGGGGCCGCTGCCGTTGCAGCGGTGGGGCGGGGTACGGGAACCGATCGACACCGCCCAGGACTTCGTGCTCGGGCCGCTGTCCACGGTCACCGGTGACCCGATGCTGACCGCCGCGCTGGCACAGTACAAGGCGGCTCCGGCCGACCAGCAGCAGAAGTGGTCCGGTGCCTACGCCGACGCGCTGGACAAGGCACCCGACAACGATCCGGCCAAGGTGGCCGCGGGCGACTACGGGCCGGTACCGGTACTCACCTCGCGGTTGCTCGACCTGGCCCGCGCCGGCGGGCTGGACGGGCAGCTGCTCACCGAGAAGGGCTTCTACCAGACCGACTACGCCAAGCCGCTGCTGTTCCTGGCCGACGGCGCATACCTGGAGGAGCAGGCCCGCGCCGAGCACCTGGGCGGCAACCAGTGGGGGATGATGAACGAGACCGGCCGGTACCCCGGCCAGGCCTGGCTGTGGCTGTACACGTTCTGGTACCAGGTGCCGCCGTTCAACAAATCCGACAACGGCGACGCGCTTGTGTGGGCGCTGATGATGGTGCTCAGCCTGGTGCTGGTGCTGCTGCCGTTCATCCCCGGCCTGCGCTCGGTACCCCGGCTCACCCGGGTGTACCGGCTGATCTGGCGGGACCACTACCGGCAGCGGCGGTGACGTCAGCCGCCGTTACGAGACGGTCAGGTCGGCTGTTCCGGACGCGCTACCGCCGCCCCGCACGGTCCAGTACCGCGCGGCGGCGGTCAGCGTCGCGGCACCGGTGGCCCCGGCCGGTACCGCCACCTGCCAGGTGACGGACACCGACGCGTGCGGCTGGACGAACCACAGCCAGCCCGGCGAGGTCTCGCGGGACGCGGTCCAACCGTCCGGTACCTGAAGGTCGAGCCGCACCGGTCCGACCGGCAGGTCGCCGGTGTTGGTGATGACCGTTGTCACCGGTACGGTCGAGCCGGCCGTCGCCGTCGCCGGCGCCTGTACCGCGACCCACTGGGTACCGGCCGTGACCGGTACCCGGACCCGCGCGGACAGCGGCAGGTTGCGCGACGAGTCGCCGACCGAGACGCGGTACCGCCCGACCACCGTGGTCCACTGCTGCGCGGTGGCGTCCCAGACGGAGAACGCGCGCTCGTCCAGCGTGAACATCAGGTGCCTCGTCTGCCCCGGCTGCAGGGTCACCTTCTGGAACCCCTTGAGCTGCCGGGGCGGCTCGCCCGCGGTCGCCGGGTCGGTCACGTACACCTGCGCGACCTCGGTACCGGCGCGGGTGCCGGTGTTCGTGACGTCGACGCCGACCTTGACGAACCCGCCGGGTACCAGTACCGGCGTGACCGTCAGGTGCCGGAACGCGAACGTGGTGTAGGACAGCCCGAACCCGAACGGGAACAGCGGGTCCTGGTTCTGCGCGTCGTACCAGCGGTACCCGACCTGCAGGGCCTCCGAGTAGTGCGCGGTACCGTTCACGCCCGGCCACCGGTCCGGCGTGCTGACCGGGGTCTGCGTCTCCGTGCGCGGGAACGTCACCGGCAGCTTGCCGGACGGGTTCACGTCACCGAACAGGATCGACGCGAGGGCGTTGCCGTCCTCCTCGCCCGGGTACCACGCCTCCAGCGCCGCGGGTACCGTGTCGATCCACGGCATCAGCACCGGCGCGCCGCTGTCGACCACGACGATCGTGTGCGGGTTGGCCGCGGCCACGGCCTGCACCAGCGCGTCCTGGTTGCCGGTGAGCGACATGTTCGGCCGGTCCGCGCCCTCCTTCTCGACGTCGCCCACGATGACGACGGCGACGTCGGCGGCCTGGGCGAGCTGCGCCGCGGCCGCGGTGTCCGATCCGTCGGCGGAGGTGACCGTGACCCCGGTGCCGGCGCGCTGCTGGATGCCCTGCACCGGGCTGACCGTGTACAGCGGCTTGACGTGCGAGCTGCCACCACCGCCGGGGTGGACCTGCTGCGCGTAAGGTCCGACGACCGCGATCGAGTGCAGCGCGCCGGGCGCCAGCGGAAGCTGGCCGCCGGCGTTCTTCAGCAGCACGGTGCTCTGCTCGGCGATGGTCCGCGCGACGGCGCCGCCGGCCGCCGCATCGATCGGCGTGATCGTGGCGGGATGGTTGAAGAGGCCGAACCGGATCTCGGTCGCCAGCCGCCGGATGATCATCGTGTCGAGCGTCTGCATGCTGACCGTACCGGCGAGGACCGCCGCCTTGAGCTCCTGGTCGTACGGCCCGTTGTCGCGCAGCTCCAGGTCCTGGCCGGCCTGCGCGGAGCCGACCGCGGTGTGGGTGGCGCTCGCGTCGGACTGGACGAACCCGCCGAAGCCCCACTGGCCGCGCAGGATGTCGGTGAGCAGGTGCTTGTTCTCGCAGCTGAAGGAGCCGTTGATGGCCGGGTAGGCACACATGACGGTGGCCACGTCCGACTGCTTCACCGCGTCTTCGAACGCGGGCAGGTGGATCTCGTGCAGCGTCCGGTCGTCGATGGCCTCGTTGATGGTCTTGCGCGCGGTCTCCTGGTCGTTGGCCGCGTAGTGCTTGACCTCGGCCATCAGGCCGGGCCGCTGGATGCCCTTGATGTTGGCGGCGGCGAGCTGCCCGGCCAGGAACGGGTCCTCGCCGTAGTTCTCGAAGGCGCGGCCGCCCTGCGGTACCCGCACGATGTTGACGTCGGGCGCCTCCAGCAGGTTGTGGCCGACGTCGAGGGTCTCGGTACCCTCCACCATGCCGTAGCTGTGCGCGAGGTCGGTGTCGAACGTCGCGGCCAGCGCCACCGGGGCCGGCAGCGCGGTCGCGCTGGGCTGGTCGGGCACCGAGCCGGTGCCCACACCCGCGGGGCCGTTGGAGATGCGCAGGTCCGGAATGCCCAGGCGGGGGATGCCCGGTACCAGCCGCGCGATCCCGCCGGCACCCTTGCCGGTGGTGTGCATCTGGGAGATCTTCTCGTCCAGCGTCATCTGCGCGACGAGGGCCGCGGCCTGCTGTTCGGGGGTCGGTGGCGGGTCCGCGTCGGTCCGGGCCGACGCGGTTGACGGTACCGCGAGCAGGGCGCCCACGACGGCGATGCCGACCGCTGCCGCGGCCGTGCGGTTGACGCGCATGTCGAACTCCCTCGGCTCGGCGCACTCTCCGGCGAGGTTACGGAGCAAACATCGGATCGGTCAAGGTCGATGCCTAGGGTGTGCCTACCCCGGTGAACAAATCGAGTTCGGTGCGCAGCGCCGCGGTGAGCCCCGGCAGGTCGGGGAAGTGGTCGGGGTCGGCGACCGCGGTGACGACGAGGGTACCGGCGTAGGACACGACCAGGAAGCTGACGGTGAGGTTGCCGGCCTCGCCGATCCCGACCGGCAGGACACCGGTCACCGTCGCGCCGGCGAAGGTGAGCGGACGCTCCGGCCCGCGCACGTAGCTGACCAGCGTGTGCAGCCGGTGCTGGTGGCGCATGTACCAGCGGTACCCGCCGAGCGCGGCCAGCGCCCGGAACACCGGCCCCAGTACCGCGATCGGCGGCGGGCCGCCCGCGGCCGCGGCATGCCGTTGCCGGACCGCCGCGTCGACCGCGCGCAGCCGGTCCGCCCAGGGACCGGCCAGCGGCACGGTGACGGTCATCGGGCCGACCTGGTTGCCCAGTTGGGCGGGCCGCGCCGAGCGCCGGCCGGCCACCGGTACCGCGACGGCGAGGCGGTCGACGGACTCACCGCGGGCCGCCAGTACCCGCCGCAGCGCGCCGCCGACCGCGACCAGTACCGCATCGTTGACGGTGCCGCCGTACCGGTGCGCCGCGGCGCGTACCGTCGCCAGATCCGCGTGGACGGCGGCGTACCGGCGGTATGGCCCGGTCCGCGCGACCAGCGAGCACCGGAGCACCGGGGCGGGGGCCAGCCCACCGCCGGCCCCCATCGACCTGC
>Ga0066710_100002955_pt1 | contig 14141 bp, 14 predicted proteins | sample GraSoiAngelo_159_FD_79666 | JGI IMG/M metagenome (GOLD analysis project Ga0066710, IMG submission 79666) | Grasslands soil microbial communities from the Angelo Coastal Reserve, California, USA - 14_1009_16_40cm | ecosystem: Environmental > Terrestrial > Soil > Grasslands | place: USA...
AGTTCAAGGCCGTATCGCTGAGTTCAAACAGCGGTGACATGCGCGCCACCATGAAGATACCGGCCGTTACCATGGTGGCGGCGTGGATCAGCGCAGAAATGGGCGTCGGGCCTTCCATGGAGTCGGGCAGCCAGACATGCAAGGGGAACTGCGCGCTCTTGCCCATGGCGCCGATAAACAGGCAAATGCAGATCACGGTGATCAGCATCCACTCGGTGCCCGGGAAAACCAGCTTGGCCAGCTCACCGGACTTGGCGAATACTTCGGCGTAACTCAGCGTACCGGCATAGGCGGCGATCAGGCCAATGCCGAGGATGAAACCAAAGTCGCCCACCCGGTTGACGATAAAGGCCTTCATGTTGGCAAAAATGGCGCTGGGCCTGTTGAACCAGAAACCGATCAGCAGGTAGGACACCAGGCCCACGGCCTCCCAGCCAAAAAACAGCTGCAGCATGTTGTTGCTCATCACCAGCATCAGCATGGAGAAGGTGAACAGCGAAATATAGGCAAAGAAGCGGTTGTAGCCCTCATCTTCTTCCATGTAGCCAATCGTGTAGATGTGCACCATGAGCGACACAAAGGTCACCACAGACATCATCATGGCGGTCAGGCCATCGACCAGGAAGCCGATCTCCATTTTCAGGCCACCGACCGTCATCCAGGTGTAGAGCGTTTCATTGAAACGCGCACCATCCAGCGCGACGCTTTTGAGCGTCATGGCCGAGATGATGAAAGCCACCAGCACGCCCAGTATGGTGAGGCTGTGCGACAAGCGACGGCCTATCCAGTTGCCCCCAAACGAGGTTCCCAGAATACCGGCCAGCAGAGCGCCGGCCAGCGGTGCCAGCGGAACGGCCAGCAGCGTCGATGCAGAAAGGGTTTGACTCATTGTTTAACCGCCCGTAGGGCCGCCCCAAGGGCGGTTGGCCCCCCCTCGGGGGGCAGCGAATACGTGAAATGAAAAGCGTGGGGGCTCATTGTTTAACCCTGAAGCGTGTTGAGTTCGTCGACGTTGATGCTGGACTTGTTACGGAACAGCAGCACCAGTATGGCCAAACCGATGGCGGATTCGGCAGCAGCGACGGTCAGGATGAAAAACACAAAAACCTGGCCCGCCATGTCGTTCAGGTAGTAGGAAAACGCCACGAAATTCATGTTGACCGCCAGCAGCATCAGCTCAATCGCCATGAGCAGCACGATCAAGTTCTTGCGGTTCAGAAAAACACCAATGACCGACAGCGCAAACAGCATGGCGCCCAGCGAAAGAAAATGTCCCAAGGTCAGTATCATGATTGTTTTTCCTCGGCAGCAGCGATGGCGGCCGGCGCAGCGACCACTGACTTCATCTTGACCAGGCTGAGCCGGTCTCCCCGCTTGACGCGAACCTGATCGGCTGGATTGATGTATTTCGAGTCCTTGCGTTTACGCATGGTCAGCGCAATGGCGGCAACGATGGCCACCAGCAGGATCACGGCCGCGATTTCCAGCGGGTAGAGGTATTCGGAGTACAGCATCTTGCCCAGCTCCTTGGTATTGGAAACCTGGGCGGCAATCTGGCCGGGTACGGCGACTACCTTGGGTGGCTCACGGAAGCCACCCATCAACACATAAGACATTTCCAGCGCGATGATGGAACCCACGCTACCGGCCAGAGGAAAATTCTTCCAGAAACCCTTGCGTACGCTGTCAATATTGATGTCAAGCATCATGATCACAAAAAGGAAGAGCACCATGACCGCGCCCACATAGACGAGCACCAGCGTGATGGCCAGAAACTCGGCCTTGAGCAAAATCCAGACGGCAGCCGCCTGGAAAAATGCCAGCACCAAATACAGCGCGGCATGCACCGGATTGCGCGCAGTAATCACCCGGAACGCTGCAAACAGCAACACCGCGGCGAATACATAAAAAAGACCTGTTTTAGCGTCCATGTTGTTGTGGATTCTTTCTTCAGCCGGCTAATTGGATACTTGGGCGTGGGGTTCAGCGGTATTTGGCATCAGCTGCCCGATTGGCCGCAATTTCAGTCTCATAGCGGTCGCCCACTGCGAGCAGCATCTCTTTGGTGAAATACAGGTCACCGCGCTTTTCACCGTGGTATTCAAAAATATGGGTCTCGACAATCGCGTCGACCGGGCAGGCTTCCTCACAGAAGCCGCAAAAAATGCATTTGGTCAGGTCGATGTCATAGCGCGAGGTGCGGCGGCTGCCGTCGTCCCGTACGTCCGATTCAATCGTGATCGCCAGTGCCGGGCAAATCGCCTCGCAGAGTTTGCAGGCAATGCAGCGCTCTTCGCCGTTTTCATAGCGGCGCAGCGCGTGCAGGCCCCTGAAGCGCGGGCTAAGCGGGGTTTTTTCTTCGGGAAACTGGATGGTGATCTTGCGGCTGAACATGTACTTGCCGGTCAGGGCCATGCCCTTGAACAGCTCGGTGAGCATGAAGCTCGAAACAAAATCCTTGACGGAGGCAACTGCAGACATGACTTTTTCGCCTATTTCCAGATGTTGTAAGGGGTCTGCATCCAGGCCCCGACGACCACCAGCCAGACCAGGGTCACAGGTATGAAGATTTTCCAACCCAGACGCATGATCTGGTCGTAACGGAAACGTGGGAAGGTGGCGCGCACCCACAGGAACAGCGTGACCACGACAAACGATTTGACGCCCAGCCAGATCCAGCCGGGAATCCAGTTGAAGACTGCACTGTCAATCGGGGGCAACCAGCCGCCCAGAAAGAGAATTACGCAGAGCACTGAGACCAGAATCATGTTGGCGTATTCGGCCAGGAAGAACATGGCGAAAGCCATGCCGGAGTACTCCACCATATGGCCCGCAACGATCTCGGACTCACCCTCCACCACGTCAAACGGGTGGCGGTTGGTCTCGGCCAGCCCGGAGATGAAATACACCACGAAAATCGGCAGCAGGGGCAGCCAGTTCCACGACAGGAAATTCAGCCCATGACTTGCAGCCATGCCCTTGCCCTGGCTGATGACGATATCCGTCATGTTCAGGCTGCCTGCCACCATGAGCACCACCACCAGGCAAAAGCCCATGGCAATTTCATAGCTCACCATCTGCGCCGAGGCGCGCATGGCCCCCAGAAACGCGTACTTGGAGTTCGAAGCCCAGCCCGCAATGATCACGCCATAGACTTCCATCGAAGTGATGGCCATCAAAAACAGCAAGCCGGCATTGATGTTGGCCAGCGCCACATCCGGACCGAAAGGGATGACGGCCCAGGCCGCCAGCGCCGGCATGATGGTCATGATAGGGCCCAGCACAAAGAGGCCCTTGCTGGCCGCCGTGGGCATGATGATTTCCTTGGTCAGCAGCTTGAGCGCGTCGGCAATCGGCTGCAGCAGACCCAAGGGACCGACGCGGTTAGGGCCCAGGCGAATCTGGGTAAAACCGATGGCCTTGCGCTCCCACAGCGTGAGGTAGGCCACACAGCCCATGAGCGGCAGCAGGACACAGACGATCTTGATCAGCGCCCACAGCACAGGCCACACCGTGGCCGGCCAGGCGCCGCCCATCAAACCCTGGCCGAAGCCGTAGATGGTGTCAATCATGCGGCGACTCCTGCAGGGTTTGCTTCGAGGCTGGCAGCCTGGCGCGCATCGGCCGTCAACTGCAGTGACGTAGCGCGCCGCACCAGCCCATCGAGCTGGTAAATGCTGGCAACGGCAGGCCTTGAGCCCGCAGATGACGCCAGCGTGATGTTGGCATCACTGGCATTGCTCAATTTGGAGGAAGACCCTTGCGCCGCCTCAAGGCCGGGAATCTGCTTGAGCACATCCTGCGACGACTCAAAGTCAAAGCCGGGCAAGCCCAACAAGTTGGCCAGCACACGCAAGACTTTCCACGCGGGGCGCGTATCGCCCAGGGGCTTGACGACCGCATGAAAGCCCTGCACGCGGCCTTCAGCGTTGACAAAAGTACCAGGCGTTTCCGTGAACGGGGCAATCGGCAGCAACACATCGCTGAAGCTCATGTTGGCCTTGAAGGGACTCAACGTGACCACCATTCGAGCGGTGTTCAACGAAGCCCTGGCCTTGGCGCCTGCGGCCGAATCAAACTCGGGTTCGTTGTTCAGCAGGATCACGGCCTTCAGCTTGCCGTCCAGCATCTGGCCGGCATTCAGGCCCTTGTCATTTGGCATTGCGCCGGCCAGCTGGGCACCCACGGTGTTGGCCGCTTCGCTCAGGTAACCCACGGTCGCGCCGGTTTGTGCGCCAATCCAGTTGGCCAATGCCAACAGGCTGGAAGCGTTGGCATGGTGGGCCGCGGCATTGCCCAGCAGGATGGCTTTGCGCTCAGCGCCCAGCATGGATTTGGCGATCGCCTTGGCGGCATCCGTTGCCTGGCCCGAGGCGGGAGCAGGCACGCCCTTCTCGACCGCAATCGCCGCAGCCACATCGGCCAGTGCCTGCGCCCATGCGTCAGGCTCGGCCAGCAGCGTGTTGGCCACAGGCATGGCCCAGGCATCTGCGGAAGCCAGCTCAGCTACTGAATTGATAGCACTCAGCGCACATCCCTTGCGGACGGACTGCCGAATGCGCTGGGCAAAAAGTGGATGATCCTTGCGCAGGCTGGAACCGACCACGAGCACGCGCTGCAGCTGCGACAGCGAGGCGATGGAGGTACCCAGCCAGCGGATGGATGTGGAAGGCGTGAATTCTGCGTTGCGCAAGCGGTAGTCGATATTCTCGCTGCCGAGTCCGCGCATCAGGGATGCGGCCAGGTACAGCTCTTCCAGCGTGCTGTGCGGGCTGGCGAGCGTGCCGATGCTGCCGGCGCCATGGTCGGCCTTGATCTGCTTGAGGCCATTGGCCACGTATTCGAGCGCGGTCTGCCAGTCAACGGCTTTCCACTCACCGCCCTGCTTGAGCATAGGGCTGGTCAGGCGTTCGTCGCTGTTCAGGGCTTCATAGGAGAAGCGGTCGCGGTCTGCGATCCAGCATTCGTTGACGTCTTCATTCTCCAGCGGCACCACGCGCATGACCTTGTTGTTCTTGACCTGGACAATCAGGTTGGCACCGGTCGAATCATGCGGGCTGACCGACTTGCGGCGCGACAGCTCCCAGGTGCGGGCGCTGTAGCGGAAGGGCTTGCTGGTCAGCGCGCCGACGGGGCAAATGTCAATCATGTTGCCCGACAGTTCGGAATCCACCGACATGCCGACAAAGGTTTCGATCTCGGCATGCTCGCCGCGGTGCGACATGCCCAGCTCCATCACGCCGGCCACTTCCTGGCCAAAGCGCACGCAGCGGGTGCAGTGAATGCAGCGGCTCATCTCCTGCATGGAAATCAGCGGACCCACATCCTTGACGGGGACCACGCGCTTTTCTTCCTCGTAGCGTGACTCGCTGCTGCCATAGCCCACGGCCAGGTCCTGCAGCTGGCACTCGCCGCCCTGGTCGCAAATCGGGCAGTCCAGCGGGTGGTTGATCAGCAAAAATTCCATCACGCCCTGTTGGGCCTTGATGGCTTTGTCGTTCTTGGTGCGCACAATCATGCCCTGCGTCACGGGCGTGGCGCAGGCCGGCATGGGCTTGGGTGCTTTTTCTATATCGACCAGGCACATGCGGCAGTTCGCAGCAATGCTCAGTTTCTTGTGATAGCAAAAGTGCGGAATGTAAGTACCGGCTTTTTCGGCCGCATGCATGACCGTGCTGCCTTCGAGCACTTCCACCTTCTGGCCGTCGAGTTCTATTTCAACCATATGTTTTCTTTCCGCGATCAGGCTTGCACAGCCGCAGATGCGTCGGCCTGAGGGGTCTTTTTAGGGATCATGGCTTCAAACTCATGACGGAAATGCTTGATCATGGCGCGCACCGGCATGGCGGCGGCATCGCCCAGCGCGCAGATGGTGCGTCCCTGGATGTTGTCGGCCACCGAGTTGAGCAGGTCCATGTCGCTCTGGCGCCCTTGCCCGTTGTGAATGCGGTCCACCACGCGCCACAGCCAGCCCGTGCCTTCACGGCAGGGCGTGCACTGCCCGCAGGACTCGTGCATGTAAAAGTAGGACAGGCGCTTGAGCGACTCCACCATGCAGCGGCTGTCGTCCATGACGATCACGGCACCCGAGCCCAGCATGGAGCCGGCCTTGGCAATCGAGTCGTAGTCCATGGTGCATTCCATCATGATGGACGCAGGCAACACGGGCGCAGACGAACCGCCGGGAATGACGGCCTTGAGGGTACGACCCTTGCGTACGCCGCCGGCCAGCTCCAGCAACTTGGCAAAGGGCGTGCCCATGGGCACTTCATAATTGCCAGGCAACTCCACATCGCCAGACACCGAGTAAATCTTGGTGCCGCCGTTGTTGGGCTTGCCACATTCAAGATAAGCCTGGCCGCCGTTGCGGATGATCCAGGGCACGGCCGCAAAGGTTTCGGTGTTGTTGATGGTGGTGGGTTTGCCGTACAGGCCAAAACTGGCGGGAAACGGTGGCTTGTAGCGCGGCTGACCTTTTTTGCCTTCCAGCGACTCCAGCAAGGCGGTTTCTTCGCCGCAGATATAAGCACCGAATCCATGCGAAGCGTGGAGCTGGAACGTGAAGCTGCTGCCGAGAATCTTCTCGCCGATCAGGCCGGCAGCACGGGCTTCGTCCAGCGCTTCTTCAAAACGCCGGTAGGTCGCAAAAATCTCGCCGTGAATGTAGTTGTAGCCGACGCTGATGCCCATGGCATAGGCCGCAATCGCCATGCCCTCGATCACGCTGTGCGGGTTGTACTGCATGATGTCGCGGTCTTTGCAGGTGCCCGGCTCGCCCTCGTCCGAGTTGCAGACCAGGTATTTCTGGCCCGGAAACTGGCGCGGCATGAAGCTCCACTTGAGTCCGGTCGGAAAACCCGCACCGCCCCGGCCGCGCAGGCTGCCGGCCTTGACCTCGGCAATCACCTGGTCGGGTGTCAGGCCCGCGCCGCCGTCCTGCCCCAGAATCTTGCGCAAGGCTTGGTAGCCGCCGCGCGCCTCGTAGTCCTTGAGTCGCCAGTTGCTGCCGTCAAGGTCTGCCAGGATTTGCGGGTTGATGTGCCGTCCGTGAAAACAGGTTTGCACGCCCGTGGCCGCAAATTTCGACAGCACGCTTTGCGCTGCTGCGTTGGGTGTTGAGTTGGCTGCAAGCGTCATGATGACTTCGCCTCGGCGGATTTCAGACCATCAATCAGCTGGTCCAGTTTTTCATTGCTCATGAAGCTGCACATCGTGAGGTCATTGACCAGCATCACCGGCGAATCGGCACAAGCCCCCAGGCATTCGGATTGCTGCAAGGTGAAAAGGCCGTCAGCCGTGGTTTCGCCCATGGCAATGCCCAGCTTGTGCTCCAGGTGCTTCAGCGCCTTGGCACCGTCACGCAACTGGCAAGGCAGGTTGGTGCAAACGTTGAGCTTGTATTTGCCCACCGGCCGCTGGTTGTACATGTTGTAGAAGGTGGTGACTTCGTGGACGGCAATCGGCGCCATGCCCAAATAGTCAGCCACCAGTTTTTCGCTCTCGGCACTGACAAAGCCCTGCTCTTCCTGAACAATGGTCAGGCAGGCCATCACGGCCGACTGCCTCTGGTCCGCAGGGTACTTGGCAACTTCGCGGGAAAACCGCTCAAAGGTCTGCGCTGACAGCGCAGACATGCGCGCTTGGGTTTGTTCAGAAATCATGGCTGAGGACATCAGAAAATCGTGGTTTTAGCGGTCAATTTCACCGAACACAATGTCCATGGTGCCTATCACTGCCACAGCATCGGCAATCATGTGGCCACGCGACATTTCGTCCATGGCAGCCAGATGCGGGAAACCTGGCGGGCGGATTTTCAGGCGATAAGGCTTGTTGGCGCCATCGCTGACGATGTAAATACCGAACTCGCCCTTGGGATGCTCGACGGCCGCATAGGCCTCGCCTTCGGGCACGTGGAAACCTTCGGTGAAGAGCTTGAAGTGGTGAATCAACTCTTCCATGTTGGACTTCATGGATTCGCGGTCAGGCGCGGCGACCTTGTGGTTGCTGGTGATCACCGGGCCGGGATTGACGCGCAGCCAGTCAATGCACTGCTTGATGATGCGATTGGACTGGCGCATCTCCTCGATGCGGACCAGGTAGCGGTCATAGCAGTCGCCAGTCTTGCCGACCGGAATGTCGAAATCCATCTGGTCGTACACGTCGTAGGGCTGCTGCTTGCGCAAATCCCAGGCGATGCCGGACCCCCTGAGCATGGGGCCGGTAAAGCCGAGGTTGAGTGCGCGCTCCGGCGACACCACGCCCACACCGACGGTGCGCTGCTTCCAGATGCGGTTGTCGGTCAGCAGCGTTTCGTACTCGTCCACCAGCTTGGGGAATTTGGCCGCGAAGTCGTCGATGAAGTCGAGCAAGGAACCCTGGCGGTTTTCGTTCAATGCCTCAATCGCCTTGGCGTTCTTGACCTTGCTCACGCGGTATTGCGGCATAGTTTCCGGCAAGTCGCGGTAAACACCACCCGGGCGGAAATAGGCCGCGTGCATGCGCGCACCCGAGACCGCCTCGTACATGTCGAACAAGGCCTCACGCTCGCGGAAGCAGTAAATCAGGATGTTCATCGCGCCGCAGTCAAAACCGTGCGCCCCCAGCCACAGCAGGTGATTGAGCAGGCGCGTGATTTCCGCATACATCACGCGGATGTATTGCGCGCGGACCGGCACATCGACACCGAGCAACTTCTCGATGGCCAGGCAGTAGGCCTGCTCGTTGGACATCATCGACACATAGTCGAGCCTGTCCATATAGGGCAATGACTGGATGTAGGTTTTGCTTTCGGCCAGCTTTTCAGTGGCGCGGTGCAACAGGCCGATATGCGGATCGGCGCGCTGGATGACCTCGCCGTCGAGTTCCAGCACCAGGCGCAAAACACCGTGCGCAGCAGGATGCTGCGGTCCAAAATTCAGCGTGTAGTTTTTGATTTCAGCCATGTGGTAACTCTTGCCCTTGTTCTCTGGACGGCACGGCTTACTGAAGGCCGCCGTAGTTGTCTTCGCGGATCACGCGCGGCGTAATCTCGCGGGGCTCTATCGTGACTGGCTGGTAAATCACGCGCTTTTGCTCGGAGTCGTAGCGCATCTCCACATAGCCCGAGGTCGGGAAATCCTTGCGGAAAGGATGGCCGATGAAACCGTAGTCGGTCAGGATGCGGCGCAGGTCATTGTGGCCTTCGAAAACAATGCCGTAGAGGTCAAACGCTTCGCGCTCGAACCAGTTGGCCGAATTCCAGAGACCATTGACAGAATCAATGACAGGGAAATCGTCATCAGCGCAAAACACCTTGAGCCGCACGCGTTGGTTGAGGCTGACCGACAGCAGATGTGACACAACGCAGTAGCGCAAGCCCTCGTACTGGCCATCCTTGTATTCGGAATAGTCCACACCGCACAAATCAATCAGCTGCTCGAACTGGCAGCCCGCCGCATCACGCAGCAGGGTTGCAGCCGCCAGGTAGTCGGCCGCGGCCACGGTCACCGTGAGCTCGCCCAGCGCAATCTTCACATTTTTGGCTTTATCACCAAGCACCGCAGCAATGGTATCGCCAAGCTGCTGCGCAGAAACCGGAACGGAGGACAGCATCAGGCCCTCGCGATCGTGTTGGTGCGGCGGATTTTCTGCTGCAACTGGATGATGCCGTACAGCAGCGCTTCGGCCGTGGGCGGGCAACCCGGCACATACACATCCACCGGCACGATGCGGTCGCAGCCGCGCACCACGGAGTAGCTGTAGTGGTAGTAACCGCCGCCATTGGCGCACGAACCCATGGACAGCACCCAGCGCGGCTCGGACATCTGGTCATAGACCTTGCGCAAGGCCGGGCCCATCTTGTTGCAGAGCGTTCCCGCGACGATCATCAAATCAGACTGGCGCGGGCTGGGACGAAACAGCATGCCAAAACGATCGATGTCGTAACGCGCGGCGCCGGCATGCATCATCTCAACCGCGCAGCAGGCCAGACCGAAGGTCATGGGCCAGAGCGAACCGGTCTTGGCCCAATTGACCACCGAGTCGTAACTCGTGGTCATGAAACCTTCATTGAAAACACCTTCAAGCGACATGCTCGTACCTTTTTTGGTAGATTTTTTGCAGACTTTTCAGCAGAGAACCCGGCGAGGGTTTTCTTACTCCCAGTCCAGCGCACCCTTTTTCCACTCGTAGACAAAACCCACGACCAGAATGCCCAGAAAAATCATGACCGACCAGAAACCCGCCGCACCGACTTCCTTGAGAGCGACGGCCCACGGAAAAAGAAACGCAATCTCAAGATCAAAAATAATGAAGAGAATGGCGACCAGGTAGTAGCGCACATCGAATTTCATGCGGGCATCTTCGAAAGCCTCGAAGCCGCACTCATAAGGGGAGTTTTTTTCACTGTCAGGGCGATGGGGACCCAGCAGGCGACCCAGCACCTGAGGCACGACACCGACCCCCACACCGACCAGAATAAACAAAAGAACGGGGAGGTATTGATCGAGGTTCATCGTGGATTCAACTCCTGGAAAGCGCTTGCGCAGCTCATGCCAGTTTGCCGTTTGATTCGGCTGCACCGCCGGAGCGTAGCTGCCGATGCTTTATCTGGTGCGGACGGCGAGACTCGAACTCGCACAGCTTTCGCCACTACCCCCTCAAGATAGCGTGTCTACCAATTTCACCACGTCCGCGGTATTTAGCTGCCTGGATGGCATGAGGAAACCTTGCGGTTTTTGGCTTTCCAGACAGACTGAGAGTTTACCCTGAAAAAATGCCCCTCCCGGCTGGAAGCAGCAGCTTAATCAGCTTATTTCGTCGGGATTTGCGCCGCACCCGATGCCGCAGGCGCTGGCACTGACGGCACAGGAACCGCTGCGCCGGTCGTTGCCGGTGCCGTGGTTCCAGGAATTTGTGCGGCGCCGGAAGCGCCGGTGGCTGGCGCCGGCGCCGTGACGGGAGCGCCTTCCAGCACGCTGGAGGCGGTGCGCTGCTGCGGATTGCCAAAATAGGCGAGCAGCAAGGTGCAGGCAAAAAACAAGGCCGCCAGAACGCCGGTACTGCGCGACAAAAAGTTGGCGCTGCCGCTGGCACCAAACAAGCTGCCCGAGCCGCCACTGCCAAACGCTGCACCCATGTCGGCACCTTTGCCGTGCTGCACCAGAATCAGGCCAATCATGCCGAGCGCCGCCAGCATTTGCACAGCGAGGACAATGGTCAATACAACGTTCATATCTACTCCTAATTTAATAGCGTTCCGCGCCCGTCAGATTTGGGCTGCAGCAATAATTGTCAAAAAATCCGGGGCTTTGAGCGAGGCGCCGCCAATCAGGCCCCCGTCAATATCGGGCTGCGCCAAGAGCGTTGCCGCATTGGCCGCATTCATGCTTCCGCCGTACAGAATTCTCACACGCACCGACTGGTCGGTCGCGGCCTTGAGCTGAGCCCGCAGCACGGCATGGACCGCTTGCGCTTCTTCTGGCGAGGCGGTTTTGCCTGTGCCTATGGCCCAGACGGGTTCGTAGGCCACCACGATCTCGCTGATGCAGTGCCCGTTGGTGTGAATCACCGCAGCCAGCTGGCGTTTGACCACTTCTTCGGTGCGGCCCGCTTCGCGTTCGGCCAGGGTCTCGCCGATGCAGACGATGGGCGTGATGCCGACGGCCAGCGATGCCCTGGCTTTGTCGGCCACCAGCGCATCGGTTTCACCATGGTATTGGCGGCGTTCGGAATGGCCAACCAGCGCATAACGGCAGCCCAATTCCTTGAGCATGGCGGCGCTGACCTCCCCGGTGTATGCCCCAAAGGCTTGGGCCGAGACATCCTGCGCGCCCAGCTCAACGGCCAACAGGCTGGGGCTGCCGGCTTTCAGGGCCTGAACCTGTGCCAGGTAAGGCGCGGGCACACAGACGGCGACATCGCAAGACGGCTTAACGGCCAAGCCCTGCGCCAACGCAGCCAGCAAGGCCTCGTTGGCCGCGAGGCTGCCGTTCATCTTCCAGTTTCCGGCAATCAGTTTCTTCATAGGGGATGTCATTTACCAGGTCAAAACGATTTTGCCGACATGCTGGTTGGACTCCATGAGCGCGTGGGCCTTTGCCGCATCAGCAGCAGCAAACGTGCTGTGGATCACGGGCTTGATGGCACCGCTGGCCAGCAGCGGCCAGACTTTTTCCTTCAGCGCCCTGGCAATCGCGGTTTTGAACTCCAGCGAGCGTGGGCGCAGTGTCGAACCGGTAATCGTCAAGCGCTTGCGCAACACCAAACCGGCATTGACTTCCGCCTTGACACCGCCCTGCACCGCAATGATGACCAGGCGGCCATCCTCGGCAAGGCTCTCGACTTCACGTGCCACATAGCTGCCGGCCACCATGTCCAGAATCACATTGACGCCTTTTCCGCCGGTCAGCTTTTTGGCCTCCTCGGCAAAGTCGACGCTCTTGTAATTGATAGCATGGTCGGCACCCAAGGCCAGGCAGGCGGCGCATTTTGCATCGCTGCCCGCCGTCACCAGCACTTTGGCGCCCAGCGCTTTGGCCATCTGGATGGCCGTCACGCCAATGCCGCTGGAGCCACCCTGAATCAACAGGGTTTCGCCGGCTTGCAGGCCCGCACGCTCAAAAACATTGCTCCAGACCGTAAAAAAGGTCTCGGGCAAGGAAGCCGCCTCGACGTCGCTCAGGCCCTGCGGCACCGGCAGGCATTGCCCGACGGGCGCCACGCAGAATTCGGCATAGCCACCGCCAGCCACCAGGGCGCACACCCGGTCGCCGAGCTTGAAGCCGGCCGCAGCCATGGCCCCGGCATCCCCGCCAATGATTTCGCCCGCGACTTCCAGCCCCGGAATGTCGGAGGCCCCCGGCGGCACCGGGTAGTTGCCGGTGCGCTGCAGCACGTCGGGCCGGTTCACGCCGCTGGCGCTCACGCGTATCAGCAGCTCGCCCGCCGCTGGCACAGGGTCGGGACGCACACCCAGGCGCAGCACGTCAGGCGCGCCATACGAGGTAATTTCGACGGTTTTCATGGGGTATATAGATCATTTGCGCCACCAGCCCCCATGGTTCGGGCGCCAGCAGCTACAAAATCAATAGCAAATGCCGTGATCAGTCCTGATTTTGGACAGTACGCTCCAGCAGCGCCTTCATGGACAGCTTGACGCGGCCTTTTTCATCGGTTTCCAGAACCTTGACCTTGACGATCTGGCCTTCGCTCAGGTAGTCGGTGACTTTTTCAACGCGCTCGTTGGCGATCTGGCTGATGTGCAGCAGACCGTCCTTGCCGGGCAGCAGGTTGATCAGTGCGCCGAAGTCCAGTATCTTGGTGACGGCGCCTTCGTAGACCTTGCCGATTTCGACTTCGGCGGTGATCTCGGCGATGCGGCGCTTGGCCTCGTCAGCCTTAGCGCTGTCGGTCGATGCGATGGTGATGGTGCCATCTTCCTCGATGTTGATCTGGGTGCCGGTTTCTTCGGTCAGCGCACGGATGACCGCGCCGCCCTTGCCGATCACGTCACGGATCTTCTCGGGGTTGATCTTCATCACGTAGAGGCGTGGCGCGAAGTCAGACACTTCGGCCTTGGCTGCGCCCATGGCTTCCTGCATCTTGCCCAGGATGTGCATGCGGGCTTCCTTGGCCTGGGCCAGCGCGACCTGCATGATTTCCTTGGTAATGCCCTGGATCTTGATGTCCATCTGCAGCGCGGTGATACCGAAGGTGGTACCGGCGACCTTGAAGTCCATGTCGCCCAGGTGGTCTTCGTCACCCAGGATGTCGGTCAGCACGGCAAAGCGGTTGTCTTCCTTGATCAGGCCCATGGCGATACCGGCCACATGCGCCTTCATGGGAACGCCGGCGTCCATCAGCGACAGGCAGCCGCCGCAGACCGAAGCCATGGACGAGGAGCCGTTGGACTCGCTGATCTCGCTGACCACGCGCATGGTGTAAGGGAACTCTTCCTTGCTGGGCAGCACGGCGACCAGGGCACGCTTGGCGAGGCGGCCGTGGCCGATTTCGCGGCGTTTCGGGCTGCCGACACGGCCGGTTTCGCCGGTGGCGAACGGAGGCATGTTGTAGTGCAGCATGAAGCGGTCTTTGTAGTCGCCGGACAGCGCGTCAATGCGCTGCGCATCACGCTCAGTGCCCAGCGTGGTCACCACCAGGGC
>Ga0066710_100002957_pt1 | contig 14140 bp, 12 predicted proteins | sample GraSoiAngelo_159_FD_79666 | JGI IMG/M metagenome (GOLD analysis project Ga0066710, IMG submission 79666) | Grasslands soil microbial communities from the Angelo Coastal Reserve, California, USA - 14_1009_16_40cm | ecosystem: Environmental > Terrestrial > Soil > Grasslands | place: USA...
GTGCCTCGGCCGAACAGCTCCAGCAGTTGCTTGGGGCGTCGGCGGCGGCTGAGCGGCCAGAAACGTGTGCCGCTGCCGCCCGCCATGATCACGGCGTAGACGTGCGAGAAGAGGGAGCTGCCGGAACTCCCATGTCGTCTGGGCGGTCTCCTCGGTTGTCCCATTCTCATCAATGAAAACAGACTTGCGCCGACTTCTTCAGAGGCACGCGCTTCCTTTCGAGCGGCCGTCGGAAGTCTTGCTCAATTTCAGGCACGTAGCACTTCAGCAGCCGGCTCCGGTCTGCCGGAACCAGCCTGTATTTCGCGGCCGCGGGAGGGACCACCCAGGTTGTGCCAGCTCTATAAGCCATCCAGCCCGCGTCAGTCTCCAGCCTGCCTCCACCCTCGAGCACAGAGAGCAGTTCAGCCCGATGCGGCGACCCTTCGAAGCATGCCGATCGGCGCAGGAGCAATTCCTCCACCGCAAAGAAGGGGCAGGCAACGATCAGACGCCGCGTGCCGAAGGCCTCACTCAACCTGATTTCAGGCAGGGCGCGCCGCGGAGGCAAATCAAGTCGTACGACTTCCAAGCCCTGCTCGAGGTGAAGCGGGCGCGGCCTGCCTTCGCTGCCGAGTCGACCGAAATCGTCCAGACGGTAAGTGACGTCCGAGTTCTGCTCCGCCTCAAAGAGAATCAGGCTTGGCCCCAGAGCATGCACCGTCCCCGGAGGAATGAAGACCGCCTCCTCCGGCCTGGGTCGAAACTCACGCAGCAGCGCTCGTGAGGTCCCCTGCTCGCAAGCCGAGCGGAGCGCTTCCTTAGTCACGCCCGGCTTCAATCCCAGCAGGTATCGCGCCGTGCGCTCCGCCTTGACGATATACCACATTTCACACTTGCCCAGGCTGCCCGATTCATGCTGCCGGGCGTAATCGTCATCGGGGTGGACCTGAATGGAGAGCCAATCGCTCGTAAAAAGATACTTGGCCAATACGGGAAAACGCAGAGGGTCTGTGTTTTGGGATCTCGCCCACCATGATTCGCCAACCAGGTCACGCCCGTACTCCCGGCAGGCCTCAGCGAGCGTCAGCCCAGCAGGAGGTCCATTCACAAAACGCGATTCGTCGGCGGTCAGCCAGACTTCGCCGATCAACGGACTCTTTGCCGCGGCGAAGGCGCGGCGAGAACGCAAGCGCACAGACTTTCCCTCGCCGCCGGATTTCGGGCTTTGAAACACAGGGGCTAAATCGGGCCGCCCCCAGATTTTTTCCTTGTAGACGGGAGAGAGCAGGAGCGGACACTCAAGCTTCGCCATAGGTCGTTCGGCGGATGGTGGAGGAGCCAACACCTCGGCCCGGCGCCCGATTCACAGCTCGGCAGGAAGCGCATTCAAAGCAGTTCAAGTTCTGGCGCCGTGCTTGCCACGACCGCCGCACCCTTTACAGGCTTGCAAAAAACCTCTTCATTCGATGCACGCCCTTTTCGATTTGCTCCTGGGAAGTGGCGTAGGAGATCCGCACGTGTTCGTGGGTGCCGAACGCCGGACCGGGCACTACAGCCACTTGCGATTCATCCAGCAGACGTGTGGCCAGCACGGTGGTGTCCGCGATGCCGTCCTTCTTCAGGTATGCCGAGACGTTGGGATAGACGTAAAATGCGCCTTCAGGCACAGGACATCGAAGCCCTGGAATCGAGCGGAGCTCCGCCACGATGTGGTCGCGACGGCGCTCGTATTCCGCCAGCATCGTGGCTACGGAATCCTGGGGTCCGCGGAGCGCCTCCACGCCGGCTTTCTGCGCAATGGAAGTGGGATTTGAAGTAGAGTGACTCTGCAGCTTCAGCATATTGGCGAGCAGCTTGGCCGGGCCCAGGGCAAAACCGACGCGCCAGCCGGTCATGGCGTAGGTCTTAGAGAGCGATCCGACGATGATCAGGTTCTCCCGGTTCTTTGAACAGCCCAGGGAATAAGGCCTTCGGCCGTCATAGAGAAAACGGCAGTAACATTCGTCGGACATCAGTGCGATGCCGCGACGCACGGCCAACGCCAGGAGCTTTTCCATTTCCTCGGGCGGGGTCACAGCGCCAGTCGGGTTGGCCGGTGAATTGATGATGACCAGTTTCGTCCTGGGCGTGATCAGCCGCTCGACTGCTTCCGCGTGCGCAGCGAAGTTCTCATCCTCCTTGGTCTCGAGCAGCACCGGGGTTCCGCCCGCATAATTGATGATGTCCAGAAAGGAGACCCAATAGGGCACCGGCAGGATAACCTCGTCGCCATGATTGATCATGGCGGCCACGGCCTCGAATATCGCTTGCTTCCCTCCCACCGTCACCAGGCATTCTTCCGCCGCGTAGTCCGATCCGAAGTCCTTGGCGTGACGCTCGACAATAGCCTGCTTCAGATCGCGGATCCCGCCGGTTGGCGTGTACTTGGTAAAGTTCTCCTCCAGCGCTCTGATCGCGGCGCGCTTGATGTTTTCAGGCGTGGGAAAGTCCGGCTCGCCGGCGCCAAAATCCACCACGTCAACGCCGCTGGCCTTCAGCGTGTCTGCTTTAGCCACCACCGTTGCGGTCGAGGAAACCGAAATGCGCGCAATTCTTTCGGATAATTGCATGAGGTCTAGGTCCTTCCAGACTTCTGCGTGGCGAGATTGTGAGTCACAAACTTCCGCCGAAGCCGCTGCTCGACGACGGGAGGCACCAGGTCCGCCACCGAACCGCCGTGCTGTACGATTTCTTTCACCAGCCGCGAACTGAGGTACGTGTACGTTTCGGCCGGCATCAGAAACACCGTTTCGAGCTTGGGTTCCAGCTTCCGATTCATCAAGGCCATTTGCAACTCGTACTCATAATCCGAAAAGGCCCTCACCCCACGCACAATCACGTGGGCCTGCTTGCGCACCGCGTAGTCAACCAGCAGTCCGCTGAAGGTGTCCACGGCCACGTTCGGTATTCCCGCACTGACCGACTTGAGCATCTCCACTCGTTCGCTGACGGTAAACAGCGGCCGTTTTTCCAGATTGGTCAAAATGGCTACCACAAGTCGGTCGAAGAGCTTGCTGCCTCGCTCGATCAGGTCAAGATGGCCGTTCGTGATGGGGTCAAAAGACCCGGGATAGATCGCGATAATTTCCGACATCCACGGACCCCGTCAGCAAAATTTGAAAAAGCCAGAATTCATTCTATCTTCCGACTTTCACTCTTGTAAACCGTAATCGAGTCTCCATCACTGTATGACTTTCTTATCTCAATACGTCTGACTTCGTGGCGATCAAGACCCACGGCCCAGATGAGGTCCACATCTTCTCGGAAATCGGGTTGGTCGCAGGTCAATTGGAGCGGACACCTTGCTGGCCTGCCTAACGGCGGGCTCTTGCCCGTCCGAAGCGACTCCGCCATTATTGGATGCTATGAAACCGGCAAATCATGTCAACAAGCCGGCCAAGGTCCGGCTGGATCGGCTATTGGTGGAGCGAGGCCTGTCCGAGACTCGCCGAAACGCGCAGGCCCTCATTCTGGCCGGTCAGATCCTGGTTAATGAGCAGAAAGTGGAAAAATGCGGCGCCGCGGTGGACCAGACCTCGTCACTCCGGCTGCTCGGTGAGCAGCCCAGGTACGTGGGCCGCGCCGGACTCAAGCTCGAGGGGGCGCTGGAGCGTTTTGCGGTCGATCCGCGCGGCAACATTTGTCTGGATATCGGGGCCTCCACCGGAGGCTTCACCGACTGCCTGCTCGAAAAGGGCGCGGATCGCGTCATCGCAGTGGATGTTGGAACCAATCAGCTTGCCTGGAAGCTCCGCCGCGATCCCCGGGTTACACTGCTCGAGAAAACCAATGCCCGGTACCTGACCCTCGAGCAGGTCGGGACACTCTGTGAGCTGGTGACCATCGACGTTTCCTTCATCTCAGCGACGCTGATCCTGCCCGTGCTGCCGCCGCTCCTCAAAGCGGAATCGGAGCTACTGGTTCTGGTGAAGCCCCAATTTGAGCTGGGCCGCGAGCAGGTAGGAAAAGGCGGTATCGTGCGCGACACGCGCCGGCACCAAGAAGCCGTCGCCAAGGTGTCCCGCAAACTCCTGGAGGTCGGCTTCGCGGAGCCGGAGTGCGCAGAAAGTGTTCTGCCCGGGGCAGAAGGGAATCGTGAGTACTTCCTGCACGCCCTCTGGCGAAAGCCTGCATAGAAGCCGCGATGAGCACGCCCGGCGAGTGTCCTCCTGATCGAAGCCGGTAATCCCGTTCCGAATTTTGGACTGAGGCCTTGCACAGGCTGCATCGTGGCCCACCGGGTCAGACGGCTGGTTGGCGGCTCTCCTCGGCATCCTGTTAGAATAACAGGCCACCGGCGCAAGGGAAGAATCAGGCAGCGAAGCCTGGAGAAACTTCTCATTCGCGAGCTTGGAAAAGTTCCCGATCAGGTCTAACAATTCATGCCCATCAAAAGAATCGGAATCACTTCAAAACCCAAGAAAATGGAAATCCGGCAGATCGTCCCTGCCTTGATGGAATGGCTGCGGGAACGGGAAATCGAAGTCTGTATGGACCGTGAAACCGCGGCCACCTTGGAAGCTTCGGAAAGAAGCTGGACGCGAAATGAAATACCCAATCACGCGGACCTGATTGTGGTTCTGGGAGGCGACGGCACGCTTCTGGCCACGGCCAGAGCCCTCAACCGCAGGCCGGTACCCATTCTCGCAGTGAACCTGGGGGGGCTGGGTTTTCTCACAGTGATCACGAAGGAAGAACTTTACCCTGCGCTCGAGACGGTGCTCACGGGTAACTTCAGGACTGATCGGCGGGTGCAGATCGAAGCCGAGGTGGTCCGGTCAGACGAGGTGATCTCCTCGTTCCTGGCCCTGAATGATGTGGTGCTTAACAAAGGCGCTATCGCGCGCATCCTGGATTTTGACATGTGGGTGAACGGCAAATTCGTTTCTACCTACAAGTCGGACGGACTCATTGTGTGCACGCCCACGGGCTCGACCGCCTATTCATTGGCCGCGGGTGGGCCCGTGGTGGTCCCTTCGGTCGAGGCTTTCATCATTACCCCGATCTGCGCCCACACGCTCAGCAACCGCCCTATCGTGCTGCCGGACTCAGCCGCGGTTGAAATAGCCGTCAAGAGTCACCGGGAATCGGTCTATCTCACCGTGGACGGCCAGGTGGGAATCGCCGTCCGGAGTGATGACATCGTGCGCATCAAGAAGGCGTGCTCCTGCGTGGAACTGGTGCAGCCGGCGCACAAGAATTATTTCGAGATCCTTCGGCAGAAATTGAAATGGGGCGAGCGGTAGCTCTCCGCTGCATTTGGAGTTGATTTGATCGCGAGGAGGCTCCACTTTGAAGTGGAATGCAATCTCTCGCGGTAGGCTCTTCGCCAATTCCAAATCTCGGCAAATGGTAAAGCGGGACTGGGCTCTGCACTTCACCCGGTCAACAGCCTTCACCCGACACTGAGCCAGCCGAATCAAAACTCTTCTAGGGCCATCAGGACTTCCACGCTCTCGCGCCGCCGCATCAGCTCCGCGCGGCTTCCGTCGACCATGACCTCAGCGGGACGTGGCCGGGTGTTGTAATTAGAAGACAGGGCGTACCCGTAAGCGCCTGCGGTGAGCACCGTCAGCAGGTCACCGGGGTTAACCTCAGGCAACTCGCGGTCGCGCGCCAGGAAATCACCGGTCTCGCACAAGGGACCCACCAGGTCCGCCAACAATATTTTCGGCGGCCCGCTTGTGTCAGGCGGGTGGCGGCGCACAGGGATGATCTCGTGGTAAGAACCATAAAGCGCAGGCCGTATGAGGTCATTCATGCCGGCGTCGGCCACGATGAAATTTTTCGAGCCTCGCTTCACGTAGAGAACACGCGTCAGAAGCGCGCCCGCATCCCCCACAATCGAGCGGCCCGGTTCGAGAATCAAGCGGTATGGAGTTTCCCTCCCGTATTCCTTCGGGGCGCCGCCAGTCCCTGGCAGGTTGGCCTGGGCCCTGCCGGACTCGAAAGTGCCCAACCGGAGCGCTAATTCGCCTGTGAAACGCTCGAAGTCCAGCGGCTTCTCAGCCCCGTAACGAATGCCAAATCCGCCTCCCAGGTCCACAAACTCTGTTTCCATGCCTTCGGCGCGGAGCTGCTGTGCCAAAGCGAGAATTTGCTCAAGAGCTTTCAAGAACGGCTCCATCTCGAGAATCTGAGACCCGATGTGGCAGGCCACACCGCGAATCCTCAGGTACTCCGAGCCTGCGGCGCGACGGTAGAGCGCTGGGGCCGCCTCCAGGGGCACGCCGAACTTATGGATGTTCTGCCCGGTGGAGATATAAGGGTGAGTGTCCGCCTCCACGTCAGGGTTGATGCGAATGGAAATATTCGCTCGCTTGCCCAGGAGCTGCGCCCGGCTTTCAACCAGCTCGAGCTCACCTTCAGATTCCAGGTTGAACATCAGGATACCGGTCTCCAGCGCAGCGTCTATTTCCGGCTTAGTTTTGCCCACACCCGAGAACACAATACGCCCGGGGTCCGCACCCACTTTGAGTGCACGGCTGAGTTCCCCACCGGAAACGATATCGAACCCGGCGCCCGCCTGGTGCAAGAGCTTCAAAATTCTCAGACTGGAATTGGCCTTGACTGAATAACAGGTGAGATGAGGAATACGCGCAAGTCCGCGCTCGATCCGCTGCAGGTTTTCCAGAATGCGGGCGCGGCTATAGACGTAAACGGGCGTACCAAAGCGCCCGGCCAGAGAGGAAAGCGGAACATCCTCGCAGCAGAGTTCGGAGGAGTGATAACGAAAGGGCTCCATGTGTGTGGCCGGATCTCCACTTTCACGAGCAGCCTTGTGGCCCCGAGGCTGGAGCGTGGACATCGGCGGGGCGCAGCAGGGTGCGTCCTGTGGCCCTCCTCCCCGGCAGGCTCTCGGGTTGAGGGCGTTGGAGACAGACGCTGCCCCACTGGTCTCGCCTCATTTATCGCGCTCTGACCAAGACGAGGGTCTGATCGTCCCGCCGGGGGCGCCCGTGCTCATAAACAGCAAGCTCGGCAAATATGCGATCCACAATCTCTGCCGTCGGCTTCTGGGCATGCTCGCGCAGCAGATTCTCCAGCCGCCGCATGCCAAACTCCTCGTCCTCGGGATTCGGAGCTTCAACCATGCCATCCGAGAACATGGCGAGCAGGTCGCCCTTTTCCAGGTTGAGTGATGTTTCTTCGTACTCGGTGTGCTCGAGCAAGCCCAGAGGAACGCCCTCGGCCCGGATGGACTGGCTGTGTCCGCGGCGCACAATGATCGGGAGCGGCATGCCGGCGTTAGCGAGCCGCAGGGCCCTCGTTTTGGGTTCCCAGACTCCATACATCAGGGTGAGAAAGTGGCCGTCAATCTTCCGTTCGAGAAGCGATGTGTTGAGTTTCCGGAGCATGTCAATAGCGGCGAGACGCTGGGGCGCCAGACTGCGCAGAATGCCGCTCACCATGGCGCCGTAGAGCGCGGCGGGCGCACCCTTGCCGCTGACGTCGCCGACGGCCAGAACGTGCCGGTCCTTGCCATAGCCGAGGAAGTCGTAAAGGTCTCCCCCGAGCTCGCGCGCGGGCTGAAAGCGCGTCGCGATCTCGAGCCCGGGAATAGAAGGCGAAGCACCGGGCATGAGGTGTACCTGGATCTCGCGGGCTCGCTCCAGGTCGCGCTCCAGGCGCGCTTCACTACGCACGACGCGTTCATAGAGCCTGGCATTTTCAATCGCCACGGCAATCTGCGGAGCGAGGGTGGAAAACATGCGCACGTGTTCGTCCGAGAAATAGCTGAGCCTGGGACTTTCCAGGTCCACTACCCCGATCACTCGTTCGCGGTAGATGAGAGGCACGGCCATTTCCGAGCGAGTCTCAGGATTCACGCCAATGTAGCGTGAATCCTTGGAAACGTCCGGCGTTACAACCGTCTGCAGGAGGGCGGCCGCGGCGCCGACGATACCTTGTCCGAAAGGCACGGTCGGTTTTTCCGGCATCCTTTCGTCCAGCTTGATCGAGATGACGGTGTTAAACGTTTGGGTCCGCTGGTCCGCAAGCAGGATGCTGAAGCGGTGATAGTTGATCAGGCGCTTGGTCAGCGTGCCGATCTTCCGCAGCAGCTCGTTCAAAACCAAGACGGAGCTCAACTCACGGCTGATCTCATTTAACAGCTGCAACGTCCGCGCCTGGCGCACGCTGCGCCGGTAAAGGGCTGCGTTTTCGATAGACGCGGCGATACGTCCCGCCAGCAGCTCCAGCAGGTTCTGGTGGCGCTCGGTGAAGAAATCGCGCCAGGGAGCCTCCAGATCCACGACGCCTACCACGCGATTCTTGTTAATAAGCGGCACGGCCAGTTCCGAGCGCATGGAAGGCAGTGACTGGATGTAGCTGGGGTCGTCACGAACGTCGTTCACCAGCACCGAACGGCGGGCCTCGGCCGCCCGCCCCACGATTCCCTCGCCCACCTTGATCCGCAAGTGACGCACGGTATCGTCAGGATGCCCGATGCTGAAACGCACCCGCAGCTCCTGCGTCTTCTCATGCAGCAGGAAGATGGCAAAGACCTCGTAGTCTACGGCGCGCTTCACCACCTCGGCAATGCGCACCATCAGCTCGTCGAAATCAAGCGTGGAATTGATGCGCTCGCTCACCTCGAGCAGCAGAGTGAGAAGCTCCGTCAATTCCAGCGGTCGAGCTCCGGGTTTGACAGTCTCAGGCATTTGAAAATTCGTGTCCGCTTTAAGCCCCGGTATTCTTCCCCGCGGATCAGGGTGATGAGAGATCACCGCGATAAATCCGAGTGGTTACCGGCCGAATGCGTCAGTTCGCTAAGGCCGATGCCTCCCCCAGGATGGAAAGGCTGGAGCTGGTACCCAGGCGTGTCGCGCCGGCCTGGAGCATCCGCAGAGCGTCATGCAGCGTACGAATGCCGCCGGCGGCTTTCACTCCCATACCCGGTCCCACACTCTGCCGCATCAAGCGGACGTCAGCTTCCGTGGCTCCGGAAGGTCCAAAACCTGTCGAGGTCTTCACGAATTCGGCTCCGGCGCGTTTCACAACTTGGCAGGCAGTCACTTTTTCCGGCTCGGTGAGATAGCCGTTTTCAATGATCACTTTCAGCGCGGCGCCTGAGGTGTGGCAGACCTCCGCCACGCCGCGGATATCCACCTCCACTCGATCAAGCTCGCCGGACTTCATGGCCCCGATATTCATTACCATGTCGACTTCCTGCGCGCCTTCAAGGATGGCCGCCTGAGCTTCGCGCCGTTTGGCAGCCGTGGATGTGGCGCCGAACGGGAATCCGGCCACGGTGGCCGCCAGCACTTTCGACCCACGTAGCTTCTCGACCACCAGGGGAATCCAGGCGGGGTTCACGCAAACCGCCGCGAATCCCATCTGCAGCGCTTCGTCGCACAGCTTCTCGATCTGAGAGCGCGTGGCCTCGGGACGGAGAAGCGTGTGATCCATCAGACCTGCCAGCGAGCGCACGTCCGGCGAGAGGCGGATGGCGGCGGGATTGACTGCATCATTCGCGGCACGGTATCGCTCGCAGTTTTCCTCTTTCCTGAGGCTCTTGGTTCCACCGCCATGCACACGCGAGATCGTGACCTCCGAACCTGTCGAGGGTCGGATCTGCCGCACGACCTCAGCGGCAATGGCGTTCACAAGATCTTCAAGTTCTCTGCGAGTGAGCGACGCCGTTTCCACCGTCTGCCTCCTGGCGATGATCGGGTGCGGCCGCCGTTGGCCGCCAAACCGCGCGGCTTAGACCTCGACGGACGGGCTTAATGCCTCGATGGCTGGTACACGCGCGCACGCATACCCCCGAGTCCGCGCCTGCTCATATCGCCGCGCGGAAGGGCGTGCAACACTCATGGACGGGCGAGTCTTGTGTCTGCGGGGCGGCGAAACTCTCGCCACTGAAGTCCGTGTAAACTGGATTCCTGGCTATTGTAGCATACAGGTGTGGACGGCTTTTCGGACTTCCGGCCTGAAACCCGCTGAATACCGCGATCAAGATCGCAGATTCCGTGGCGGCTTCGTTTGCAAGGCGGTGGGTACCCGCACTGCCGGCGCTTACACGGCGCCGCGATCACAAAGCGGTAAAGGTCGGCACAGTCTGATTTCCTCTTTCATTCACAAATGCTGATCCTGGCCTTAGATACAACCAGCGAGTATGGCGGCGCCGGGATTTTCCACGATTCGGAACGCCTGGCGGTCGCTGTCGCCGAAGGTGCTATGACCACCCGGACTCCGGGAGGCCAACCGGACTATTCCGTCGTTCTGTTTCAGATGGTGGACGGGCTGCTGGCACAAACCGGGTTCAATCTTCGTGGAATCGAATTGTTTGTCGTTGCCAACGGCCCGGGCTCGTTCACCGGCATCCGCGTCGGCGTGGCTGCTGCCCAGGCCTGGGGCGAGGCTTTCGGACGTCCGGTGTTCGGGGTCTCTGTGCTGGAAGCGATGGCAGAGGACTCGCGTGCAGAGACTGATTGGACGCTCCCGATTGCCGACGCGCGGCGTGGGGAGTTTTTCGTTGCGGCGTTTCGCACTTCGCAGTCGAAACAGGAAAGCCCAAACCGGAAACCTGCGGCGGCGTGTTCGCGTCCGGAGAGTGCAAGCGAGCAGCTCGAGCAAAATCGGCGGCCACAGGCGTTGGGGACTGCTCTTTCCAACTCTAAGCTTCCGGCCTCCGCATTGGAGCAAGGCTTCATTCTGAAACCGGAAGAGATAAGAGAAGTTCTCTCCGCACTCGGCAGGTCGGGAGCTGTGACCTGTGTGATGAGAGAGCACGACGTGTGCGCGCGAGCATTTCAGGCGAGCATGGCCGGAGAAGATGGCCTTCCCAGCGAGGAGACTCGCGGTTCGGCCTTGCCGGCAGCGAAAGGCGCGACTGCCAGCCCGTCCGTGCGCTGGCACACGTTGCGTGGAACTCTGGTGGACGCAGCGGCCCGGCTCGCGTTGCGTGCTTCGAGCGAAGGCAGGCTCCAATCCCCCGCGGAGCTGGACGCACTTTACATTCGCCGTCCCGACGCGGAGATTTATTGGAAGGACAGCTGACTCTCTAAGCCGTCCTACCTGTATGAGCGGCTTGGAAAACCCGAGCCCGACTGAGAACCCCTGTGAGGATCCACGATTTCAGCCGCAGTGATCTTCCGGCGCTGCTCGACATCCAGGCCAGATGTCCCGCGGCGGCTCAATGGCAGGAAACACACTACGTGCAATTAGCCGCGAACCCGGGTGGAATGCTCCTCGTTGCTCTGCTTGAACTCGGCGCGCAGAAGGCAATGCCTGCTACAGAAAAACTAGAGAGCACAAGCGAGAGGGTAGTGGGCTTTTGCGCTTTGCAGTCGGTCCAGTACGAGGCGGAAATGAGGAATTTGGCCGTGGTTCCTGAACACCAGCGACAGGGGGTAGCGACGGCCCTGCTGGAGGAGGCGCACCGCCGGTTGCGCAAAGCCGGGGTGCTCCGTGTTTACCTGGAGGTCCGAGCCTCCAATATCGCCGCGCGAAGGCTATATGCGGTTCTCGGTTACCGCAAGCAATCGACCCGCAAAGATTACTACCACGAGCCCGTGGAAGATGCCGAAACCATGCTCCTCGAAATCAGCCGCTGACTTGCTCGGCGTTGAGAGTAAGCCTAAGACCGGAACCAAGCAAAATTTCTGGCTGGGATTCGCCCAAATTAATCGGTCCAACCTGCGGATACTGCGGCCTGGGACGGCGGGGTTCGGTGTTGTGAAGGCTTCATGCGGTCGACTGTTCTTGCCTTCGGTGCTGCGGGCATTGCCACGGGCGGGCAGGTCCGACGGGAGGATGGCTGATATCCCTTCTCCACCGCCTCCTGCTCGTTCATATAAACGCCGGGTTTCAGCCTGCCGTAGGCGTTGACGCCGGGACAATAGTAAAATCCCGACCTCGTGTTGACCCATACTTTGACGTCGGGAGCCTTGTCGGCCTTGATAGCTCCGACGGCCAAGGACAACCTAGATAATTTAGATGGAGTAAGATAGAAGCGAAGCGTCAGGAAGGCCAAGGTCGCGAGAATGGCAGAAGGGAAAAAGGCGCGGCGATGCAGGCTTTCTCCGGGAGCGCCTTCGCCCGGCGTGGATGCGATTAACAAATAGAAGAGGTAGACCAGGATATAGCTTGCGATAGCAATTGCCGGCAGCAGGATCATCCACGTCTTCAGCCTGGGATCGAAATGCCATAGCTCCCAGAGGTTTCGAACGTAAAAGTAGGGATCCACGTCTTATCCTCTGAGTGGGTCTCTCTCTGCCCGATTCGCCCACTCAGCTCGTCTTGCCGATATGGCGACTTAGCGCACCACCGACCAGATATCCTGCCGCACGTAGTATACCAACGAACTTACCCGCGCCAGAAAGCCGCGAGGTTCGTAATACAATCAATGGGTTGGACGAGAACCCTTATCAGACACACCCCATGACCTGTAATCGGGAGTGTCACCAATAGAGTACGTGGGAAATGGCTCAAGGCATGAAAGCGTAGCTTGAATCGGGGTCGCTGTCCGAGACGGCATTCAGTGCTCCCCTCACTCCCCACCTCCTATGACCAAGAGCCAAGGGGAGGATTGCCCCAGGGCCCAGGCGAGAATCGCACCAACAACGACTATGCCTATCTTGAACTTTTGAAGATTCGACCCATCGTCGGGAATACAACGCGGTCTAAGTTCATGACCTTCATTCCGAATTCCGGGCGCATCTAAAAAGTAGGGAGAAAACAGATGCTTTCTTAGGAGATGAGACAATGCCAGAGAACCTCACACCCAAGCGAAAGCCTCCTCGGCATCCTCTGACCGGGCCAGTTCAGACTGACACAATGCCGGACAGGCCGAAACCTGAGATTCCCACGGAGCGGGCGACCGCTGCTCTAAAACGTAGGAGTAAGGCGAAGCCGAGAAAGCAGCCGCGCTGAGGTACGGTGTGAAGCACCCGCCCACTGAATCCGCGCCTCGTTAATACTTGCCCAGCCTTCGTGCTGTAGCAGCTGGTGAGTGCGCTACGGCGTGCTTCCGAGTATGAGTTCTCCTGCTTTGGGGAATTTTGCAAAGGGCCTACACCCTTCGGTCGCGCCAATGATTGCACGTGTCCAGGTGGTTCTGATCCCGGGAGAGATGTAAACGGCAAATTTGACTTGAAATTTGGAGGTATTTGCACATGAGTGAAAAAGACAAATGTGCTCATCCCAATTGCACGTGTAGCGCCGCCAACGACAGCAAATATTGCAGCCCGCACTGCGAGTCTGCCAGGGACACTCTGGAGATCTCGTGTAAATGCGGACACCCTGGTTGCGGTGGTGCGGCCGAGCGATAGGGACCATTTATGTAGCGAGCATAGCCTTTATCAAGAAACGGCCGGCAAGCTCGGTGTCGGACCGGAGTTGGGGGCGGTAACATTGAACGCGCAGGAGGTGAAGCGAAGCCGGGTACCAAAGAGGACAGGCATGAGGCAGCCGGTAGCAGCCGCCAGGAATCAGGCAAGGGCATCGGTCGGGCAGGTGAGAAGGTCGGAAGGGGATTAAACGAGGGCGTCAGCTCGAAGAGTGACCGTGAGGAACGGGAAAACAGCAAGGGGCGGAAGCGCCGCGTTAAGGGGATGGTGGTTACTTTTTGCAGAGAGCCGTTAGGATAAGTTTTCGGCTCGGCCCGTTAATGTTTTGCATTGCCCTGTGCAGGAGAGATCGATTGCGCGTCAATGGTATCGCCTTTTTTAGAACCTCGGATCCGCACCTGCATGGGGTTGTTCCTGCTTTCGTGATCACCCAAAAGCGTTTTGGCTTTTAGAGCACTCGCGTCGTTAAGCCGAAGCACCAGTCCGCCGGTTCCAGCAAGAGCGAAAGAACGGGTTGTGGTGGTTGCCCCGCACCGCTGGACTGCCTTCGATAAAGCCATCGAGTGAGTCGGGGCGCCGGAGCCTGCTCCGGACGTGTTGTTTCGGGTTTGATCCGCGGGCGCTCCGGCATCAGAGCCGTTGGGTACGGAGGGTACATTCGTCTTGTCGGAGTAGACTGAGCCGCCTTCGCCCGTTATCCTTTTCGCCCCCTTGCCGGTCCCCTGAGAATACCGCGAAAGCGTGTTGGTCACGCAGTCCTGGTCCACCAGTAGGCCAGTCCAAGCTCCGGTCTTCGCGACGGGTTCCTGCGCGAAGTACACCGA
>Ga0066710_100002958_pt1 | contig 14140 bp, 9 predicted proteins | sample GraSoiAngelo_159_FD_79666 | JGI IMG/M metagenome (GOLD analysis project Ga0066710, IMG submission 79666) | Grasslands soil microbial communities from the Angelo Coastal Reserve, California, USA - 14_1009_16_40cm | ecosystem: Environmental > Terrestrial > Soil > Grasslands | place: USA...
CTGGAGCGCGGGCCGCCGGGCGCCGCGACGGCGTGAACACGCCGGCCAGCGCCCCGGGCGACCTACTGCGCGTTCGGCAGCGTGACGACCGACAGCCAGAATTCCTTGATGGACTTCACGACCGAGAGGAACTTCTCGAAGTCGACGGGCTTCGTGATGTAGCAGTTGGCGCTCAGCTTGTAGGAGGACAGGATGTCGGCCTCGCGCTGGGACGTGGTGAGGACGACGACCGGGGTGCACTTCAGCGCCTCGTCCGCCTTGATCGCGGTGAGCACCTGGCGGCCGTCCATGCTCGGGAGGTTCAGGTCGAGCAGCACGATATCGATCTTCGGGGCGCCCGCGTAGCGGCCCTCGCCGCGGAGCAGCCGCAGCGCTTCCACGCCGTCGCTCACCACGTGCAGGTGGTTGAGGATCCGGGCTTCGCCGAGGGCTTCCTGCGTCAGCCGCACGTCGGCGGCATTGTCTTCGACGAGCAGGATCTCGATGGGCCGGCTGGACGTCAGTTGCTCGATCATGCCGCATCCTTTCTCGGCTCGGACGGGAGCGTGAAATAGAACACCGAGCCTTCCCCGGGGCTCGACTCCGCCCAGATGTTCCCGCCGTGGTGTTCGACGATCTTCTTGCACGATGCCAGCCCGATCCCGGTCCCCGGGTACTGCGCCTTCGTCTGCAGCCGCCGGAACACGACGAAGATCTGCTGCAAGTGCTCGGGCGCGATCCCGATTCCGTCGTCGCGCACCGCGAAGCGGTGAGCCCCATCGCCGCCCGTGGCCGAGACGTGGATGTGGGGCGGCGTCACGCGCCGGAACTTGATCGCGTTGCCCAGGAGATTCTGGAAGAGTTGAGTCAGCTGTGTCTCGTCTCCCATCACGACGGGCAGCGGATCGTGGGTGATCAGCGCTCCGCTCTCCCGGATCGCGAGCCGCAGGCGATTCTGCGCCTGCGTCAGCAGCTCCTCGCCGGCGACCCGGCGGAAGTCCCGCGGGCCGCTGCCGGCGTGGGAGTACGCCAGCAGGTCCTGGATGAGGTTCTGCATCTGCGTGACGCCTTCGAGGATGAAGGCGATGAACTCATCGGCCTTGGGATCGAGCTTGCCGCGATACTGGCGCCCCAATAGCTGGGCAAACCCGCTGATGCCGCGCAGCGGCTCCTGCAGGTCGTGGGAAGCGAGGTACACGAACTGCTCCAGCTCGGCGTTGAGCTGACGCAGCTCCCGGGTCCGCTCTTCGACGCGCTGCTCCAACGTGGCGTTGAGCTGCCGCAGCTCCGGCTTGGGCCGCTTGCGGGTGGTGATGTCCTGGATGAACGCGCTGAACCGGTACTCGGCCTTGGAACCGAACGGCGAGGTCGTGAGGTCGACGGGGAACCCCCCGGCGTCCCGATTGAGCGCGGAGATCTCGATGCGCCGGTTGAGGACGGGGCCTTCGCCGGTGGCGAGGAAATGCTTCAGGCCGCGGAGGTGAGCCTCGCGATAGCGGGGCGGGATGATGGTCTCGGTGAGCGGCCGTCCCAGCGGTTCCGCGGCGGTCCAGCCGAACGTGCGCTCCGCCACCGCGTTCCAGTCCCGGATCAGTCCGTTCCCGTCGATGGCCACGAACGCATCGGAGCACTTGTCGATGATGAGCCGGCTGCGCTGCTCGCGCTCCTCAAGCGCCCGGGTCGCGCGGTGTCTTTCGATCACCCGCCCCAGCTGACTCCCGACGTACTCCATCAACTCGAGCGTCGCGGCGTCGGGCTCCAGCGGCTCCCGCGAGAAGAACTCCATCACTCCGGGAACGTCCTTCCCCACGACGAGCGGGAACGCGAGCCCCGTCGTGATCTCGAGATCGGGATCGGTGTTGCGCGGGAAGTTGGGGTCCAGGCGGACGTCCTCGATCCAGGCCGGCTTGCGGTGCAGGACGACCCGTCCCGGAAGCCCCTCGCCGACGTTCAGGGGAGTGCGTTCCGTGACGCGGCGCAGCGCCTCGTAGGCCGTAGGGTCGTCGAAGTACCAGATCGTGGTGGGCGACAGAACCGGAGGATCCGCGCCGGTGCACAGGTAGACGTGCCCCACGGGCCAGCCCGCGTAGCGACAGATCTCGCTCAAACAGTCCTGCAGCGCATCGTCAAGCACGGTCGCCTCGTTCGCGATCACCGCGACCTTGGTGAGCAGGTGCAGGAAGCGGCTCTCCTCCAGGGGCGGCCGGTGCGGCGCCGGTTCAAATTCAGTGTGAGGGGTGTTCATGCCGCCGGGCCCTCTTGGCTCAGACTGCTACGGCGTTCGCATGCCGCCGCCTGATGCGGATCGGCCGGGCCCGGGTCGCTCCGGTACGGAGCAGGGTGGGGCGGCGACCGCGGGCATCACCGACAAGCTCGCCGCCCCGATCGTGCCCGTCAAGCGGTTTTGTGACTACCGGTGGAGGAGACCCGAGATCAACCCCGAGAACGTGTCTTGCCAGGCGTGCGCGACCATTCCCGGCCTGAGACTGCGGCTGAAGTGGGCGAGGAGGCCAAACAGGAGCCCGTAAACCGTGATCACGATGACCGACCTCCATCCTTGATAGGCATGACCGATCCCGAAGATCAAGGCCGAGGCGGCGATGCCGATCGCGGGCCGCCGCGTGAGCGCGGCGAGCTGCCGTTGCAGGTAGCCGCGGAACACGAACTCCTCGCAGAAGCCGGCGCTCGCCGACAGGATGACCCACAGGGCGGATTCCAGGACTCCGTGAGGCGCCATGAGCGCCTGGGTGCGCCGCGCCTCGTCGACCGGGCTCTGGCCGAGCACGTCGAGCGCGCGCTTCATGCAGGCGAGAACGACGAGCGCGACGATCCAGAACCCGGCGCTCAGCATCAGCGTGGTGAGCACGTCCTTCGCGGAGCGCCAGCGCCCACCGATGATGGCTCTCACCGAAGTGCCGCGGCGACGCAGACCCAGCCACGCGAATGCGAACAGGGCCCATTCGAACGCGAGCAGCACCAAGTACTGCGCGACGTGACTGCGCTCGGGGGTCGCAGGAACACGGGAGGACTGCACCGCGATCAGGATTGCGACACCCAGCAGGACCGCGACGAACCGGGCAGTGTGGACCGGGCTCGCGACGAGAGCGAGGCCGCCGTCCTGGGACGCGGCGTCCTGCGCAGGCCCCGAGTCCCGCAAGCCCGCGCTCCCGGACGGAGGATTGGTCGTGGACATCGTGCTCTCCTTGTGATCTCGCCTCGTGAGCGGCTCGGTGTCCTGCTAGAACCCGGTGCGAATGGCGGGTTCGACTCCCGGGCCGCCGCCGGGCTTACGACAGGGTGAACGGCGTGTAAACGCTGTGGGAACGGGATTCGGGTTCGACGGGACCGAATAATTTTCCGCCTCGGCACCGCCGCAGTGTTCCGGCCCGCACTGCTTCCACACTTCTCTTGACACGATCACCTTGGATTCACGAATATAGATCGCAATGAGCATCCCGCCCGTGCACCCTCGGCATCGGGAGCATCTGCTCGAGTGGCCGAGTGACTATCCCCGCCCAATACTTCGATCCGCAACGTTCGCACTGCCGGGGATCGCGACGTTCGCGTGCTGGCTGATCCTTGCCTCCCCCGCCATGTCCGCGCCGCGCGCCGGCCGCAGCCTTCCGCCGCCGGCGAGCGCCACCCCGACCACGACCGCGAGCACGATCCCCGAGGGACGCACGATAGCGCCCTCGGACGACGCCGAGGAGTTCGCGGACAGCGTCAAGACGATGTACCTCAAGAGCAGCGACCTCGAGCTGACGCACGATACCTACGACCAGACCGTCGGCATGCGATGGACCGGATTGACGATTCCGAGCGGCTCGACCATTGCCGCCGCCTACATCCAGTTCACGTCCAAGGAGTCGAACAGCCAGACCACCAACCTGACGATCAGCGGGCAAGCCGCAGACAACGCCACGACGTTCACATCGACCTTGGGCGACATCTCCTCACGACCCCGCACAGCGGCGAGAATCGGCTGGGCCCCGGTCCCGTGGGTGGTAGGCGAGGTGGGACCGAATCAACAGACTCCGGATCTCAGCGCCGTCATCCAGGAGATCGTCAATCGGCCCGGATGGGCGAGCGGCAACGCGCTCGTCCTCATCATCACCGGCACCGGCCACCGCACCGCCTGGGCTTACGATGGGAGTCCGACGCAGTCGCCGTTGCTGCACGTCGAATACGCGTCCTCCTCGATCGATAATCCTCCCACGGCCAGGCTTTCGGTCACCCAAGCGTCGAGCCCGGCGCTCACCGTGACCGCCGATGCGTCGGCGTCGACGGACCCGGACGCCACGCCGATCGCCAGCTACCGGTTCGACTTCGGCGACGGTTCGGCGGCGGTCACGACCACGGCACCCACCGCGACCGCCCAGCACACGTACGCGGCCGCCGGCACCTACACCGTGACGCTGACCGCCACCGACACCGGCAACAACACCTCGGCGCCGGCCACGGCGTCAATCACCGTGACGAGCTCGCCGCCGCCCGACAATCCGCCGACGGCGAGCCTGACCGTCACGGTGTCGTCCACGTCACCGCTCACCGTGACGGCCGACGGATCCGCGTCCACCGACACCGACGCTACGCCGATCGCAAGCTACCGGTTCGACTTCGGCGACGGCACGGCGGCGGTCACGACCACGGCACCCACGGCGACCGCGCAGCACACCTACGCCGCGGCCGGCACCTACACCGTGACACTCACCGTCACCGACACGGGAAACCACACATCGGCGCCGGTGACCAAGTCCGTCACCGTCAGCAACCCCGACAATCCGCCGGTGGCGAGCCTGACCGTCACGGTATCGTCCACGTCACCGCTCACCGTGACCGCCGACGGGTCCCGGTCCACCGACACCGACGCGACGCCGATCGCGAGCTACCGGTTCACCTTCGGCGACGGCAGCGCGGCGGTCACGACCACGGCACCCACGGCGACCGCGCAGCACACCTACGCCGCGTCCGGCACCTACACGGTGACGCTCACGGTCACCGACACGGGCAACAAGACGTCGGCGCCGGTGACCAAGTCCGTCACCGTCACGAGCTCGACCGGGTCGCAGGTCGCAGTCTACGCCGGTTACTACGACACCCATCACGGCAGCAACATAAAGCCGAAGCCCAATCCGTGGAAGGGCTCTTCCAATGTGGTGTTCGTCGGGAACGCCGATGGCAGCAGCGGAGGCTGGGACACGAGCGCGATCCGGCTGGACAACCTCTCGGGCGGAACGCTCTCCGGCGTCGTCGTCACGGTCGACATCGGATCGAGCCACTTCGCGCTGTGGGGCACGCACTCGCTCGCGGCGGGGCAGATCCTGATCTGCGCCCAGACCAGCAAGGAGAACTTCGACGGCTCCGATCTCAACCCCGCGGGTTGCCCCGATTGCAACCCCAACGACTGCACCAGCAAGAAGTCGTCCACCATCCCCGTGGTGCACGTGACGATCGGCGGCGTCAAGACCGACTACATCGACTCGAACCAGCTCCTCAACACGCACGGCGTCGACTCCGCCGGCTGCCCGTACACCGGCACGCGCAACGACGAGTCGGAAGCCTGGCAGCGCATCAACCCGAAGGCGGCCGCGGCGGCCGCGGCGAGACCCGGCGGCGCCGACTCACAGGTCAAGACCTCGGGTTCCAGCCCCGACGAGCTCCACCGGTCCGACCACTGAGCGGGGCCGCCGGCCCTGACGACGCTCGAGACGCCATGGAGGCGCGCCGTGTCCGTGCACGCTGAATCGCAATTGCTTCGCGCCGCCGGTTTCGAGCTCGGATGAAGTCCGGATGACCGCCGACCCGTTGTCGCTCGCCTCGATCGCCGAGCTGACCCAAAGGCTGATCCGGATACCGTCGGTCAATCCGACGCTCGTGCCGGAGGAAGGGCAAGGAGAAGGAGCGGTGGCGGCGTTCGCCTGCGAGTGGCTGGCGCAGCGCGGACTCCGCTCATGGCTCGATCCCGTCGCGCCGGGCCGGGCCAATGCCGTGGCCGAGGTGACGGGCGAAGCCGGCCCCACGCTCGTGCTGTGTGCTCACCTCGATACCGTGGGCACCGCCGGCATGACCATCTCGCCGTTCGAGCCCCGGTTCGAGTCGGGCCGGATCTATGGCCGCGGAAGCTACGACATGAAGGGCGCGGCGGCGGCGGTGATGTCGGCGGCGGCCGCCGTGGCGGGGGGCGGAGGATTCCGCGGCAGGCTCCTCGTTGCGCTCGTGGCCGACGAGGAGTACGCGAGCTTGGGCGCGGTCGATTTCGTCGAACGTTACGAAGCGGACGGCTGCATCGTCACCGAGCCGAGCGCCGGGGAGCTCGTCCTCGCCCACAAGGGGTTCGTGTGGTGCGAGATCGTGACCCGCGGCAAGGCCGCCCACGGCAGCCGCTGGGACCTCGGCGTGAGCGCGATCGGCCGGATGGGGCGCGTCATCGCGGCGCTCGAGCAGTTCGACAGCGGTGAGCTGCGGCGTCGCCGGCACGCGCTCGTGGGGCCGGCGTCGCTGCACTGCGCCCTGATCGAAGGCGGCGCCGGCCTGTCGACCTACGCGCCGGAATGCCGGCTCCGGATCGAGCGGCGCACGCTGCCCGGCGAGACGCCGGATCAGGTGCTCGAAGAGATAAGGACGGTCATCCGTTCGGCCGGCGAAGAGGCGGAGGTTCGGAACTTGTTCCACCGCTCGCCGCTTACGTGCGACCGCGATGCGGGGATCGCCCGCTGCGTGCGGAGCTCGGCCGAGGCCGTGACGGGCCGAGCGCCGCGGGAAGCCGGGGTCCAGTTCTGGATGGATGCTGCAATTTTCGGCGAGGCCGGGATCCCCACCGTGAACTACGGGCCGTCGGGCGAAGGCGCCCACGAGCCCGTCGAATGGGTCGACGCCGAGTCGCTCGTCACCTGCGCCCGCGTGCTCGCCGAATGCGCGCCGACGTATCATCGCTATGCGCCGGCCGCCGGCACGGCCCGCGGGTCCCCTTGATGCCGCGGTATCGAGAGGCAGAACCGCGGAGACGGGTGCCGGGGGCTCGGGCCCTCGTCGAATCCGTTGCAACGGCGCCCGGCGCCGGCGCGCCTCATTCCCCGGCGCACGCCGGGCAGACCAGCCGCGCGGACGACGTGGCCCACAGGCGACCGGTCTCCCGTCCACAGGACTCACAGGTCGGCGGTTCTAAGCGCTCGAGCACGCCGTCGTAAGCCAAAGTGAGCGGGCGCGTGCTCGGTCCACGGTCGACCAGCACCTTGATGAACGCCTTGGGTTGCCACAGGCAGCGCGCGCTCGACAGTCTTGCGCGGACGCGTATGCCGTAGGTCTCGCCGAGTTCCCGCAGCTTGCGCTCACGCTCGCGCTGGGCCGACTCGATCTTCCGCGAGAGCGAGTCGGACGGTGGCGCCAGCTCCTCGGCGCCTCGCTCTCCGCCCGCGGGCTGCGCGGTTTCCAGCTCGCGGCTCGAGCGCGGCTCTTGACCGCCGGTCCCGCCGGCCGCTCGGCGCAACTCGCGCGCGCGGCGCCGCTCCAGCTCGGCGATCACCTGACCGTAGTAGTCGCTGATCCGCGCGAACTCGACGGCGAAGCGCTGCGCGACCCGGACCTGTTGTCGCGCCGCCTCCGTGGCGACCATGCGTCGGAGGATCCGGCACGCCGTCTCGTAGGCGGTTGCGACCGGGACCAGAGGCGCCTCGGGGAATCTCGCGGCGGGTTCCGCCTCCACCGTCAGCTCTGCCAGGCGTTCCGCGAGGAGCGGTTGGAACTGGTTCGAGAACAGGTTCACCGGAACGACGTACAGCCGCTCGCGGCGCTCCTCGGACAAGAACACCACCTTGAAGTCGAACTGCGCGGTGGCCGACAGCAGCACGTCGGCCTCGTCGTATTCGTGGCGGGTCCGGCAATTGGAGAACAGCAGCGCCCGCTCGACCTCCTCCCGCAGCCCCTTCCTCTTCAGCCGCCCGGCGGGTAGGTACCCCGATGCGACCGTGCCGCGACCGGCCGCGAAGGCGATCAGGGCATCCAGGAACGGGCTCCCCAGCAACGCAGGCTCCGCGCCGTCTTCGAATCCGTCGGCGGCGAGGGCAAGGCGCACCCACGAGCGGCCGCCGGCGGCGGCCTCGAGCTGCGGTGGCAGCAGGGCGTCGAGTCGTTCCCCAGGCCCCACCTCCACGGCTCCGCCGGCGCGTTCGATGCAGCTCCGGATGAAACCGGAAGCGTCCAGGATCTCCGGCTCGGAAGTCTCGACAGTCATCGCGGCTGCCTACTCCGCGGCCGCGAAGTCCTGGCCGAACAGCGTCTCATCGTAGGCCTTGCTCCCCTGATAGCGGTGCTGGGCGCCCACCAGCCGGTCGCCGAGCTCGGCGAACCGGTCGCGCGCGGCCTGGTCCGAGTCGGCGCCGGCCCACAGGTCGAGCACGATGTCTTCGAACTCGCGCTCGTCCTCCAGATTTCCGAGGATCTCTCCGACCTCGCCCACGACCAGCTCGAACATGTTGATCTTGCTGTCGAGCACCTCGAGGATATGGTCCTCGATGGTCCCGGGAGCGGCGAGGTTGAAGATCCGCACCGGCTCCGTTTGGCCGATGCGGTGGACACGGCCGACGCGCTGCTCGATCCGCATCGGATTCCAGGGCAGGTCGTAGTTGACGATCGAGTGGCAGAACTGGAGGTTGCGTCCCTCGCTGCCGACGTCGGTCGAGAGCAGAATGCGCCGGTCGCGAGCGAACGCGGCGATCTCGGCATCCTTCTCCGCCGGGGTGAGCGTTCCGTCGAAGCGTGCGGTCGCGAGCCCGGCGCGCTGCAGCTCCCGCGCCAGGGACTCCTGGGTTCCCAGGTACTTGCTGAAGACGATGACTTTTTCGGCCAGCCCCAGTCGGTGGTTCACGAGCTCCACCAGCGCCCGTGCCTTGCTCGATGTCTCGACGCGCCCCGCCAGCTCGAGGACGGCATCGATTTCGGCGCGGCGATCGCCAGCCAAGCCCCGCCGCCGCATGGCTTCCAGCGTCGCCCGCACGGCTTCCACGCTGCTGCCGGCTTCGGCCTGGAGCGTCTGGACCACGGCGCGTCCAACGTGGGCATCTGTCCCACGCGCATGGCTCGCGCGCACCAGACGCGTCACGCCGTCGTAGAGCGCCTGTTCCGCGGGGGTGAGCGCGATGCGCAGGGTTGCGGCGTGTCGCGGGGGAAGCGCAAGGCTCACCTGGCTTCGCGTATTGCGGACCATCACGTCCATGAGCAGCTCGCGGAGCTTGGTTCGATTGCGGGGCCGGCGGGGATCATTGCGCTCGACGAACTCGCGGCGGAACTCGGCGGGACTCCGGAGCTGGCCGGGCCGCAGCAGCGTGATCAAGTTGTACAGCTCGTCGAGATCGTTTTGCGCCGGGGTGGCGGTGAGGAGCAGCAGGTACTTGCTCTTGAGCTGGTTGACGAACTTCCAGCTCAGGCTGCTCCGGTTCCGCAGATGGTGGGCCTCGTCGACGATGATGAGGTCGTAAGCAACCCGCCGGATCACCTCGCTGTGCTTGGATGACTTCGCGGTATGGATCGACGCGATTACCCTCTCGCAGCGCTCCCACGCGGCCGGGCCCTGGCGGCGAAACTCGGGGTCATCGTGGGTCGTGAATTCGACCTGAAACTTGTCGCGCATCTCTTCGCGCCATTGGGTAACCAATGAGGGGGGCGACAGGATCAGCACCGTGCGCGCGAGCCCGCGGACCGCGTACTCCTTCAGCACCAGCCCGGCCTCGACGGTCTTGCCCAGCCCCACCTCGTCGCACAGCAGCGCTCGACCTCGCATGGTCCGCATTACCTGACGCGCCGTGTTGATCTGGAAGGCGTACTGCTCGACCCCTTGCAGCAGCGGCGTGCACAGCAGCACCTCGAACCCGCTGAGCAGCGACAGGCGCACCGCGGCCTGATTGAGCCGATAATCCTCCGGCGCATCGTAGCGACGCTGGGCGAACCGCTCGAGCACGCCGCGATCATCGAGCTCGAATTCGAGATCCGAAGGCGGTGGCAGGTAGCGGTTCAGCAGCTCGGAATCCGGCTCCGCGGAATCCGGAGCGAGCGGGCCCAGCTCAGCCGTACCGGTGCCGACCCCTGCGGCGTTGGAAACCGTGGCCGCCCCACCCGTGGGTGGGTGATGAGCATCCCGACGCGCTTCGAGCCGCCGAATGGCGGCACGTGCCTCTTTGAGCGTACCGAGGTCCGTGTTCTCGAGACGCCGACCAATTTCCTCGACCTGCGCCAGCAGCGCCCTCAAATCTTGAGGCTGCGCGCGAAGGCCGCGGGACTTCTTGAGCGCCAGCGCCAGGCCCGACCGAAGGACGCGCCATATCTCGGCCCTCTGCCGATAGGGGCGCACCGCGTCCTCGCGCATGCGACGCAGCTCTCGGCGCTCCGTCTTGGCCTCCGCCAGCTGGCGTCCGCCCTCGTAGCCGAGCAGGACTCCCGAGGCGGCCGACGCTTCGCGGATGAATGCCTCGCACTCCGCCAGATCCCGCTCGAGCCAGAGTGGGCCCGGGACTTCTTCCCAGCGTTCGACCTGGCCCGAAGCCTCCTCGATGAGGCGCTCGGCCAGGGAGCGCAGGGCGCGGACGGGAGCGAGATAATCGGCGTGGGTCCCGGGCTCGCCGCGCTGGGTCTTCATGGATTCATCCGCGGCTCATGCGGCTCATGAAGGCGTTGCAATTGCCTGTTCTCGCCTCACGTCTCCGCCGCCTGTTGGTCCATTCTGGTGCGGGTTCTACGCGTTCCAGGGAGGCGCGCGTGATCATCGGGAACGTACATGTCGACGCACTGCTGGTCGAAGCGCAGACCTCGTCCCTGCGATGGTGGCCGTCGGCGAAGTCGCGAAGCAGAGCGGCCCGCTCCTCGGCTCTTGGGAGCTCCGCGCGGCCCGCAGAATGTCGCGAATCAGGCGCGGCCGCAAGGAGAATTCTCCGCAGAAGTCCGTGGAGGCGCCGGTGTGTCCGCGGGTGCCACCCGCACGGTCAGCGGTCGAGCACCAGGCGTTTCGTCATGCCGGGGCCCGCGGCTTCGTAGCGCACGAAGTACACGCCGGCTCGCGCGGGGCCGTGGCTGCCGTCGCCGCTCCACACCGCCTGGTAGCTGCCGGGGCGCATGGTGCCGTCCACCAGTCGGGCCGTGACCCGTCCCTGGATATCAAGCACAGTGAGGCGTATGGGCGCCTGACGAGCCACCGTGAACTCGATCGTGACGGGACCGGTCGCGGGACTCGGCGAGACGCGGGTGAGCGCAAACCCCTTCGCCACCGGGCCAGTGCTCACCTCGATCGGCCCGAAAGTCACGGAGCCGCTCGCGAGCTCCACGATCAGCCGGTAGCGATAGGTGCGGTCCGCTTCGACCCCGCGATCGGTCGCGGAGAAGCGCCCGCCTTCGCTACGGATCGCGACGTCGAGCGGAGTCCAGGGGCCGTTCGACGGCTCCGAGCGCTCGATGCGGAGCTCGGCGTCTTGTGCCGCACCTCCGAACTGCCAGCGGAGCACGACGCCGTCCGGTGCGGCCTCGGCCTGAAACAGCGAGAGCAGCGTGCCGGTGACATCCAGGGCCTCGACCGCAAAGAGTCCGCCCTGACCGCCGGCGTAGACGTACGTGCCGTCCGTGACGAGGCTGTACACCGAACTGTAGATCCGGGGATGCCAGCTGGCGGCGGCTCCGGTGACCCCGTCCAGCGCGAGAAGACCCTGCTCGCTGTCTTCGCCCCCGCCGACGTAGACGGTGCCTCCTCTCGCGTCACCCACCACGATCGCATAGGTCGACTTGTAGAAATCGTGGTTCCAGGCGGTCGCGTTGCCGGTGGCGGCGTCGAGCGCCGCGAGATTTCTTCTTGGTTGCCCTCCGATCTCGGTGAAGTTTCCGCCCACGTAGAGCGTCGGGCCGTGCAGGGCCAACCCATAGACGTTCTGGCCCTGCCCCATGGCGTGCAGGTCCCACGGAGCCGCGTTCCCCGTCGCCGAATCGAGCGCCGCGACCCGCATGTGATCCGCTCCTCCCACGTGGCTGAAGTCCCCGCCCGCGTAGACGACCGAGCCACCCGTCACCAACATGCGCACGGTGCTGTCGGCGTTGGGTTGCCACGCGGTCGCGAGCCCGGTGGTGGCGTCGAGTGCCCCGATCCGGCTTCGCGGTTGCCCACCCACGTGGGTGAAAGTTCCTCCCACGTACAGCAGCGACGCGCTCACTGCCAGCGCTCGCACACTGCCGTCGGCGTCCGAGGTCCAGGCTGCGGAGGGGGTACCGCTGTCAGCGTCGAGCGCCGCGATGGCCTTGTGTGGCTGGCCGCCGATACGGCCGAACGACCCTCCGGTGTACACGGTAGAGCCGTTCACCGCGAGGGCGCGCACGACGTCGTTCGCATCCGGGTTCCATGCGGTCGTGCGGCCGCCGGCCAAGTCGATCGCGGCGAGGCGATGCCGCACCTCACCGCCGATACGGTCGAAGCTGCCGCCGGCGAAGACAACGGAATCGGCGGCCGCCAGTGTCCAGACCCTGCCCGTGGCTCCGGGATCCCAGGAAGTCAGTCGACCGGTCACGGTATCGATCGCGGCGATGTTCTGCCGTAGCTCGCCGCCGACGCTCGTGAAATCGCCCCCGATGTAGAGGGTCGAGCCGATCATCGCCAGCGCCGCGACGCTGGGGCCAGCCTCGATTGGGTCCCTTTCGATCGTAGAGGGCCAGGGCCGGACCTCTCCCGTGGTGGCGTCAATGGCGGCGAACGCCCTGCGTTCGAGACCCCCCACCATATAGAAGCCGCCGCCAACGTAAACCGTCGAGCCCCTCAGCATCAGCGCCGTGCATCTGCTGCTGGCGCCAGGATTCCACGCCGTGGGTTGTCCGAGGGTGGCGTCGACCGCGGCGAGAGCGGATCGCGATTGGCCGGAAACGGTCCAGAACGCCCCCGCCATGTAGACGACCGAGCCATCCGTTGCCAACGCGTCCACGACATCGTTCGGGACGGGGTTCCAAGGAGCGAGGGCACCGGTCGTCGCATCGACCGCGGCGGCGTTGACGCGCGTGGGATCGCCGGCGACCCCGTCGAAGAACCCGCCGATATAGACCAACCCGTTCGCCACGGCCAGCGACGCGACCCAGTTCGATGTCGTGGGCCCGAGTTTCGCGTCCCAGGCCGTTACGGTGTCCGCCACGACATCGACCGCGACGGCCATGATGCGCGTGTACCCGTCGACGTTGGTGAAGTTCCCGCCCATGTAAAGCGTCGTCCCGAGCAACGCCAGCGTGTAGATCGAACCGTTCGTGTAGGTGTTCAGCGGGGCCAGGGAGCCATCCGCGCGGAAGTGTGCGATATGGGGTTCATAGGCCTTCCCGCCGAACGACCCGAAGTTTCCGGCGATGAACCAGCCTCCGGCTCCGTCGGGGATGATGGCGCCGGTGGAGCCGCGGATCTTGAGATCGCCCACGACGTGTCCGGTCGTGGAGGAAAGGGTGACGGGGCTTCCGGTAAGCGGCCCGACGTGGGTGAACTCGCCGCCGATGTAGAGCGTGTTCCCGGACCGGGCTTGGGCAAGGACCGGGCCGTACGGCTTATCGAGGTCGCCGCGAATGGCCTGCGCGAGAGAGATCGTGGCGCCGCCGGCGAGGACCGACAGGGATGTGCCGAATGCGAGCAAGACCGCGGGGAGGATCGGAGGCGGGGAGCCAGTCGGGGTGCGGGTGCTTCTCATGCGTCGGGAGTGACCATTCACACGACGCGAGAGGGGAAGGAGCATCAGTAAAATGATATCACATGGGACGACCGCGTCCCGTTCTCAACCTGTCCTGCCCGCCGCCGATATCCGACTGGAAGTCGCATGAGGAGCCGACGGGCCACTGGGTCCGAACGATCGCTCACATGCCGTTGCCTTTCGAGAGTGGCCCCGATGCCGATTCCACGCTGCAGGCCCTGAAGGTGATCCCGCCGCGCGATAGATTCTCAGCGGCTGCTGTGACCGTCCGATGGGAGCCGGTCCGGACGGTCATGCAGCGTCGGGCCTCTGCTTGGCGACGCAGCGGCGTATCGCGACACAAAGACCGTCTCGTGAACCTAGTGCACGGCAAACAGATGACCCAGGCCGACGGCGTCGGCGTCGCTGATTTCGTAGGCGAGCCATTCTTTCTCGTTCAGCGGGCGCTGCGGGGCGATCCAGCTCGCGTGTGATGGAAC
>Ga0066710_100002959_pt1 | contig 14140 bp, 13 predicted proteins | sample GraSoiAngelo_159_FD_79666 | JGI IMG/M metagenome (GOLD analysis project Ga0066710, IMG submission 79666) | Grasslands soil microbial communities from the Angelo Coastal Reserve, California, USA - 14_1009_16_40cm | ecosystem: Environmental > Terrestrial > Soil > Grasslands | place: USA...
CACCGCAAGCGTGGGATCGGTAAGGATCATCCAATGCACATCGAGAAAAGCGCCAACTTCGGCCGGTGCATCGCCGGAAGTCATGGCGCCGTGCAGGCCCTCGAGCTCCTTTTGCACGGCGCGCAGCGCCTGCGTCAGCCGCTCGATCTCGGCGGGCACTTGATCGGGAGTGATGGAGTAATGCGCGACCTCGAGCGTGGCATGCGACACGAGCTGCGCGCGGCCGATGGCGATGCCGCCGGAGACGCCGATGCCATGCAGGAGGAAGCTCATCGCGCCGCGGCCTGTCGCGCCGCGGAATACGAACCGCCGAACTTGCGCGTCAGGCTTGCTCGCCGAAGCGATTGGCAACGAGCTCGACCATCGCGCTCATCGCGGCAGCTTCGTCGGGACCGCTGGTTTCGAGCCGGATGGTGCTTCCCATCGTTGCAGCCAGCATCATCACGGCGACGATGCTGCGAGCACTGGCCCGGCGGCCTTGGAAGATGACCGCGACGCTGCAGCGGAATTGCGAGGCCAGTCGAACGATCTGCGCCGAGGCGCGCGCATGCAGTCCGAGGGAATTGGTGATTTCGATGTCGCGTGTTTGCATGATGGGCGAGGACCTCGTTTTCAACAGGAAGCCGCCCCCTTGAGGCCGGAACGATCTTCCCATTGATCACTGTTGCCATGCGTTGGTTCCACGCCACGCGCAATTGCCTGCGTCTCCGGATAACCACGGTTCGATTGGATCGACCAATGTGGCTACCTGCTTGGAGCACAATTGCGGCATCACCGTCGCCGCCGATTACCGTTGCCTATGCGCTGCACTGGCAAAGCATTGCGTTTTGCTTGCCCAGCGGCCTGCGGGCAACACCTCATCCGCCTTCCCCGAAGCAGTCACCGATCAGCGCGACAATGGCGTCCAACGCTTCGCTCTCGTCGGGCCCATCGGTTTCGAGCACAATACGGCTCCCCTTGCCCGCCGCGAGCATCATCACGCCCATGATGCTTTTGGCGTTGACCTTGCGGCCGTTGCGCGCGAGCGACACGTCGCACTGATATTTCGCCGCGAGTTGGGTGAGCTTGGCCGCTGCCCGCGCATGCAACCCCAGCTTGTTGACGATCTCAACTTGCTGTTGCCGCATACACCGGATCGATCTCGATATGCAGCACGCCGTCGCAGCCGCCGCTGATCGCCTTTTTGATCAGGGTTTCCATGCCCTTGCCGCGGTAAGTGAACGCGCGCACCAGCATCGGCAAATTCACCCCCGCCACACCTTCGACACGGCCACGAGATAGCAGCTTGCAGGCGAGATTGCACGGCGTCGCGCCGAAGATATCCGAGAAGATCAGCACGCCCTCGCCCGAATCAAGTAATCGCACGAGCTCTCGCGCCTTCGGCAGCAAGGTAAGCGGGTCGTCGGTGGCAGCCACGCCGAGGGTCTCGAATTGTGGCGGCCGGCTGCCGAGTACGTGGGTAACGGCGTTGATTAGGCTATCGCCAAGGGTATCGTGGGCGACAATCAGAATGCCGATCATGATGTATCCCCGTGCACCCGATGCGCCTCTCGCGGGAATCCTCTGGCGTCATCCGGGCGCTCAGCGGAGTATCTTAGCATGGCTGCTAACGGCATTCTTCGGGCGCGGTTTGCCCTAATCCTTCCGCGCCGCTTGCTCTAGCGCCTCGGCGAAGCACGCGGCGACGTCGAAGCCGCTTTGGGAGGCGATCTCGACAAAGCCGGTCGGGCTAGTGACATTGACTTCGGTCAGGTAGTCACCGATGACGTCCAGACCCACGACCAGCAGCCCCTCGGCCCACAGCCTCGGACCAATGCTTTCCGCGATTTCCCGATCGCGCGCGGAAAGCGGTCGCGCGACACCACGGCCGCCGACGGCTAAGTTGCCACGCGTCTCGCCGGGCTTGGGGATACGGGCGAGGGCGTGCGGTACAGGCTCGCCCGCAATCAAGATGATGCGCTTGTCGCCGTCGATGATCTCCGGGATAAAGCGCTGCGCCATCACCATGCGTGCCCCGTGGTGTCCTACCGTCTCGATGATGACGTTGCGGTTGTGATCGTCCTCGCGTATACGAAACACCGAGGCGCCGCCCATGCCATCGAGCGGCTTCAGGATGATGTCGGCTTGTTCGTCCAGAAACTCGCGGATGAGCTCGGGGTCGCGCGTTACCAGCGTGGGCGCGATGAACTCGCCAAACTTGGCGATCGCCATCTTCTCGTTGTGATCACGGATCGCGCGCGCTCGATTGAACACGCGCGCGCCCTCGTCTTCGGCTGCCTCCAGTAGATAAGTGGAGTACACGTACTCCATGTCGAACGGCGGGTCCTTGCGCATCAGCACCGCCGAGAACGATTTGAGCGAGCGCTCGACGACATCACCGGCGCGAAACCAATCATGGTCGTCGGCGTTTACCGTGAGCGGACGCACCCGCGCCAGCGTCGAGCCGTTGTCCCAGAACAGCTCGCGTTGCTCCAGCGCGAATAGCGAGTGGCCACGCGCTTGCAGCGCGCGCATCATCGCGACGCTGGTGTCCTTGTAGGCCTTCAGAGAGACAAGCGGATCGACGATGAAAGCTACTTCCATGAGCGGCCGGCGTAAGCAGAGACGGTGGTCAATGCTACCGCAAACACCGCCGCGTTGCCGTGTACGCAATGCATGGGAGCTTGGGCGAGCGTATGGTTCCGAAAGACGACCTTGTTATTTAGCGTTGGGGAAAAACTGCTGCTCGCCGTTGATGTTGAACTCGGCGATCTTGTGCTGGCCCTCGGGCGAGGTGATCCAGTCGATCAAGGTCATGGCTCCATCGTGGTTGACGCTGGCATATTTCGCCGGATTGACGGCGATGATGCCGTAGGGATTAAAGAGCCTGGGGTCGCCTTGGACCACAATCGACAGGCCCGTCTTCGCCTTGTAGGCGGAAAAGGTCGCGCGATCGGTTAGTGTGTATGCCTGCATTTCCGAGGCCATGGTCAGCACTTCACCCATGCCGAGGCCGGCGGAGACGAACCAGGCACCACTTGGCGTAACGCCGAGCGCTTTCCAGTAGCTTTTCTCCATTTGATCGGTGCCGGAATTGTCGCCACGCGAGATAAAGCGCGTCGACTTGGCATCGGCAATCTTTCGAAATGCCAAGAGCGCATCCTTGCCCTTGACGTGCAGCGGATCGGCGTCCGGGCCGACGATGACAAAATCGTTGTACATCACGTCGCGGCGATTGACGCCCCAACCTTCGGCAACGAACTTGTCCTCCGCAGCTCGGGCATGGACCAGCACCACGTCCACATCGCCGCTTTTCGCAATCTCCAGCGCCTTGCCGGTACCCACCGCGATCCACTGCACCTTGATGCCCGTTTTTTGTTCGAACATCGGCATCAGGTAGCGCAGCAGGCCGGAGTTGTCGGTGCTCGTCGTCGTCGACATGCGCACATCGCGCGCCGTGGCAGTGAACGTGCCGAGCAGTATCAGGACCACACCCAGCGCACGCATACAACCTCGCATCATCGAAACGCTCCTTCGGCTCGACAATAAGCAACCGTTACGGTGCCGCCGGCTCGCGTAGATCCTGCCACGCCATCAGGTGAATGGCTTCGGCCAGCAGCGACACCCGAATCCGCTCGCCAGTGGCCAAGCCATTGCGCCGGGCGACATGCGTGGGTACCGACAGATAAAGCAAAGCGTCCGGCACGCCTTCGACCTGCATACTGAGGCTGGTCGTTTCGCCTAGGGCGACGCAATCGGCAGCGATGCCATCGACCGGATTTTCGTGCTCGCCACGCGAAGGTCGGTCGCGCCGATGCAGGATCACATTGGCCGCCGGAATCGCCCAGCACACCGCCGAGCCAACGGCGAAGCGCGGTGAATGCGATAGCTCGAAGGTGTGCTTGTGCCACGCCAGCAGCGTGCGCTTGTGCTCGGGCTCGTGCGCGACGACGCGCCCTTCGAACACGTTCTTGACGTCGACCAGGCGCGCGACAAGGGCGTCGCGCGGCCGCGCCATCACTTGGTACGGCGGCCCATCCTGCAGCGTGTGGCCGCGATAGAGGATGCACATGCGGTCGGCCAGCGCTGCCGCTTCGTCGAGATCGTGCGTCACCAGCAGCAATGGCATCTTAAGCGCGCGCCGCAGCTCCGCCAGCTCGCGATAGAGCTTTTGTCGTGTGACCCGGTCGACGGCTGAAAATGGCTCATCGAGCAGCAGCGCCTGCGGATCGCGGGCGAGCGCGCGGGCGACCGCTACGCGTTGCTGCTGCCCGCCCGAAAGAGCGCCCGGCAACCGATCTTCGAGTCCACTTAGGTGAACGAGCCCGAGCAGTTCCCTCGCCCGCGACGCTCGCTCCTGCCAGGGCCGATGGCCGAGCGCCGCGGCAACATTGTCGAGCGCCGACAAGTGGGGGAATAACGCGTAGTTTTGAAACACCAATCCGATCGAGCGTTGCTGTGGCGTGCGCCAGATGCGCGCTGCGGCGTCGAACCACACGCTGCCGGCACAGCTCACCCATCCCTCGGCGGGGCGATACAGCCCGGCGATCGCCCGCAGCAGCGTTGTCTTGCCGCTGCCCGACGGACCGACCAAGGCCACCAACTCGCCCGGCGCACAACTCAAGCTAGCATCGAGCGGAATCGGCGTGCCCTGGCTGATGCGCAGCGCGAGGCCAGCGCCACCGGCATCAGCCACGCGGCCTCCCCGGCGTGCGCGTCGTCGTGTACGCAACGGTAATGGCGATCAACGACAGCATAAGCAACACGGCCGCCATCACACGCGCGCCGTGGCTGTCGAGCGCCTGCACACGGTCGTAGATGGCGATCGCAATCGTTTGCGTTTCTCCCGGAATGTTGCCGCCCACCATCAGCACCACGCCGAACTCGCCAAGCGTGTGCGCGAAAGTCAGGACGCCCGCCGACAGCACGCCCGGCCATGCCAGCGGCAGCTCGATGCGCAAGAAGATGCGCCAGGGACTCATCCCGCAGCACGCCGCGGCATCGCGCACGTCGCGAGGAATCGCTTCGAAGGCGCGCTGCATTGGCTGGATCGAGAACGGCAGATTGAACACCAGCGAGGCCAGCAACAACCCCGTGAAGCTGAACACCAGCGGGCCCCCGAATAGCGCTTCGTACCCGCGTCCCAGTGGTGAGGCGGCACCAAATGCCACCAGCAAGTAATAGCCGAGCACGGTCGGTGGCAGCACCAGCGGCAAGGCGAGCGCTGCTTCGATCAAGCTCCTCCCACCGAAGCTGCGCCACGCGAGCTGCCGCGCAATGAGCACCGACAGTGGCAATAAGATCGCCGCAGTCAAGACGGCGAGCTCGAGCGACAAGCGCAGCGCGGACCAATCCATGTCAGCTTAATAGCCGCTCATTCATTAGGTAGCGCGAAGCCATTCTGGCGAAAGATGGCGCGCGCCTCGGGTTGTTGCAAAAACTGATAAAACGCTCTCGCCGTGGCGCCCGCGTTCTTGACAAGCGCCATGCGTTGTCGGAGTGGTTTATGCCACTCGGCGGGCAGCAGCGCGTACGTGCCGCTTTGGGCCAGCGCCGGTGACAAGGCGAACGAGTAGGCGATAATGCCGCCCTGCGCAGAGCCTGACGTGGCGAACTGCGCTGCCTGTGCGACGCTTTCTCCCAACACCAGCCGCGGCCGAATGGCGTCCCATAGTCCTGCCTTGATGAGCGCCTCTTGCGCCGCGCGGCCGTAGGGCGCGTGCTCGGGATTGGCAATCGCGAAACGCTTGAGGCGTCCATCCGTAATCGCTTGGGCGAGGTCGCGCAGTTGTGCATCGGGCACGAGCGGTGAGCCGTGCGGCACGAACAGTGCAATGCGGCCGATCGCATAAAGCGCGCCGTCGCCCTCCGTGTGGCCCTCCTTGCTAAGCACCTGCACGAAACTTTCATCGGCGGACAGAAAAAGCTCGAAGGGCGCGCCTTCGGCAATCTGCCGGCGAAAATTTCCAGAGGATCCGAACACCAGCTTCACGCGCTTGCCGGTTTGGCGTGCAAAAAGGGCGGCGATCTCTTGCAGCGAAAACTGGAGATCGGCGGCCGCAGCAATATTGGGAACCTCGGCCGCAAGCGCCGGTGCGCAACCCAACGTCAGCCACACCGCCGCCAGAAATCCCGCCATGAATGCGCACATCGTCGTCTACATCGGAGTATGACGGAACCGCGCAATATAACGCTGAATCAAGCGCCGGTCTGCGTTCCCAAGTCGATGCCGCGATCCGTGGCGTGGCTTATCGCGCAGATGCGTCGTAAACGATCTTGCCGCCAACCACTGTCATCACCGGTTCGATGTCTTTGATTTCATCGACCGGCACTTTGAGGTAATCGCGGTCAAGCACGATCAAGTCTGCATACTTGCCATTCTGGATCGAGCCGAGGTCGGCCTCGCGGAACGCGAAGTAGGCGTTGGCGCGCGTGTGCGCGATCAGCGCTTCCTCGCGACTCACCGTCTGCCGGCCGACCTTTGCACCACCCAGCATCTTTCCGGTCACCGCCCACCACAGCGTATAGAACGGGTTCGACGGCGTGACTGCCGTGGCGTCCGAGCCGAGCCCCCACGGCACGCCGCTGTCCGCGATCAGCCGCAGCGGCGGCATGTCGGCAGCGCGATCGCCATGCACCGCGCGCATCAGCATGCCCTGAATCGATGGTCGACTATGAATCTCGACGTACATGCCGAGCTTGCGCAGTCGATCGATGTCCTGCAGCTCGAGCTGATCGGCGTGGGAAAGCGACCAGCGCAAGCCCCGAATGGGCTTGACTTTGTCGACCTCCTCGATCGCCGTAAGAAACGCCTCGATGGAGCCACGCAGCTGCGCGTGCACATTGAGGCTCATGCCGGCCTCGGCGACTGCCTGCGCGACGCGCCGCCACTCGCGCATCTGCTCCGGCGTTGGCCGCGCCTGCGCCGCAAGCAGATTGTCGTGCAGGGGAAAATAGACCGTTTCGCCGTAGCCAACCTGATCGAAATAATCGTCGCCGCGGAATGGCTTCATGTCGCGAATCCTGGACAGCACCGCTTCGACGTCGGCGGACGTTTCAGGCGCGAGCCACATGCCGTGGAACACTCGTGCAGTCAACTCGTGCCGGCGCGCGAGCGTACGGAACGGCTCGAAATGCTTGTCGACGAAGCCGCGGCCGCCGTAATCGATAAAGCTGGTGAGCCCGAGACGGTTGAGATAGGCGAGGAGCGCGCGGGCATTGTCGACCTGGCGTTCGTCTTTGACTTCGCCCAAGCGCGCCAGCATCGCGCGCACCGCGCCGGCGCCGTTCAGTACGCCGCTCGGCTGGCCGTTGCTATCTTTCTCGATCTTGCCACCCGGCGGATCCGGTGTCGTGTCGTCGATGCCGAGCGCCTTCAACCCCGCGCTGTTGGCGTAGAGGCGGAAGTAGATGAGCTGCAGGAGCACCGGATGCTCGGGCGCCACGCGATCGAGCTCATCCTTGGTGAACCCACGCGGCTCATCAGTGAACTGCTCCTCGGACCAACCGCCCAATACCGCGATCCACTCACCGGACCGCGACTGCGCCGCCTTGGCGCGAATCATTTCCAGCGCCTGCCGGTGCGAGGTCACGCCATCCAGGCGCACTTCCCGATCCCAGTACTCGGCGGCGCGGATGAAATGCGTGTGGTTGTCGATGAGGCCCGGGATCACGGTCCTGCCGTGCAAATCGATCCTGCGCGTGTCCGGGCCAGCAAGCCGCATGATGTCGCGCGTCTTGCCGACCGCGACGAGCCGCTCCCCTTTTACGGCAAGCGCTTCGGCCACCGAGAAGCGGTCGTCGACGGTGACGACCTTGCCGTGGGTAAGGATCAGATCGGCGGGTGTTGTTTGCCCGTGGGCCGCGCCCATCCAGGAGACCAGCAGCCAACAGAGCGTAAGCATGCAGCAATTCATCGTGCTTCGCGGGAGGCTATTGGAGCGCGCACATACCCACCGCATTGGGCCCGTAGCCCTCGGCCACATAGCCCTTGGCGATCATTTGTGCTTTCACTGTGGGATCGCTCGTATAGCAGTGGTTTGAATCTGCCCGGCCGTTCCAGAGGCGGTACACGGGGATCGTTCAATTCGGGCACATGCCGCTCGCCCTATGCGGTAATGCCATGTACGCCGGCGTACGCTGTTTGCCAGATCCCACCTGTCGCTGCTCCGGCAAGCAGGTGCTGCGGATTGGTTGGGTAATGTAGAGCGCTTGAACGCGGCCACCGAAGGTGTTCGGCGGGCCCAACGCCGTCCGCTCGCGAACGGCGCGGCTCATTGCATCGTCAGGAATCTCTCCGGACTCATCACGATAGCGAAGCATCCGAAACTCGCGTCCGGCCCTGGAAGTAGCTTCGAGTGGCGCGAGTGCTACCTCAGCCGGGTTCGCGACGAGGGAGACCTCTATCACACATCGTCGGAAACCGCTGGATGTTTGATAAGGGATGTACATCCGGTCAGGATGAACGTGCATCCGGTGAGCAGCACCGTCCACGCGATATGCAAGCGTAGCGCATCCCGCATACTCATTGCTCAACCTGGCCATGATGTCTCGACAAGCTCATCTCCATGAAGCGTTGCTCGGCTCACGGCACGAATCGCGTCCCGCATCGACCAAGTGCATAGTCTGTCACGCCCCAACAACGGATGTCCATCTCGAACAACCGACCGCCGCCGCACGACTCTCGGTGGCACCGATGGTTCGTCGCCCAGGCTTCACGGCGCGCGCGTAAGCCTAGCTGCGGCGCGTTACCGCGTACGTTTGCTCGCTGGGTAAGCACTGGCTTAGAACTGTCTCAACGCAACTTGACAGCAGTAGCGAGGGGGCTAGAAACTGCGCGGCGACATCGAGGCTTAGTTTGTCTGTCCGCGTTGCGGCGAAACACACGAATCGATTCGCTTTCGCTAAAGCAGCGCAAGGTTCGCGTTGGCCGAGCCGACGCCAATCGTGTAAGTGTATTTGCGCGAGCTCGTTGCGGGCCGAACGCAGACGACGTGTGCAACCGGGCGTCGTGAACTGTGCCATCTCTGAGGGAGACACTCCAATGCACGCTTCCACCCTCGTTGACGCGCTCAAACGGCTGCTCAAGGCGCACGACGTGACCTACGCCAGAGTAGCGGCCGGCCTAGGCCTGAGCGAGGCAAGCGTCAAGCGCATGTTCTCTCGGCGCGATTTCACGCTGCAGCGCCTGGAGGCTGCAACCAGGGAACCGCATCAAACCGCTGATCAGCCGCACCTTTTCGTGGCTGCCCGACGGTCCGATCCAGCGGCATTTCCGGGCCAGGTCGAAGCCGAGTACTTGAGTAGCAAGTTCAACCGGCGTGGCGAGTTGTTTGTGTTCGTGAATGGCATGCTTTCACGGCAATCGCTGGCCGTGTTGAAGTCGCGCATGCGCAAGGTGGCTGCCGATTTCGCGGAGCTGCACCGTGACGATCTCGCGCTGCCGTTGCACGACCGGCAGGGCACGAGCGCGCTGCTCGCGATCAGGCCGTGGGAGCCGCAGGCGTTTCGTGCCTTGCGCCGCAAGCACCGCGCGCCGGTGCCGGCGGGGCGCCTGCTGCATTCGGCGTCGGTGGCTGACGCGGTGCCGCGCAGTAGCAAACGGCGCTCGTAGCACGCGACGCCGCTCGTTCGTGCTTCGACAAGCTCAGCACGAGCCGCTTATCTGTCCCCGCACACGCGTCGGCCGAAACGGGTCCCGGTAGCACGCCGTGCGCCTGGCGGTAGCACACCGCGCCACTTTACCGATCGCGCTGGACGCGTCGTTCGCAGATGGCGACATTAGCGACGCGGGCAGCTGCCCGTACCAAGGAGACATCTCCATGTTCAGTACCTCGAGGCGTGTTTTGGTTGCCGGCTCCGTGGCTGCCGTCGGCCTCACCGGCTGTTACGTCGTACCCGTCGCTCCGGACGGCACTCCGCTTTACCCGGCGGTCCAGGTCCCTGCGATTGCGGTACCGCCGCCCCCGTCTTACGTCGCGCCCGGCGCTCCGCCACCTTCCTACGCGATGCCCACGCCGGCCGCGCCTGCTGTCTTGCAGGCACGGCTGTATCCCTCAAATGATGCGGCGACGCAAACCGGCATGCTATCCGGAACAGTCACCAATATGATGACCGGCAAAGGCCGGTTCGAACTCGATTATCGCGGCGAGATCTTTGTCGGCGAGGCCACCCGCGTGCCGGGCGACGAACGGCGCGGCATCGCCAACGCCTACGGTCAGCGCGGCACGTTTATGAACTGCGACTACCACATGTCCACACCGTATCAGGGCACCGGCACGTGCAATCTTTCGTCCGGCGCGAAGTGCCAAGTGCATATTGGCGGATGAGCTGGCGACATAGACTGGTCGTTGCGCGGTCGATGACAAAATTAATGGTCAGCGCCGTTCGAAGGGTGTGAGCCCGGCGTGACAGGCCGGGACTTTTGTTTCACCAACGGGAGGTGACAGACTTAACTTCTACGACCAGCGTAGTAGTGGGCTCCTAGCATCAACCCACTCACTCCACCGTGACCGATTTCGCCAGGTTGCGAGGTTTGTCGACATCCGTCCCGCGAATCACCGCCGTGTGATAGGCGAGCAGTTGCAACGCAATGGTGTGCACGATCGGCGATAACAGACCGGCGTGCTCCGGCAGGCGCAACACGTGAACGCCATCGCTCGATTGCATGTGACTGTCGGCGTCGGCGACGACGTAGAGCTCGCCACCGCGGGCGCGCACTTCCTGTAGATTCGACTTGAGCTTCTCCAGCAACGCGTCATTGGGTGCGATGGCCACGACTGGCATGCTGCTGTCGACGAGCGCGAGGGGCCCGTGCTTGAGCTCGCCCGCGGGATAAGCCTCGCCATGGATGTAGGAGATTTCCTTGAGCTTGAGCGCGCCTTCGAGCGCAATGGGATAATGCAGGCCGCGGCCGAGAAACAACGCGTCCTGCTTTTTGGCAAATTGTTCCGCCCAAGCGATGATCGATGGCTCCAACGCAAGCACCGCCTGGATCGCCGTCGGCAGGTGGCGCAGTCGGCGCAACCAATCGGCTTCCGCTTCCGCGGTAAGCCGGCCACGCAGTTTGGCTAGCGTGAGCGTCAACAAAAATAATGCCGTCAGCTGGGTGGTGAATGCCTTGGTCGACGCCACACCGATTTCGACACCAGCGCGGGTGAGATAAGTAAGCTCGGTCTGGCGCACCATCGAGCTGGTGGCGACGTTGCAGATGGCCAGCGTGTGCCGATGGCCGAGCGCTTGCGCATGCTTGAGCGCTGCGAGCGTGTCCGCGGTCTCGCCAGATTGAGAGACAACCACGACCAGTGCATTGGGATTGGGCACGCTCGCACGATAGCGATACTCACTGGCAATCTCGGCCTGCGCTGGAATTCCAGCCACGCCTTCGATCCACAGCCGCGCGACCAGGCCTGAGTAGTAACTGGTACCGCAGGCGAGCACATGCACGGCGTCGATTTGCGACAAGCTCTCGGCTGCATTCGGTCCGAATAAGTCGGGGCTGATGCCCGCAACCGCGTCCAGCGTGTCGGCGACGGCCCGCGGTTGCTCGAAGATTTCCTTTTGCATGTAATGGCGGTAGGGCCCAAGCTCTACCGCATCGCCCGAGGCTTTGACCGTGACCACCGGACGCGAGGCGAGCGCGCCGCTTGCATCGTAGACACTGTAGGCATCACCGGTGATATCGGCGATATCGCCTTCCTCCAGGTAGACGACGCGATGCGTGACCGGGGAGAGCGCGCTCGCATCGGACGCAAGATAATGGTCGTGCTCGCCGATACCCACCAGCAGCGGACTGCCGGCACGCGCGCCGACGATGCGGCCGGGCTCGCGGCTGCTGATGGCCGCGATGGCATAGGCACCGCGGAACTCCGCCACCGCTTTGCTCACCGCGGCAAGGAGGTCACCGTGGTAATGCGCATGAATGAGATGAACGATCACCTCGGTGTCGGTCTGCGTCACGAACTGGTAACCCTGCTGCTGCAGGCGCTCGCGTAGCGACTCGAAGTTTTCGATGATGCCGTTGTGCACCACCGCGAGCTCGCCGTTGCTGGTATGCGGATGCGCATTATCGGCGGTTGGCGCGCCGTGCGTGGCCCAACGCGTGTGCGAAATGCCGGTAGTGCCACCCAAGTCTTTCGCTTTCGCCTGCGCTGCAAGATCGGCAACGCGTGCTGTGCTGACGAGGCGATGCAAGCCCCCATTGATGACGGCGATGCCGCTAGAATCGTAACCGCGGTACTCGAGCCGCCGGATGCCTTCGATCAAGATGGGGACCACATTTTCGCGAGCAACCGCGCCGACGATTCCGCACATGCTTGCTACTCCTTCGCTTTCTTCCGCGGTCGCTGGTAATCGGACCGGGTCACTTGCGTCTTTTCGTTGATGACCAGCACGCCGGGCTGCAAGTCCTTCCATACCGTCGTGCCGGCGCCCACGGTGGCGCCACGGCCCACCGTTACGGGCGCGACGAGCTGCGTGTCAGAGCCGATGAACACATCATCTTCGATCACTGTCCGGTGCTTGTTCGCGCCGTCGTAGTTACAGGTAATCGTGCCCGCGCCAACGTTGACATCGCGGCCGACCGTCGAGTCGCCAAGATACGAGAGATGGTTTGCCTTGCTGCGCTCGCCAATCGCACTTGCCTTGACTTCGACAAAGTTGCCAATGTGCACCTCATCGGCAAGCACCGTCCCCGGGCGGATTCGTGCATAGGGGCCGATCCGACAGTTGGCCCCGATGTCGGCGTCTTCGATGTGGGAGAACGGCAAAACCACGCTGCCGGCGCCAAGCTTCACGTTCTTGAGAATGCAATGCGCTCCGATGACCGCATTGTCGGCAAGCCTTACGGCACCGTCGAAGATGCAATCGATATCGATCGTTACGTCATGTCCGCAGCTGAGTGGGCCACGCACATCGATGCGGGCAGGGTCCATCAGCGTGACACCAGCGTCGAGCAGCGTATCGGCCTGGGCACGCTGGTAGAGTCGTTCCAGCATCGCGAGCTCTCGCTTACTGTTCACCCCGAGCGTCTCGATGACACTCTGCGGCTGTGAGGTCTGCACCGGTGTGCCTTCTTGCACGGCAAGCGCGATCACGTCGGTCAGATAGTATTCGCCGCTCGCGTTGCGATTGTCGATGCGCGCAAGCCAGCGTTTGAACGCCGCTGTCGGCGCCGCCATCACGCCGGTGTTGATCTCGCGAATAGCGCGCTGTTCGGCGCTTGCGTCCTTCTGCTCGACGATGGCCGTTACTTTGCCGCTGGCGTCACGCACGATGCGTCCGTAGCCGCTGGGATCGTCGAGCTCGACGGTCAACAACGACAAGGCGCCGTCTTGCGCGCGTTCGATGACTTGCCGCAACGTCGTGACGCGTGCCAGCGGATCGGCGCCGAACAATACCAAGGTCACGCCGTCGGGAGATAGCTGTGACAACGCTTGCGAGAGCGCGTGGCCGGTGCCCAGTGGCGGATCCTGCAATGCCCAAATGAGGTCGGGCTCGGGAAAACGTTCTCGTATCAGGTTGCCGCCGCTGCCGCACACGACGCAAATTGTCTGCGGCTCGAGGGCGCGTGCGGTGGCCAGCACATGCCCGAGCAGCGGTTGCCCGCCGAGAGGATGCAGCACTTTAGGCAAGCTCGAGTGCATCCGCTTGCCTACGCCTGCGGCCAGTATCGCGACCTGCAACGCCATTTTCATCAGGCGCGAATTATCGCATTTTTGTCTTTGCTTGGCCGCCGCGTCCGCCCGGCGGCGGAACTATGCGAAAATCATCTGCAGAGCCATCACCTTGGCTACCGAGGAGGTTCCATGGTCAAGCGCATCGCCCCGTCCCTTGCCGGGCTGATTCTTTTCGCACTCGCCCTGGGCGCGAGCACCGCATGCGCCGCCGACGCCTGCAAGGATCGTGGTGAACTCGATGTGCTCTACTGTGATGCCAATGGCGACATGGTCGCCGATTCGCCGGCGGATCCTAAGAAATGGAAGAACCCGTCGACGATTGTGTTTACTTACACGCCGGTGGAAGACCCCGCCGTCTACGAGAACATCTTTAAGCCTTTCACGACGTATCTCGGCCAATGCCTGAACAAAAAAGTTGTGTTCTACCAAGTGCAGTCGAACGCCGCGGAAATCGAGGCCATGCGCTCGGGCCGCCTGCATGTCGG
>Ga0066710_100002961_pt1 | contig 14133 bp, 13 predicted proteins | sample GraSoiAngelo_159_FD_79666 | JGI IMG/M metagenome (GOLD analysis project Ga0066710, IMG submission 79666) | Grasslands soil microbial communities from the Angelo Coastal Reserve, California, USA - 14_1009_16_40cm | ecosystem: Environmental > Terrestrial > Soil > Grasslands | place: USA...
CACGTGTTCAGGACGACGACCTGGGCTTCGGCCGCCTCCTCCACCGGCGCGTACCCGTCGCTCTCGAGCAGGCCGGCGATGCGCTCCGAGTCGTGCTCGTTCATCTGGCAGCCGAACGGGCGGAGGAGATAGCGCCCGGTCATGCCTGGGAATCTATCAGGCGTGACCCGCCCGCCCGGTCCCGGTTTCGAGCCGCCCTTTCGGCGCGGGGGTGCGGTCCTCCCTCGCTACTCGACGACGGCAGGCGGAGGCCCGGCGCCGGGAGGCGCTGCCTCGTAGTCGACGGCGCGCGCTCGGGTGCCGAAGAAGCCACCGATCAGCGCGACGACGCCGCCCGCCAGAGCCAACCACGCACCGACCCCGACGGAGGAGGGGAACGAGGTCGCGGGCGCCCGATTCAACTGAATGGCCAGCAGGACGAAGCCCCCGATCGCCAGCGCGCCTGCGAAGCTGGTCAGCCACCCGGATCGGGGCGCCATGCCGACGATCGCCACCAGTCCGAGCACGATGAAGGCGAAGCCGACGCTCTTCACGAAGTCGGCATGCAAGTTGATGTTCGTCTGGATGAACGCACGGTCGCCGATGTCGATCCCCTTCGCGCTGGCCTCGCGGATCCACACCAGGAACGCGCCGACGATCATCCCGGCCGCGCCCACCAGCGTCAGGATCATCCGCAGCGCCAGGCTCCCCCAACCCCACGTCCTGCGGGCGGGAGCGCCTCCGTAGTCGGCTCGATCGGCCGGTGGCGCGGAGGCCGGGTCTCGGGACGCTGGGTCACTCATGGTTGCCCCCTTTCGGTGTCGGGAGCACTGTTTCCCGCCGCGCAGGGAAGGAAACCAGGCCGGTCAGCGTGCGAACTCGACCGCGCGGATCTCCCGGACCACCGTGATCTTGATCTGGCCGGGATACTGCAGCTCCTCCTCCACCTGCTTGGCGATGTCGCGGGCCAGGACCTGGGCCGAGAGGTCATCTACGTCCTTGGGCTTGACCATGACCCGGACCTCGCGCCCCGCCTGCATAGCGAAGGTTTTCTCGACGCCGGGGTAGGACGTGCAGATCTCTTCCAGCCGTTGGAGCCTCTTGACGTAGGTCTCGAGCGACTCTCGCCTGGCCCCGGGCCGTCCGCCGGAGATCGCGTCGGCGGTCTGCGCCAGCACGGCCTCGATCGTCCGCTGCTCCACCTCACCGTGGTGTGACTCGATGGCGTGGACCACCTCGGGGGGTTCCTTCAGGCGTCGGGCGAGCTCGGCCCCGATCAATGCGTGGGACCCCTCGACCTCGTGGGTGACGGCCTTCCCGATGTCGTGCATGAGGGCGCACCGCTTGACGAGCTTCGGGTCCACACCGAGCTCCGCCGCGATGGCCGCGCCGATGTGCGCCGCCTCCACCAGGTGCCGCAGCACGTTCTGCCCGTATGAGGTCCGGTACTGCAGGCGCCCCAGGACCTTCACCATCTCCGGATGCACGTCGGTGATCCCCACTTCCATCAGGGCGTCCTGTCCGGCCCGCTTGATCTGCTCCTCGACGTCGGAGAGGGAGCGTTCGTACATCTCCTCGATCCGGGCTGGGTGGATCCGGCCATCAGAGACGAGCTTCTCCAGCGTGAGCCGAGCCACCTCCCGCCTGACCGGGTCGAAGCACGACAGGACCACGGCCTCGGGGGTGTCGTCGATGATGAGGTTGACTCCGGTCAGGCTTTCGAACGCCCGGATGTTGCGGCCTTCCCGGCCGATGATCCGCCCCTTCATGTCGTCTGATGGGAGCGGGAACACCGAAACCGTCGACTCCGCGGTCTGCTCGGACGCCACACGCTGGATCGCGATCGTCACGATCTTTCGGGCGCGCTTCTCGCCCTCTTCCCGCGCCAACTGCTCGATCTCCCGCACTTTGGCCATGGCGTCACGCTTTGCCGAGTCGATGATCTGCGCCATCAGCGCGTCCTTGGCCTCTTGGGTGGTCAGCCCTCCGATCCGCTCCAACTCCCGGCGATGCTCGTCGAGAGCCTGGTCCAATTCGGAACGCATCCGGGTCAGCTCCTTGTTCGTCTGCTGGATGCGCTGCTCCCGCGAGTTGACCTCGGCCACCTTCGCGTCGAGCTGTGTCTCCTTCCGCGTGAGCCGGTCCTCGGATCGCTTGACCTCCTCGCGCCGGGACCGGACGTCTTCCTCCGCCTCCCGCCGCATCCCGGCGATCTCTTCCTTCGCCTCGAGCAGGGCCTGCCGGACCTTGATCTCCGCCTCGCGCTCCGCGTCCGTCACGAGCTTCGACGCGCGCGCCTCAGCCGTGATCATGCGCCTGGAGACGACGGCGTTCCGGACGGCCAGCCCGATCACGACGCCGAGGGCGAGGGCCCCCACCGCCGCGATCACCGCCACTATCGAGCCCATTTCCGTATCCTCCTCGCCAAAAAGCTCAAAGCCGAGCCGGAGGCCGGCTCGGCCGGTCGTTCGGGCGCGACGGGACGTGTGGGTACGGCGGGCTAGCTCACGTGGGGCGGGCCCGCCACCTCGTTCCTTTGCTCAAGGCCTTCGATTGAGGAAGTCGTGGTCACGTTGTGTCGTCCGAACGGTTTCGTCTGGGGTCGATTCAGCCTCTCAAATTCACAATGTACGGCCGCGGCGGCCCGCTTGCAATACCGGGCCACCGTGCAGCGGTCGGTCGGGGCCTGCGCTCAATCCTCCTCCGGGGGCACCTGGTCGGGCGAGAACACCTCCTGAAGAGCCTGCCGAGCCGCGTCCCGCGCCACCCCCGGCCCGAACCCGCGCCTCGTAAGCAGGCCAAACAGCCGGCGGAAAGCAGCCTCGGGCCCTAGGCCGGCCAACCGAACGGCCCTCACCGAAGCAAGGGCGCGCGCTCGGTCCGCCTCATCGCCTGCGGCGGCCAGGGCCTCCTCGGCCACCTCGGGAGCCACGCCCCGCTCCCGCAGCGTGGCCCGGATGGCTCGGTCCCCGCTCAAGCGGCGCGTCGCTCGGTCGGACACGACCGCGTGGGCGAGTCGGGCGTCGTCGATCAGGCCCAGATCCTCCAGCTCGGCGAGCGCCCCGTCGATCTGGCCCGCGTCATACCCTGCGGTCCGCAGCCGCCGGCGGAGTTCCTCCCGACTCCGCCACCGGAGGCCAACGAGTCGGAGCGCCCGGTCCTTGGCCGGACCGCGCGGTCCGTCCGAACCCGTCGCCCCGGGCCTTCGTCCGCGAGCCATCGATCGAGCCCGCCGGGGGCCGGCCAGCCCCTTCCCCTTAGCCGGCCGACGCCCCGGCGGGCGCGCCTTCCACGTCTTCCACCAAGGCGGCCTCGTCGCCGTTGCCACCACCGAACGAGGTCAGTCCCACCGCCTCGCGGATCCTTCGCTCGATCTCGAGCGCCATGTCGGCGTGCTCCATCAGGAACACCTTGGCGTTCTCCCTTCCCTGGCCGAGCTGGTCCCCCTCGTAGGTGAACCAGGCGCCGCTCTTCTTGACGAGCTCCATGGCCACCCCGACATCCAGGAGGCTTCCCTCCTTCGAGATCCCCTTCCCGTACACGATGTCGAATTCGGCCTGGCGGAAGGGCGGGGCGAGCTTGTTCTTCACCACCTTGGCCCGTACCCGGGAGCCGATCACCTCTTGCCCATCCTTCAGGCTGTCGATCTTCCGGATATCCAGCCGGACCGATGAATAGAACTTGAGGGCCCGCCCGCCGGGAGTGGTCTCGGGGTTGCCGAACATCACGCCGATCTTCTCCCGGAGCTGGTTGATGAACATCGCCGTCGTGTCGAACCGGGAGAGCGAACCCGCCAGCTTCCTCATGGCCTGCGACATGAGGCGGGCCTGCAGGCCGACGTGGGAATCCCCCATCTCTCCTTCGATCTCCGCCCGGGGCACGAGGGCGGCCACGGAGTCGATCACCACGATGTCGACGGCCCCCGACCGGACCATCATGTCGGCGATCTCCAGGCCCTGTTCACCGTTGTCCGGCTGTGACACCAGCAACTCGTCGATATTCACTCCGAGCGCCCGGGAATAGGTCGGATCGAGCGCGTGCTCGGCATCGATGAACACCGCGATGCCCCCCTGCTTCTGGGCCTCCGCGATGATGTGCAGGCACACGGTGGTCTTGCCCGACCCCTCGGGACCGAAGACCTCCACGATCCGTCCTCGAGGGATCCCCCCGATCCCGAGCGCCACGTCGAGCGCGAGCGATCCCGTCGGGATCACCGCGACCCCCTGTCCAGCCGGGTGTTCGCCGAGCCGCATGATCGCACCCTTGCCGTACTGCCGCTCGATCTGCGACAGCGCCACCCCGAGCATCTTGTCCCGATCCATCCCTGGAACCTCCTGAACCCAGCGCGCGCCGTCCGCCCCTTCCGTCATCCGGTGGGCACCCCGAGCGCTCCTTCCGGCCGGGACTCTAGCGGTTGGCTCTGACATAAATTACACCTCTGTGGTTTTCCGGTCGAATGCTTCCCGGTGAAGGCCCCTTTGGCGTCGCGACCGAGGATACTCGAACACGTGTTCGAGTCAAGCTACCCCCCGGAACGGCTCCGACGAAAGCGGTTCGTACCTCGCACCGAGCGGTGACAGATGGCTTCGATACAGGACCAGCCGGTCCATCACGAAACGCTCGGAGGCCACGGACATACCGTGCAGCTCGGGCGCGAACTCCCGCAGGTTTCGCGGAGGCACCAACCGGGCCAGCGTCAGGTGTGGGGTGTACCCCCGCTTCTCCGGCACGAAGTCCTCGGCCAGGAGCTCGTCCAGGCGCGCGGCCACCCCCGCGAGCGCGCCGTCCGGATCGTCGAGTCCCGCCCACAGCACGCGCGCCCGCGTGGGCGTGGGGAACGCTCCGACCTCGGTCAGGGCGCTCTCGAGCGGGGCGGTCCCGGCGGCGACCGTCGAAACGATCTCCCGAACCGTGTCGACCAGTCTGGGCCAGGTCGACCCCAAGAACTTCACGGTCACGTGCCACCCGTTGAAGCCCGTCCACCGGGCCCCGGGGATCCGGTCGCGGAACGGCGCGACGCTGGCGGCAAGACCCTCCTTGACGGCGTCGGGCACGTCGACCGCCACGAACAGCCGCAGCGGCCGAGCCTCGGGCCTGGATGCGCGGTCCCGCGCCACCACGCCCTCAGGCGCTCGTCGAGCGCGTGGCCGGGCCCACGTCGGCCGGCGCCGGAACCCCTTGCAGATACCGCCGAAGCAGGTCCAGCCCTGCCTGCTCCGCCCATCGCTGGACCAAGTCCCGATCGCCCGGGGCCCGGAATGTCCTGCTCTCCTCGGCGTCCTCCGCCGACAGGCCGACGCAGACCGTCCCCACCGGCTTCCCGTCGTGCGGCTCCGGACCGGCCACTCCCGTCAGCGACACCGCCACGTCGGCGTCGAAGATCCGGCGAGCCCCGCGAGCCATCTCCCGGGCGCACGCTTCGCTGACCGCGCCCGGCCCATCGAGAGTCTCCTGGGACACACCCAGGACGCCCCGCTTGGAGTCCGTCGTGTAGCACACGGCCGATCCCTTGAAATATGTGGACGCCCCCGGCGAGCGGGAGAGCCGAGCGGCCAGCCCCCCTCCCGTCAGCGACTCGGCGGCCGCCACCGTCTTCGCGTGGGCACGCAACAGGCGCCCGACCACCTCTTCGACATCTTCGTCGGCCGTGCTGTATGCACGATCCCCCAGCCGCCTGGCCACTTCGTTGGAGATCGGCTCGGCCAGCTCTTCCGCTTCGCTGCGGCCGGCGGCCTTCGCCGTGATCCGAACCTTGACCTCGCCCCCTCCGGCCAGGAATGCGATGGTTGGATTGGTCCCTGTTCGATACAGGTCGTCCAGCACCTCGGCGACCTTCGACTCCGACACGCCGATCACCCGCACGATCCTTGAGACCGTGGCGCCTTCCCCTCCGACCTGCGCCAGTTCCGGGAGGATCGTCCCCAGCATCATCTCTCGCATCTCGGCGGGCACTCCGGGCACCGCGTACACCCGGGTGCCCGTCGCCGTCAGCAGGATCAGCCCCGGCGCGGTTCCCCGTTCGGGCACGATGTACCTGGCGCGCTCGGGGACGTCCGCCTGCCGAAGGTTCGATTCGGGCATCTCCCGACCGAAGGTCGCAAATCGGTTGCGCAGCCAATCCTCGATCTCGGGCCGCCGAACCAACCGCAGATCGAACGCCTCGGCGAGCCCTTCCCGGGTGATGTCATCTTGCGTTGGCCCTAGCCCGCCGGTGACGACGACCGCGTCGACGCGGGAGGCGGCCAGGCGGAACGCGGAGGCCATCCGCTCGAGGTTGTCCCCCACCGCCTGGTGATTCAGCACGTCGACCCCGATCTCGGCGAGCCGGCTCGAGATCCACTGTGCGTTGTCGTTGCAGATCTGCCCCAGGAGGATCTCCGTCCCCACTCCGATGACTTCGGCTCTCATGGAAGCGCGCGGGCCGATGCCATTCAGCGGCTCGGGCTTGGAGAAGGCGACGGTCGGCTGGAGCCATGGGCAGACGGCGACCCGGCGAAGTCCTGCGGGCCGTACGAGCCGGTGAACGGCGAACGGGACCGACCCGGCGCGCCAAGCGAGTGTCCGTTCACGGTGACTACCGTTCGGCCGCCGTGGTCGAGCTGGAGCTCGATGCGGGTGTTGCCCTGGAAGGACCGCCCCTCGCCGGTCCGCAGCTGAAAGCGCAGGGGCTTCCCGCCGTCGATCCGAACGACGGCCGCCACCGGGGCCGTCGCCTGGAGGTCGAGCGTGACGCGGGGCGGGAGAGCCGGTATGAAGGCGGCCGTCCCCGGACCGGACTTCGGCACCGCCCTGGACCTGGCGAGCAGGCCCACCGCTCCCAGCGAGGCCAGCAACAAGACGGCCAGCCCGATCATGAACGGCCACGTGAAGTGATGGCGGGTGAGGTGAGGAAGATGCGGATGAGGGAGGTGCGACCGGGTCGAAGGCGAGGCCACGACGGCGGCGACCGGCGGCTTCACCAGCGCCGCCCTCGCCCGTCCGAACTCGCGGGTGTAGACGGTCATGATCCCCTCGGCGTCCAGGCCCAGGTACGTCGAATACGAGCGAAGGAAGCCGCGCACGTAGACGTCACCGAGCAGCGCTTCGAACCGCTCCCGCTCCAGCGCCTGGAGGTATTCGGCCCTGATCAAGGTCTCGCGGCTGGCCTCTTCGATGGACTTGCCGCGAAGGAGACGAGCCTTGCGGAGCGTCGAGCCGATCCCGGTCCCTTGCACGCTGGCCATACTAGCGACGGGTTGGACGGCCGGAGAACGCGGGCCCCCGCGGCATCCGATCCCCTCGCTCGCCTCGGATAGAGTGGGCGGGATGGCGGACCCGTCCGATGACGCCGACGTCACGGTGGTCGTGGAGATCCCGACCGGGTCCCGCAACAAGTACGAGTGGGATCCCGCGACGGGAGCCTTCGTCCTCGACCGGATGCTGTTCACGGCCACGCGCTATCCGGCCGACTACGGGTTCATCGAAGGCACGCTCGGCGAGGACGGAGATCCGCTCGACGCGCTCGTGTTCGTGGGCGAGCCCACGTTTCCGGGCTGCCGCATCCGGGTGAGGCCGGTCGGCCTGTTCAACATGTCCGACGAGAAGGGCCCGGACGAAAAGATCCTGTGCGTCCCGCTTCGGGACCCTGCATGGTCACACGTGAAGGAGCTGACCGACATCCTCCCGACCCTTCGGGCGGAGGTGGAGCACTTCTTCTCGGTCTACAAGGACCTGGAAGGCAAGGAAACGGAGACCGCAGGATTCGCCGACCGCCGGCGCGCTCTCGAGGTCATCGAAGCGGCCCGAGCACGAGCGGCGAACCACTCCGGGTGATCAGAGGTTACCGGCGGCGGCTTTCGACCCGCTGCCTGCCCTCCTGCCACTCCTCCCACGAGAGGAGGACATCGCGGGCCTTCGAGCCCTGGCTCGGGCCGACGATCCCTCGCTCTTCCATCAGGTCCATCAGCCGGCCGGCCCGCGCGAATCCCACCTTCAACTTGCGCTGGAGCATCGACGTGGACCCGAGCTGTGACCGAACCACCAGCTCGATCGCCTGGTCCAACAAGTCGTCGTCGTCCGCGCCGCCTTGGTCGTCGCCCGCCGGCGGACGGCCCAGGCCCTCGACCGGAGCGACGAATTGCACCTTGCGCTGCGCGCGGCACCACTCGGTGACCGCGGCGATCTCGGCCTCGGTGACCCAGGCCCCCTGGATCCGGACGGCCTTCGACACGTTGGCCGGCTGGAACAGCATGTCCCCGTGCCCAACCAGCTTCTCCGCTCCGCCCACGTCCAGGATGACCCGCGAATCGGCCTGCGACGCAGTCATGAACGCGATCCGGGACGGGATGTTCGCCTTGATCAGCCCCGTCACGACGTCGACGCTGGGGCGCTGCGTCGCCACGACCAGGTGGATCCCCACGGCCCGCGCCATCTGGGCGATCCGGCAGATGGCGTCCTCGACGTCGCGGGGCGCCACCATCATCAGGTCGGCCAGCTCGTCGATCACCACCAGGATGTAGGGGAGGCGGCCGAAGCCGGCTTCCTGGCCGGGCGGGATCCGAAGGGAGCCCTGCCGATGGCCCGTGTTGTAAGCCTCGATGTCGCGCATCCCGACCGTCGCGAGCGCCTCGTAGCGCATCTCCATCTCCCGCACCACCCAGGCCAGCGCCTCCGCGGCCCGCTTCGGATGGACGATCACCGGAGCCAGGAGGTGCGGCAGGTCGGCGAAGTGCGACAGCTCCACCCTCTTCGGGTCGACCAGGACGAGCTTCACGTCGTCGGGACCGGCCCGCATGAGGATCGATGTGACGAACGTGTTGATCAACGACGACTTGCCCGCGCCGGTCGCCCCCGCGATCAGTAGGTGAGGCATCTCGTCCAGGTTCACCATGACGGCCCGGCCGTGGACGTCCTTGCCCAGCGCCGCCGAGAGCGGCTTGGTAGCCTCCCGCGCCGCCTTCGAGGAGAGGATGTCTCCGAGCATCACGAAGTCCCGCACCTTGTTCGGGACCTCCACCCCGATGGCGGACTTGCCCGGGATCGGGGCGACGATCCGCACGTCTGGGGTGGCCAGGGCATACGCGATGTCGTCCTGGAGTGAGAGCACGCGATTGACCTTGGTCCCGGCCTCCACCTCGACCTCGTACATCGTGACGGTCGGGCCGCGATGGGACGAGACGACCCGAGCGGCCACGCCGAAGTTCCGGAAGGTTCGTTCGAGCGCCGCCATGGTGTGCTCGGCGTCACGGGTGTCGGCCTTCGCCACCGGGGCGCGCCGGAGCACGTCGACGGGAGGGAGCCGGTATTCGTTGCCACGTGAGGGCTGGACCGGCGGGAGCGTCGGCGGGGCGGCCGGGAGCAGCACGTCCTCCAGGACCGGCATGGACGCCGCCCGCGTGGCGTCGTCCCCCGCGCTTCTGGGGTGGGATCGATCTCGCCGGCGGGCCGGAGCGTCGGGCACGTCCTCCCCGTCGGCGGGCGGCACGCGGCGGGGCCGGCGGGGAGGAGCGAGGATCATGCGGCGGAGGCCCCGCCCCACCGCCGCGATCGGGGTCGCCGTGAAGACCAGGATGCCCAGGAAGGTCAGCCCCAGGCACACGACGACCGCTCCGTAGGGCGAGACCACTCGGGACAGCGGCCATGCCACGGTGGCTCCGGCCAGCCCTCCGGCGCCGCCGACGGCGTGGTAACCGGCCCCCGGACTGGGGTTGCCTTCCGCCACAGACGCGATGCCGAGCACACCGAGGCTGCCGAGGACGAGGCCGACCAGCCGCCGCCCTCGGTCCTGCTCGGCCGTGCCCCGGATGAGGAGCAGCGCCCAGTACGCCGCCAGGACCGGAAGGACGTAGCCGACCGGCCCGACCACGCCACGCACGGCGATGGTGAGAACGCGCCCGAATGGCCCTCCGGCGCGCAGCCACAGCCCGAGGACCGACAGCGCGGCAAGGACCAGCAGTCCGACTCCCACCACCTCCGCGGCGCGAGAGGAGAGATGGATGGCGGTGCGCCTTCCCACGGCCCGGATCACCCCGGAGCGTTCACCGCGACGTCGACCGCGTCGACGCGGTCGCGCCCGCTTCGACGCGCGTCTCACCTTCGATGCCTTGGCCGAAGACCGCTTCCTCGACAAGCCGCTGCTACCCCCTGGACCCCTATACCTCCATGATCACCGGCACGATAACCGGCTTTCGCTGCGTAATCTCGAAAAAGTACCTGCCGAGTTCGCGCCGGATGCTCTGCTTGATCACGGTCTGGTCGGTGACCTCGTCGGCCGCGCTCGCCTCGAGCGTCTTCAGCGCGAGGGCGCGGGCTTCCTCCAAGAGCTCGTCGGCGGTCTCGTCGAAGACGAACCCGCGGTTGATCACGTCGGGGCCGGCCAGCACCTGGCCCGAGTGGGCATCCATGGTCACCACCACCACGACGATGCCGTCGGCTGCCAGCTTCCTGCGGTCCCGGAGCACCGCCTGGCCGACGTCCCCGATGCCGAGGCCGTCGACGAAGATCATGCCGGCCTGGACGCGTGGCCCCCGCCGAACCGGCTCACCGAGCTCCACGGTGTCTCCGTCCTCCACCACGAGGATGCGTTCCTCGGGCATCCCAACATCCATCGCCAGCCGGGCGTGGTGAGCGAGGTGGCGCAGCTCGCCGTGTATCGGGATGAACCAGCGGGGCCGGACCAGGTTGAGCATGAACTTGAGCTCCTCGGCGGCGGCGTGCCCGGACACGTGCACCGGCGAAACCGGCACGTGGAACACCTCAGCGCCGGTTCGATACAGGCCATCGATGGTGCGATGGATCGCCGTCTCGTTCCCGGGGATGACGGATGAGGACAAGACCACGGTGTCTCCTCGTTGGAGCGAGATCCACTTGTGCTCGTGGGCCGCCATCAGCGCGAGCGCCGAAAGCGGTTCGCCCTGAGACCCCGTGCAACACACCACCACGTCGGCCGGATGCATCTCCTCGACGGCCTCGATCGGGACCACGGACTCCTCGGGAACGCGGAGGTACCCCAGGCTGGTCGCCGCCTCGACGCTCTGGTGCATGCTCCGTCCGAGGAAGGCGACCTTCCTGCCCGCGGCGATGGCCGCGTCGACCACCTGCTGGATGCGATGGATGTGGCTGGCGAAGCAGGCCACCACCACCAGCTGTCCCGCGTCACGGATGATGCCGAACAGCGCCGGCCCCACGACCCGCTCGCTCCCGGTGGTCCCGGGATCCTCCGCGTTCGTCGAGTCCGAGAGGAACACGTGCACGCCGCGGGCCGCCTCGGCGGCGATCCCCTGCAGGTCGGTGGGCCGCCCGTCGATCGGCGTGGGGTCGAGCTTGAAGTCGCCGGAGTGCAGCAGCACCCCCTCCGGCAGGTCGATGGCAACGGCGCACCCGTCGGGGATCGAGTGGGACACCGGGTGGAACCGAATCGTGAAGGGGCCGACGCTCAGCTCTTCGCCCGGCTCGACCTGGTGGAACCGGGCGTTATCCCGCACGCCATGCTCCACCAGCTTCCCTTCCAGCAGGCCCAGGGTCAGCTTGGTGCCGAACACCGGCAGGGACAACTCCCGCAGCAGGTACGGGAGTGAGCCGACGTGATCCTCATGGCCATGGGTGAGGACGATCCCCTCCAGGCGGTCGCCCAGGTCCAAGACGTACTGGAAGTCCGGCAGGACCAGGTCGATCCCCAGCATCTCGACCTCGGGGAAGGAGAGCCCGGCGTCGATGACCATGGCGCGCCCGGCGAGCTCGAGGACGGCCATGTTCCTGCCGACCTCCCCGACGCCCCCCAGGAAGACCAGCCGAGGTTGGTCGGGGTCAGATGACGCCGGCATCCCGCAGGGCCTGCTCGATCTTCGTTCGCTCCTCGGGCGCGGCCGGGACGAGAGGCAGGCGCGGCGGCCCGGCCGGGCGGCCGGCGATGTCGAGGGCTGCTTTCACCGGGATGGGGTTCGTGGTGACCGACATGCCCCGGTACAAGGGGGCCAGGTCCTCGTTGATCTTCCTTCCCGTCGTGACGTCTCCCGCCTGCACGTGCTCGATCATGTCCTTCATCCGTTCGCCGGCGAGGTGGGATGAGACGGCCACGACGCCGACGCCGCCCAGGCAGACGTAGGTGAAGGTCGAGGCGTCGTCGCCGGAGTAGAGGTCGAAGTCGGGCGGCCCCTCCTTTAGGATGCGCACCGCCGCCTGGAAGTCCGACGTGGCGTCCTTCACCCCGACGATGTTCGGCACGTCGGCGGCCAGCCGCAGGAGCGTGTCGGGTTCGATCACACAGGCGGTCCGGCTCGGGATGTTGTAGAGGATCACCGGAAGATCCGTGGATCCCGCCACGGCCGTGAAGTGGGCGATCAGACCTCGCTGGGGCGGGCGGTTGTAGTACGGGGTGACGACGAGGACGCCGTCGGCGCCCGCCTTCTCGGCGAGCGCGGTCAGCTCGATGCTCTCGTCGGTGTTGTACGTGCCTGTGTTGCAGATGACCTTCCCGCGACCCTTGGCCGCCTCGACCACCGCCCGGAACAGCTCTTCCTTCTCGTGGTGCGAGAGCGCCGGGCCTTCACCCGTCGTCCCCGCGACCACCAGCGCATCCGACCCGTGATCCAAGAGATGCTCGGCAAGCGACTGGCCACCGTCGAGGTTCAGGCTGAAGTCGTCACGAAACGGAGTCACCATCGCGGTGATCACTGAGCCGAACCTGCCAGACATGGGACGTCCTCCTTCCACGGTCGCACCTGGGGCATGGCTATCCTAGCCCGGTGCCACGGATCTACACGAAGACGGGGGACGACGGGACCACCGGCCTCCTGTACGGCGGTCGCATCTCCAAGGCGGATATGGCCGCTGAGGCGTACGGGGCCGTCGACGAGGCGGTTGCGGCGCTCGGGCTGGCCAGGAGCCTGGCACGATCGCCCGACACCGCAGCCCTGATCCTTCGCCTGCAGCGCGAGCTGTTCGTTGCGGGCGCGGAGCTGGCCGCCAATCCCGACGAACGCATCAAGCTGAAGCCAGGCGTCTCGCTCGTCACCGACGACATGGGGAAGGAGCTGGAGACGCTGATCGATCGGGCGGTGAGCGAACATCCCTTGCCCCAGGAGTTCGTCGTTCCCGGGACGAATCAGGGTTCGGCGGCGCTCGACGTGGCCCGGGCCGCGGTTCGGCGCGCTGAGCGACGGTCGGTGGGACTTCGGGATCGAGGTTCGGCGGTGAGCGGGGAGCTCCTGCGCTATCTCAACCGCTTGTCCGACCTGTTGTTCGTGCTGGCCCGGCGGGAGGCCGGCGGCCCCGAAGAGCCCAGCCGGGAACGATAGGTCCCGGACCAGGTCACGGCTCGTCGAACGACGGCTCGCTCGGTTCCGTGACGCTCGTATCCCGCTCCCATCCCTCGTTCTCCAAGCGGAGGTGTTCGATCGCCACCGCGTTGCTGTTCGCCTCCAGGTCCGGAAGGGCCTGGTACTCCGAGGGCCAGCAGCGGTAGACCTTGTAGGCAAGCGTGAGCTGGCCTGCCTCGTTGTAGAACTCGATGACGATGTCCTTGCGGAAGTCGGCCAAGGACACCTCTGAGCCCGCCGCCCGGCCGTGGGCCCACACCTTGTTCGCCCACCTCTCGAATTCGGCGTCATGAGTGACCCCCCGCTCCAGGGTGATCGCGTCGTACTGGGTCCGCCCGGGCGACTTCCGCGACGTGCTGGGATCTCCGCCTTCGCGATGCTCCACGACCTCCGTCCGCCTGCGGAGCGGCCCGATCCTGGAGACCCCCGCCACATAGCGACCGTCCCACTTCACTCGGAACTTGAAGTTCTTGTACGGATCGAAGCGGCTGGGGTTCACCGTGAACTCAGGCATACAGAAACCTCCCTCCAACGAATAGGACGGTCACTGCCTACCGCCTTCGCCCACACCCGTCAAGGGAGACCAGCTCCGCCGGTCTTCCTCCGCTACCATGCCTCAATCGAGGAGAGGAGACCCCAGGATGGTGCGCGTGCACATCTGGCTCCGCAAGAAGGATGGGATGAGCGCCGAAGAGTTCAAGGACTACTGGGTCACCAGGCATGCCCCGATCGCCGGCCAGGGCTACGAGCATCTCACGGGATACGTGGTGAACGCGGTGACCAGGGTCCCTGAGGGCCAGGACGCGCCATACGACGGGATCGCCGAGCTGACGTGGGAATCGCGCGACGACTTCAAGGC
>Ga0066710_100002962_pt1 | contig 14133 bp, 14 predicted proteins | sample GraSoiAngelo_159_FD_79666 | JGI IMG/M metagenome (GOLD analysis project Ga0066710, IMG submission 79666) | Grasslands soil microbial communities from the Angelo Coastal Reserve, California, USA - 14_1009_16_40cm | ecosystem: Environmental > Terrestrial > Soil > Grasslands | place: USA...
GCATCGAGCGCATCGACGTGTGGCACGAGGTCGAGCACCGTACGTTCAGGCGTGAGGTCGAGGTGCAGCGTGGCGTCGCCGGACAAGAAGTCGGCATCGACCAGCACGACACCGGCATCGGTTCGCTCCCGCAACAGGAGCGCCAGATTGACGGCGAGCGTGGTCGCGCCGACGCCGCCCTTGGCGCCCAGGACGGCCACACGCTTGCCGATACGCGGTCTCAAGGACGCGTCGAGCGGCTCGCCGCCGGAGGCCTGGATGCGGCGCGCCGCGGAGCGGCCATGCACCTCGCGGATGGTTTGAAACAGCTGTGCCCCGTTGCCAAACGGCTTGAGCACGTAGCCCTGGGCGCCGGCCGACATCGCTTTCTGCAGGAAGTCGATGCGTTCCTCGGAGGTGACCATGATCACCGCGCCATGCGGGGCACGGCTGGACACGAGCCACGTGGCCTGGATGCCATCGAGGTCGGGCATGTGGATGTCCATGAGCACGATGTCCGGCTGCAGCTCGGCCGCCCGACGCACCGCCTCGTTGCCGCTGGCGGCGGAACCGATCAGCTCCATGTCGGGCTGGCTTTCGACCAGCACCGCCAGCGTCTCGCGAACCGTGACGCTGTCATCCACCGCCAGGATGCGGATCGGGTGCGGTCGTCCGTTGGAGGGGACGGGATCAGCCGGCGAGGGCATACGTCTCCACCTGGATCATGAGCGGATCACCCAGAAGCGCGCTGACCAGCGGGGTGACGCTATGGAATCGGTAGCCGCCAGTCACGTGGATGTAGGGCAGCGCATCGACGGTCGCGGCGGTTGGCGTGAGCGTCAGATCGCTCGGATTGACCCCGACGGCCAGGTTGGCGCCGGCTTGGGCCGCCGCGGCCATCCAGCCGGGCTCGCCGACGTGCGCTGCCGCGTAGCGGCTGGCTTCGCGCGCGGCGTTGCTGACGACGGTATACGCGAGGTATGCGCGCGCCGCGTCGAACGTGCCCAGCACCAGCAGCATGAACACCGAGATGGCCAGCGCGAATTCGACCAGCGCCTGGGAGCTGCCACGCATCGGACACCAATCGGTATAGCGCGCGCTCAACAGTCAGGCCAGATCCTCGTCGTGTTTGCGATCACCGCCGCGTCGATGCTGGCCGTCGTCGGCTTACTGTACTCGTTCGGCCTGATCCTGGCGCAACGCCGATCGCTGCAGACGGCCGCGGATGCCGCCAGCCTGAGTGGCGCGTGGACCATTGTGCGTGAGCTGGCCAGCGACGATCGCGCCGATAGCAGCGTGCTGGGCGCTGTCGTCCAACTCGCCACGACCAACGGGGCGGACCAGGCGAACGTGTCGGCAGTGTACGTCGACGCCACCGGCGCCCAGGTGTCGGTGGTTGGCGGCGGCGGGACGTTTCCTGTGGAAGCTCGCGGGGTCCGCGTCGGCGTCAAAAGTCAGGTGCCCACGGTCCTGCCAGCGTTCCTGGGGGTGTGGCAGGTGCTGGTGCAGGGCAGCGCGACCGCGGTCGCGGCGCCCACCGCGGCGCCGTCTTCGGCGAGCCTGGTACTGCCCATCGCCGCGAGTGCCTCGGCCTACGCGGCGCATGGCACGTACGACCTGTTCGGGCATGCCCTGCCCGCTGGTCAGCCACCCACGCTGAACCTGGCGACCAGCGGCGCGCCCTCCTTCGGGCCAGCGGCGACCAACGAGCAGTACTGGAGCGACGGCCAGCACGCCGGGACGTGGCTGCTTACGGTCCCACGCACCGTAGGGCTGGCCGATGGCGCCTACTTCGACGCGATCGCCACCGGGCTGCATGACAACGTGCGCCGTCAGGGACTGATGGACGCGAGCGGCGCCGCGTATGCGCTGGTTACCGTTCCGATGTACGACACGGCTAGTTCCAGCAACGTCCATGTCATCGGATTCGCTCAGCTGAAAATTCGTGGTGCGGACATCACCCTGACCAGCGCCCGGGGCACGTTCGTGAACTATCCCGCGGCGGCCTTTGGCGTGCCGATCGTCCCGTCGCCCGATCTCGGCGCTGTCGTGGTGCGCCTGGCGTCGTGACTCGGCGCACGTGCGGCCAGTCGCTTGTCGAGCTGGCGCTGGTGGCGCCGGTCGTGATCCTGCTGGCGATGGCGGTCTGGGACGGCGGCAGCGTCCTGCGCGAACAGGTGGTCCTGCAGCAAGCCGCGCGCGACGGAGCGCGGGTTGCCGCCGCTGGTTATGGACAATCTGTCCCCTCGAGGACGGTTGCCGACGCTGTCACGGCATCAGCCGCGGACCTGCCGATGCTAGCGAATACGCCGGGATACCTCAGCATCTCTTACGCGGACCCGCGCACGGTGCAGGTCCGGCTCACGTATCCACACACACTGATCACGCCCGTGCTGCGCCAGCTGTGGGGCGGCGGAACCGTAGTGCTGTCGGCCAGCGCAACCTTCTATCTCCCGCAACTGACGCCGGTGCCGGCCACGATCGTGGCGTCGACGCCGACTCCGACGGCCACGTCGACTCCGACGCTCACACCGACCGTCGTCACCTGCAATCGCGACCTGACGATCCCTCCGCTGGGCAACGATACGGGCTTCTTTGAGACGTTCCAGTTGACCGTAAGCAGCTCCATCACGGCTACCTGGACGACCAGCGAAGCTGTCGGCGGCAAGCTGTGGCTGTATCTCTACGCTGGTGATCCATTCAGTGGCCAGCCTGACCCCGCGCCAGAGAATTTCTTTCCATCCGACCCAGTACTGGCCAGCAACTCCGGCGACGCGGGCGCGGGCGTCAGCCTGTCCACGTCTGCCGAATCGCCCGGTACCTACACCGTCTACTTCTTCGAGCGTGGCGCCGGCATGTCGAAGGCGAGCACCGGCGGATTGGGGTACTCCGGTGGCTGCTCCTAGAGACGCGCGGTGTGGCCCGCGTCCTGCGACTCTCGCGCAGGACGGGTTGCCATGGAATCGCAGACCGAGAAGCCCGGCTGGGTGGATGCGTTGGAAGAGAGCCTGTTACTGGCCATCGTGCTCTTCAGCCTGATCACGTGGATCGTGATGGTCGGGCTTTTTGGGCACTGAGCTGCTGGCTGCTGCGCCACCCTCACCCAACCCTCTCCCAGAGGCACAGGGCTTTTACTCCGGCCGCGACGCGATGATCACCTGAGCGGGACGGATCACCCGATCGCCCTTCTTGTAGCCCTGGCGAACCACGTGCAGTACGTGACCCTCGGGCACGTCGGGACTGGGCTGACGGCCCAGGGCCTCGTGCTCGCGCGGGTCGAACTCGGCGCCTTCGGCGGGGATGCGCTGGACGTCTTCGGCGGCCAGCAGGCCGCGCAGGTTGCGCTCGACCAGCTGCACGCCGCGACCCCAGCTCGACTCGAGGTCGGCCGGCGTGGCATTGGCCAGTGCGCGCTCGAAGTCGTCGAGGATGGGCAGCAGCCGCTGGAGAAAGCTGACCGTGGCGTCGCGCGCTTGCTGGGCGCGCTCCTCGTCCACGCGGCGGCGGTAGTTGATGAAGTCGGCCTGCGTACGCTGCGCCAGGCGCAGGTATTCGTCGGCCTTCTGCTCGATTTCGGCCAGCTCGGCGCGTAGGCGCTCGAGGTCGTCAGCCGATTCGGGTTGCGCGCCGTTGACCGGCTCGGTCTCCTGGCGCTTGGGAGTGGATTCGTCAGATTGCACAGACATCGTCCAAAGTATATGATGTGTCGCACACAAAATGTATCGCGACCCGCATCAAGTTTCAGCGAAAGTCAGCCTGGCCTCAGGTGCACTCTACGTCATCAGCGTCGCCGCTCGACTCGTCGAGCTGCATCCGACCACGCTGCGCAAGTACGAGCGCGTTGGCTTCCTCGAACCGAGCCGCACCCCCGGCCGCACTCGCCTGTACTCACGCGAGGACATCCGTCGCCTGCGGCAGATCAAGCACCTCGTCGACGAGCGCGAGATCAATCTGGCCGGAGTGCACATGGCTCTAGACTTAACTGAAGCACTGACGGAAATCGCTAATGCGATCGACGAAGCACAGGACGTGGTATCCCTTCGACGCCACGTTCAAGCTCCACTGCGCGCCGCGTTCGCAACTCTCGGAGCGCTGGAGTAGTCACATGCAAACGAAGCAACCAGTCATGCGTCATGAGTCGAGGGTCACGAGTGGTGCAAGACTCGCGACTCACGACTCGCGACTTGTGACCACGATCCTTGAAGAGGTGGAGTAATACGACGATGGCGAAAGTATTGGGCATCGACCTGGGCACGACCAACTCGGTGACGGCGATCATGGAGGCTGGCGAGCCGACCGTGCTCGAGAACGCTGAGGGCAGTCGGCTCACCCCATCCGTAGTGGCGGTCAATCCCAAGACCGGGGAGCGCCTCGTCGGCCAGGTGGCCCGCCGACAGGCGATCACGAATCCTGAAAACACAATCTTCAGCGTCAAACGGTTCATGGGCCGCAAGTACGACGATGTCGAAGTCCAGAAGGCGCTGAAGGTGGTGCCGTACAAGGTCGCCAAGGCGTCAAACGGCGACGTCCGCGTGGTGCTGAATGGCAAGGAGTACAGCCCGCCCGAGATCTCGGCGATGATCCTGCAGAAGCTCAAGGCCGACGCGGAAGCCAAGCTGGGCGAGAAGATCACCCAGGCCGTCATCACCGTGCCTGCCTACTTCAACGACAGTCAGCGCCAGGCGACCAAAGACGCCGGCAAGATCGCCGGTCTCGAGGTGCTGCGCATCATCAACGAGCCGACCGCGGCGTCCCTGGCGTATGGCCTTGACAAGCAGGGCAAGGACGAGACCATCGCCGTGTATGACCTCGGTGGCGGCACCTTCGACATCTCGATCCTGAGCGTCGGCGAGGGCGTCTTCGAAGTCAAAGCCACCAACGGCGACACGTTCCTCGGCGGTGACGACTTCGACCAGCGTGTGATCGACTGGATCATCGACGAATTCAAGAAGGACCAGGGCATCGACCTGCGGCAGGACCGCATGGCCCTGCAGCGGCTCAAGGAAGCAGCCGAGAAGGCCAAGATCGAGCTCAGCTCGACGCAATCCACCGAGATCAACCTGCCCTTCATCACCGCCGACGCGAGCGGGCCGAAGCACCTGTCGCTGAACCTCACCCGCTCCAAGCTGGAGCAGCTTGTAGGCGACCTGGTCGAGCGCACCAAGGGGCCGGTCATGCAGTGCATGAAGGACGCTGGCATCTCGGCCAAGGAGGTCAACGAGGTGGTGCTCGTCGGTGGCCAGACGCGCATGCCCGCGGTCCAGGAGATGGTCAAGCAGGTCTTCTCCAAGGAACCGCACAAAGGCGTGAACCCCGACGAGGTGGTGGCGATTGGGGCTGCCATCCAGGCGGGTGTGCTCAAGGGCGAGGTCAAGGACATCCTGCTGCTGGACGTGACGCCGCTCACGCTGGGCGTCGAGACGTACGGCGGGGTGATGACGCCGATGATCCCGCGCAATACGACGATCCCGACGTCCAAGACCGAGACGTACACCACGGCCGCCGACGGCCAGACCAGCGTCGAGGTCCATGTGCTGCAGGGTGAGCGCCCGATGGCGACCGAAAACAAGTCGCTGGGCCGCTTCATCCTGGACGGCATCCTGCCCGCGCCGCGCGGCGTACCGCAGATCGAGGTCACCTTCGACATCGATGCCAACGGCATCCTGAACGTCTCGGCCAAGGACAAGGCCACCGCCAAGGAGCAGAAAATCGTCATCCAGTCCTCCAGTGGGCTCAGCGATGCCGAGATCCAGAGGATGGTCAAGGATGCCGAGGAGCATGCTGCCGACGACGCGCGCCGCCGCGAGGAGATCGAGGTACGCAACCGCGCCGACAGCGCCCACTATCAGGCCGAAAAGATGTTGCGCGAGCAGGGCGACAAGATGCCCGAGCAACTGCGCACCCAGGTGGCGGAGAAGTCCTCGGCGGTCAAGCGCGCGCTGGATGCCAACGACACCGAAGGCATGAAGACGGCTATGGAAGAGCTCCAGCAGGCGATGATGGCCGTGGGCCAGGCGGTCTACGGCGCTGGTGAGGGAGCGGCTCCCTCGGAGCCATCCGAGCCCGGCGCCAACGGCCAGGGTGGGCCAGGCTCGCCGTCGGGCACGGTCGAAGGTGAATACCGCGAGGTGTAGCTTGCGTCAGCAGCTACTTCGCACAGTGGTGGTGGCCGTGGCGAGCTCGGCCACCACTGCGCTTCTGTTCGCGGCTTGCGCGGTCCAGAGCAACCAGGCCGCGGCCACCACGCCGCCAACGGCCTCCGGTGCCACGGCAAGTACGGCCTCCAGTGCCGCGGCGAGTAGCCCGTCAGCCAGGGTCGTCAGTGCGAGCGGCTCGCCTTCGCCCTCGTCAGGCGCAGGCGGTCTTCAAATCGCGAGCGCTCAGGCTCAACCCGCGACGGCCGGAGCGCAGAACCCGGCTGTCGGCGTGTATCAGCAGAACGGCGGGTCGGTGGTCAACATCACCAGCCTGGCCGTGATCACTGGCGTCGGCGGTCAGCAGCTCCAGCCACAGACGCAGCCGCAAGGCATCGGCTCCGGCTTCTTCATCGACAGTGATGGACGCATCGTCACCAATAACCACGTAGTTCAAGACGCCGAGCAGCTGGCCGTCACGCTCCAGGACAAGACGACGGTGACAGCCGACCTGCTGGGCCGCGATCCTGACAACGACCTGGCGGTGCTGAAGGTGGATCCGAATGCCACCGATTCAGACGGCAGATCAATCGGCGATCGCATCAAGCCGACTACCCTGGGCGACTCGGAGCAGGTCACCATCGGCGAGACGGCTATTGCCATCGGCTCGCCGTTGGGCTTGCAGCAGACAGTCACCGAAGGCATCGTCAGTGCACGGCGCAATCCGGGCGAGGAGTCGCCCGTACCCGGCAACCAGATCGAGCTGCTGGGCGGCGCCATTCAGACCGACGCCGCGATCAACCCCGGCAACTCGGGGGGGCCGCTGTTCAACGCGGCGGGTCAGGTCATCGGCGTCAACTCGGCGATCCTGTCGCAATCGGGCGGCAACGAGGGGGTTGGTTTCGCCATCCCCATCAACGTCGTGAAGCGCGTGGCGCCCGAACTGATCCAGACAGGGCACTATCGCCACCCACAGGTGGGAGTGAGCAGCATCGCGCTGGCGGATCTCAGTCCGCAGGCCAAACAGCGGCTAGGCCTGGCGCCGAATCAGAAGGGCCTGCTCGTGCAGCAGGTCACGGCTGGCGCGCAGCAAGCCGGCATCCAGGCAGGAAGCCGCCGCGTGACGGTTGGCAACCAGACGATCCTCACCGGTGGCGACATCATCGTTGCCGTGGACAGCCAGCCAGTGGCGACGGGTGGTGATCTGCGCGGCTGGATCGAAAACCAGCGGCACCCTGGCGATACGGTCACGATCACCGTCCTGCGCGACGGTCAGCGCCAGGACGTCCAGCTCACCCTCTCGGAGCGCCCCGCCCAAGCGCAGCAGCCCAGTAATCCGTTCGGCCGCTGATGCGGCCGCGCTGATCAGGCGATGCGGACAATCGTCTCGAGCGCCGAATCGCGCGTCTGACGGGGCAGCGACTCACGACGCCGCTGCCGTCGCGTTCCGAGGTCGACCGCCAGCAGACCCGCGGTGGCCATGTCTTCGTCGACGTAGCCCTCCTGGAAAAGCCGCCAGATCGCCACGCGCGCGGCATCAACGGGATTCGACGGAGCCAGTGGAAGCAATTGAGAGCTCGGCATCGTTTAGTCGCCCCTGTCCTGGCGCCCACTTATGCAGCCCGCGTACCCATGGCGTGCCAGCCCGCGTTACAGATGTGCTCCGATCGTTACAAATCGCCGCCGGTCAGTCGCCGTATGCAACGGAGAATTGCGTGTCGAACCAGTCGAAATAGTCGTGGACAAACACGTTTTCGGCGCCCACCAGGGCTCTCACCTTGGGCTCGATGCTGGCCACGTGCGACTTCTTGATGGGACACGACTCACAGGCCCCCTGGGCATAGACGGTGACGTGGTACTCACCGTTGCGCTCTTCGGGTGGCAGGTACGACAGGGAAGGCCGCCAGGTGTTGATGACGTCCTCGCCCATCACGTCGGATGCCGCACGGAGGATCTCGTAATCGAACTCTTCGGCGCGGATCTCCTCGAGGGCATCCACGATCTTCTGCAGCATCGGATCGGCTGCTTCGGCAGCTTCGAGGGGCGAAATCATAGGCGCGTCGCATGGTTATAGCCCAGACGTTCGGCTTTCCGAATTGATTCGCGCGCATTCTGGGCCGCGCGTCACGTGGGCGGCGCGATGTAGCGCGCCGGAATCCAACCCTGCTGGCCGTTGTCCGCGCGCACGTGGACCCAGTCGCTGCCGACACGCTCGAGGACAGTCACCAGCGTTCCGTCCAGGAAGCCGGCCGGCCGCCGGTCGGCATCGTTGGGCGAGTTCCGCAGCACCACGCCGGCGCCCTCGGTGTTGGCCACCTTGCCACGCTCGCCTTCGTTGCCCGCCGTTGTATCTGGGGTTGCCACGGCCCGTTCAACTGGCGGCTCGCCGTCGACGGCGACCTGCGCGCTTGGTATCCAGCCGGCGATGCCGTTCAGCCCGCGTATGGCGCGCCACTGCTGCTCGCCGACCTGCAGGCCGACTGAGGTACTCACCAGGACCGGCGAGCCATCGGCAATCCGCGGGTCGTCGAGGCTATCGACGCCTGGCGCGCGCCGCACCGGGACCGGCACGCCAGCCGATCTGATCACCCCGGTGCGCATGGACGTGCCCGACGGCGATTGCACCAGCGCCGGCTGAGCGGCTGGCAGCGGCGTCGTGCGGGCGGCAGGTTTGACGACGGTGGGCGCCACCTCAGGCGCCGGCGTTGGATCGCCCGGGCGGTAGCCGCGCACGGGACGGCCGAGCGCCGCGTCGCCGGCCACCATCTGGAGTGGGCGTGACGACGAGCCATCGATCCACGCCGCCAGGCGGTGGGGCAGGTCCGCCGCCGGGGTAAGCGTCAGCAGCGGCACGGCCAGGATGGCCATGCCGGCTCCCAGTCCGACGAAGAAGTGGGAAGCGGCCACCTGGTTCTGGTGCGTATCTACAGAAATCGTGCCAGCCCCGCCCGGAGCAGCAGTACGTGGGTATCCGCAAAGTGGTGCCGATGCACGAACTACCCACGGTCATTCCCCAATTCCATCGCGAAGTGTTTGGCTGGTTAGGCCAGCACGGCGAATCGCCAGCTGGAGCGCCGTTCATCCGCTATCACACCATCAATATGCGCTCTGCGCTCGACGTGGAGATTGGCGTGCCGGTTGCCAGCGCTGTTTCGACCGACGGACGCGTCGTCGAGAGCACCCTTCCGGCCGGGCAGTACGCCGTCCTGATGTATACGGGGCCATATGACGGACTGATGCAGGCCAACAAGGCGCTGCTTGATTGGGCCAAGGTTCGCGGCCTCGCCTTGGACCGTCAGGACTCACCGAACGGCGACGCGTTCGGCGCGCGTTACGAGTCGTACCTGATCGACCCCGCCGGAGAGCCCGATCCCGAGAAATGGGAAACAGAGGTGGCCATTCGCCTGGCAGACCGCCAAGCGTCCCGTTAGCCCGCGCTCTCCGACAGCGGCCGCCGTGGCGAGCCTGCTGATGCCGCTGGCAGCCGTCGTGCAGGCCGTCTTGCCGGCCACGCCGGTTTTCTTCTGCGCGCGCCGGTGCGCTGCGCGCCCGGCCCTTCAGGCGCGGCAGGCCTCGGTCGATAGTTGTCCAGAGCCCACGTACGGAGAGAGTGTGAGCGCATGAAGCTTGCTACGTTTTCTTTTGCCACCGCGTCCGGCTGGTCCGTCGGTCAGTTACCAGCCCTCGATTCCGACAACACGCTGGTGGTGATCTTCGGCGCTCCGGAGCTGAACGGGATCGAGCAGCCCCTGCGTGAGCTGGTGGCGGCGTTCCCTCGCTCGAGTGTGATCGGCTGCTCGACGGCTGGCGAAATCTTCGGCACCACCCTCGCAGACAGCTCTCTCTCCGTCGCGGTGGCCGAATTCGAACACGGTACCCGGGTGGCCACCGCCTCCGCCTCCGTAAGCTCGCAGGCAGAATCCTTCGCGGCCGGAGAGTCGATCGCTCGCCAGCTCAACGACCCCTCACTGCGCGGGGTGCTGTTGTTCTCGGATGGCTTGCACGTCAATGGGACCGAGCTGGTGCGCGGCCTGAACTCTGTGCTGCCGAGCGACGTCGTCGTCACGGGCGGCCTGGCGGGTGATGGGTCACGCTTCAAGCGCACGTGGGTGATGCATGCGGGTACCCCGCGGTCGAACGTCGTATGCGCGGCCGGGCTGTACGGCGAACACGTGACCATCGGCCACGGCTCGAAGGGTGGCTGGGACAACTTCGGCCCCGAGCGACTCGTGACGCGCTCTGAAGGCAACGTGCTGGTTGAGCTCGACGGCCGCCCGGCGCTCGAGCTCTACAAGGAATACCTCGGCGAGCTTGCCGGCGGCCTGCCGGCGACCGGGCTCCTCTTTCCACTGGCCCTGCGCGCCAACGCTACGGATGAAAAAAGCCTGGTGCGCACGATTCTCGCCGTCGACGAGGAGCGTCAGTCGATGACGTTCGCCGGCGACGTGCCTGAAGGCGCGCTCGCTCGACTGATGCGCGCGAACTTCGATCGGCTCATCGATGGCGCGTCTGAGGCAGCTTCGCTGGCAAGCGACTTTCACGATGGTGCGAGCGCCGACACGCTGGCGATCGCCATCAGCTGCGTCGGCCGTCGGCTGGTGCTGGGCGAACGAGCCGAAGAAGAGATCGAGGCGACGCTTGACGTGCTGCCGGCCGGGACGCGCCAGATCGGCTTCTACTCGTACGGCGAGATTTCGCCGTACGCGCACGGTGCGTGCGATCTGCACAACCAGACCATGACCTTGACGACCATCCGCGAAGCAGGCCTGGCTGCCTGAGCCAATCGGAATCGGCTGAGCTCCACGAATGGCTACCATGCACCCGCTGCTCAGCCGCCAGCTGAAGAAGCTCGGGATCGCGGATTCGTCCGTTAGCCCCGCGCCTGAGAGCTGGCAGGAGCTGCTGCGGCGGGTCAGTCAGTGGTACACCGATGCTGACCAGGAGCGCTACCTGCTGGAGCGCTCGCTCAACATCTCGTCGCGCGAGATGCAGGAGTTGTCTGGCAGTTTGCGCTCCGAGCGCGACCGGCTGTCGGCAATTCTGAGCTCGCTCGGCGACGGGTTATGCGCGCTCGATCCCGAAGGGCGCGTGCTGTTCATCAACCCGAAAGGCGAGCAGCTGCTCGGCTGGCGCGAAGAGGAGCTCGTCGGACGCGTTCTGTTGGCCATGGTCGCGGTGTCGTGCACCGGTAGCGGACGGGGTGACCACAACGCCTCGTTGCCAGCGCTGGTCGGCACCGGCCGGACGTATCGCAACGAGGACGACGCGTTCCGCTGCAAGGACGGCACGCTTTTGCCGGTCTCGTATGTGGTGACGCCGTTGAGCACGCAGGGGCGGCTATCCGGAGCCGTCCTCGTCTTTCGCGACATGACGCAACGCAAGCACCAGCTCGCGGCGCAAACGCAGCTGGTGCGGCGCGACTCATTGCTTCGCCTGGCCCGCCGCTTTGCTTCGGAATCGGACGCCGAGCAGGTGCTGACGGATCTGTTGGACGAGGCGATCGCTGTTCTCGGTGGCGATGACGGAACCCTTTCCCGCTGGGACTCCGTTCAATGCGCCCTGGTGCCGGTCCGCAACCGGGTGCCTACGGCGGCTGAATTCAGCAGCATCGCGGTCGGCATCGGCGTCAACGGCCAAGCGATCGAACGCCGCGCGCCGGCGATCCTGAATGATTACCAGCAGCAGATTGGAACTGAAACCGCGGCAGGCAGAGCCGGTGTTCGAGCGGCCGTGGCGGTGCCGATGCTGCACGAAGGTCGCCTGATGGGTGCGCTGTCAGTGAACACGTACGACTCGGCCAGGAAGTTCAACGACGAGGATGCAGAAGTGCTCGAGCTGCTGTCGGGTATCGGCTCGGCGGTACTGGCTTCGCTGGAGCGGACGGCGGAGCTCGCCGCCGCGAACCACGAGCTCCGCCAGGCCCGCGACGAAGCACAACACCAGGCGCTGCACGATAGTCTGACCGGATTACCCAACCGGACCTTGCTGCGTGACCGACTCCAGCAATCGATCCTGGCCGCGCAGCGCGACAACTCCGGTCTCGCGTTGTTGATCATGGATCTGGATCGCTTCAAGGACGTCAACGACACGCTGGGTCATCAGTCTGGCGACGAGCTCCTGGAGGAGGTCGCCGAGCGGTTGCGCGGGGCTCTACGCGCGTCAGACACAGTGGCGCGAATGGGTGGTGACGAATTCGCGATGATCCTGCCGACCGCCAGCAACGCCGCTCTGGCATCTGGCATCGCTCAGAAGCTGGTGCGCGAGCTCGAGCGTCCGTTCAGCGTGGCTGGACACCCGGTGTCAATCGGCGCCAGCATCGGCATAGCGGTGTACGTCGAGCACGGCACAGACGCCAAAACACTCCTGCGCCATGCAGACGTGGCGATGTACGTCGCAAAGCGGAGCGGGAGCGGCCATGCGGTCTATTCGTGGGAGCAAGATGCGCACGACCCTGAACGACTGACGCTGATCGGCGAGCTGCGCTCGGCGATCGAGCACGACGAGCTGGTGCTGCACTACCAGCCCAAAGTCAACCTGCGCACGCGCAGCTGCGAGCGGGTCGAGGCGCTGGTGCGGTGGCAGCATCCGCAACGCGGCCTGATTCCGCCGGATCAATTCATCCCGCTTGCCGAACAGACCGGCCTGATCAAGCAGTTGACCAACTGGGTGCTGAGCGCTGCCATTCGACAGTGTCGCGCCTGGCGGGACAGCGGGCTCGACATCGCCGTCGGCGTGAATCTGTCGATGCGCAACCTGCACGATCCGGAGCTCGTCGGACTTGTCAGTCAGCTGCTCGCGAGCCACGAGGTGTCGCCGTCGGCGCTGAAGGTGGAGGTCACCGAGAGCGCGCTGATGACCGATCCGCGGCGGGCGCTCGACAGCATGGCCCGCTTGCGCGCCATCGGCGTTGAGGTGGCGATCGATGACTTCGGCACCGGCCACGCGTCGCTCAGCTATTTGAAGCAGATGCCAGTCGAGGAGATCAAGCTGGACCGCTCGTTTGTGCGCGACATGCGCACGGACCGCAATGACTTTACGATCGTCCGCTCGACGATCGAACTGGCGCACGACCTGGGCCTGCGCGTCATTGCCGAAGGCGTGGAGGACCAGGCTACGTTGGATCTGCTGGCTGACCTGGGCTGTGATCTGGCGCAGGGCTACCACATGAGTCGCCCACTCCCCGAAGGCGACCTCCGCCGCTGGCTCGCGGAGTCAGCCCAATCATCACTTCCCCGCTTTACGCGCGCCGCGTAGTTTCGCTGTCAACCGCGGCGCTCGTGTCGCATAGCCAGTTGGAAGCGGCAATGTGTAGCCGGCTGGCGGCGCGAAGTCTGGCCGACCCGCAGACGCGGAGCAGGCCCGACGAGGCGCAGAGTAGGAAAGAGAAGCCGAGCGCCTCACCGCCACGGGCGCAACGCGTTTGGCCTGGTGCTGGCGGAGTCGTATCGGCGGCTGTGGCGCTAGTTGACGCGACGGGCCGCGCGCTGGTACGCCTCGGCGAGAAGCGGCTTCGCGCTCTCGAACGTCGGCTCACTCGGGTTGAGTACGCTGACCCACGACTGCGGCGCGTACACCGGGTGAGGCATGAGCGTGTCAAACGCCGCGAAATCGTGTTCCGTATCGGTCGGAAACAAGGTCCGAAACGTCTCGCGCGACACGCCGATGTTCAGGCGATACACACCGTCTCGGTCCAGCTTGGACAAGTTGTCGAACTCGCCGTAGTCCTTGGTGACGATGGTCGCAAACGGCATCTGCTTGTTATCAGGCAGGTCGCGCTCGGGGTCGTAGATGAAGAACGTGTCGCCGGCGCCCGGCCCGTCGTCCGGGCGCATGATGTTCACCCCATCGAAGTTCGAAGCGACGTACGCGATGATGTCTTCTTGATTCACCGCCTCATACCGTAGCGCTTTGACCGGCACGTCCTCACGATGCCGATGACCAGATCGGGTGTACCCCACTCTGGTCTGGCGCTCACCAGTGGAGCAGGTACACCGGGGCCAACGCCGCGAGCGCGGCGGCA